>Ga0180438_10007239_pt1 | contig 14571 bp, 8 predicted proteins | sample SS_ome_12_FD_132455 | JGI IMG/M metagenome (GOLD analysis project Ga0180438, IMG submission 132455) | Hypersaline lake sediment archaeal communities from the Salton Sea, California, USA - SS_3_D_2 metaG | ecosystem: Environmental > Aquatic > Non-marine Saline and Alkaline > Hypersaline >...
AGCGCGGCCAGCCGCTTCGGATCGGCCCGCTCGGCCGCAGCGGCGGAGAGCACGGCGTCGGCCAGTTGTCCGGCCTCCGGCGCCAGCTCCGCACGGGATGACATCTGGATGAACATCGGCGAGCCGAACTGGGCCTCCAACTGGGCCAACTCCTGCTGGTTCAGCCCGGCGGCCAGCACCTTCTGGAGCATCGGCCTGGCCAGCTCGGGGCGGCCGAGATCGGCGAGGATCTTGGCGGCGCGGGTGAGTTCGGCCGGCGTGGTGGGATTGGTCTCCAGGACCGCCCGGACGGCGGTGTTTTCTTCTTCGAAGCCGGGCACGGCGGCGTCTTGTGCCGCGAGCGGCCCGACGGCGGCCGCCATCAGCCCCGCCCAGACAACGGCTGGCACTCGCTTGCGATGTTCCATGGTGCGTCTCGTCTCGGTTGCTAACGTCGAATCGTCGGTCAAGCGCCTTCGGGTTTGGGCTCTCGGAGCCGCTCTTTCCAAAGCCTGATCTGGCTGCCGACCTCGCCGGGTGCGGTCGAGCCGTAGCTTCGCATCGCGGCGACGGCGTTTTCCACGCCCAGCACGGCGTAGACGCTCTCGTCGAGCGAAGGGTCGGCCTCCTGGAAGTCTGCCAAGGGGAGATCGGCCAGGCGGACGCCGCGGTCGAGCGCCTTGCGGACCAGTCCGCCCACCAGCGCGTGCGCGGTTCGCTGCGGCACGCCGCGGAGGATGAAGTGTTCCATCAGCGTGGTGGCGTCGAGGTGGCCACGGTCGAGCCGCTCGGCGATCGCCTGGCGGTCGAGCTTCGCCCCGGCCACCAGCGCGGCGGCCAGCCCGAGCGAGGCCTCGACGGTGTCGAAGGAATCGAACACCGGCGGCTTGTCTTCCTGCATGTCGCGGTTGTAGGCCAGCGGCAGGCCCTTGACGAGCACCAGGAGCGTCTGGAGATTGCCCACCACGCGAGCCGTCTTGCCGCGGATCAGCTCGAGCACGTCGGGATTCACTTTCTGCGGCATGATCGACGAGCCGGTGGCGAAAGCCTCGGGGAGCTTCAAGAACCCGAACTCGGTCGTCGACCAGAGGATCCACTCCTCGGCCCAGGTGCTCAAGTGCTCGGCGATCATCGCCAGCGCGAAGGCGAATTCCAAAAGGAAATCGCGGTCGCTCGACACGTCGAGGCTGTTGGCCGCCACGGAATCGAAGCCGAGGCGGACGGCGAGGTCGGCGCGGTCGATGGGCAAACTGGTGCCGGCCAACGCCGCCGCGCCGAGGCTGAGCACGTTGGCTCGCCGCCGGCAGTCGGCCAGGCGACCGCGATCGCGCTGGAATTTCTCACAATAGGCAAGCCAATAGTGCGGCGCCAGCACCGGCTGCGCCCGCTGGAGATGGGTGTAACCGGGCAGGATGACGTCCAGGTCGCCGTCGCACCGGCCCACCAGCGCCCGCTGCAACTCGACCAGCCGCCGATCGATCCGCTCGATCGCCTCGCGGGCCCAAAGCCGCATGTCGGTGGCGACCTGGTCGTTTCGGCTGCGGGCAGTGTGGAGTTTGCGGCCGACGTCTCCAATCCGCTCCACCAGCGCCCGCTCGATGTGCATGTGGATGTCTTCCAGCTCGACGCGGAACGGAAAGCGGCCCTGCTCAATCTCTTGGCGGATTTCGGCCAGGGCCTGCTCAATTTGTTGGCACTCGTCGGGCGTGATGAGGGCCACCTTGGCCAGCATTTTTGCGTGGGCGATCGAGGCCGCGATGTCGTGCGCATAGAGTCGGCGGTCGAAGCTCACGCTTTCGGTGAACTCCTCCACGCGGCGGTCCGTCGCCTCACGAAACACCCCACCCCACGGTTTTTCCGTCACCGGCAAACCTCGCGCGTAGTCCAGCAAGCCGATAGAAACGCCAACATATTTACTCTAAACACCTTACGGCGAGGTGTCAACGCTGTCGACAGGCGGCCAATCGTTGACGGCCCTGGTCGAGCGAGTACGATGGTAACGGTGGCTGTGGGTGATGGTTGCAGCAACGAAGAGAGTGCCCCACACCTGCCGGGAAACCTGCCTGCCCCCCGTTCGGGGCATTCGACAATTTGGCCCCCCGCCGGCAAGGCGACCGATGGCAACGACAGTGCTGTTTGAAGAGCAGGTAGAAGTCCCCTTGGGCATTCAGTCGCTGGCGGACTTCCGCCGCTGGGCCCTCGGCGACGACTTCCCTGAGAAGGGCCGGATTGACTACATTGCCGGCCGAATCGAGGTGGACATGTCACCGGAAGACTTCTTCTGCCACGGCACGCTGAAAACCGAGATTGCTCGCGTACTCGGCAATCTGGTCAAAGCTGAAACGCTCGGCCACCTTGTGATTGACAGCACGCGGGTTTCCTCGCCGGAGGCGGATCTGTCGGCCGAGCCGGACATCGTCTTTATTTCGCACGAGACGCTCAAAAGCGGCCGCGCCCGGCTCGTGCCCAAGGCCGGCGGCGAGGCGGGGCGGTACGTCGAAATCGAAGGTCCACCCGATTTGGTCGTCGAGATCGTCAGCGACACCTCCGTGAAGAAAGACACCGAGCGGCTGCCGGCGGCCTACTATCGGGCGGGAGTACGGGAGTTCTGGCTGGCCGACGCCCGCGGCCGCGAGATCCTCTTCCTCATCCACCACCGCCCGGCGGCCGGTTTCCAGCCCGCTGGGCAAGACGCAGACGGCTTCCAGCTCTCGGCCGTCTTCGATCGCCGCTTCCGCCTCGACGCCGCCCGCGACCCGCAGGGCCATCTGATGTTCGATCTGCTGGGCGACGCTGCCCTCTGAATGCCGGAGTAAGACTGGCCGAAGGGGAGGGAGATTATCTTGTGATCCCGGTTAGCCTTCGGTGATTCCCGGTTACCCTCCAATGATTCACCGGGAGCCAAACCTCTCTGCCCGGGCATCCACTTGAACCGCCGGTTTCCCACGTGGTACACTGGGTAGATTTTAGACTTTGGCTGCCCGCTTCGGGGGTAACCGTCGTACCGAGATTCCCCCTCGCAGCAACTCCCGCGGAGGAAACCCCTACGTGCCACGCCGAAACGACATCCACCGCATCTTGCTGATCGGCTCCGGGCCGATCGTGATTGGGCAGGCGTGCGAGTTCGACTACTCGGGCACGCAGGCGTGCAAGGCCCTCCGCGAGGAAGGGTACGAGGTCGTGCTGGTCAACTCCAACCCGGCCACGATCATGACCGACCCGGAAATGGCCGACCGCACCTACATCGAGCCTTTGACGTGGCAGATGGTGACCAAGGTGATCGAGGCCGAGCGGCCCGACGCCCTGCTCCCCACCCTCGGGGGGCAGACGGGGCTGAACCTGGCGATGGATCTCTCCCGTCACGGGGTCCTGGAAAAGTACGGCGTCGAGATGATCGGGGCCAACGCCCAGGTGATCGCCAAGGCCGAGGAGCGGGACCAGTTCAAGGCGGCGATGGAGCGGATTGGGCTGGAGGTCTGCCGCGGCGAGACGGTCCGCACGCTCGACGAGGCCCGCCGCGTGGTGGCCGAGATCGGCCTGCCCTGCGTGGTCCGGCCCAGCTTCACCCTCGGCGGCACCGGATCGAGCATCGCCTACAACAAAGAGACGTTCGACCAGCTTGTCTTGCGGGGCCTCAGTGACTCGCCCATCCACCAGGTCCTCCTGGAGGAGTCGGTGCTGGGCTGGAAAGAGTTCGAGATGGAGGTGATGCGCGACGCCGACGACAACTGCGTGATCATCTGCTCGATCGAGAACTTCGATCCGATGGGCGTGCACACCGGCGACTCGATCACCGTCGCCCCCGCCCAGACGCTCACCGACAAGGAATACCAGCGGATGCGCGACGCCTCGCTGGCCGTGATCCGCGAGATCGGCGTCGAGACCGGCGGCTCGAACATCCAATTCGCCATCCATCCCCGCACCGGCCGCATGGTCGTGATCGAGATGAACCCCCGCGTGAGCCGCTCCAGCGCGCTGGCGAGCAAGGCCACGGGCTTTCCGATCGCCAAGATTGCCGCCAAGCTGGCCGTCGGCTACCGCCTCCACGAACTGCCCAACGACATCACCCGCGAAACGATGGCCTGCTTCGAGCCGACCATCGACTACGTGGTCACCAAGGTCCCGCGTTTCGCCTTCGAGAAATTTCCCGAGGCCGACCCCGAGCTCACCACGCAGATGAAGAGCGTGGGCGAGACGATGGCCATCGGGCGGACGTTTAAGGAGTCATTTCAAAAGGCCCTGCGCGGGCTGGAGGTGGGCAGCTTCGGCTTCGGCTGCGACGGCAAGGACCTCTGGGGCACGCCCGAACAGCCGACGCTCGAAGAGGTCCACGCCCGGCTCTCCCGCTCCGGCGACCAGCGGGCGTGGCACATCCGCTACGCCTTCAAGTACGGCATGTCGGTCGACGAAGTGCACGAGTTGACGGCCATCGACCCCTGGTTTCTCGACAACTTGCGCGAGATCGTCGAGATGGAGGACACGCTTCGCCGGCAAGGGAGCCTTCAAAAGACGTCCGACGCGCTCTTGCGTGAGGCCAAGCAGTTCGGCTTTTCCGACCGGCAATTGGCCGCGATCTGGGGCAGCACCGAGCTGGACGTCCGCAACGAGCGGAAGCGCCGCGGCATCGCGGCCACCTTCAAGGCGGTCGACACCTGCGCGGCCGAATTCGAGGCCTACACCCCCTATTACTACTCGACCTACGAAGACGAGGACGAAACGCCGCCGAAAAAGCCGGACACGCGACGGGTGATGATCCTCGGCGGCGGCCCGAACCGCATCGGCCAAGGCATCGAGTTCGACTACTGCTGCTGCCATGCCAGCTTCGCGCTCCGCGAGCTGGGCATCGAGTCGATCATGGTCAACTCGAATCCCGAGACCGTCAGCACCGACTACGACACCAGCGACCTGTTGTTCTTCGAGCCGCTGACGACCGAAGACGTGCTGAACATTTTCGACCGCGTCGAGCCCGACGGCGTGATCGTCCAGTTCGGCGGGCAGACCCCGCTCAATCTCGCCCGCGCCCTGGCCAACGCCGGCGTGCCGATCATCGGCACCAGCGTCGACATGATCGAGGACGCCGAAGACCGCGAGCGGTTCAAGGACATCCTCGACCGCCTGGGGCTGAAGCAGCCGGCCAATGGCATCGCCCGAAACATGGCCCAGGCCCGCACCGAAGCCGCCAAGGTCGGCTTCCCCGCGCTGGTGCGGCCGAGCTTCGTGCTGGGTGGGCGGGCGATGGAGATCTGCTATGACCACCAGCAGTTCGAGCGTTTCGTCCACGAGGCCTTCCTCGTCGCCCAAGGCCAGCCCGTGCTCATCGACCGTTTCCTCGAAGACGCCACGGAAGTGGACGTCGACGCCATCGCCGACGGCCGGCAAGTGATCGTCGCCGGCGTCATGGAGCACATCGAGGAGGCGGGGGTCCACTCCGGCGATTCGGCCTGCGCGATCCCGCCTTACAGCCTCCCCGGCCCCGTCGTCCAGGAGATCCGCGAGGCCACGCACGCCCTGGCTCGACACCTGAACGTCAAGGGCCTGATGAACGTCCAGTACGCCGTCAAGAAGGAAAACGGCCGGTCGATCGTCTACGTGCTGGAGGTGAACCCGCGGGCGAGCCGCACGGTGCCGTTCGTCTCGAAGGCGACCGGCATGCCGCTGGCCAAGGCGGCCGCCAAGGTGATGGCCGGCGTGTCGCTGGCCGAGCAGGGCTACACCGCCGAGCCCATCCCCGCCCACGTCTCCGTCAAGGAAGCCGTCTTCCCCTTCGTCAAGTTCGCCGGGGTCGACATCGTGCTCGGCCCGGAAATGAAATCGACCGGCGAGGTGATGGGCGTCAGCGAGCGCTTCTCGATCGCGTTCGCCAAGAGCCAGTTGGCCGCCGGAACGGTGCTGCCCCAGGGCGGCAGGGTCTTCATCAGCGTGGCCGACCGCGCCAAGCCGCACGTGGTCGACCTCGCCCGCCGCCTGGAAGCCTTGGGCTACAAGCTGCTGGCCACCCGCGGCACCGCACAGTGCCTGGAAGCGGCAGGCGTGCGGGTCGAGCGGGTGAAGAAGATCCAGCAGGGCCATCCCAACCTGCTGGACTACATCCGCGACGGCGACCTGCAACTGGTGATGAACACGCCCAGCGGCAAGGGCGCCCGCACCGACGAGGGCCGCATCCGCGCCACGGCCGTCGCCAATGGGGTGCCCTGCCTGACCACCATCCCGGCCGCCCAGGCCGCCGTCCGCGCCCTGGAGGCGATGCGCCAAGAAGCGATGACCGTCCAGGCCGTCCAAGACCGCTTCCCGCAATACGGCAAAGCGGCCGCCCGTAAATAGACCCGGATTATTCATGGCCCCCGAATACCGCGGCAGTCTGCGACACACTAACCCGAAGCGCAAGCGAGGACAACTCCTTATGTGCTCCTCGCTTGCGCTTCGGGTTGGTATGGCGCCATGAATACTCCGGGCTAGATCACGGGGTTTTCCAACGTGCCGATCGGCGGGATCGTGATGCGGACGAGGTCGCCGGATCGGAGCGTGAAATCGTTAGGGGGAACCACCCCCGTGCCGGTCAAGAGGATGCAGCCGTTCGGAAAGCTGTTGTCGCGGTAGAGGTATTCGACCAGCTCTTCGGGGCGGCGCTTCATCTGTTCGAGCCGTGCCGTGCCGCTGAAGGCCAACTCGCCGCCGCGGCGGATCTCCAGGACGATCTCCGTCGACGGCTCCAACGGCCCCGACGTGATCAGCACGCCCGGTCCCAGCCCGCAACACTGGTCGTAGACCTTCGCCTGCGGCAGGTAGAGCGGGTTTTGGCCTTCGATGTCGCGGGAGCTCATGTCGTTGCCGATGGTCGCGCCGAAGATCCGCCCCGACGGCGTCACGCAGACGGCCAGCTCGGGCTCGGGCACGTTCCAGAGCGAGTCGCGGCGGATCCGCACCCGTTGGCCGTGGCCAGCGACGCGGTGCGGGCTGGCCTTGAAGAACAGCTCGGGGCGGTCGGCCGCGTACACCCGATCGTAAAAATCCCCCTCGCTCGACGATTCCTCCATCCTGGCCGAGCGGCTGCGATAGTAGGTGACCCCGGCGGCCCAGACCTCCTGGCTCTCGATCGGCGGAAGCAGCCCCTCCGGCGGTGGCTCGGCGGCCAGCGGCGCCGCCTCGGCCATCCGCCCGGCCAGCCAGCCGCCTGCGTCGTCGCTCAAGAACAGCTCGTCCCAGCGGCCGCCGGCGAGCTTCAGCCAACTCCCGTCGCGGTCGACCGCAAGCCCCTCCGGCGTGCGAAACACGCGCAGCAGCATCGGTATCTCCTCCGGATCCGGTCCGGCTATGGGCGGTCAATCTTCGTAGGCCGCCTCGGACACCTCGAGTTGGTCCTCCAGTCGCCCGATCAACGCCTTCAACTCGTCTTTCTGTTCGTTGACGGCCTGGCTGAACGCCTGGTACGTGATGGGCGGCTTTTCCAGGTGACCCTTCGTCTTCAGCACGCAGCGGAGCAGGCTCTCCAGCCCGCGGGCGATAGTCTGGTCGAAATGCTCGCTCCGGCCCAGATCCCTGACTCTGCCCTCGATCCCCGCCGAGCAACTGCGGACCATCTTCTGCACCTCTTCGCCGTTAAGCTCCCTGGCAAGCGGCCGCGCCAGGTACTCGGGCAGCAGCGGGACGAGATTGATCTTATTCCGCGCCGCCGGGGAGAGATGGCTCAAGTCGATTTTGGAGGCTTGCTGGCGGATCCCCGAGGGTACGTTCACCTGCATTTGAATCAAGTAGAATCCCCCCAGGAAAGACAGTCTCTCCAACAGGACTTGGGCCGTGTGCCGTTGGCCGACCTGGGCGGCCGCGGCTTCCGACTGCGTCTGGACCTGTTGGATCGCGTGGCTCAGCGCGTTGACCGGGATTCCAAAAGCGATGCCTTTGTGGACCGTGCCGCCGAAGCGGGCGGCGAAGTCCTGGTCGAGGCTCTGAAGCGCAGTGCGGAGTTCCGACTCCCCTCGCTCGGTGGCCTTCATGGCGATGACGCCGATGACCTCGCCGTCAAGGTTCAACACCGGCCCGCCGCTGCTGCCGAAATTGACCGTGGCGTCGATCTGGTAGAAATCGCATTTGTCGGTGTGCACCACCGCGGTGATCGTGCCTCGCGCCACGGCGTCTCGCAGCACGAAGCTGGTTTCGCCCAGGGCCGGATTGCCGACGATCACGACCTTTTCCCCTCGCGTGAATCCGTGGTCCGCCTTGATCGCAATGGGAGCCTGCTCGGTCTTGACCTCCAAGAGGCAAAGGTCGCGGACGGCGTCTTCGTAGAGCACGCGGCTCGCCCGGCACTTTAAAACCCCGCCCGCGGAAAAATGGCATTCGATCTCTTCGACGTACGCGCCGTCGACGACGTGGGCATTGGTGGCGATGAGATTCTCGGCCACGACGAATCCCGTCCCGGAGCCCAGCGGGTGCTCGATGATGCAGACCGACTCCTTGCTGCGAGCAACCGGCTCGGGCAACTCCTCCGGCGGAATCATCGGGGGCGGCTGGGCCGGGGCGGGACTGGCCGTCTCCTCGTCCCGGGACGGCTGCGGCGGCGACGGCTGGCTGGGCGGCGGCGACGGCTCGCTGGGCGGCGCGGAAGGCCCGAAAAACGGCCGCATCGGCCACCCCGGCGGCCGGCCTCCGCCAAATCGCCCGGGGCGGCTTTGGGCGTAGTTCGGGGACGGCTCCGGCGGGGCGGGTTCTCCGGCGTCGACCTCCTCCAGCTCGATTTTGCTGATGCGAACGTTCACCCCCTGGTAGCTAACCACGATCAGCCGGTCGCCGGGAAGGTCCTGCCAACTCGAGCGGTCGAAGGACAGCCGCTGGGGACTGCCGCTCCAGTCGATGATCGTCTTCCCGTCGCAAACGACTTGCACGCGAGACAGGCCGACGGTGCAGACGACGGTCGTCGGCCTGCCCTCATGAAAGATCGGCCCTCGCCAGGTCGTCTCGTTGTTATCGCCTTGGCGGCCGTCGAGCCGATTCAGGCCGCTCGATTGGCTGCCGTACCCTTCGAGCACGACCATCGTCAGGTGGCCGCCGACGACGATGCCCAGGCTCACCGCCCCATATCCAGATACCCGCTCGACGGCCAGCGTCCAACGATATCCGTCCGGCGGCGGCTCGGGCATCACCAGGGCCCACCGCGACCCGCCCGGACAAACCAGGTTCCGTCCCTCCCGTGTCCAAGTCCCGCCCAGGGCGTCGCGGACGGGGTCGATCCGCCCCAGCAGGTCGTTTTCACTGAGTTGCGTCGAGTTATCGGGAATGTCGTCGACCGGCGCAGCCGGCGGTTCCGCCTTCTCCGGCTCACGGGGCTCCGGTTCGGCAGTCCTTCCCGGCGATTGCGGCTCGCTTGCCACGGCCGGCGGCCGCTGGGCAACGGGCGCCTCCGGCGTGACCGCTTGCGGCTTCGGCGACTCCTCCGCTGCCGCATCGGCCGGCGCAGCAGCCGCGACCGCCGACTCGCCCGGTCCGCTTGCCGGCTCGCGCCCTCCCGAAAGCGCCAGGATCAGCGCCACCATCAGAATCAAGACCAATCCACCGGAAACGCCCGCCACGACGTATAGCGCCGTGCGGTCCGGGCCCTTGCGGCGGGGCGGGCCCAAGGGATCCGCCGGGGCGGCAAGCGGGTCGGGCAAATCGGAAAGCAGGTCCGGCGGAAGCGTCGCCGCCGAACGGGAAGAAGAAGCCGCCCCACCGCCCGCCGGTCGCGGAGGACCGGAAATTTGGATCGCCCGCGAACAGTGCGGGCAGCGAATCATCATCCCGGCCTTGGCGTCCGCAGGCAGACGGAACTTGCCTCCGCACGCCGGGCAGCCAATCACACCAGCCATGAGTCGCGCCCCCAATGAAAACCTGCCCTGCTGGACACCGACCCTCCCGCAAGAAGAAGAATAGAATCCCCGCCGGAGCAGTGTCAATAGTGCGTCAACGGGCCCTTGAGAAGAAAACTTGCACTCCTGCCGGGAGGCGAATTCTGCAATTCCCGACTGACAAAAATCCCGCCTGCCGCCAGACCTCGCCGGACGAAGAGAAGCGGCCCGCCCGAAATGCTCATCCGCCCCGTGTTCTTGCGGCACGGCGCGACACGTGGTGCCGACCAGGCGCGTGTGTGTTCAACTGACAGACTCCAATCCCGGGCGATTGCCGTCGAAGGCGGATGTCGGAAAGCTGACAGCCGAAGTTCGATGGTCGGACGCGCGCCGCCGCGCCGCGGCGACGGGCGGGTTCTGGGCAGGAAACGGAAAATTTGCCTATTGACTTTTTCAAAAACGACGATATTCATATTTGACTTGACAACGCGTTCTTTAGCCGGGTATGCCGATGAACAGGCCGGGGACCAAGCCGACGGAGAAGGGAGCACTTCCCGGCGGCGCCGAGTCCCTCGCTCGGCATTTGGCCACTTGGCAGTTGGCTCAAGGAGGCGAGCCCCTACCGCAGTCGGAAGGTTCCGCCGCCCGGTTGACCCTGCTTGGGGTTAGGCGGCAGTCTGAGTCAGGCCGATGCGGCAATCATAGGAAGAGGCCGAAATGGCGTTCTCCAGTGCCGGCAGTGACGTCTCGTATGTGAGCGAGGACGAGGAGCCTCCGGGGCGTTGCCTGACCCCGGGTTTAATGGAGGTTGGGACACTCTCGGGCGTACTGCCCTCTTTCGACGCGGCATCCGGCGTGGCTTTCCGCCCTCCCCGGCGCACCCGCATCAGCGGGCGGGCGAGGGCCTTCCGCAAGGCGTTTTTCTCCGACGTTGGCGACTCCGAGTGGAACGACTGGCGGTGGCAGATCCGCAACCGCATCCGCACGACGGGGCAGCTTGAGAGGATCCTGGCGCTGTCGGACGAAGAGCGGGAAATCCTTGCCCAAGGCGGCGGGATGCTGCCGTTCGGCATCACCCCTTACTACGCCAGCCTCATCTATCCGCTCCTGCCGGAGCATCCTCTCAGGCGGTCGGTCGTGCCGACCGCCCACGAGCTGGTCCGCTCGCCCGGCGAGGCCGACGACCCGCTCGGCGAAGACGGCCACAGCCCCGTGCCGGGGCTGGTCCACCGCTACCCAGACCGCGTGCTCCTGTTGGCTACGGGCTTCTGCTCGACGTACTGCCGCTACTGCACGCGGTCGCGGGTCGTGGGTCACGGGCAGACGGCCGGCGGCGGGGCCCGGCTGGACGCGGGGCTGAATTACATCCGCAGAAACCCGGCCATCCGCGACGTGCTCCTCTCCGGCGGCGACCCCCTGACTCTCGACGACGAGCGGATCGAGTGGCTGCTCGCCCGGCTCCGCGAAATTCCCCACGTCGAGATCGTCCGCCTCGGTACCAAGGTGCCGGCGGTGCTGCCGCAGCGGGTGACGCCGCAGCTTTGCCGCATGCTCAGGCGCTACCATCCCTTGTTCATGAGCCTGCATTTCATTCACCCCGACGAGTGCACCCCGGAGACGCACGAGGCCTGCACGCGGCTGGCCGACGCGGGCATCCCGCTCGGCTCCCAGACCGTGCTGCTGCGGGGCGTCAACGACGACGTCGAGGTGATGAAGCAGCTCGTGCACCGGCTTCTTCTCATGCGGGTGCGGCCGTACTACCTTTACCAATGCGATCCGATTTCCGGGTCGTCGCACTTTCGCACCTCGGTGTCCAAGGGCCTGGAGATCGTCCAGGGGCTGCGGGGCCACACCAGCGGCTACGCCGTGCCGACCTACGTGATCGACGCCCCCGGCGGCGGCGGCAAGATCCCCCTCCAGCCCGACTACGCCGTCGGCCGCGACGGCGACTTTCTCTTGCTTCGCAACTACGAAGGCAAGGTGTTTCGCTATCCCGACCCTGTCTCTTGATTGACGCTCGCCGCCGAGCCGCGGCCCGGTGGTGCGTTGATTGAGTTTTTCAGCATATGGACCCCGAATCTGTTTGCGCGCAATGCGAATTGGTCTCACCTACGACCTCAGGGCCGAATACCTGGCCGCCGGCTACAGCGAGGAACAGACGGCCGAGTTCGACCGCCCCGACACGATCGACGCCCTCGAGGCGGCCGTGGCGGAGCTGGGCCACCAGAGCGACCGCATCGGGAACGCCTGCCAGCTCATCCGGCGGCTTGCCTGCGGCGACCGCTGGGACCTGGTGCTCAACATTGCCGAGGGTCTCTACGGCGCGGGCCGGGAGGCGCAGGTGCCGGCGATCTTGGACGTCTACCAGATTCCCTACACCTTCTCCGACCCGTTGGTGATGGCCGTCTGCCTGCACAAGGGGCTAACGAAGATGGCCGCGCGGTCGGCGGGCGTGCCCACGCCCGACTTCGCCGTCGTCGAGAGCACCGCGGACGTCGCCCGCGTCGACCTGCCCTTTCCCCTTTTCGCCAAGCCGGTGGCCGAAGGGACCGGCAAGGGGATCGACCCCGCGTCGAAAGTGAGCGACCGCCGCCGACTCCAGACGGTCTGCGAAGAACTGCTCACCCGCTTCGACCAGGGTGTGCTGGTGGAGCGCTACCTGCCGGGGCGAGAGTTCACCGTCGGGCTTTGCGGCACCGGGGCCGAGGCCGAAGTGCTCGGCACGCTGGAAATCGTGCTCCTGCCTGAGGCCGAGGCCCACGCCTACTCCTACGTGAACAAGGAGCGCTGCGAGGAACTGGTCGAATACCGGCCGGTCGACGCCGCCGGCGACCCGGAAGTCCGCCAGGCCGAAGCGGTCGCCCTGGCGGCGTGGCGGGCGCTGGGCTGCCGCGACGCGGGCCGAGTCGACCTGCGGAGCGACGAGGCCGGCCGGCCGCAGTTCATGGAGGTGAATCCCCTGGCCGGGCTGCACCCCGAGCACTCCGACCTGCCCATGGTTTGCACGGCCCGCGGTATCCCTTATGTTGAATTGATCGGGCGGATCATCCGCTCGGCCTCGCGGCGGATTCGGGAGGGGACAAGCCCCGACCAACCGACCAACCTACGGTCGGTGCCCGTCGGTGCCCGGCTGCGTGAAGATCGGGTCCGCCCCCTGGCCGTCGGTCCGCGGCTCGGCCAAGCCAAGCCGGCCACCGAGACCGCCGGCTCGCGGTGAAATGCAAGTTGCTATCCTCCACAACGAGCTTCCCCCCGACGCTTCGGCCGCCGAACAGGACGTCTTGGTGCAGGTCGAGGCGGTCGCCCGCTCGCTCGACCGCCTGGGCCACCAGTCCACCGCCGTGGCGGTCAACCTCGACCTGGGCTCGCTCGCCGGGCAACTGGAGCGGCTGCGGCCCGACGCGGCGTTCAATCTGGTCGAATCGCTGGGCGGCTCCGACCGGCTGATGTTCCTGCCGGCGGCCCTCTTGGACGTGCGGGGCATCCCGTACACCGGCTCGCCCACGGAAGCGATCGTGCTCTCGGGCGACAAGCCGGCGGCCAAGCGGCGGTTGACCGAGGCCGGCCTGCCCACACCCGACTGGCTGGACGAGGGAGGGTTCGGGGTTCAGGGTTCAGGATCCAGGGTTCAAGGTTCAGTACCTTCGGCCGATGGCGGACCGTCAACGCTCAACCCTCAACCCTCAACCTTTGTGCCCGGCCGCTTCATCATCAAGCCGGCCTGGGAACATGCCTCGGCGGGCCTTGACGGCAGCTCTGTGGTGAAGGTCGCCGATGCGGGCGAGCTGGCCGAGCTGGTGGCCGAGCGTGCCGCCAGAAGCGGCCGCCCGTGCTTCGCCGAGCGATTCATCGAAGGCCGCGAGTTCAACCTCTCGCTGCTGGCGTCGCCGACAGGCCCGGAGGTGTTGCCGCCGGCCGAGATCGACTTCTCGGCCTTCGGTGAGGGCGAACCTCGCATCGTCGGTTACCGGGCCAAATGGGACGAAGAGTCGTTCGAGTACCTCAATACGTCGCGGACGTTCGACTTCGCCGCGACCGACGGGTCGCTCGTGGACGAGCTTCGCAAGCTGGCCGCGGCCTGTTGGCCGCTGTTCGGCTTAAGGGGCTACGCGCGGGTTGACTTCCGCGTTGACCTCGCCGGCCGGCCGTGGATCCTGGAGATCAACGCCAACCCTTGCCTCTCGCCCGACGCCGGATTCGCCGCCGCGGTCGAGCGGGCGTCGATCGGGTTCGACCGGGCCGTCGAGCGGATTCTCGACGACGCCGTCTCGGACCGCTCCTGAGGCTACCCCCACCTGCCTATCCGCAACCCATCAAAGAAACACCCGACGCAGCATGTTCAGCATCCGCCGGATCCACGACGACGTCCTGCCGGTAAACAAGGAAGCCATCCGGCAGGTCCAGGAGCTGTTTCGGCAGAACTTCGCGGCGGTACGCCCGGAAGAAGCCGAGGGCCTGGCCGAGAAGCTCCGCAACCCCTTCAAGCAGCGGTACCGCAGCATCCTCTACGTCGCCCAACAGCGGCGGGCGAGCGTGGTCGGTTTCGGCTTCCTGATGCACCAGCCGGAGCTGGAGTTCTGCTACCTCGACTTCATGGCGTCGGCCAAGGAGAAAAAGGGGCGGGGGATCGGCGGGGCCATCTATCACCGCGTCCGCCAAGAGGCCAAGTCGCTCGGGGCAAGGGGGCTCTTCTTCGAGTGCCTGCCCGACGAGCTCGCCGAGTGCGACGACCCCGCCATGCTGGCCGAAAACGCCGCCCGCTTGCGGTTTTACG
>Ga0180438_10007240_pt1 | contig 14570 bp, 9 predicted proteins | sample SS_ome_12_FD_132455 | JGI IMG/M metagenome (GOLD analysis project Ga0180438, IMG submission 132455) | Hypersaline lake sediment archaeal communities from the Salton Sea, California, USA - SS_3_D_2 metaG | ecosystem: Environmental > Aquatic > Non-marine Saline and Alkaline > Hypersaline >...
CCCTGAATGCGGTTCGGAACCAGCTCCATGAGGAGCTGCGTTGAGAACACCCAGATGATGCCGCCGCCAATGCCCCGCAAGAGAATACCAGCCAATACCGTACCAAAGCTTGAAAGAGTGGCTGCAATGGCCACGCCCACAGCTGTCATCAGGAAAGAAAGGGCAATGGCAATGCGCAGGAACGGGTCTAGATCACGGGTGTAGCGACGGGCCATGATGGGGCCAATCCCGGTGCCAAGGCCCACCACGGCAAACATGATTCCCATGCTGATAGCCCCTTCCTTGCCCATCACAAAGACCCTTTTGGCCAAGGCCACCTGGACGACATGCAAGGCGCCGGACGTGGTCAGAGCAAGGGCTGTTTTGTGCAACACGATGGCAAGAATGTCCAAACGATGGCGCAGATATCTCAGCCCTTCAATGTACTGTCCAGCAGCAGCACGGATACTGGTGTCTGCCTTTTCAGCCTTCCCGGTAGCATGGCAGGAGATTCGGGCGATGAAGAGGGCTGAAAGGAAGAAGGAGAAGGCGTCGATCAAAAATGCCGCGTATACTCCCAACCCGCCGGCCACAAGCCCCCCAAGGCCGGTGCCAAGAGCCAACATGACCGACCAGGTGGCTGAGCTAAGGGCATTAGCGGCCCCAAGTTCTTTGGCGCTCACAAGGTTGGGCAAGATGGCATTCCTGGCAGGGAAGAAGAAGCCGCTCATGGCCAGTTGGACCGCCGTAAGGCTATACAGCAGCCACACGTCTCTCGCTTCTTGTACAAGGAGGAAGCCAAGGACAACCACGCCGCGGCCCAGGTCGGTCAGAATGAGCAGGTTTCTCCGGTCGTAACGATCAGCGGCCACGCCGGCCACCGGGCTTATGAGAAAAGGTGCCAACCAGCGTACCACAAAGAGCGCCCCTACAGCCATACCCGATTCGGTAAGGCTGGACACCAGGGTGGCTGAGGCGATGAGGTTCAGCCAGTCTCCCATGAGACTGACTATCTGTCCAAACCAGAGACATCGGAACGGAGCATTCCCACGCACCAGTTCTACGTAGCCGGTTCTATCGGTTGGAACGCGTGATTGTTCCAAAACGGTTTGTGCCTCCCTGAAGTACTTTTTTCCCAAAATGCCCATAAAGAGAGCAAATGGGACTTTTTGCGACCCCATCACTGAAAAATAATTGCCACCACCTGCCTGGAAGGGTGGACGCTCAAAAAGAAAAGAGGCCTTTTTGGCAAATATGTAGTGGACACACGGGGGTCTGTCAAAGCCTTATCCGTTGTCTTGCAGGGGGCAGCGTTCCACCACGAAAACAGAGGTGGCTTTTTGCCCCGGTCCTTTGGCTGTCGTGTTTACATCTGTCCTGAAGGGGTGATATGGTGATAAAAGGTGTGGGTGACGACCCATCGCGGTCTCCAACGGAGGTGTGGACCATGGACTTCAAGATACTATTCACCACTTTCGGCATGATATTTCTGGCTGAATTGGGAGACAAGACACAACTGGCTGCATTTGCCCTTGCCGCTGAGAGCAAATCCCGGCTGGCCATATTCCTTGGCTCTGCCGGGGCCCTCATTCTGACCTCTTTGCTGGCCGTTGTCTTTGGATCGGCGGTGAGCAGGCTGGTGCCGGCGAACTATGTCAAAATAGGCGCCGGTGCCCTCTTTGTGGCCCTCGGCTTGTGGATGCTGTTATTTCCGGGGGGAAAATAGATGACAAACACGAAAGCCTTCAGGCTCTGGATCGTTAATGTCCTATCGTTCATTCTCCTTTGCTTGTTGACCCTTACGGGCCTGACAAACTGGCTCCTGTTGCCGAAAGGCTGCGGAGCGACGGGGAGCTTTCTGGTCTCCCTGAGGCATTTTCTGGTTGAGGTCCACGAGTGGGCGGCCCTGCTTTTCATGCTGACGATGGTGGTTCACCTGGTATTACACTGGGGTTACATAAAGGCCAATTTAAAAAAATACGGGCTCATCAAATAGCATGAAGGGACCGCGCTACAGGCTCTTCAGGGTCACGTGTCTGTCAGGGTTGGGTTTCTGCTTGGCCGGCATACTGCTTTGTCCAGGGTGTTCTACGGGTCCCTTTGGGCACAGAGCATGGACATGCGATGAACAGGCAGACAATGCCATGGGCCGGCAAGACTATGAAGCAGGCATTGTTCTGCATGAGCGCCTTCTTAAAGAGGCGCCGGACAATGGCCTGGCCTGGTATCACCTTGGGTATGCCTATGGGCAGACCGGAGACCATGCAAAGGAAGTGTCTTGTTATGAGAAGGCGGTGGGGCTTGGATTTCACGAAGGCCGCATCTTCTTCAATCTGGGTATGGCATACGGAGAACTGCATGAGGCAGACAAGGCCATCGGTGTCTTCACCAAGGCCGTGCATAAGGCCCCCGACCGTGCTGATAATTACTTTGGTTTGGCCATGGCCCGTCAAAGTAACCTGGAGGACGAAGAGGCTGAAGAGGGGTTCCTGAAAGCCATAGAGATTGATCCGCGCCACTTGGACGCCCGCTTGCATCTGGGCGCACTTTACAGGGACAAGGGTAACTTACGAAAGGCACGTGATGAGTTTCGGAAGATTCTGGAGATCGATCCCACCCACAGCTTGGCTGCCGAGTTATTGAGAAGTATTGAGGAGCAATAACGGTACTCGTCAGGGGCTCGGTTTGGGACTGAGGCATTGTCCGTCTTTCTTGGGGTGGGATGCCATGTTCGGAGGGCAAATGGAGAGCTTAAGAACAACATGGGTTAAGGGACTGCTTCTGACATGCTTTTTCTGGGCAATCGCCGGTTGCGGCACCATGGGTTTCAGGGGGCCTGCCCTTCAAATAAGGCTGAGCGAGCTGGAGATAGACGAAAAGGCCGTTGAAAAAGCCATGGCCTACCTGGACGCCACTGAGACCCCTTCACCACAGGCCCTCCCTGAGGCCGTAAAGGTCCTGTTCTCCTTTCTGGGCCATGCCGAGCCAGACACCCTGGTAGAGACAAAACCCCATGCTGATGCCCACTGGCGCCTGGATCGAATCTATCTGCTTGGCGACTGTGTGGCCGTCCAGTTCGCAGAAGGCCATTACATGGAAACGGCTTTTTTTGTAAGAACACGAGCCGGTTGGCGCGTTGCAGCGAGGATTCAGCCTAAAGACCACCTGTAGCTGGAGCGTGGTATGCCTACCTGTGCCAGCTTCTTTGTTATCTTTGCCTCATAAGGCCAGATCACAGGTCCATCCAAGACCATGTTAAAAAGATGCACTCGTGCTCCCGTCCTGGCTCATACATTCATTGTGCTCTCCTGCAGCGGGGGTCTTTTCACTTCGTTGATGCAGGCTTGATTCCCCTATTGACGGTCTCGGTGCCATGGTGTACAACAATATCGGTGGGGACACCTGACGTTCATCTTCAAGTTCATCTTCAACACATACTGTTTTTTCAATGTATTAGAGCCTTTTTTTTGCCTTTTCCGGCATTCTTGCTGACGTTTTCATGTTTCTTCAGAAACGGACCTGACGTCACGGCAGGAGCCCCTTCCTTCGTCGATTTAACGCCCTTAATTGGTATTTTTTTGCCCAATATTGGCAACTGAGTGCCCTTTCCATGGATCATCTCTTTGGCAGATTATGGGTTAACTATTTAAAAAGCGGCCAAAAATGAGCTTTGCTTTCTTGTCGGTACGCTTTTTGCGAAGTTCGGCAATGGGGGAGACTAAGGGACAGCCCGGCAAAGAGACAGGCTATGAGCAGTAGCGAGCTCCCCTGGCTCGGTGCCCAGAGTCCCACTTTGGCCTTGTCAGGCCCTGAAAAACCCGAGAGATTCCTTGGGCGCAAGGAGGTCGGCCATGAAATGGTTGAAAACGGGCTTCGCCTTTTTATCATTCTTCATATTGACGCTCCTTTCAGGCGCCATGGTTCGTGGGGAGATTCACCCCGGTGTTGATGACTGCAATGTCTGCCATTATTCTGGAGGACCGGGTTCTCCTGATGCCGCAGCCTGTGCAGATTCAGCCAATCTCAAGATGGTCAGAGAGGAGATCGTGACGCCCAACAGTGGTCTCCTGACTGTGGTGTTTGAGTATCGCCCTGACGACTTTGCTGATGGTGACACCACCTATGATGGAATTTGTGAAGTATGTCACACACAAACACAGGTTCATGATAACGACGGCGATGGCATCGACCATTTTGATGGTTCTGACTGCACGACCTGCCATGCCCACTCTCAAGCCGACGGTACTGCCCTGTTCTCCGCCAGACAAGAGGACGGGCCCGAGTCCCATCACACGCACATTCATGGCGAAAGAGGCCCAGGGCTGGATTGTCTGGATTGCCACTTGAGTCACAGCAACTATGGCCTATTTGCCGATGGCCTAGATCTGGACAACACGAATGAATGCAACAACTGTCACAGTACGGGCGGCACATTTGGCGGTGTGGCCATGGCCAAGGCAAACTGGGACAGCGGCGTGTATGATGTGGATGGAATGCTCGAGGCCGGGGCTGAAGACTGGTGTCTAAGTTGCCATGACGATGGTCCGGCCAACAGCCAGCAAGACGGTCTTGGCATCTCAGCCCCGGACCAGGGAGGCAACTACTACTCAACGGGGCACGGGAATACCGGTCCTTTCAACGCTACCGTGCACGGCCAGGATGGGCCGGGGTACACCTGCACAGTGTGCCATGATTCAGCCTCAAGCCACATTAGCGGTACGCTGGGAGACGCAGACCGGTCGAAGACGGCCGATGACGGGTTGGACTACACTACAGACTCAAGCGAGGTCTGCTTAGACTGCCATAAAGCGGACCAGTCGGGCATTGGCACCTTAGGTTACGACGCCACAGCAGAGGCCTCGGTGCACTCGGGTGGGGTGACCGGCAACTATGATACCAGTGCTGCTTCAGCCTTTCCTGCCTATGGAGACAGTGCCGACTACGCAACGAATCCCGGCTATCAGTGCGAGGACTGCCACGAAGTTCACGGGACGCAGAAGGTGGCCATGGTGCTGGCGACGCTTGACGGAAACTTGGGGGGCACGACCAACCCGGTTTCCGTGTCCGGGTTCGAGTCCACAGATTCAGATTTGACAGACCTTGATCCGTCAGCAACGGCGGACGACGGGGTGTGCGATGTATGCCATACCACTTTGGGTAGTGCCCATCCGGACACGAACCATGCCGACAATCATAACCAGGGGAATACGGGTAATTCCTGTATGGCCTCGGGCTGCCACTCCCATGCTGCCAGCTTTGCCCATGGGCGCGGTATCGGCTGTGAGGAGTGTCACGGTCATGACGCGGGCTACGGCGGCGCAACGGGCGGCAAAGGGACCTATATGAGCCATTCAACCCATACCGAAGATGACCAATATGACCTCATGGGACCGTTTGTTGACTGTTCCGCCTGTCATAACACCGATGACTTCCCTTCCTTTTCCGACGGCCAAGATCTGGCCAACACCGACGTGTGCAACACCTGCCACAGCGAGGGTGGAACCTATGATGGTCTGGCCATGGCCAAGGCAAACTGGGTGGATGCGGTCTATGAGCCAGATAGCGCCACCTTGCAGTCCGGAAAGGAGCGGTGGTGTGCCACCTGCCACGATGAGGCACCGGCTGAAATCTTCGGTGTGAGTGCGCCAAAGGTTATTGGAGATGAAGGCGCCGATACCCGATACGGCACAGGCTATGGCTTTTTCAAGACGGGGCACGGACTGGCTACGAGCGAAAGGTATCCGGCGACGGGCGCCCCTGGCGCCGGGCTTGAGTGCCTTGACTGCCATGATGCTGGAATGTTGCATGTTGATGGCATTGCCAGGAGCTATTTTCCTGACAGTGATTATGAGACGTACCATCCTGTGAGCCTCAACTATCAGGAGGGATACCGACTAAAGGACGTTAGCACGGGTTATGATAGCAAGTACCCTATGCACATCCCAAGAACGGGCAATAACGACACCCCGCCCGCCCCCTTTACACCCGGTTTTCGAGAGGACTGGGAATTCGCCCTGTGCTTTGAGTGCCACGACAGAGATGCCCTGTTTGGGCCAGTGGGAGACCCGAACACCAAGACCAATTTCATACACAGGCATATCCCTGTGGAGGACTTTCAAAGAGGGGATTTGACTAAGTTTTCATGGACCACAGGCGGAGATGGCAGTTGGGGTGTTATGATCCCTGGATATGACGGCAACTACGTAGCCAAGGCACCGGAACTTACAAGCTCCCAGACGAGTTACCTTGAAGTCACCGTGGAAAAACAGGGATGGGGAGGCATCTCCTTCCGGTACAAGATATTGGGAGCGGAAAGCACCGATTCCCTCACCGTTAAGATAGATGATATCGTGCAAGATACCTGGCTCGGCGGAGGCTCAGGGGAATGGACTGAAGCGACCTACCCAGTCAACCAGCCCGAGCCGTGGACACCCACGAGCCACACCTACCGGTGGGAGTTTGCCAAGGGCTCCACTGCCACCGGTTACACGGTCTGTATTGACGACATTACCTTCCCGGATGATGAGGCGTGGAACAACCACGATATCCATACAGACGGCAGGAACGGTCCGGGCGCGCCGCCTGAAGATCCTCCTCCCGGATGTGAAGGCGATGTCGTGGATTGTGATGACATCAGGGGCAACGGGACAGGAGGAGATGTCAACCCCCAGTATGACTCTGACTTTGACTGGATCCGAATCACTATGGACAACCCTGAGGCGACCTATGTGGGCACTTGGCCTTCTTACGGCGGCTATCCAGGTGAAGACTGGCGAGGCTATGAGAGATACCTGGATGATTTTCAAGACAATATCACCCCGGGCGAGGGGGATAGGGCCACCTGGACACCTTATGTTCCTAGGGCCGATTACTATAAGGTCTTTGCCTGGTGGTGTGCGGCCGGCGATCCCGATCATGCCACCGATGCCCCGTACACCATTTACTATGAAGGAGGCTCGGAGACCATTGATGTGAATCAACAAGACAATGGTGGCCAGTGGAATCTCTTGGGAACTTATCCCTTTGCTGCCGGAACCTCGGGCGCCATCGTTCTGAGTGATGATGCCAACGGGGTGGTGGTGGCAGATGCCATTCGGTTGGACCGGGATGTGACGCCTGAAGATTCCAGGATCAGTTGCCCGGCCTGTCATAATGTCCACGGCTCCCCGTCACCTACCATGTTCCGCCATGGTGAGCTGATCAGCTCTCCTGGAACGACAGACAAGGCCCCAGGGTTGGACTATCGCTATTTTCAGTGGGGTCCCACTGTCGATCCAGCACGGGCCGGAAGTCTTGGGGGCGGAGCGACTCGTTTCTGGGGCTACTGTCAACGATACGTGGAGTGTAACGATGAAGGCATAGGACCTGGGAGTGTGGAAAAAAGCGGTGTGTGCAATATGTGCCACAATGAATACTGGTTCGGGCCGGACTTCCCCTGGAATGACTGTCGTCCTCAAAACGGTTGCGACACCTATTTCACTCGAGAACCTGTGCCGTTGGGTTCGGACGAAGACAGCGATCCGCCGACCATCTCCAGCCAGGCTCCAGCGGATCTGGCCACGGACGTTGCCAGGAACAGAAAGGTAAGCCTTACCCTCTCGGACAGTGGGACCGGCATAGACTGGGCGACATTCTCCGTCCAACTAACGGGTACCGGTTATTCCAAAACGTACACCGATGAAAGCTACCCGATTGTCTCAAAGGAAGGAAACATCCTGAGCTACAACGTGACCGTCGAACCTGATCAGGATTTCCCGGAAAACGACACTATCACAGTGACCGTTGACGTCGATGACCTCAAGGGCCAGGCTCTTACAGGGGGCACATGGTCTTTTGACACTGGGGATCACTGGAGTGTCGAGATTTACCCTTCGAGCATCGACTGGGGGCAGACGAGCACGTATTGCTGCCAGTCTGAAGATTACATCGATTGTGATTGCTACCCAGTAGGCGGAGAATGGGCAGACGTGCTCGATAGCCATGACGGGGACGGGAGTTATGTGGCTATGAATCGTTGGAGTCCATGGACCCATTGGATCACGATGAACATGGATGATCTCGATCCGTCAATAGTGGCCGGCAAGACAATCGACAGCGTCACGGTTCATGTATATGCTAGATACCTCGATGGCCGTTGGCCCGGGGCTGTGCCCGATTCTCACAGGCTTGACTTTCGCTATAAGACAGGGGGTGATGATGCCTGGTGGCCATCCGAATTACCCATGGTCTCCCTTTTTGGACACCATTCGCCGAACCTAGCGGATGACGGCGGGTATGACCACTGGTCTTACACTTTTACTGCTGATTCCGATGGGGATTCCCCTATGGACCTGGATGATATCGAGGACCTTCAGATCAACGTCCAGCGGAGCTGTCCAGGTGGCACGTACCAGCTACGGATCAGTCAGGTTTACGCAGAAGTGACCTTGAACTCTTCACCTTAGGGTTTTCTGCGTTCTTCCAGGACTCCAGCGAGGCAGGCTCTGCGGCAACGCCAGAGCCTGCCTTTTTTACTTCACGATTCGTAGTAGTAATCCAGCCCCAGGTGGGTGATTTGCTCCTCTCCCATGAGATAGCGCAGAGTGTTCTTCAGTTTCATGGATTGAATGAAAAGATCGTGTTCGGCATAGAGATTGGCGGCACACTGGGGGCTTTTAAAATAAAAGGAGAGCCATTCCTGGATGCCGGTCATGCCGGCCCGCTGGGCCAGATCCACGAAGAGCACGAGATCCAGCACGATGGGTGCCGCCAGGATGCTGTCTCTACACAAGAAATCGACTTTTATCTGCATGGGATAGCCGAGCCACCCGAAGATATCAATGCAGTCCCAACCTTCTTTGTTGTCACCCCTGGGGGGATAGTAATTGATGGCTACCTTGTGATAGAAGTCCCCGTACAGCTCGGGGTAGACCTTGGGCTGTAAAATGGTGTCCAGGACGGAAAGCTTGCTCTCCTCTTTGGTCTTAAAGGAGTCTTTGTCATCCAGGACCATGCCATCGCGGTTTCCAAGGATATTTGTGGAATACCAGCCGCTGAGGCCGAGCATCCGGGCCTTTAGACCCGGTGCCAGGATGGTCTTCATGAGGGTCTGCCCGGTCTTGAAATCCTTCCCGGCAACGGCCACCTCACACTGATCTGCCAGTTCCACCATGGCAGGGATGTCCACCGTAAGATTGGGCGCGCCGTTGATGTATGGGACCCCGCTGGTTAGGGCCGCATAGGCATAGAGCATGCTCGGCGAGATCTGGGGATCATTGTCTTTCAGGCCCTCCTCAAATGCCGTGAGAGAGGCATGAACCGGCCCGGGTTTCAGATAGGCCTCTGTGCTGGCGCACCAGATCATGACGCAACGCGACACCATCTGTTCACGCCTGAAGGTTTCGATGTCCGCCCTGAGGGCCTCCACGAGTTCAAGATGGGAGGCCTGAGTTTTTGTGTGGGTGGCCACGAGATTCTTTACAAAGCGCTGTTTGAAGACACCTGGCCAAGGCTGCAGGGCTTCAAGAAAGGGACGCACCGGCTCAAGATGTTCGGGCTTCAAGACCCCGGCCTCCTGAGCCGCCTGGTAACCATTAGCCGGCAAGACATCCCATCCGCCGAAGACCAGGTCGTCCAGCTGAGCCAGGGGCACAAAGTCTTTTATCGGGGGCGTGCGATATTCAAACCGCTTACCCAGGCGCACGGTGGCCATCTGGCTTACGGACCCTATAGGAAGGGCGAGCCCTTTTCGCAGGGTCTCCACCCCTGCGAGGAAAGTGGTGCTTACGGCCCCTCCCAATCCCGGGATAAGGACGCCCAGCTTCCCTTCTGCCTTTTCGATCTCCTCTTTGCGTTTCACAGCATCTTTCATGACGACCTCGCTTGGCTAAGAGTGTTTTCCTGCCTTATGTGAGATCTCTTAAAAGAAGTCAAGCTCCTTATGAACACAGCCTCTGACACCGTCTGGAAAGCCCGTGGAACAGAAAGTAATGGGGGCTGTGACAAAGAAGAACGGCCCGTCAGCAGGGGCCATGGTGGGTCCACGGAAGACGTCTTGCATCGCTCGGATAACCTCAAACTACAATATGTTGGAAGGCTTTTGCCTTGACAGGGCTCCCCGTTTCTCCTATCCTCGGCCGACGTACACCCAGATGCCCACTGGCCGGCGCGCTTCTGGCACGCCGGTCCCTCCTTGGCAATAGAAGGTATAAATCATGTCGGAAGACCGTAGCAGAATCCTTTTAGAGACGATCAAAAGACTCCTCAGGCGAGATGCCGCGGTCCATCTCCACAAGATCGTCAACAAGACCCATGCCGCAGACCTGGCTGTGGTCTTCCAGTTCACGACCCTCCGGGAGCAGGAAACCCTCTTTGACCTGATAGACAGTACTGAACAAAAAGCCGTCCTCTTCAGTGAATTGGAGCAGGAAATCCTCCTGGGCCTCATCGAGGATATGCCGGCCGAAAAGATCGCAGAGATCCTTGAGCAGATGCCCACCGATGACGTGGCTGATCTGCTCGGTAAACTCTCTGACGAGCGGGCCAAGGCCCTCCTTGAGCTCATGACCAAAGAAGGCTCTGAAGAGGTGGAAGGGCTGCTCGTTTATGATGCTCAAACGGCCGGTGGCATCATGCTTCCGGACTTCATTGCCCTAAAGGAGGATTCCACCGCAAGAGAGGCCATCGAGGCCCTGCAAAAAGAGTATGTGGATGTGGAGATGCCTTTTTATCTCTACGTCATAGACGATCATGACAACCTGGTGGGCGTCATCTCCCTGCGGCAGTTGGTGGTGGTGCCTCCTGAAACCAGGCTCAAGTCCATCATGACTACGGACGTGGTGAGCGTCCGGACAGACATGGACCAGGAAGAGGTGGCTAGAATCGTTGCCCGTTACAATGTCCTCGCCGTCCCTGTCGTAGACGAAAACAACAAGTTGGTGGGAATCGTCACCGTTGATGATGTGATCGACATCATCCGAGCGGAGGCCACAGAGGATATCCTGAAAATGGCAGGGGCCGGTGGGAACCTGGTGGAATCGCAGTCGTTGTTTAGAAGTGCCAGAATCAGGCTCCCGTGGCTTTTGGCCAGTTGGGTCGGCGGCGTGATCGCTTTCTTTGTCATAAGCCATTTTCAGACTACTTTGAGTAAACTCGTCTACCTTGCGGCTTTCATACCGATTATCATGGGCATGGGGGGAAATATCGGGACCCAGTCTTCTACCATCGTGGTTCGCGGCCTGGCCACCGGCCAGCTGGATATGAAGCAGATATGGGAAGTGGTCCTCAAAGAGCTGACCGTGGGATTCCTTCTCGGCTTTGTATATGGGGCCCTCCTGGGATTCGTGGCCCACCTTCGGTACGACCTCTGGCTTCTGGGGGTGACCGTTGGCCTGGCTGTTATGAGTTCCATGACCATTGCCGCCATGGTAGGATCCCTGGTACCCATGGTCTTTGCTCGCATCAACATCGACCCTGCCGTGGCCACCGGGCCCTTTGTCACCACCGCTATCGACATCCTGAGTGTATCCTTTTACTTTTGGATCGCAACCGTGCTTCTCCATATTTGATTCTCATGTCCCCTCTGTCTTCACCTGCCATCATGCTCCGGGCCGCTGAGCATGGTGACTACGACAAGATCATCACCTTCTTTACCCTGAACCATGGAAAAATGGCTTTCATGGCCAAGGGGGCGAAGAAGAGTGTCCGGCGTTTCGCAGGAATCCTGGAACTCTTTTCCATCCTGAACGTGGTGTGGACCTATGGCCGTGGCAGAGGGCTTCCGATGTTGCAGGAGGCCTCGGTAGTGTCTCCTTTTGAGCACATTCGAACGGACATCGTCCGGACCGCCTATGCCAGTTGCTGGTGCGAGATGGTTTCCCTGTGGATGGAGCGGGGCCAGAGGCAGCCTTCCGTGTACAACCTTCTTGCATACCTTTTGGATCAGCTCAACGCCGGGCTCCTGGCCGGCGAGACACTGCATATTGCCTTTCAGCTTCGCTTCATGGCCATAAACGGCTTCAGGCCGGGCCTTGAACATTGCAGCATCTGCGTGGCGGCCCTCAACGATTTGAAGCATCCTGCCGTTTCATTCGATGCAAGACTGGGGGGGATCGTGTGCGAAAAATGCGGCGCTAGCAGAGCAAGCCGGCTGCATCTTTCCAAGGGAACCATCAAGCTCCTTTCCTGGGTCTTGAATGCACCGCTGGAAAAACTCAACCGGGTGCGGTTTTCCAAGCAGGCCGTTGATGAAACGGTGCACATGTTGGAGGTCTTTGTTCCCTACCATCTTGGAAAGGAGACCAAGAGCCTGAAGTTTCTGAAACAGTTGGGTGCCGGTTTGGCCAATTGATCCCTTTACAAACCAGGGGTTTCAGTGTATCCATGGTGCGAAATGTGTCGGAATAAATGAACATAAGGATAATGAAATCATGACCTTCCAGAAATTGATTCAAACCCTTGAAAGCTTTTGGGCCCGTTACCGATGTATCTTGCAGCAGCCCTATGACTTGGAGGTGGGTGCCGGCACCTTCCATCCCGATACCCTCTTGAGGGTCCTGGGCCCTGAGCCATGGCGGGTCGCCTATGTGGAACCTTCCCGCCGACCCACAGACGGCCGGTACGGCGAAAACCCAAACCGCCTTCAACACTACTACCAGTATCAGGTCATCCTTAAGCCCTCGCCCCTGAATATCCAAGACATGTACCTGAAGAGTCTTAGGGCCCTTGGTGTCGACCCCTTGGCCCATGACATCCGCTTTGTAGAAGATGATTGGGAATCGCCTACCCTTGGCGCATCAGGTCTGGGCTGGGAGGTATGGCTTGACGGTATGGAAATCACCCAGTTTACGTACTTTCAGCAGGCGGCAAGCATTGAACTGGATCCCATTTCCGTGGAGATCACCTATGGCCTGGAACGGATCGCCATGTATCTTCAGGCGGTGGACAACGTCTACAACCTGAAATGGACCGATGCCATCTCGTACGGGGACCTGCACCACCAGGCAGAGGTGGAGCATTCCGCCTACAACTTTGAACATGCCGATGTCAACATGCTGCTCCAGCTCTTTGACATGTATGAGGCGGAGTGCCGGAGTGTGGTGGCTCAATCCCTGATCCTGCCTGCCTATGAATACTGCCTGAAGTGCTCCCACACCTTCAACCTTCTCGATGCCCGTGGCGCCATCAGTGTGACCGAAAGGACAGGTTATATCGGCCGCGTAAGAAACCTGGCCCGCGCTTGCGGTGAGGGTTATCTTGAACAGAGAAGGGCCATGGGATTCCCCTTGCTGAAGCAGGCACAAGAATCATAATGGGAGAAAGTGGGCAAGAAGGAGCCCTAAGCAGGAAGCATAGAGAAGTATTGAAATCGCCAAAAGCCATCAAGAAGACGAAACTGTAAAAAAATGACAGAATCGACGTCAACGTAAAGAGTTCATATGCAAGGCGTGCACCTCTTTACAAGCCGTCAGGCGCAATCCTAAGGAACGAGGCGTACTTAGCCGTACGCCGCAGTGACGAAAGATGAAGCACGACACCGCAGATGGACTCTCAACGAAGCCGTCAAGAATACGCATGAAAAGGATAAGTGCATGTCCCAAACCCTACTTGTAGAGATTGTCACAGAAGAAATACCTGCTGGATACATTGCACCGGCCCTTCAAGCCATGTCGGTCCATATGAGCCAGAGACTGTCCCAGGCCCGCATCGATCACGCCGGAGGGACGGAGACCTTTGGAACCCCCAGGCGTCTGGCCATCATGGTTCACAATGTGGCTGAACGGCAGGCCTCCATGACCGAAGAGGTGCTGGGTCCGCCAAAGACCGTAGCCTTTGACGCCAAAGGCCGTCCCACCAAGGCCGCTGAAGGCTTTGCCAAGAACCAAGGGGTCTCGGTAAAGAGCCTGGCCATCAGAACCACGGACAAGGGCGATTACGTCTGTGTCAGCAGGCAGGAAAAAGGGCAGGCCACCCGGCGACTCCTTCAAACCATCGTCCCAGAGACCATCACCGCTATCCCCTTTCCCAAGTCCATGCGGTGGGCGGACCTGGGACTCACTTTTGCCAGACCCATTCACGCCATACTTGCCCTTTTCGGGGACCACATCGTCCCTTTTGGCCTGGAAAACATTAAGAGCGGCCGGCGAACCCTTGGCCACCGTTTCATGCACCCCAAAGCGATTGCCATTCACAACCCTTCCGCCTACAGGGAGGCCCTGAAATCAGCCCATGTGATAGCCGATATCGCAGAACGCAGGCAGATGATCCAAGAACATATCACCGTGGCAAGCCACAGGCTGGGCGGGAAGATCATCTCTGATGAGGACCTCCTTGATACCGTCACCCAACTGGTGGAGTACTGTGCGGTCTCCGCCGGGATCTTTGACGAGGCTTTTCTCAGACTTCCGCGGGAGGTGCTGATCACTGCCATGCGGGAGCACCAGAAATACTTTGCCGTGGCCGGCCCTGACGGCCGGCTGTTGCCCTGTTTTGTTGCCGTAAACAATACACCGGCGCAAGACATGGCCCTGGTCACCAGCGGACATGAGCGGGTATTGAGAGCGAGGCTGGAAGATGCACGCTTTTTCTTTGAAACAGATATAAAGACCCCTCCC
>Ga0180438_10007243_pt1 | contig 14564 bp, 11 predicted proteins | sample SS_ome_12_FD_132455 | JGI IMG/M metagenome (GOLD analysis project Ga0180438, IMG submission 132455) | Hypersaline lake sediment archaeal communities from the Salton Sea, California, USA - SS_3_D_2 metaG | ecosystem: Environmental > Aquatic > Non-marine Saline and Alkaline > Hypersaline >...
AATGACCTTAAGTGTAAATTCTACCCCATAAACCATTACGAAAAAGCCGACTGAAAAGAAAACAGCTTGTAAATTTGTGATAATTGGATCAGTAGTTCCCATGACAATTATAATTATTTCGGACATGACAGAAAAAGCCAACAACATGTATTGAACGGCTTTAAATTCTGGAGTGTCTTTTTTCAATTTTTGTCTGAATACAAAAGCAAGAAAAATTACACTATATATTAGTGGAACAAGTACCATGTTCAAGTATGCAACATCTGAAAACATCTTTGTTCACTTTACAGTTATTTATTTCATTTTTTTTCTTTGTAAATACTAAAACAAAACACTAATATAAATAATCACATTTATGTTAAAAATTGAAGAAAGGCTTATTTCCTAAAATAAGATAATTGCTCCCTTAGGGATTCTGCTTCTTCACCTAAGATTCCAGAAGTCGCCGTTATTTCTTCCATTGAAGCCGTCTGTTCCTCTGCAGCAGTGCTAATTTCTTCCATTGCTCTTGAAATATCTAAACTATCCGCTGTAGCCGTTTCTATATCTTTCGAAATTTTCTCAACAATATCAGCCGTTTTTTCTACAGAATTTTTAGCTTCTTCGGCTAACTTCTGTACTCTTTCTGCGACAACCGCAAATCCTCGACCTTGATCTCCCGCACGTCCAGCTTCTATGCTAGCATTAAGCGCAAGGAGATTCGTTTGCTCGGAGATCGTTTTTATGATGTCTGCTATTTCTTTAATATTTTGAGCTTCCTTATTAATTTGCATGAGAGATTCTGCTTGGCTTTTAGCTTTCATTGTAATTCCCATCGTGGTTGCCGCTATTTCTTCTGCCGAAGCGTTTACTTCGTTAGCGCTCGCCGCTAATTCAGTGGCATTATTTGAAACATTCATAGATGTCTCTGAAGTAACGTTAAATACCGAAATTAAATCGATGTTTTTGTCTTCTACTATCGCGTTCTGTTTTTTTACCTGTTTAATAGTATAATCCTGTCCATATGTTAATGCAATGAATCCAATAGGATAAATTATAAACGGTAAAAATGTTATAGATGAATCTAAGTGTCCAATTATAACTACGATGATTTCAGATAGTATTATATAAGATATTGTTGTGTATAATAGAATTCGAAATTCTAAACTCTTTCTTTTCAATTTATTTCTGTAAAAAAGGATACCTAACATGATTATAAAAACAATTGGTAAAACTATTAAATTTCCGAGTAAAGCTTCAATATTCATTTTTTTCCTTTCCTTTTCTTATATTTTTTCTTATTCATATTTCCAATTTACATCATTTCTAATTTGTAATAATAGTAATAGAATTCTAACATTAGTTTTCGTATTTATACCATATCTTATATCTTGAATTTCGTTAACTGTTCTCTTAGCGATTCTGCTTCTCTTTCCAAGATCCCTACAGTAGCACTAATTTCTTCCATCGAAGCTGTCTGTTCCTCGGCGGATGTGCTAATTTCTTCCATCGCGTTTGAAATTTCTTGAATATCTGAAGTTGCACTTTCGATCATGTCAGTTATCGTATTTACAATATCAACCGTTTTTTCTACCGAATTTTTTGACTCCTCGGCTAATTTTTGTACTCTATCTGCAACAACCGCAAACCCTTTTCCGTGCTCTCCCGCGCGCCCTGCTTCGATACTTGCATTTAAGGCAAGTAAATTTGTTTGCTCTGAAATATTCGTGATAATTTTCGTTATTTCTTTTATTTGATGAGCCATTTCGTTCATTTTTATGAAAGTTTCAGTTTGTTTTCTCGTTTTATCAGCAATTTCATAAGTGGTTGTAGAAATCTCTTCAGCAGAGGCATTAACCTCGTTTGCGCTTGCAGCCAATTCGGTTGTATTATTTGCGATATTAAGAGAAACGCCTGAGCTTGCGCTCAATACTGCCATTAAATTTTCTGTTCTATGTTTAATCACTTTTTCTTGACCTTGAATAGCCTTTATGGCAAAGGGGATGGTTAAAAAAAGGGCAAGGATTCCAAACGGATAAATTATCCCTTGAGCGATGAAATTGTTATTAAAAACTCCGAAAATAATAATTATGCTCGCAACGCTTAGAATCAAGAGAATAAACATGTAAAAAGAGACCTTGAATTCAAGCGATTCCCGGTTCATTTTATAACGATAAATAAAGAACATGAAAACCCCAATATATACAATAGGCATCGCAATTAATGCTCCTATAGGTGATGTAAGTTCCATAATAATATCCTCGATTCAAAATATATTTTATAGTTTTAATAATGATATTGAATAATATGACATACCTTTATCCTTATTGTATAAATGAATTATTCATTTTAAAAAGATTTTACTATATAATATGTTCATACTTCGATAACGAACTAATTGATATCTTAAATACCAAAATTGCTAATTTTTGCTTTTAAGGTCGTATAAATTTTCTCTTTAGAACTGATATAAATTCTTTTGTATCTGGAAACACATAAACAATATCGTCTCCATCTTCCTCAATCGTCACTTCTTTAGAGAATTTAACTCCAACTTTCGCATTAAGATCGTTTAGATATGTCATGAAGAAATATCATAAAATTAAACTCAAAAAACAACGTAATACCTGGATATTTCTAAGAGAACATCAAATAATGCTGTATTTACATTAATCATATTCTGGCACGAATGGGAAGCATTCATGAATAATTTCATACGCAGGCAAGAAAACCTCTAAATTGCTCATGTCAGAAAAGTATTTGGAGAACCTCGCGTCGAACTTATCTGCAAAACCATCTAACGCGTGTCGGAGAGTTTTTGAAGATTTTGAGGTAATTAACACGTAAGCAACGGGATATTTTTGACTTCTTTTTAAAATTACCACGGCTTCATCTAAATAAATCTCTTTTACATTTCCTTTTCTAAGGGCTTCATTAAGAATCGTGCTTATGGCTTGTAATAAGCTAGAAAATAGAGTATCATCCATTAAACCCTCCTTTTTATCCCAATCGTGCGAAAAAACAGAATTTCCACTGATAGCATCAATAATGGTTATGTTGAACACTTTAAATGGTAAAATACCCGATAACTTGGGTTCTTTTGAAAAGGCTATCGCAGCAAGAAGCAATCCTACTGACACGAGTAATATGTTTAAATTGATCCCTCCCCATAATGAACTTAGTAATACTTCTAATGGCGTTATGATTCCAATTATAATTCCCCCAATAAAATTAAGAAGAGAATATTTTTTCAAGTTCACGGGTGTCTTAAGATAAATTTTAAATGTATAACCAAACCAAATTACCGCCAATAAAAATGTAAATGCAGTATTAAAGAAATCGAATGTTCGACTTATTATTGAGTGTGTATATAAAAATATGAGGAGAATTATCTCAATGGAGCCTAATGCCGTGAATAACATCATTTTTTTAAAGTCTATTAAATCTTTGGATATAAAATCTACAGCTAATATTAGGCAAAAAGCTAACGCTATTGGCATCAGTGTTTGCAGATACCATAGAAATATAGATATTGGATAGTATATAAAAAGCCAATAAAAAGCAGTAAATAAAGCCCAAAGCATTCCAAATAAATAACCCAGGATTAAACAAAGAGAAAATAAATATTTTTTTTCTTTATATTGCTGAAAACCAATCAAAAATGCAAATAAATAAATAAATACAGAAATAAAGGCTATAAAAGTTCCTAAATTTATATAGAGATAAATTTAAATCACTACTTTATTTTTTATGATTCTATTCAATAGAAAATCAATTATTAGGTTTCTATTTACTTTAGAACACGACTAAAGAAAAGCTTTATCATATTTAGATCCTAATAATAAATCTTATTTTATGTCCAGATTTAAGTTTAATCAACTTTATCATATATGTTTTAAAAATTACATTATATGTCTTTCAATTATAAAGGGAAATAAAAATGTCAAAAGAAGTCATATATATAGATGCAACTACTCTCGAGAATTTCATACAAGACGTTTTTCTTGGAGTAGGCGTTCCTAAAGATGATGCAAGCATTATAGCAGAAGTACTCATTACTTCTGATAAAAGAGGTATTGACTCGCACGGAATACAGAGATGTAAGATGTATTATGATCGAATAAAGGAGGGAATCTATAAGGTTAAAACCAAAATCAAGGTGATTAACGATGGCCCAACGACGGCTCTTATCGATGGTGGCTGCGGAATGGGACATGTAATCGCTTACAAAGCGATGAGCATGGCAATAGAGAAAGCAAAAAAATATGGATTAGGAGCTGTAGCTGTAAGAAATTCCACTCATTTTGGCATAGCAGGATATTATTCGCTGATGGCAATAAAAGAGGGCATGATTGGTCTCACGGTAACTAATGCAAGGCCTTCCATCCCTCCAACATTTGGAGTCGAGCCAATGCTGGGTACAAACCCATTAACTTTTGGTTCTCCTACTGACGAAGAATTTCCTTTCGTACTCGATTGCGCAACTTCGATAATTCAAAGAGGAAAAGTAGAGGTATATAATCGAATTAATAAACCATTACCAGAAGGAGTAGTCATTACTGATGATGGCAAAACTGAAACAGATCCCGGAAAAGTATTGAAGGGAATGGCTGAAAAGAAGGCCGCTTTATTACCCTTAGGTGGAAAAGGAGAAGACACATCTGGTTATAAAGGATATGGATATGCTACTGTAGTTGAAATTTTATCTGCTGCTTTGCAAGACGGGATATTCTTAAGAGATACTATAGGAATTGTCGAAGAAGGTCAAAAACGCTTGAAAGTTGGACATTTCTTCCTTGCAATCAATATCGAAAGCTTTTTACCGTTATCCATGTTTAATAAAACTGCCGGTGAGATAATGAGAGGGCTTAGAAGCGCTCAAAAGGTTCCAGGTGCTAATAAGATCTATACCGCCGGTGAAAAAGAATTTATTGCAGAGAAGGAGAGGATGAAGACTGGCATTCCAATTAATAAAAACCTCCAACAAGACATTAAAACAATGAAGGATGAACTTGAATTAGATAAATACGATTTCCCATTTTAATACTCCCCAATTAAGTTAGAAAACAACACCATCATTTCGACCTGTAAAAGGTTCAGAATGAAGAATTACATCTTTAAGGTTACCGATGTTAAGTTGATTTCTTATATCCTGCTCAATTTTTGTAATAGTTTCGTGGACATCGGCAATATTCATGGTACTTTCAAAGAAGACATGGGTTTCAAGCACGCAATATTCAATTGCCGTCCAAAACTCAAAACCGTGATATCCTTTTACTTCGTTATAGTTTCTAAGAATCGTTTCGATGACTTTTTGGATTTCTGCCATTCTAGTACCGTCAACAGGACTACAGGATAACTGTTTTGGGGTAATTTTACCGGTGGTTGGTGATCCTTCAATGTGAGTAATAATTCTCGAAATGTAATGCGCTTGTTCTTTCAACTCGTTTTCAAATTTAGTGCAAATCCTATGTGCTTCATCGAGTTGAAGCGAATCGTTTACTATGATCGTAAGAGATAGAAAGTAATCCTTCTCTATGGTAAAGAGATTAACATCTTTTATGTTTAAGATATCCATGTAATCCGTGTAGGAGGAATAGATTAGATTAATTATTTTTTCTCCCATTGAAGTTTCTCCTCCCATTGGATTCATTTCTATAATACATTCCACATCATAGTTAGGAATTAACGAATTACTTATGGATCTAATGGATTTCGTAATTTCATTTGCGTGAACAACTGAAATATGATCTTCTACTGATAAATGGACTTCTAAAAATAGCTTGCTTCCACTAGCTCTGACTTTTAAATCCCTAACACCATTCACATGGTCTAAAAAAAAGATATTTTCTCTTATTTCCTCAATAATCATGTAGCTTATTGGATTTTCATCCGTGAGATCTTTTATTCCTTTTTTTGTGAGGTTTAACGCTCCGAGTATTATCCAAAAAGAGAGTATAATGCTGAAAAAAGGATCCAAAAAATTGACTCCAAATAATGCAAAAATGAAGCTTACTAATACTAAAATTGCTCGCAAGGAATCTTGGAATAAATTTAATCCTTGTATTTCAAGAGAGAGACTCTTCTTTTTCTTTCCTTGCCAAATTAAGATTCTTGAGAAAACAATATTGACTACAAATGAGATGATGATTATCTGTAATCCTACTTCTGGAGCATTTATCTCGTATACTCCGCTTATTATAACTCCAACTGTATTAAATATCAGAAAGAAATATAAGTTTATCAAAATAATACCTTGAACAAGAGCTCCTATTGGATCGATTTTTGAATGACCATACATGTGCTCGTAATCTGGAGGTTTATCGCTTTGTTTTACGGAATAAAGCGTTATTGCAACAAAAACGATATCAACAAATGTATCTAGCGATTCAGATAAAAAACTTAAACTCCCTGTAATAAATATTCCGTAAATTTTTAATACAGATTGAAATATAATTACTCCCAGAGCAACAATGGCAAACTTGACTTTAACATCCATTTTATTACTAGTTCATTCATTTTATGAGTGATATGATATAATTTTAACAAATTATAGTAAAAAATGTTTGGTAAATAAGTTATTTATTAATTCAAGCATCTCGGGGGATATCTATCTCTAAATTACTTATTGGGTAGGATGAACACGGATGGAAGAAGTTAAACTTATTATCTGCTGCTCGTCTTCCATCACACTTTGAACTAATGTAAACATCTCCAGAAATTAGAAGAGATCGACAGAACCCACATTCACCTGAACGACATTTAGAGGGTGGTGCTAAATTTGCTCTTTCCAAAGCCACGAGAACGGATTCCGTTGCAATGGCGGGAATTTCTTTAGAGATATTACCTATTTTAACCTTTATCTTGAAAGTTTTTCCAGCAACTTCTTGCGGAAATCCGGGATATTTTAGAATGTCTTTAATTTCACCATAAGCCTCCTTACGAATTCTCTTTAGAGGAACATCGAGTTTTTCTAACTCTTTATCTATGAAATCGTACATGACTTGTGGACCACAAATGAAGAAAGAATTATCATCCTTTTCTGCATATTTCTTAATGATATCAGTAGAAATTAATCCCTTTTCGCATCCTTTAAGTGTCACCTCTGCGCAGCTTAAAACAAACACGACTTTTATTTTATCTGGATATTTTTCCTCTATTTCCTTGAATTCGTTATAGTAAATGATGTCATGCTCGTCGCTACTTCCATATAATAAGACCATTTTTGCATCTAAAGTACCATTGATTATTGCCTTTGCCATTGAACGAAAGGGGGTTACTCCAGATCCTCCCCCTATTGCTACAATGGTACCTGCGTCTCGAATCGGCTCGTAATAAAAAAAACCTTCTGGTCCAGAGCTTTCGACTTTTGTACCAACCTTCCAATGTTCCCATACATGTCCTGTTAAAAAACCATGGGATTCCTTTCTAATCGTAATTTCATAAAACCCGTTTAAAGCGTCCGTAGGGGAAGAGGATATGGAATAAGGACGCGTTATTAGCACGCCATCAACGACTACTTTTAAGCTTAAGTATTGCCCTGCTCTGAAGTAAGCTAATTCTTTCGTATCTGAATCTGGATCGGGAATCAACTTAAAAGTTTTAGTTGTTTTTGTTTCGTCCCTTATCTCGCTAATAACCATGTGTTGTCTTTCTGGGTGTAACTTTCGAGCTAATTGATTAATGGGATCTGAGGTGATGGGTGCATTTGAGGCTTTCTCTATTCGTTTTTTTCTTGTAGGAACTAATTTCATGAAGCTATAAAGGTCTTTGTTATTTGATTTGACGGTGATATTCAATTTGTCTTCCTTTTCAGTCATTTGTTCACACCCACTCCTATTTTTACTTGTAATTTATTTAAAACAAACAGTGCTGCCAGTTCTCCGTCGTTTATGGCACTACTATACCCATGAGCTCTACGTCCGAATCCTCCTGCGAACTCTAATCCCTCAATATAATAATGATCATTCATCATCATCAATCGTGGAACAAGAGAGTCCCATGACTCCGGTTCGTATCCATATATAATGCCGTTATATGTACGTGAGTATCTCGCAAATGTTTGAGGTGTTGCAACTTCGAATTCTTCTATGTGATCCATTACTGAAATGCCCGTAGCTTTTTCAAAATCAACGATGAGCCCTTTAGCAATTTCATTTTTAACTTTCACATAGTCCTCCGGCTTCACATCCTTCCACGCTCCTGGTTGAAAGAGTGTGGTAATATATAAGATTGAAGTTCCTGGAGGAGACGCACTTGGATTGGCAACATTTAAACATACTGTAGCTTGACCTTTAGGAACACCAAGAGAATCCCATTGATGATATAAAGTTTCTGTATCCATCTCATCCATGATAAAATAACTATATTCATTGATACCCAACTCTTCAGCTGACTTTTCAAGCCCCAAATAGACTACAAACGCAGAGAGTCCGTGAATTCTCGAATTTACTTCCTTGTATGCGATTTCAGGGACTTCAGACTTTGGATAAATCAATTTATTATACACCAGCGTTTGTGAAGCGTTAGAGATGACTTGTTTTGTCTTAATTTTATCTCCATTTGAGGTTTCAACACCAAGAACTTTAGCATTTTCAACTAAAATCTTCTCAACTCGAGTATTATACAATATTTCACCACCCAACTCTCTAATTCGTTTATCGAGAGCTAAGGTGAACTCAGTTGAGCGGAGCTTTGGTATATATGCTCCTCTATCTATGTATGAACTCGCCATTGCAGCATATAATGTAAAATTCATCCTGTTCATTGGAAGCCCTATATAGCACCAATAGGCGTTTATGATATCTTGAGCTTTTTTCGGAATGTTTAAGGCATTTTCTACTTCTTGTGCAGAATATGCCGCAGTTTTAAGGAAATTAGAATGATTTTTTAATAATTCTTGTTGATCTGGTCTTCCTTGACTCTTGCCAATATATCTAAACGCAGCGTTTATATCATCAGCTAGCGAAAAAAAGTTCATGACAGATTCTTTACTCCCAGGCACTTGTTTTTCAACCTCGTTGATAAATGCCTCTCTTCCAAATGGCAAGATAGCGTCAATATCTTTCGTGATTACTCTGTAGGCTTCTGGTACTTCCAGAAACTCCGCATCAATGTTGAGACGCTTTTCAAATAATCGTCTAACTGACCCAGGATCATTAGCCGGACCATAGCCTTCAAGTTCATGTAGTGAAGTCTCAAATTCAAACCTCCCTCTCACGAAGCTTGATGCAAATCCGCCAGGTAAATTATGTTGTTCAATTAGCAATACCTTTACACCACTAAGGACTAAGCGTGCCGTTGCTGCCAAACCCCCGTTACCCGCTCCAATAACAACTACATCATAAGATTCTTCAATTCCCATAATAGATGAAACCATAATTTGTATTTTTAATAAGTATAGAATTGTTATAGTTCTCATTAATTATATGCTTTTTGTTGGCATCATTATTTTTTTGCAGGAGAGGCATAGCAATAATCGCAGTTATGCTTGCATCTAAATATACCTGTATATCCCCCAATATCCTTTGATTTATAGCATCCACAATGTTTTCTCTGGCCAGTGTCTTTAATTTTCCTGATTTCTATACCGATTGCTTTTTCTATTCTATACGCATCAATACAATGCGCTTGCTCAATTCCCTCTATCTGAAGTAAATCTGGCTGACAACATGCTTTCATCTTGATATCGTTTTCAATACAAGTGGCTTTTAATCTTTCTATAATCTCTTGTTTCTTCTGTAAAGAGATGTCAATTGGGATTTTTCCACGGGAAGTCATTCTCTTTTTTACCTTTGGATAAATTGTAGCGAAAGAAAATGTCATTTCTTTTAGACCAAGAGCTGATACATGTTCAATTATATGATTAAATTTGTCTAAATTGCTTTTTATTTTATCGGATCCTCTATTCTTGAAGAGTATAATTGGATCAAATCGAAAATTAATTGGAAACGTTCCAAACTCATTAATTAACCATTCTAGCTGATTAAATCTCTCTTCTAAAGATACTCTTAGGTTAGATTCAAGTTCAGAAGGTGAATTAATAGTAAATTGAAAAAAATGTCCTTTATATTGTTGAAAAATACTTTTATTTGAATTATATTTCTTTATCCAATCATCAAAATTTTTTGACCACCATACCCAGCATTTCACATCTTTAGGATTGAGCGACACTCTCGTGACCTGATTTTTATTAAAAGGATTTACCACATCAACATGTCCATTGTTGATTTTTTCAACAATCCAATCCATCAAAAAAGCTGGAATATCTGTTCTTCGCGAACAAGAGATTATTGGAAATATTGAAGGTTTCGTTAAAATTTTATTATTATTCACGGGTTCTTCCTTGATATTTAATTAACTATCAAATAGTGTAATCATGAATTTACTTCCTTCGTTTCTTCCATTAGAATTGATTATGATTTCACCATTATGAAGTTTTACGATTTCATTTGCGATGTATAATCCTAAACCAGAACCTTCAATATCGATATCCATTCCCTTCCCTATTCTTTCGACTTTACCAAATTTCTTAAATAATTTTGATCGTTCTTTTTTAGTTATCCCAACGCCCGTATCTTCAACAATAATGCTTTTAAAATCCTCTTGTTCAATCACTTTTATGAAAACATCACCATTTGTCGGGGTATTTTTAATTGCGTTTGTTAATAAATTATTGATTGCCCTATTAAAAAATTTTTCATCGTACTTCAATTCAAATTCTTTAGGCAGTTCTGCATTTAAATGTATATTGCGCCGCGATGCGTCATTAATTACATTTTCTATAGATTTCTTTAATAAGGGAATTATATTATTTCTTTTTAAATTAACATTCACTTCATTTGATTCTATTTTAAGAGCAATTAACATGTTATCTGCTAACTCCTTTAACCGGTAACCCCCTTTTTGAATGATTTCGACAATATTTAAGCTCTTTTCCCCCATTTTGTCCTTATGACTTGTTAATAAGAGTGCTGCTCCTGTTATGATAGAATTGAGGGGTGTATTAAATTCGTGAGATATCCTTTTCATCAGATTAGATTTTATTTTTTCAACTTCCTTTATCCGCGAAACTTCTCTCTGCATTAATGTATCTGCTCTCTTCCGTTCAGTGATGTCTCGCATGACGCCTATTATCTTGAGGTTGGCACCCGTCATTATTAAGTTTCCTTTAATGGCTACAGGAACGAAATAACCTTCCTTGTGCTTAATTCTAAATTCAAAATTCAAAACTTCTCTCGGACCTTTTAAAGCGTTTAAGATGACTTTATCATGCGGGTGTATTAATTTAAACAAGTTTAATCCGAGAAGTTCATGTGGTTCATGTCCAGTGATATTAACAATTTGGGAACTAATAAAGGTGAGATTTCCATTGATATTTAATTCAATCAGAACATCTGAAATGCTATTTACTAAATTTTGATATTTTTCTTCTGCTTTTTTGCTTTCTACCTTCAGTTTTTGTTTTACTAGCTTTTTCTCCGTGATATCCTGATAAATACCTTGAATGAGTGTTTGATCGCCAATTGTAATGGAAGATACCCTTCCTATAATCCAAATTGGAGATCCGTCTTTATTGTAAAGTTGTAGTTCATGGGCTTCTATTACTTCGTCCTGTTCCATTCTCTTTATACCATCCATCAGAAGTATAAGCTCATCCGGAGAAAATATTGGTAGATTTGTAAAATTCTTCCCTATTAATTCTTCCTTTTTAAATCTGGAAAGGTTTGCGCCGTATTGATTAATATCTACAATAGTTCCTGACTTATCAAAGATAATTATAGCATTAGGTGAACCTTCAAACAAGGATCGCCATCGATCTTCAGCTTCCATCAATTTCTCTTCTATATTCTTGCGTTCAGTAGTCGTCGTTTTATATCAAACCTTTAGGATAAATAATCGCTAAATTGAAAATATTATAATAATACCAAGTAAAATATGAAAGAAATTATTATTAAATTTCTTTTATTACAAAGCAAATCCATTTTCTAATACTTTTTTATCTTTCAGACCTGTAGAATTACCATTAACAATTATCTCGCTTCCAGTGTCAGGCGCATCCCTTGCTTTTAAAAGGATCGTTTCTTTCCCAGGGATTATTTCGGCATCAATTTTTACGATACCATCTTGAAATTCTGACGACCTTACAATTATCCCATCGATACCCCACGCTAAATTTTCCTTGAAATCAATGAAAACATCACCGAAGTGTTTCTTTACATATGCAGTAGCAGAGGATGAGCTCCCCACGCCCCAATCGAACATCATGTATCCTAAAACATGCATGTCGTATCCAGAATGACCGTAATTTTCAAACACAAAACCTCTATCTATGCCTTCTACAGTATCAATACCTTTCAAAACACCAGGGCTTTGTTCCTCGTTTTCTTTAATTATTTGAACCGCCCAACATCCTCTTAATGCTGCGATTCCTCTTTCCATGTATTCCATTTTTCCCGTTACCAAGTAATATTCCATGTAAACCCTAACAAATAGCCCTTGTCGCGCATCTGAGATTTCAGCATCGTTATTCTGCGAACAAAATCCTCCAAATGTATTAAAACTAATATTTGACATATTCCAAACCTGCTGGAATAAGGATAATATCGAAATCACGTGTTCCCCCGCTTTAATGTGTTCTTCCTTCTTAGTTACCTTATAAAGTTCCTTCAATCCTTCAGCGCACCAATATATGCATAGATTGTTCATGCAATGACTTTTTGTATATTCGTCGTAAAAATCTATGGGCCGATAGGTACAAGAGTAAAAGCACTCAAAATCGTGCCATTTATCTTGAGGAATGATTTCATTTTGGAGGTAATAAGCAATTCCTTCTGCAATTGGAATTACTCTCTCATCTTTAGAGTTCTTATAGTATTCCATTAGAAACATTAACGGACCGCCAGAACTTGCAGAATTTATCAATTCTTCCTTAATTATTGGAGTTTTATTATCGTCCTCAAAATTAACAAAAACTGGTACGGCTCCATTTTCTAGTTGGATTTCCTCTATTAAGTCCATGAGTTCCTTGCTTTTTGAAATAATGTCTTCACATTTTTCAAAATCCTGATAAAATTTAAGCGCCCAATACATTGCAATGCATGAGTCAACCGTGTTAAAATCATCTGTAAACAAAAACGCTTTTAATCCGTTGACTGTCGATATTTCTTCTGCGTTTTCTGAGGGTAAAAGAAAAACGCTAGGAAAAAGCCCCCGGGTACGATCCAGACTTAATACTGTGTTCAACGTTCTATCTCCTTTATCTATAAGTATAATATCGTTCCAAAGAGTCCCAAAATATTTGAAACTATATCCCGTCCTAATATTCAGAAACCACGCGTTATTCTGAATTTCGGCAACTCTCTTCATTATCGGAAATCGTCTAGACGCCCAATCCATTATTTTTACGACTCTTGGCATGATTGACATTTTCATGATCAACCTGCTTATTCGGGTCTCGTAGCCTACTAACGCATTTTGGTTATTTTCTTTATAATCCTCAACTTTTTCGGGTGGAATAAAAGTAATATCTTGTTTTTTTCTTCCTAGCCATGATCGGTTCCATATTCCCCCACATTCTTGACCGTTGATCTTAAAATTTCCAAAAAAATTATGCTGCTCAAAGATAGCTTTATAACCTGCTTCAACATTCTTTTCATATGGTAAAATCTGAGGACCTATACCTTCATAAAGTTCACTTCTCCCGTATTTCTCCCATAAAAAGCTGTTCATTTGTGCAACAACTTCGGAAAAAGAGAGTTCCTTGAAGAACTTGATGTAATAACCAAAGGAAAGATTCGCACCTGCGTGAATATTCATTTTTTTTGTTGGATCGTGCTTGAATAGCACGTGTGAACATGGTTTGTAATTGCCAAATCCATAAGCCAAATGAGGCTTACCACTATATTCTTCTTCCTTGAGTTTAAAATCCATCAACATCTTGAAAGGTCTATTCTCCTTGAATTTCTCAAGATCGGGTATCAAGGCGAATGAGTTTTTTCCTTTGGTATAAATAATTACAGGAGAACGAAAACAATGGTCTGGGATGATTAAATTTTCTTCGGGACACACGTGGGGAACCCACGTAGAATCTGGCTCGTTTCCAATCAATAAATCGTAGTTTGCGACCAACTTGGTTAAATTCATGTTCTTTTTACTTATAATTACATATTGAAAATGTAGCAAATCTTTATTTTCAAGAGCGATTTCTAAACCAATGTTTATTTTCTTATCCTTTAATTTTGAAATTATCTTCTTTTCTGTCTGCTCTTTAATCGATAATCTTTTAGAATGAGATTTTTTACCATTGTAAAAAGTTAAAACACTAGATCCTGGAAAACTTCCAAGAATTGGAATAAATTTTCCATTATCCTTAATTTCCATCTTTTCAACGGTGTTATCATCTGTAACTTCTAAAACTATTCTCAGTAAATCGCTTTCCAACTTTACTTGTGAAATTTTATACACCCATGTTAAATAATAATTAGCGTGAAAATTTTTGAATTATTTTAGTTTAATTAAAGATCTATAAATATATTTAATTTGAAATTCAAGGGAAATCTAATTTTTTAAAGCTTGTTATATTC
>Ga0180438_10007245_pt1 | contig 14557 bp, 18 predicted proteins | sample SS_ome_12_FD_132455 | JGI IMG/M metagenome (GOLD analysis project Ga0180438, IMG submission 132455) | Hypersaline lake sediment archaeal communities from the Salton Sea, California, USA - SS_3_D_2 metaG | ecosystem: Environmental > Aquatic > Non-marine Saline and Alkaline > Hypersaline >...
GTCATACCACAAAAAAATCAGCGCAAAGTCACATGAAAAATTTGCGCTCCATTTATCCAGGAACCCCCTACAGGGTGATAAAAGCAAAAAGCCAATACAAACAAAATCCAACAAGGAAAGGTAAAACGATGGCCAGAAAAAGAAAAAGGCGAACGCCAACAAGGTCAATTGTTCGCAGGAGAACGCCAAGGCGCAACCCTAGCAGGACACGAACGGCCGCAAGGCGAGCGGGGGGAGCATTGCGGTCCCTCTTTACCGCTCGTAACCTTGTGGACTCAGTGAAACAGGTGGGTGGTATGATGGCAACCCAGTTTTTCGCAAAGCGATTTGCGGACGGTGGAGGTGCAAATGATCAGGATTGGTCGTGGCAAAACTACACCTGGGGACTCGCAGGTGCAACAGCCAGCGGACTGGTTGCCGAAATGATCAAACCAGGTTCCGGAAAAGAGTTTTTCAAAGGGGGACTGTCACTTCTTGGGTACAAATTGATAGTTAACGAACTATCGGACAAATCGGAATTTATTTCCGAGTACTTTGGGGAGGGGGACATATTCCTGGGGACCGATGGAAACCAATACAGTCCAGGGGACACCTACCTAGGCCAGGACGGGGAGGTCTACCTGTTAGGCCAGGACGGTATGTGGCGACCTACTAGCGATGAGTATCGCAACGCTGGTATGTACATGGGTCCCCCCACGTCCCTGGGGGAAACAGTAATGCCCCCCAGTTCCTTGGGAGAAACAGTAATGCCCCCCAGTTCCTTGGGGGAGGATCCCTATGCTAGGGTATTCGGGGAGGATCCCTATGCCAGAGCATTCGGGGCTTACAACTAGGAAAGGACCAGCGAAATGGAACAAATGTTAAACGCATGGGAAAGCTGGTCATTGTATGACACTGTTTTGATTGGACCAGAGCAAGACGAGGTTTCGGGTGCGAAATGGTACACCTCGTTTGCCCAACTATCTAACGAAACAGAAATACCTTTCCTGAATCAACGCAACCGATCAACCGTAGGTGTACCCTACTGCAACCTGGACAGTGCCGAGCAAATTCCGTTTGGTTTCGAGTGCTGGTCAATTGGGGTGGAAATCAGTACTCCACCTACCAATGACCTAGATCCGGACGTACAAGGTGCGCCTTTCCTTTGGAACCCAGATCCTAATTATTGGCTATTCGGGGGGGAACTGCTAAAGCATTGCGCCTTGCGGTTCCAGGTTTCCCAGGACGAAAAATTGCTTTGCAATGTCCTTGCCGCTCCCCCTGGTAGTGGCAAATCGGGTTATTTCCAGCCAAATATACCCGCATACACCCTTCAAGCGGGTGGACAATATCACGGTTTTAATAACGGTGTCCCCTTCATAGGTAACAGGTGGAAATTTGCCGAACCCGTGCGGATCCCCAGGAACCGAAACATTGCCGCTTGGGTTCAATTCTCTACCTACGCAAGGGGTATGCTCGCAAAAATGGTGGGTCCAGGGAGAATAGTTATCAATGAACTATTTCCGGATCCTGTTCAAGGGTTCCCTACATATGAAAGCGTATCAATTCCGGCCGTTGCTATGATTCGCCTTTCTATGTTCGGCAAACGTGAGGTTCAGCAAAGGAACGATCTCCACTTCTAGGGGGATAGAAAGGTAAAAGCGAAAATGCAATTTGTAAACGCATATGAAAGCTGGACCTTGTACGACACGGTATTGATCGCTAAAAACGTTAACGAAATAGCGAATAATGCCCAGTGGTATACAAGTTATGCCCAGCTTTCACAAAACGCAACTGTGCCGTTCTTTAACGTGCGCAATAAATCCGTAGGTGTTTCCTACTGCAACCTGGACAGCGCAAATAAGCTCCCCTTTGTTTTCCATTGCTACAGCATAGGGGTAGATTTTGAAGGTCCGACCGTCAGCACTCCAAATGCCGAAGGGGGACCAGGTGCGGGTGCTTGGGCTTCACTGTTTTTCAGTGGAGAACTAATTAAACATTGCGGTTTCATTCTCAAGGTTTCCCAGGACGAAAAACTGGTAAACACTTGCAACCTGTTACCCAGTGGACAAGGGGTATCAGGTTTCGGTTCGGTGCTTCACAATACTGGTCCTGGAATAATCGAAATGTTCCAGGACGTAGGAAGTGGAGTTAATGACAGAGACAATCGTTGGAAATTTGCGCAACCTATCCAAATGCCAAGGGAGGTCAATATTGAGGGAACCTTGTATCTAAGCAATTACGCACGTAATGCTTTGGTAAAATGTGCTGGTCCTAACTTCATACAAAATCAGTTTGGAGTCAGTGCTAGCAATTATGCCGCTTGTGCCTCAATAAAGGTTACCCTGTATGGCAAACGAGAGGTTCAGCAAAGGAACGAATTGCACTACACCTAACCCTAAACTGGTAGCAATACGGCTTTTGTCAAATTGCTAGGAAAGGAATTTTTACATGGATTCTGAACAATCGCCAGTTTGGGCAGATCGCAGGAAAGCACTGGACCCTACAATATACAAGGTGCAGTACTATCCGATCAATATCCAGGTGGAGGGGTTCCAGGGGGGAGTAGGTTCAGGTTCGGTTACCTTGAAAAACACTCCCTTTGTTTTGGACCATATTACGCACACTATTGTAGGAGCGGTGGACAGGGATGACCAGGACGGACAATATAGCATATTGTGGAGAGATGACCGAAATACCTATATGCGTAACCCAGTAATGGCAAACGCTGGTTTCGGTTCAGTCTACTGTGGACCTTTGATATTGCTCCCATTGCGGCAATTTTTCAAGGGTAGCACTACGTTCACAGTGGATATTGTCAATTTCCGGAATAGGGGTAGTTCTCCCTTCCCTCCCTGGAACCTTCAGATCGTGTTTCATGGTTTTGAACGCTGGGATGAAATAAGAGATTGATTCATGGATAACCTCAAAAAAACATATGACGAGGTTGTATCTATGGGTTTAATCCCTCACCTGGTAGACGACAAAACATTGCACTTTTTTGATAGTGTCAATTCGCTAAATCATATTGCGGATAATGAATTGCGGGATATTGCCTATGCCAGTAAAACGGCATATCGAAGGGAACACAGTTTCCCCCAGTACATACCAGAAGAAAAACCAAGCGGTTATTTCTGGACACTGGGGGAAACAGTGGAACTAGCTAGACTGGTAATACCAGCTGGTAATGTCGGCATTATAAGGCGCATTGATACCCTGGTCACGGATAGCACTACAGGGAAACCTATATCACAGTGGAACGATCCGGACAGTTGGCAAAACATTTTCACCTTTTTACTAGGTTATAACCATATTGGGGACCTGGTATTAGGGAACCGTTTAATTGTCGCACCTGGTATAGGTTTGGGGGAGTTTGAAACAGCGCAATGTACACCATTATTGCCTACCCCTACCTGGAACGATGATAGATTTTCCTGGGGTAACCCTTCAAACAAGATCGATATTCAGGTTCCCCCTGAAATTGTAGTCCGGTTGTTTGTACGTTGCCAGGACGGAGACGTTAACCAAGCGCATGGAGTGAAAGGACGGTTAGTGGCAACTACACAAACTGAAAACTCGCTTAGTGCGGCATATCAGGCTAGACGTGCCAGCAGGGGGTAGCATTGCCACCTATGCGAGGGGTAACCGAACCGCTCGCATAGACGGGGAAACGGCTTTATGGGCCGGTCGGATGCTAGTTGGCGAGGGTTACCAGGGGGAAAAGGGAGCGGCAATCCTATACACCCTTATGAACCGCTTTATGAACGCTCCACATACCTGGAGGTCATATAAGGATCTTATCCGCAATTTTTCGGTTCCCATCAATGACAGGTGGTTACCTGGGGGAGATTTGTTTGAAGCGGCCGCAAAGCGCAAGGGTCCGCAATGGAAACGGTTAACCTCCCCCCAAGCGGTAAAAAGGCGCAAATGGATCCGCTCCCTTTCCTGGGATGACCTTCCCAACAAGGTTCGCAATACGGTTGCCAATTTCGCTATTGGGCTTTTGAACGGTCCGGACATTTTCAAGCGCAAAGGGGTTAATCCGGACAATTTCGCAAGCTGGGAAGGGGTAGACGCAAAAAACCCTGGAGGGTTCTTTATTGGTAAAGAGTATTTTTTTAAGGAATTTCCGAGCAAAGGAAAAATTTCGATTTTGCTGGGAAGTGGCAATAGCACCATAATAAAAAAATTCGATGCACCAATAAAGAAAACTCCAGGGGGATTTGCTCTACTGTTAATCCCGTTATTTTTAATTGCTACAGTCCTAGGCAAAAAAACGTAACCAAAAAGCTGAAAAATGTTATTATACGGTAAAACGTATACCAGTACACCATATGACTAGGGGGACGTATGACTAAAGATAATTTTGTCAAAGCGGAATACAAAGGACATTTCCTGGAACATATGAAAAGGGAGTTTGCCGCTTTGCAATGGATAGGTTCGGACTCACACCCAAGCGATACAGAAAAGAATATCAGGGACCAGGTTACGCACGTTATGCACTACCTGGTAGAAAATTGGCAAAACATGGAAGTTGCCTTTCATGTTTGCCGAACCCTAAACCGATTAATCGAATACAAGGTTTTGTCAGCACTCCAGGGGGGACCAGAATTTAAAGCTCCCCTGGATACCCCCCATAAACAGGGAGATAACCGTCCCTGTGGATCCCTGGTTAATGAACGGTGTCCGACTGTACACAAAGATTACCAAACGGACCAGGTGCTACAAATAGACGAACGGTTAACCATATGGGAAACGGGAGAACTGGTAGCAACTGGGGAGGGGTTTCGTTTAAACGTGAAATTACCTTATGCACCAATAGAGGATATTGATGTTTGTATTTTGGACAAAAACCAAGTGGAGGGTCAGGAAAGGGAGGTTAAGGAAATTTATAACAAATTTTTCCTACCTGGGGATCCCCAGGGGGAAACGCATACACCTGAAATGCGCTATAAAGCATTACAAGGGGGCAGAAAATGACTCCACAAGTATATGTTGGAACCTACCAAAAATATAACCAGGGGAACCTACGGGGGAAATGGTTCGACCTGGATGACTACCAGGACAAAGAAGAATTTATTGCGGCCGCTTTGGATTTACACAGTGACGAAATTGATCCTGAATTAATGTTCCAGGACTGGTCCGATATGCCGAAATGGGCCTTTAGCGAATCATACATTGATGACAGGTTATGGGATTACCTGGACCAGGTGGAACCGGAAAACAGGGAAGCGTTTAACGCTTATACAGCGCATCAATGGGGGGACCGTATAGACGATCTGGACCAGGTTATCCAGGAATTTGAAGATCGTTACCAGGGGGAATACAGGAACGAACTGGAGTTTGCAGAACAATTGATCGAGGACATTGGAGTAGAGAATTTAATAAATCCGGAAAACTATTTTGACCAGGACTCTTTTGTACGGGACCTGGAATATGAAGGGTGGACAGTGGTAGACGAAACGGACGCAAATGACTATCCGGATGACTATCCGGACGGTCCAGGTATCTATGATCCGAGCGGTATGTATTACGCTTCATACGATGACCTGGACGAAATGGTAGACGGGTGGTTAAACGAGGAAATGATTTCAAAAGAAAATATGTTGAATTACTTCGATACGGAAAAATTCGCCAGGGACCTATTTTTAAGCGGTGATTACTTTATGGCGGACGGCCACGTATTTAGCGGACATTGAGCAAAAACAAAAATAGCAATGTACAGATTAATTCTACAAACAGACAACAAAAGATTTGAAGCTATTAGGACTGGCAAGGTGTTTTCTGTTCCTGTGGAGGACTATGTTGCTCAATACATACAAAAAAATCTCCCCAGGTTGATTTTAATAATGACAGGGTATCCTACCAAAACAAAACAAATGATACGGTTATTCAAATCCCTGGACCAGGTAGGCAGTAAACGCTGGTATGTGGTTACTGTTCAACCTACCGACTGTAGACAATGTGTAAACTGGCAACCCAAAGGAGATTGTCCCTATGCTGATTTTAATGGTTGCGATGGATATGAGCATTACGTCTACCGGAGTATAGGACAATGACTATAATTGACAATCCCAGTCCGCAAATAATTGTTACCTCCAATGTCCTGGGGTTAAAAGACAACGAAACGACTGTACACAATTTCACGTTTACATCTTTAAACGAGGTAACCGTTGCAATGAATATGTTGCTCAATTTTTTGGTTACTCAGGAAACCTTTAACGAATTGAAACACCCCCTTTGCGGGTCAAAAATAATTGCATTTTCAATAGACGTGCAACGGGCAGATTTCAATGCCCAGGGAAAGGGAGAAAATGAAAACAGTGGAACAAATCAACAAAGCAATCCAATCCGCTTTCAAAAACAAACCGAAAACGGGAGCGACACCGGACGGTAAAAAAATCACAAATAAGGACATTTATGCCGAGTTTGTGATTGGAAACATGGTTCAGATCCACCTGGGATACTATAACGAATTTATTTGTACTTTGGGGAACCTCAAGGGGGAATTAAAATTCTGGCAACAAGATCAAATTCCTAATCCGGTTGATAGGGCACTTCATTTTTATTGGATGAACCCGAAAACCTGGAACGAAGCGGTGAATTTTGTTCGCAGGGATATTCTCATGGTAGAGAATAAAAAGGAACTAGACGCTATTTTAAAGCAAATCAATGAAACGGATATCCTGGATGACGAAAACGAAATGATAGCCAAGGGAATAAAAGCGGCCGTTTCCCAGGTTGAAAAAAGACTGGCAAATGAAGCCAAATAAGGGGGACTAATGGCAAATAATCCCGTAGTCTACACAATACCCGATTTTACTTGGGTTAAGGTAGCAGACAACGTAACCCAGGGACGGGTGGTTATTCTTGATCCCCGTCCAGGGTACAAAGCTACATACAGGGTTAACCCAAGTACTCCACCTAATTTAAATGTCGATGTGGACAATTCTCCCAAATTGCAGAAACTAAACCAGGACATAGAATCTGACATTGGAATTGATGTGTATTATATGACTATACGCAGGACTGGGGACGGAAAGGTCACGGTGTATACATGAGTAGAGGCACGTATGACCAGGACAGGGAGGTTATAGGACCAGGGTTACCCCCAGGAACTACCCCTCCACCGGATCCGAGTACATTGAACCGCAATCAGCAAACATTTCCCATTGCCAAGGTAGAACAACAATTAAGCGTTACAAATCAAATTAGATATACGGCATTTTTCCCCAGTAGTGACATTGTAGTTACCAATTTATCAATATGGGTGGTTTCGTTTGCGCCAGGTGCGACTACACAATTAGGTATATACGATGCGAGCGGCAATAGAATTGCGCAAACCTCAGACACTACTATTCCAGGAACCGGACTAGTAACAATACCTTTAATAATTCCTTCAAGTATCACATTGACAGGAAACACCCGTTATTTTTTAGCGTTTAAAAATGTGAGTTTTTCAGCGAATGTTTTCAGTGCAAAAACGATTTCGAATATTGACATTTCAGCTTTTGAAACCTGGTCCACCGTAGCACTACCTACAGTTTGGACACCTGTAGTTTCCGATCAAAAAATCTGGATGAAATGTAGCTAAACCTGAAATTTTCCCAGCTGAAATTGTTTTAATATTTGTTCCTGGTCCTGTTCAGAACCCCTTCTAAACCGTTCCAATATGTCCATAGCAGGACCATCGTATTTGTCCCCCAATAGCATTGCGGACCTAAATGCTTTGCGCTGGGGAGTCTCCAGGATCCGAGCGCATTTGTTAACGGGTTCTTTTGTGGTTTCTACGGGTTCCTGGTCCGGAATATTGGTTAAATCGCATTTTCTAAGATGTTTAACCAGCTGATTAACATGGTTCGGCCGCTCGCAATCCCTTGGGCCGTTTTTATCCCTCCAGTGCTTTGACAATTGCTGAATAAACGGATCCGTGTCCTGGATTTTTAAAAATCTGGCATAAAGAATATGCGCCTCCCTGGTCCCCTCCATTGTCCAGTTTCTAAAAAGCCAATAGCGGACGGAATTTTCAAAATAGGACAGTTTTTTTTGTTTTCTTGGTCCCAAATACCTGGGGGGTTTCATATGGTCCGCTTGTTTCCACTTTTTCTGTTTCCCCTTTTGGGGGAGACTCGCACGATCTGGACGTTGCTCTATATTATTCGATTCGCACGTGCGTATCTTCTTTATGTTCGGTTTTAACTCCACTTCATATGCAGGGGGGTTAATTTCCCTTTCATGTAGGTTAGTGTAGGGAAATTTTTTATCCATACCTCTACGTGCAACCGTCCAGAATTTTTCGGTAAAACAGCGTTTTTTGCTCCGTTGCGAACCTCTACCAGGTGCGTTTGGTATTTCCAGGTAACCATGTTTTGCCAGTGTCTTTTCCCATTGTCCTACCGATTGTCTGGAGGGAAGCGGCATATTGTACCTACGGGACATCTGGTAGGCTATTTCCTCTTGGGAAATAGAATATTGACTATATCCCATGCGAGGGAGCGAACCGAGCATACAAGCCAAATTAAGAACATTTACATTGCGTATCTCATGGCGCAATTTTTCGAAAACGTGCCACTGGTCATAAAGCAACCTGGAAAGGATATTTTCTCCGGCTAGTTTTGGCTCAATTCTGGAATTTTCCTGGATTTGAATTGCGGACATTGCAAACCTGTTTCTTTTGCAATGACCAGGGAGCTATGGTAGAGTCTAGTCATTGCGGATAGAATCCCCTGGTTGAATTTTGCGATCTAGCCAGGGGATTTTTTTTGCCTTGCGACTATTCTTATACGGTTAATCGTGGCCCAAAGTAAAGTTTTTGGCAACGTTGATCTTATCTTAGATCCGAGTATAATATTACCCCCCAAAAATACCCCCTGGTCCAGTTCCTTTACCGTTGCTATAATGTGCCTATAATTTCCTATAACGTTCCTATAACGTTCCTATAACGTGCCTATAACGGTACAGGGGGGTATCTATGTCCGACAATGACCCTAAAATTGATCTGCAAGAGTCTGACAAAAACACGGTGGATCCGGATCTCGAAAAACAGATCGCAGAATATGAATTAAGTGAAGCAGGACAAAAGGATCCTGTGGTGCAACGCAGACTGCAACAAAAGATGGCATTATTGCGAACGGTGGAGGAATGTTTAGCGGGTCTGCAACCTACTCACCAACTAGCAATAACCAGGTTGCAACCTAGATGGTGTGCCAGGTGGATTGAAACAATTCCGATTGAAATGGATGACAACGGGGAACACGGAATTGACCTGGAGTTTTTGCGGGATACCTACGGGGGGGACAAACTGTGTTTGCGGTTCCTGGATGACAGGGGGAAATTCATGTTTCAAAAAACGGTTAACTTCAAAGGAATTCCCCCCAGGGAAAACGGTATTGCTTTGGAGGATCCGGAAATAAAAAAAATCAAACATGAAAAAGAACTGGAACGTATGAAACACTGGGAAATGGAAACGAAGGGTAACAGTGAAATGATGCGTATCCTTATTGAAATGATGCGAGCCACAAATACAACCCCCAAAAACGATTTAAGCGAAAAATTATTCGATTACATTCAACAGGCAAACACTGAAAAAATGAACCTGTTACTCGCAAAACAGGAAAAGGATAATCCGGATCCCCTTCAGCAAATGAACAATATGTTTGCCCTAATGAACACTTTTAAAGAGAACATGGGAATTCAGGACCAGCAGAACGAAGAACCGGACGATATGAACAAAATGATTCATGGTTTTATGGACCTTATGAAACAAGCGCAGGAAAACCGCTCCAGGGAAGCGCAGGGGAGCGGACAACGGCCGCAAAAAGTAAAACTAACCCCTTTGCCAGGGGGACAGGTTGGAACGGTTCATACACCCGTCTACGGTCCGAAACAGGAACCCCCTGGACCGACTGGTCCGGTTGCGCAACAAGGGAGCTCTAATATCGGACAACGAAGTAATTCTCGAGATCAACAAAATGCAGTTGCAACCGAAACATTACAGGAGTATGATTTAGATTCGGACCAAAACGAACCTTTACCCTCGCTTGTTGAAGAACTAGTTGACCTGGATACTAACGAACTGGCTAACGTTGTTTGTGAAGTGCTAGGCGTATTGGGGGATGAGAAAACAAAAGAAGTTTTTGATGCAATAGACAAGATTGGTCAGGGGGTTCCAGTCGATGAGTAACTACGTTCAAGGGGGAATTATTGGACAACGTTATTCGGGACAAAAGGTTCCAGGTTCCGGACCGCAAAGCTACTCATTTCACTATTGGCTTAATAGGGAAAGCCATAAGGGACGGGTCCAGTTACCTACCGATTAGAAACTATGCCGCTTCCATTGCCGCTAAAGCACCCCGCAAAAACTACCTGGAACAATTAAAAGCACTGTGGAGGGAATTTCTTAGTCGGTGGAGGTATGTCCGAGATCCACACGAAACAGAAACCCTTACAATGTCCCCTAAAGCTCTTTATAACCTGGTAATGGGTCATAACGGGGGAGTAGGACGGGGATTAGGTGCTGGGGACTGTGATTGCGCAACGGCCGCTTTTGGTAGCCTTGCCAAAAGCATAGGGTTCCCAGTTCGCATTGCAACAATAGCACCTCCAGGTTCCCCTGGAGTAGGTTTTACGCACGTTTTCCCTCAAATATATGTGAATAACCTGGGATGGATAAACGCAGATCCGGTTTTGTATCCAAATGCCGATCTAGGCGCAATTGCGCCTTTTGGCCGTATGGCAATATGGGATTTAAAAGGCAACCTAATTGCAACGAGGGGGGTTCCCGCTCGCACCTTGAAAAAGGTGTTTCAAATGCAAAGGAGTAAACGCAATGTTAGGAACAATACAAAGTTTTCAAGAGTACGATATCCTGGACCTGGAGGGAGCAGGTTACGAAGGGGACGGTAGGCAACTAATTGACTGGGATAGTGACGTATTACTGGGATTCGGTTCATTGATTGATACGCTAGGGTACATCAATGAACCAAATGTTTATGTCGAGGTTGATCAATACGATGACCTGGGGGACGGGACGGTCCGAACCCCTATGCTAGAATTTAGCCCTTTTGACTACGATTACCTAACAACCGTCAATTTCGCATATCCAGGTATGAAAGCAATTTCTGATGTGGGCGATTTGTACGAATACAATCCAATGTCAGGACTGTTTTCCCGTATCCGGAAAGGGGTTCGCAAGATCGGGAAAAAGATCAAAGGTGCGGTTAAAAAAGTAGGTGGCAAAATTAAATCAGGTGTTTCCAAATTAGCTAGTGGCGCAAAAAAACTGCTTTCAAAAACTCCAATCGGAAAGGCAGTAGTCAAGATCGGGGGAAACCTACTCAAAACCGGCATGAAGATAGTTAAACCCCTTTCAAAAATGGTGGGTCCTATCGCTTCGAAAATAGCTCCCGTTGCCGCTTTAGTTCCAGGTGCGGGTCCCCTGGTTTCGGCCGCAATGACGGCCGCAGGGAAAGTGGGTCCGATACTTAAAAAATATGGCGGCAAACTAAAAGAGATTGCGGTTGTTGACCAGAAAACGGGACGTAAAAGCAAACAATACAAATTAGATGCAACGCCTTCCCAGCTAGCAAAAATAAAAAGCAGACTGGAAAGGGAAGCGCAAAAAATGCGCAAACGTCCCCCTGGTCAAATTAGTGCAATGGCAAAATCATTGCGCAAGGTAAATCAAAAAAAGCGAGTCCGGAAACCAAAACGCATAAACAAAAAAAGCATTGCGGCCGCAAATCGCATGGAGCGATTAGCACTCACAGATATTAGGGATACGAACCGCCAAATTATCGGACGTATTGCTATGCGCTCCCCACGTAAGGCGAGGGAGATAAGACAAGCAATTAACGTTTTAAAAGCTAGTGGTATCCAGGTTTCATTTTAAGGGGGTTACATGAATTACCAACAAGGTGTTTTATATCCCTTTGTGAGATACCCTAGGGGTAGTCGCTATTTTCGTAGAGGGTATTTACTGGACGGTTTAGGGGTAGATCCTACGGTGGAAAATATCCAAACGGTTCCCAGGTTCAATAGTTTTTTTAGACCTCCAAATACTCAGGACTGGACCGTATGGAAAGCGGCAAATCAGGCAAGGCAAGCGGCCGGACTGGACAAAACCTGGACGTATAAAACGATTAAGGCAATTGCAAATAGCCAGTGGAACAAATCAAACGTTGCATACACAAACAAGGGTTATGAAAACTACCCCTTTACTGGTCCTAATTTTACAAGGAAATATTCCCAAAACCTTTTGTCACAAATCAATACGGGGAATCAATATCCGGTTATCTGGATACCGGATCCGAGGGAAGCGGTAGAACCGGAATTTATCAATCCCCCTGGTCCAGTAGGTCCACCGGATCCCGCTCCCATTGACATTGATGTAGCTCCCATTATTGAAGATCCGATTGTCAGTCCGGAATACATACCAGGACCAGCTGGTCCACCTGGTCCGATAGGTCCAGCTGGTCCCCCTGGTCCGATAGGTCCAGCTGGTCCAATAGGTCCAGCTGGTCCAAGGGGTAGACGGGGAATAGCTGGTAAACAGGGTTTACCAGGTGCGATAGGTCCACAAGGTCCAGCTGGTAGCAGGGGATTACCTGGTCCAGCTGGTCCCCCTGGTCCGATAGGTCCAGCTGGTCCAGCTGGTCCCCCTGGAGTAATAAAAACCGAAAACGCTGAAATTGTACCAGGACCCCCTGGACCAGCTGGTCCACCTGGTCCAATTGGTCCCCCTGGTCCGAGTGTAACCGGACCCCCTGGTCCGAGGGGAGAACCTGGTCCACCTGGACCAGGGGGAACCATTTCCCAGGAACAAATTAGGCAAGCGGTAATTGAGTACCTACGGGAAAACCCTCCACCTGGTCCGGATCTAAATAGGGAAACGGTGGAGCAAATGATTCGGCAAATATTGCGCACTATGCCGCAAAGGGAAATTAAAACGCAAGTGAGAACGGAAAAGGGTTTACCTCCCTGGTGGAGTGCTATTCCCCTGTTTTCCCTGGTAGCAAGTTTATAGGTGTTGCAATGCTTACATACCAACAAATGAATAGTGCGCAACGCAACGCTTGGAACCGTATGACCAGGGAATTAATGGAACTAAATCAGGGTTTACAGCGCATCAAAAAAACTGACTTGCGTATTCTGGAAATGGTTCGGTTTTACAAGCAACAGACAGGTAAAGATTTGCCTGTAATAGCGCAAAATATGTCCTTTGCGCAATCCCTAACGAATAGAGCAATTGAGCTACAGGAAACGGCTAGACGTTTGAATTTTGCGTATAGCATGGTTCTTACTGGTAGTGCGTTATTGCAGGAATCAAAAACGATTCCAAATGATTTTGACGTATATGCTGGTCCTGAATTGAATAGTCGAATTATTCAGGAATCAATGTTTCCTCCACCTGGGGAGCCAATAGGTGTAGCTCCTATCATACCACTGGTAATAACGGCCGTAGTAGTCCTGGGAACCGCTTTAATAGTGCGCAGTATCGTTGTTAACGTAACTGAAACGGTTCAAAAACAGCAAAAACTCGAACTGGATACCCGAAAACTAGAGGCAAGCGTTGAAAAGGGTATGGCGCAAGATTCGGATATTTTCCGTATGTGGAGCGATTTTAAAGCAAAAACATTTCAACCGATAAGCGAACCCTTGTCTAAACAAATCCAGGGTATTGGGGGAGGGTTAATCACTATTGCGGCCGTAGGACTAGGAGCATATTTCCTTTTTAGCGCAATAGGAAAGCGTAGGTCTAGCAATGTCTAAACCACGTATTCCCAAGGTCCTGGTAAAACTTGGTTATTGTTTAAACATTGTCATTGCATGGAGTGACGAAGAACATACCTATAGTTTTCCGGAAAAGGCTAAATTCCTGCTTTGCACAAATACCAGTGGAACCGCTTTATTCATATTCCAGGACACTAAATTGCCAAGTGGATACAGAGCGAAACTGGAGGATCTAAGTGAAAAAAGCGCAAAAAATTTTCAGGTGCAACGAGGGATTAAAATGTTCGAAAAATGGTCCGACTGGGAACCCGAAAAATTTACACATCAAAAGGTTAGCGAACGCAAAATTGTAAGACACGGAAATTGTTTGTCCATAACCTACCGATCTGACAAATGGACCGGAAAAGACACGGACTACATTCATACGTTTGATGACCCTCCAATAGTCCATTTAAACGATCTAGAGGATCCATCTTTCATACAAATATCAAAGGGTAAATTGAAAGTGGAGTCCAGGGGGATAGTAGGATGAAAGAAATACTCGTTATCAATCCTAGGCCCAAAAGAAAGAAAAAGGGAAAGCGAAAAACAAAAGACGTTGCTCCTTTTACTACCAAGTTTTTGCGAACTGATAGTTTTTGGAAGGACCAGCCTAGTCTGAAAGCGGACAAATACGTGGTTCAGTACAAGGATACAAAGAAAGGTCCCTGGTATCATTTTGCGGGTCATACCACAAAAAAATCAGCGCAAAGTCACATGAAAAATTTGCGCTCCATTTATCCAGGAACCCCCTACAGGGTGATAAAAGCAAAAAGCCAATACAAACAAAATCCAACAAGGAAAGGTA
>Ga0180438_10007247_pt1 | contig 14550 bp, 14 predicted proteins | sample SS_ome_12_FD_132455 | JGI IMG/M metagenome (GOLD analysis project Ga0180438, IMG submission 132455) | Hypersaline lake sediment archaeal communities from the Salton Sea, California, USA - SS_3_D_2 metaG | ecosystem: Environmental > Aquatic > Non-marine Saline and Alkaline > Hypersaline >...
GTGATATGGTTCAAAATACTATGAATGATTGGTTTAAAGAAACATTTGGAATTAAGAATAAATATCCTATAATTTCTAAAAATTTAGACGACCAGCGATTTAATGGAACTTGGAACAAACGAACTAAATCTTTTATATGGGATGAAGATGAATCTAATGAAAGAAAATTAGGTGAAGGTGGTTATTACTAATGTCTTTTCATAATTATCATAATTTAATTAATAGACATAAACGATCGTTTTCACTTGCACATAAATTAGCTCCAACTAGAAACCCAATTACTAATAAAATGGTAACTGAAGTTTGGGACACTCCAGTTAATGTTCAAGGTGCCTTATGGTTTGTTACTGAAAAAGATTTAAAAAGGTATCCAGATGAAAAATTATCAACTTCAGATATGAAATTAATTACAAGTACTACTCTTTTGAGTGGATTTATACCTAATTTAATAGATAAATTAGAAGTTGATAGTGATATTTATTATATAAAAAAAATCATAAAACAAGTACATTATGGAAATTATTATATAATATTTTTAACTAAAGAATACAAACAAATATCTTAATAAAATATGAAAGAAAATGATATCACGAATAGAACAAGCAGCAATATATGATAAATTGTTAAAAACGTTAACGATAAATACACATCCAGATGGTGTAAGTGGAGATGATGTAAGTATTCCAGTTAATGTTTATTGGGGATACGAACCAGTAGAACAAGAGCTACCATCTATTGTTATTAATTTTAGTTCGTTTAATAACCTATTGGAAAAATCTATGAGTGATATTAATTCACAAGATATAGATAAATCATTCATATATGGGTTTCAAGGAAAAGATATTATGAGAATTAAGGTAAGAGCTGTAGATTATAATGATGGAGATTTAGCAATATCTAAAACAGATATTGCACAAGATATAATGAGAATTATATATAATCTAAAATTTTCTCAGTGGGGTGGAGTTTTAACTGAATCAGCTATATTAGAACAACATGACCCAATAGATGATGTTAGTCAAATACTTGAGAATAATGAAATGCCTTATGAATTACAAACGGTAATTAATTTTACAAATTTTGTTGGTGGAGTACCAGAAGAAAATGAACCTTTAAATAATACTGCTCCATTAATAGAATATATACAAGTTAATATGGGAATTTCACCCAATAATAATGAAATAGAAATAAAAGTATAAAGTGATCAAAATGGGAAGATATGTAACAGCAAATATCTCAACAGAAGGTGGTGCTGGTGCTCCAGCTCGTGCTTGGTCTAATATTGGTATTGTTGGTCGTTCTACTGGTGATGCTACTATAAATACATTATATCAGTTGAATAGTGCAAGAGAAGCTAAAGCTTTATTTGGTTCTGATTCAGCACTATACCAATCGTGTTTAATATTATTCGATTCTGGAGCTTCTACTGTTTTTGCAGTTCCAGCTGAAGTAACAGCACAAACACAAGAGACTTTTGATGGAGACGACTTAACTACAGAATTTGAATTGACTGGTGGTATTCCAGCTCAACCTTTAGATTCTGTAGTTGTTGGTGGTACTCCATTAGTAGAAGGTACTGATTTTGAAGTAGATTATGGAAATGCTAAAGTAATATTTGGAACAGCACCAGTTACTGGTACTGATAATATCGAAATAGACTTTTCATTACATACATCTACTCAGTTTGAAGATGCTTTAGAAGTACTGGAAGAAAATTTAACTATTAATGTAGTTTTGGGAGCTATGATTAATGACCCTACATTATTAGGATTGATTAAAGACCACTGTACAAATATGGCTGGTTTAAGTAATAGAACAGCTTGTTATATGGCTAAAAAAGACCAATCAGATGAAACTGAATTAACTACTTTAACAGCTTCATTATCTGGTTATAAAAACTGGCTTATTGCACATAAGAGTCTAAAAGATGCAGCTGCTTCATTATGTGGTAGAATTGCAAGTTTAAAACCTTGGGATTCTCTTGTAATGAAAGATTTGACTGGGTTAGAACAAACTAGCTTCTTTAATACTACTGAACAAGGTATTTTAGATAGTTTGAATATTATATTTACTGATGACCCACCAAAAGATAATAGAAATGCTACAGTTTGTTCATCTTCATTTACATTAGATACTACTGGAAATTTAGCACGAGTTGATAGAGTAAGAACATTACTTTATTGCGCCGATACAGTAGAATATGGTTTAAATACTCCTAATGTAATAGGAACATTAAAAATGAATCTTAATGGATTAGAACAATTGAATTTCTTTATTCAAGCATTACTAAATCCATTAGTAAGAGCAAATGCTATAAATGGATATGTTATTGATAATCCAGCTTATACATTATTTGCAAAACAAGACCCAACACCAGCTGATGTAATAGCTAAAAAAGCTTTACAAGCTACTCCACGATTAGAAGGTGCTAATTCTCTATTGATTGGTATTGATTATAGTGGAGCTATAGAATATATAGAATTTGAAATATCGTTGAATGGTGGTTAAAAATGGTAAGAAAATGGACAAATAAATTATTCGTAAAAGCTAATGTACCAAATACTGGTAATATATTAATAGCACCAGTCATCAGTGTAAATCCAGCAAATAGTACACCGCATGTTTGGGAGCATTCATTATTAAAAGATAATGTAAATCCAACACGAGGTAATTTTACTTATAATTGTACACTTACAGTACGAGCATTAAAGGATAATGAAACTTTAGAAAATCCAGTTAATGTAATTACTAAAATAGCACAATTAGGTTTAGAATTTGATATATTTATTGGTGAACAAATCATTCAAGAGGGTGGAGTTAAACAATATGCTTTTGAACAACTTGGTTATGAAAAATGTTATGTTAATAATGATAATCATGCTTTAAATATGGGAGCTAGCCCAACAGCAACATTTAATATGGTATGTGGTGCTATTAATATTGATGGAGAAAGTTATAATGGATCAAGCAACGAAACCCCTTAAAATGGTTGAAATAAGAGATATAATACAATCTGGTACTAAACGTTCTACTAAGTACCAGATACCTTTTTATTTAGCCAAACAAGAGGATGTACAAGTAGAAATAAGAGCTTTATCAAATTATGAATATAGTGTAATAGATATTGAAATGTATAAAGAAATTGATAATGAAAAAGTTTTAGACTATATTTTTAATGAAGATGAAGAAAAAGTAGATGAATCTGAAAAAGCTGGAGTATATACTAAAGACCAAGTTAAATCAGAAAAGGTAAATGGTAAAGAAATTATTACCATTATTCCAACAGAACCAATAGAAGAAAAAGAAGAAATTGAAGAAGATGAAGAAGAAATTAAAATAGATAATATAGAAGTTATTAAAGCTTATCTTTTTCGTGATGTACTCATAGTTTACTATGCTATGAAAGACTTTATACCAGATTTAACTATAGAACAAGTTAAAGAAATTGGTGGATTCAGTGATGTAGCTAGAAAAGTGGATGAACTGTCGGGTAGAACCAAGGCAGTGCAAGATGGAGTAGAATTTTTTCGTGACACATCAGATGAGTCTGGACTTGAAGTTTCTGATTCGTAAAGGATATAATTTATGTAATACTATATCCGAATACACAGAAGCACAATTATTTTTTGAAAATCTCGTAGATAATGGTTATGATTATAACCAATATAGGAAATTCAATTTAGTAAAGTGATGATATAAATGGTAACATTAAGAAGATTATTGTTAGAATTTGGTATTGTTGGAGATCAAGCTGTAAAACAGAAAATGAGAGAAATTCAAATTGCAGCTACAGAATCTAAGAAAACATTATTAGCATTAAATCAACAAATTGAAATTTTAAATCGTGCTAATTTAGGTGGTTTAAATATTCCTACTACGGGTGGTGCTGTTCTTACAACATCTGAACAGCACCAAGCACGTTATATAGCTCAACAACAACAACAAGAGAAAAGAAGAGAAGAGCAATTAGAAGCTACTAAATTAGAAGTAGCAAATGAACAAATTAAAGCTACTAAAGACTTATTAAGAGCAATTAACACACAAATTGATACTCAAAAACAATCAATGTCACAATTTTTTAAACAATTTGAAATGCAACCAGCTTTTGAAGGAGCTCATGTAGCTCGTGGAAAAAAAGGACAATTTGTTAGTATGAAAGGAGCTAAAGTAGCTCAACAAATTAAAGAAAAATTTGAAGAAACTATTCCAACTATTGAAGATATAGGTAAACAACATATACAACAAACTAAAGCTAACGTACAAAAAATTAAAGCTGTTGCTCCAGATATAGAAAAACCTAAAATTGAAGTTCCAAATATAACAGAAACTAAATCTAAAATACAAGAGATTAAAAATATATCTGAAGAAACAGATATTTTAGATGATTTACAAGCTGAAATTAATAAATTAAAAAGACCTACAAAAGATATTCCACTTGTTAAACCATTTATTCCAGAACGTGAAACTGGAACAGTAGATGATTTTGATGAATTTTTAGAAGAAGCAGCTAAAGAAATTAAAAAATTAAAAGAAAGTAGAGATAGACCAAAAAGTAAACAAATAGACCCTAATAGAGTATTAGCAGCTTCAAATGTAATATTAGGTGAAATAGGTCTTCAATCTCCACAAGATGTAAATGACCCACAAATTAATGTATTTGATATAATAAAACGAATGGAAAATGAAAGGGAAAGAAAAGAAAAAATTAAAAAAATTTCTGATATTAAAGGTAGATTAAGTGAAGAATATCAACGAGCTGATATTGTTCGTGAAAGAGGTTTTGCAGTTAGACCAGTAGAAAGAGCACGACAAATGCAAGAGTTCATTCAAGAGAAAGCAGAATCAGCTAGAGAAAGTATAAGAAAATCATTTATAGGATTTGGTAAACGTATTGGGTTATTAGAATCACCAGAAGAATTTGAAAAACGTAGAATGGTTAAATTCCAACGACAAGCTGAAGAAGCTGTAAAAAAACCAGAAGTACAAAAAATAATAAATATTAGTTTTAAAGATACTACAATAGATAATAAAAATAGAGAAAAAATGATAACTGAAAGATTAACACAAGCTTTACGAGGTTTATAAGATGGTAACTGATGGTAGATTAGGTTGGGTAGCATTTGAAATAGTAAAAGATATTACAGATGCTTTAGGTGATGTTGCTGTAGGTAGAGCTGTAGGAACTAATGTAAGAAAAGTACAAGTAAAGACAGAATTACCATTAGAACAAGTACAATTTAGAGGTTTATTATTAGGTCAGAATAAATATGTAGATATGCTTTCATTAAAAACAATTTGGGAAACAAGACTACCAGTACCATTTAAATTTAGATTGGTTCTATTACCATTAGTACTTATAGATAGTATAACATTTTCAAATAGTTCTGATAGAAGGGATGTAAATAATGACCCAGCTGTTCAATTTGTAGTTACTGTTAAAGAATTTAGGATAAATAGTTTTGTTAGAGCTGGAGCACAATTAGCTTGGTTAGCTTGGACACTTGCTACTTATCCAGATAGAGCTACTGGTGATAAATTATATCCAAGTATTCCAAGTGCTGAACAAGAACCTACTTTGGGATTTTCTGAATACATTTCATCTACTAAAATTGAAGATATAACAGATGAAGATTTAGAAGATGTATTACCAATAATTTCTAATGAAGAATTATTAGCTATTAATATATTAAATAAAAGATTTAGTAAAATACCATTTGATGTTAATGCTCCTTTTCCACAAACTGTTAAAGTTCAAATACCACAAGATAGATATTATGCTGATACATTTAACGATGTTGTAAATATTCCACAAGAATATATAGATTTTGCACGTGGTAATAAATACGATGATTTTTATGCTTTTCCTATATTTAACTCATTTAAAATTAATACGTTAGAGCTTACTATAGCTCCTAAATATTCTGATGGAAATAAATATTATACATTTGTTTTAAAAATAGATAATGCTACAGCATTTGAACAGAAAATTATAATTAATGAAATTTATAATATAGGAAGTTATCAGTTTACATTTAATCAAATTGATATTAACGATGAAAATATACAACCAGAAGACCAAGAGAGTAAAGAATTAGGTTCAATAATGGAAGGTGGGATTAGACCAAGATGAGTTTTTCAATACAACCTAAGTACAGTATTAATATAGAAGGTGCTATATTTAATGAAAGCTTATTTACAGCTGAAATTGAAATAGATATGAATTGTTCTTTTGAAGCTGATATGTTTAAAGTAATTATTTATAATGTAGACCAAATTACACAAAGAAGAATAGTAGAAGGTGCTTCAATTACAATTACTCTTGGTTTTAAAGCTGGATATAATTCAAAAATTATAACTGGTATAATAACTAAAGTAAATAGAAAATATGAAAATTCAGATTTAATTACTGAAATAATTGGTATTGATTTGAGTATAAGTAGATTAAAAACTGCTCCAATTAACCTTTCTATTGCTAATCCTACAGATGTAATAGATATAATAAGAAATATAGCTTCACAAGCTGGAGTTACATTAAGTGTTGATTCTATACCAAGTGGTATTATATTAGATTCATATTCAGTTAATAATAAAAAAGCATATTATGAAATAAAAGAATTAGCAAAACTTTTAAAATATAATGCAACTACTAAATTATCACAATTATATGTTACAAGTAGTATAACATCTACAGTTACTGTAGGAGCTATTACAGATTTTGATGGTTTTACATTTTATAAAATTAGTGGTATTAATCAAGACGATGAAACAGATGTTTTAGGTTATAGATTTGAAGGTAATGGAATGCCTACTGTAATACCTATGAAAACAATTACTTTAGCAGTTGTAGACCAAAAAGTATTTGGTTTATTTGTTGTAGAATCAGTTAAACACATTTACGATGATAAAGGTTATAGATGTGAAGGTACTCTTATAGAAGTTAAACAAGAGTCAGAAACTATTAATATTATATCTTCTGATATAAAAGCTTTATCTGCTATATTAGCTGATAAAATTAATGATTATATTATGAATAAACCTACAATAGATACTGGTATTGTTAAAAAATTAATATCAGAAACCAGATTATTAACAGCTAAAATAGGTATTAATGAAGAAGAAACTCAATCAATAGTAAATAAATCAATAGAAGCACCTATAGGTTCTGAAGAAGTATTTGTTAATGAAAAACCTATAATGTCTCCATTTGCTGGTGATGGTTATGGTATGATTATTCCTACATATCAAAATAATCGTTGTATATTAATTTTTAATAGATATAACACACAAGATATTAACATAATTGGTTATATATGGGAAAAAGAATGGACAATTCCAGAACACGATGAAGGTGAATTTTTAATACATCACGTAAACCATTCTCAATTTTCTATGAAAGAAGATGGTCATGGAATATTATCATTAAAAGGTTTAAAGATAGAATTAAATAATTTATCACCAAATAAGACTATTTCAATAGATGACGGTAAAATATCAATTAAAACTGGTAATTTTCTTTTTGAAGGTGATGATTCAGAATTTGTTATTCAATTTGCTTCTGGTGTTTATATAGAATACGATGGAGCTGATTTAATATTAAATAATGGTTCTACAATAACAATAAATAGTAGTGGAGTTGATGTAACATAAATAATTATAATATATTAGAAGAACCAATAATAATATTAAATGAATGTTATAATAGTAAATTAAAAACTCGTAAAAAATATAAGATTAAAGAGTTTATACATATATTTTTAGATGTGTATATTGTCGTGTCTACTATGTATGTAGTTATGTTTAATATTTTTGATTATAATATGACAGTAAATGAAGTATTTATTATAGCATGTTGTAGTTTTATAGTACACTTAACAGAATATACATTAGATATTAGAAAATTAATAAAGGAGGGATTATTATAAGCACAATTCCAGTAGCTGTAGAATCTATGATTAGTGCAATAGCTGGTACAATACCACCACCACCAGCTGTTAGTGGAGTTTGGACAGCTGGAGCGATTGATGTAACTGAAGCTGCTAAAATATCAGTTGATGGTAATAAAGTAATATTAGATGCTGAATGTGAATTTTCATTTGTTGGAGTAGATGTTGGTGGAGCTCCAGTAAACGATAGTGAAACGGTAACTTTAAATCCCAGTGCTACTGTACTTAATGATAATAGTAATGATATTTTAAGATTAGGTGATATACAAATTGGAACCTATGGAAATACGTTGGTTGTTATTGCTGGACAAATAAAATTAAGGAGTGCATAAAATGTCGTATGAGGATATTCAAATAGAAGAATCTGATATAAAAATAAGTGCTGATGGTGATTTAGTCTTTATAGATAAAGAAGATGTAACCCAAAGTTATCTTATTTGGATTAATACACAGTATGAATCAGATTTTAGAGACCCACAGTACGGTTTTAAATTACAAGAGTTACTTCAATCTAATGACCCAGATAAAGTAGAACTATTAGAAATGTATGCTTCTGAAGTCTTAGCTCAGCACCCAAGGACAAAATCAATAGATGAAATAATAGTTACAGATAATGGAAATGGTAGATATACTGTTTTCGCTAGAATCACATTAACATATACAGATGAACAACGTGAAGTAGAGGTGGAATACAACTTTTGAGTGAACAAAATTATGGATTAACAGCATTTGGTTATAATGTAAAACCAATTGATGTTATAGAAGAAGAATATAGAGAATTTTTACAACAAAATTTTGGACAATATATTAATGTAACTTCTCAATCAGCTATGTTTAAAATAGTTAGAGTTAAAGCTGTTCAAGATAATCAACAATGGCTAAAAGCTGAAGAAATATTTTATAATTGTTTTACTAAAACAGCTGAAGGTGCAGCTTTAGACCTTAAAGGTAAAGCTCTTGGTTTAGAACGTAAACCAGCTTTTGAATCTACTGTAGTATTAACTATAATTAAAGATACTACAGATGCTGTAACTGTTCCTTTAGGTTCTTTATTTCAAACTTCTGAAGCAGTTATATTTGAAACTTTAGAAGCAATTACAATACCAGCTGGTGATCCATTAGTAGAACAAGGTTCAGCAAATTCACAAGCTATAATAGCTGGAACATCTGGAAATGTAGGAGCTGGAACTATTACATTACCAGTTTATACTATTTCTGGAGTAGAATCTTCTACAAATAGTGTAGCTGCTGAAGGTGGTACTGATAGAGAAACAGACGATGAATATAAATTACGATTAGATGAATATATAAAATCTGTCTGGACAGCTGCAGCTATTATTTCAGCTGCTAAAAATGTTTCTGGAGTTGAAAATGTTAAATTAATTGAATATGCTACATCTTATGAATTATTAGTAGTTCCTACTAATGAATTAACTCCAGAAATAGAATCTAATATAGAAGATGCTGTAGATGACGTAAATCCAGTTACAGTAGAATATACAATTTTAGAAGCTAAAAAAATAATTATAAATACTACTGCTACAGTAGTTTTAAGAGCTATAGATATATCTACTGCTAATTCTGAAGGTTCTGTAGAAATTGCAGCTTATATTAATTCATTAAGTATTGATGACGATGTATTTGAATCTAAAATTATTCAAGCAATATTAGAAGTTAATGGTATTCAAAATGTATACGATGTAGTATTAGAAGGTATAGTTTTAGTTGAAAAGCATACATATAATACTGGTACAGATGAATATGCTTTAGATTATCAAGGTGATGATATCACTGAAGTTAGAGGCACATTATCAAGTACACCACATACATTTATTAAAAACACAGATTATCAATTATTAACATCACCATCTCGTATAGATTGGTCATTAGCTGGTGATAATCCAGATAATGGTACAGAATTTGAAGTAGATTATGATGTACCACCTAATGCAATTGGAGATATAATAATAAATGAAGATTCAATAGCTACTAATGGAACAGTAAACTTATCGGAGGCTCCATAATGATAGAAAAATTATTAGCACGTTTTAAAGGTTGTGGAAGTTATGAACAAGGTTTACGTACTTTAACATTTGCTAAAATATTATCACAAGGTTCAGAAGAACCTATACTTATGTTTCCTAAAAATTCTTTACCACAAGATGTTAGTTTTGTTCCAATATTAGCAACAAATAAAAATGATAAATATGAATTGCCTTATGAAAGTGAACATGAATTTTCATTTATATTAAATTATACTAATCAAAACGATGAATCAAAACAAGCTGTTTGTACAGTAAAAGAATATGCTGAAAAAGATACTGATTTTAGAATATTTATGCCTTCTGAAGATGAATTTGTTAAATCAATTGATTCTGTAGAACCACGAATTACATTAGCACCAGCTTTATTAGATAATGTATATAACTCAGATACATTTTCTGAATCATTTTCTGGTTTTGCTGGAATAGAAGCAGATGGTACTGGTTGGGATGCTTCAAATGGTGATTTTACAGCTACAGTTAGTCAAGGTGGAGATCATATATTAGTAACATTAGATAATATTACTGGAATTGGTTCTTCTTATTATTTTCAATTAACAGATTATTTTAATGCTCAATCTAATAAATCAATTGCAGAAATTGAATATAATATATTTAAATTTAATCCTATGTATTCTACAACTAAAGAAAAATTAAGAAACTTTAAGATAAATATAGCTTTAGATACTGAAACTGTATATATATTTTTCATAGGTACTAGTACTGGAACGTACGCAAGATATTTTACAACTAGTACTACATTTTATAACTTTTTAATAGGTAATGGATTTAAAGCTGAATTAGTAACATCTGGTTCTACATTAATTGAATATAATTTCAATTATGAAGATATGAGTAGGATTTACGATGATACTTATAATTATACAACCTTTATTTCATCTTATGGTTCTACAGCTGCATCTGGTGGTACTAAAGAAATAAAAATAGGAGATATTGAATATGAACATTATAATGGTGATAAAGGTGATGAAGTTCATATAATAGGTTTAATAGGCAATATTGCTAAAGTAGAAGGTGCAAGTGCTCTTATTTTAAGTGATATAGCATATCAATTAAGAATATCTGGTTTACAAGGATTTATAGACACAGCTTTTAAAGCTGGTTTAAAGAATCTACTTAAAGATGAGAATATAAATGTACCAATAGATACATCACCAGATGTAAGGCGTTTATATTTACGTATATTTGCAGCTTTCGTTGTACCAAGTGAACCAATAATGAATGAATCTATGACTTCAATTATAAAAACTATTGATGAAAATGGTTCTGTAAATGTTTATGGTGAATATTTTGATTCATATTATAAAATGGTTGTAGATTTTACTTTAACATTAGGTGAATTTACAGCAGAAGATGTACAAGTATTATTATTATTTGCTGAACGATATAGACCAGTTCCAGCTTTAGTTGATATTAATATAATCTTTTCTACTGAGTTAGATGAAGAAATAAATGCAAATGAAAGTGCTGTTGTTATAATACAATCAGATGGTACTCCAATTGGTAATAATACTCCAATTGGTAATAATACTCCATTAAGTGATAGAATCGACACACAACTTACATTACCAAATACATATCCATAACTTACAAATATATAAGAATTACTTATAGAGATTAAAAGAAAATGAAATGGAAAGATAAAATTAATGCAAAATCTAACATTAAAATTACAACTATTGATGTTAAAACAGATAAAATAATAGATATACAATATTTTAAAAATCTACTTACTACAGATGGTTATAAGACTTTACAAGCTTGGGCTTCTGGAACTGCTCCAGTAGATGACCCTAATTATAATGTAGATACTCGGATAACTGAATTTGCTGTAGGAGATAGTAATACAGCTCCAGATATATCACAAACTGGTTTAGGTAATGAATTATTACGTAAAACTGTATATCCAGCTGTAAGTGCTGATATTGGTTGTGGTATATCAAAAGAAGATAATGATAAAGTAGTGTATACAATTTTAATAGACTCAACAGAATTAAATGGTGAAACGATTAGAGAAATGGGATTATTTGGTAGTATATTTTCACCAACAATAATGTTATCACGATTTTTAACTGGTGAATTAGAAAAATCAAGTGAAGTTAGATTTATAATAGAATATACATATCAATTTACTAATATTTAAAAAAGGTGAAAAAATAATGTCACAAAAAGAAACTAAAGAAGAATTTGTAAAAACTATTAATTATGCACCATCTCGTGACTCAGATGGTGGTGGTGATTATGTAAACAGTACATTACCTACTGTTATAGACCCTATGAATGCTGATAAATTAAATTCACGTTGGAATGCTAATAATGAAATGCTTGAAAATATTCAATATAATATAAGGAATATACGTAAAAATCTTAATTATTCAAAGAAATTAAGCTTTATTCAAGACCCAACGTTATATAATATTCCAGATTTAGACCAAAGACCATTTTTTATTGATTATCAAAGTGGTTACGATGTTGCTATTAATGGTTGGGGAGCTGCTATAATTTCAGAAGATTCAAAAGATATACGTTTACCATTATGTTCATTTATTGATTTTCATGAAAAAGGAAACAGTAAATTTTCAATAAAGAGTGGTAGTAGTGATATAAATGAAATACAGAATGATTATGAAACTGGTGGTACTAAATCATGGTATAGAATTGGTCATAGTGGAGCTGAAGTTACAAAAGTTCCAATTATTGTAAATAATACAAGTATGTCTTCAGAATGGACTTGTATGGTATTTCAATTTTATGATTATGGTAATGCTGAAAATACAGCTGGTAAATATCAATTTATTGAATTTTCATCAACAGTTAATGGTGAATACGTAAGATTTAAAATAGATGGTACTCAAACAAATTATACTATTGATTATTCTTTATGGAACGGTGCAAGTTTAGTAACAGTTAATGATTTAGATACATCTATTCCACGTAGTGTAGGTTTACACAGAATTAAATTTGATTGTATAAATACTAATACATATCTTGAATTAGATGGTGGTTTAGTTTTAAATACAACAAATTTAATTCAAACTATAGATGAAGTTGAATTTGGTTCTAATAATGATACTGGTTCAGCTGATTATTGGGATATTTATGAATTATTGTTATTTAACAGAAAGTTTTTTACTTTAACTTCTGGTAGTATGGTTTATTTAGACCCAGCTGATAATTGGGAATGTAAATTATTTTCTGGATTACCTAAATTATCAAATAAATTTAATTTATATTTCTGTTATATTGGAGATGGAGATACTGGATTAGATGAAAAAAGAAATTTAATGGATTTAAGAGATTTTTATAATGTACCAGATACATTTATACATTGCTCAAGGTTACGTTCTGAATTTGGACTTGAAGTATCAAATGGATATATAAGACTTGGTGATGATACTGAAATAGATGGTGAAGTAACAATAGATGGTTTTCAAAATCATCTTTCTGTTAATGGTACAGATGCACGAATTAGACTTGGTATTTCTAATCAAGTACAATCTGTAGTACTTACTGGTAGTAATGGATTATGGAATTCAAGAGCTAGCGTAGATTTTGAAATAACTTATAATACTACTGGATATAGAATCATTAAAATCTATACAGTAGATGGTTTAAATTGGTGGGAAGATAACCAACAAAACTACGATATAGTAAAAATTATGAATAGTATTATATTAGATGAAAGTATTACAATAACATCTGATTATGTTAAAATTAAAAATGGTAAAATAACAATTAGTAATACAATACCAGCAAGATTTGTTCTTCAAGGTGAACATATAACATTAGATAATATTCATTATGATTTAACTACAGTTACATCTGGAGATGAACTTGCAGCTGCAGCTGTTGAAATTGATATAGATAATGGTTGTAGAAATTTTAATATACACAATTGTAAATTTATAGGAGATGCTATAGGAGCTGGTTCTGGAATTTATGTTTCTAGTACAACTCCAGTTATAACTCGTGGAAATATTGATTCATGTTATTTTAAAACGATTGGTAATGGAATTACAATACAAAATATTCATGTATTAAATATATCAAATAATAAATTTAATGATGTAACTAATCCATCTGCACAAGGTAAAGCTATACATATTATAGGAACAGCAATACAACGAGTAAACATAATGTTTAATGATATATCAACAAATTATGAAGGTATAACATGTGATGCAAGTGTTCATGTTGATTATTGTAAATTTATTGGAAATTATTTCCATAAAGAAGGTACACAAAATCAACAGTGGGCATTACATTTAGATAGAGGTAGTTATTGTAATATAGCAAATAATATAACTCGTGGATTTAGTACTGCTATGTATTTAGAAGCTTGTACAGAATGTTCAATTACTAACAATAATATAGAAAATCCTACTACTGGTATATTATTAGATGCAAATTGTACTCATAATAATGTAAATTCAAATAATGTTATTGGTGCTAGCTCTAATCTAGCTATAGATTGTAATAATGCTGATAATACAATTAATGTTAATAGCTGTCCAAATGGAATAACATTTGGTGGAGCTTCTAAC
>Ga0180438_10007248_pt1 | contig 14548 bp, 11 predicted proteins | sample SS_ome_12_FD_132455 | JGI IMG/M metagenome (GOLD analysis project Ga0180438, IMG submission 132455) | Hypersaline lake sediment archaeal communities from the Salton Sea, California, USA - SS_3_D_2 metaG | ecosystem: Environmental > Aquatic > Non-marine Saline and Alkaline > Hypersaline >...
CGGCCCGGGGCACGATCCCGCTGGGCTGGGGAGTCGACCCGAACCTCATCGAAACCTATCCCGATATCATTACCTATTTGTACGAGACCGCGTCCGAACATGATTATTTCGTCGCGGATGCGAGCGGCGCGGGATATTTCAACCCGAGTCGCGTCCCGCCCCGGCACTTGTCCCGGCTTGTCAGGCACAACCGCCATTTCTTCGACCTGACCGACATGAGCATCGCAGTCATGGTGCTCGACTGGGAACAACCATCGGCCCGTGTGAAGAACGCCTATGCCCAATTCGCGCCCGACGGATATGGGACCCAGCTCTACGATTACCATTACGCGGGGGGGAACTCCGTCGCCCCACACGTGTGGAAAGGCATGCCCATCACCAATTTTTTCAATGACGTCTGTCATTTCACATCCCCTCAGGCGGCGGCCCATACCATGCGCCACAGTCTGCGCGCCCGAGGATTCACCCTGCCCGCTTTCGGCATCTGGCGCTTTGTGTACACCAGCCCGACCGACGTCAAAGAAACGATGGCGATCCTCAGTAAGGATTTTCCCGAAATCAACGCGGAGGTCGTGGATCCCTATACGTTTTTTCGCCTGTTCAAAGAATGGCGCCTGGGCCTACCCGAGTAGTAGCAGGTTGTGGAACTTTGCGAATGCGAATACTTCAATAGCTACCGATCGAGATTGTGCCTTCGTTCGGGCATGTTGGAGCCCATGAGTAGGCGATTCGTATCCGTCGGCGGGTATTGCGCGATCGTATCAGGCCTGTTTTGCGCCGCATATTGGGTCACGAGGATTTTGATCGCCGAGAAAAGGGTCAGGTCGGAAACTGGCTTGGCCGAATGTCTTTGAGAACGAGTTGGATGGAGGTCTGGCCCCGCCACGTGTTGAACTTCGGCGTGAACGCAATGTCCACCGGTTCCGTTGCGGCGTGGGCCGCAAGTTGGTCGGCCATGTTGAAGCCGATGGCGTTCAGGGTTTTGGGCCCCTGTCTGATGGCGAGTCGAAGATGGCCGCCGCGCAGCGTTTGCACGGAATTCGACAGCGGGGTTACGCCGTAGGAACACAAGATGGGGGAAGGATTGCCGTGGCCAAAGGGTTCGAGCTGTTCGAGCGACTTTACGAGCCGGGCATCAATTTCGCTGAGCGCGACGAGTGCGTCGATGTCGAGCGTCCGGTGTATTTCGCCGGGGGGCAATTGCTGCGCCGCAGCCGATTCGAAGGCGGCCCGGAATGCCTCAATCTGGGATTCGTGGATGGTCATGCCGCCGGCCGCGCGGTGGCCGCCGAATCGGACTAAATGTTCTGCGGCGGCGCTCAAGGCGGCCATGACGTCAAAACGCTCGATGCCCCTGACCGACCCGCGGCCGAGTCCGTTCTCGTCGACGGCGATGAGGGCGATGGGGCGGTAATAGTTTTTCTGAAGTCGCGACGCGACGATGCCGATGACGCCGGGGTGCCACCCGCGTTGAGCGAGGATGATGGTGCGCTGTTCCGGCCGGAATTGGGTCGCAAGGGCTTTTTGGGCTTGATCGAGCGTTAGGCGCTCGATCTTCCTGCGTTCTTGGTTTGCCTGATCCAGTTCCAGCGCGAGCGGTGTCGCTTTGTTCGCATCCTCGGCCAAGAACAGTTTCAGTCCGGTGAGGCCATCCCCCAATCGGCCGCCGGCGTTGATGCGGGGGGCGAGGTGAAAGGCGATGGTTTCTGCGGTGATTTTCTCGACGGTCGTGCCGGCGACTCTGGCCAGTGCGACCAAGCCCGGCCTCGATTGCTTGGCCATCTCCGCGAGTCCAAGCGCGACGATGACGCGGTTCTCGCCTCGCAGCGGAACGATGTCGGCGACGGTTCCCAAAGCGGCGAGATCGACGTCGACGATGTCGCCGGTCAGTGCCCAGCCGAGTTTGAGTGCGACCGCGGCGCCTGAAATCTGGCTTGCACGTTCCGGGGTGTTCTCGCGTTTCGGGTTGACGACGGCGAGGGCTTCGGGCGGGTTTCCTTCGAGGTTGTGGTGGTCGGTGATGATGAGGTCGATGCCCAAGGTCTTGGCGCGTTCGGCGGCCTCGCGGGCGTTTGTCCCGTTGTCGACCGTGACGATAAGCGTTACGTCCTGTTTGCGGGCCTTGTCCACCCACTCGGGACTGAGCCCGAATCCCTCGGTTATGCGGCTGGGTACGGCATACTGGCAGGAGGAGAGTCCGAACCGGCGCAACGCATTCATCAAGATGGCGGTCCCGGCGATGCCGTCGACGTCATAGTCGCCGAAGACAAGGATCCGTTCCTGTCGTTCTCGCGCGATTTTGAGCCGAGCGACGGCGCGCTCCATGTCGCGAAGCAGAAATGGGTCTTCAAGGTGTTCGGCGGCGGGATTGAGGAACTGTTCGCCTTCGCGGGCTTGGGTGACGTGGCGGAGCCGCAGCAGGTGGGCGACGATGGGGGGCACGCCAAGGGCCGCGGCGAGTTGGTTTGTAGCGCGGCGGTCCTCCTCGGCGAGGCGCCATTCGTGGTGAACTGCCGCACTGCTCATAGGGCCCCCCTCGCCAGTTCGGCAATGCGCTGTACCACTTGGTCGAATCGCATGTGGGTGGTGTCCAGGACGACGGCGTCGTCCGGGCAGCGCAATGGGGCGGTTTGGCGGGTACGATCGCGGCGATCTCGCTCGTTGATCTCGTTGGCCAATGCGGCCATATCGACCGGGATGCCTGCTGCTTGGAGTTGAACGGCCCGGCGTCGGGCCCGCTCGTCGAGCGAGGCATCGAGGTAGATCTTACACTTGGCTTTTGGGAATACGACGGTGCCGATGTCGCGCCCCTCGGCAACGGTGGGGCGCTTTGCCCCGAATTCGCGTTGCAGGGCTACCAGGCGGTCGCGGACGCTTGGATTCTGGTCGAGCTTATATATGTTGCGCGTGACCTCGGGTTTTCGGATGGCGTCGGTAACGTCGCGGCCGTCAACGAAAATGCGTTGGTCGGCGCCGTCCCCGCCGAACACTTCGTAGTTCATGGCCTTGGTTGAGGCAACAAGAGCGTCAGGAGCGTCCAGGTTGACGCCGCTCTCGATGGCGTACCACGTGGCGGCGCGGTACATGGCCCCGGTATCCAGGTAGGCCATCCCGAGGAGTTGGGCGACGCGTTTGGCGGCGGAACTCTTGCCGGCGCCGGCTGGGCCGTCAATGGCGATGATGTCGGTAATGTCGCTCACGGGATGCGTTCCGTGCGTTTGCTGAACAGGGCGCGTATGTGCGGGCGAAATAGTAGCACGGGATTCAAGACAGAACAACTATCCGATCGCTTTGTCGGGCATAGGTGACGGGTTTATCGCCGGTGTCCGGGACCTCGACAACCGCGCCAGGCGGGAGAGTCGGGTCTTTCAATAGGAGCAGATCGGTGCAGATCTTGGCGCCGGGCTGGAATCGCCCTGAAACGCGCGCGCCGTACTTGGTGTGGGTTCGTTCCTCTGCGAATACGGGGAGTTTGCGCGCCCGCAACTGTCCGTTGGTCGTCTTGAGTTCTTTTCGGACCTCGTTGGCGGTGCGCTCGCAGTATTTTTTGCGTTCGAGACGGCTTTCTATGGAACGAAGCAACACGCGGACGAAGACGGCGCGCGCGCGTTCGGCGAGCGGGTCGGTATCGGGGCGCGTTTTGATGGCGACGAGGAGTTGTTTCAGCAACTGGACTTTCGATTCCTCGCGTTTCTTGTGTTGGAGGCGTTCGGCGCGCCGGCTTACGTTCTCGAGGGCCTTTTCCTTGCGGCGAATGGCGTCGTCGAGTAGCTCGCGTTCTTGGAGCCAGGTGAAGAGTTTGCTGTGGAGCCGGACAAAAAGCATCGAGTTGTGTTTAACGTTCGATCGCTGGCGCGTGAGGGTCTGGTTGATGGATGCTATTTCCCGGTGTTCTAGGGAAAGGTCGGGGTCGACGTCGCCATTTGCCGCGAGCTGCGTCCACTCCTGCTCGACGTCCTCGAAACCGGCGCCGCCTTCCTCTTCGGGGGTCTTTCTGCGTTGCCCCGCCGACTCGTCGCGGTTCGCGTCCTGGTTTCGCAAGTTGTCTTGGGCGACGGCGCTGAGTGATTCGAGGCTTGCGATGATGCGATCCAGAAAAGACATGCGGCGCCGCGCTTTCTCGAGCGCCTCGATCTCCCCGCGGGCCTTCTCGCCCCCGGCCAAGTACATTAGCGCGCTGTTCGCCCAATGCTCCGTTTCGCGTTCTGCGAGCGCCATCATGTGCTTGAGGTTTTGCAGGCGGCGCGACAGACGTCTTGCCCGGGCCATCAGACGGCCGGCTTCCGAGGGTAGAATCTCGCCGTAGTCGCTGCCCGATATGTCGCTTCGGAGGACTATTGTGAGCGCGTGGTCGTTATCGCAACGGAATTGGCTCGCCGTCAATTGCCGGCATACATGGAATTCGCCGCCGTGCGCCGCGCCGCCGACAACTATGTCGGGCGCCGTATACTTGCCGAGGGCCGCGTTCTCGGCCACGTGAATATGCCGCCCCGCGTGCACGTGTTGAGGAAGCGAGGCGGAACGCGCCCGCACCGCGCCCAGTTTCGAGACGACGAAAGCGTTCTGGAGTACGTTGCGCGTACGGATGTCGCCATCGCTCACCACGACTGTTCCGGCGATGTTCTCATGGATTTCACAGTCTTTCGTGGCGGCGACGCGGCCAACAACGTATCCCGTAACCCAACACGGGCCATCCTCGACGACGACTGTGCCGTTCTCGGGCACGTCCCCGAGCACTTTGAGTTTGCCCTTGTGTACGAGGACAGGTCCGATTACATGCATATCAATGGCAGCGAAGTAGCGGACGTCGCGGGGCGGCGCCGCTTGGATGTCTCTGGGTGTGACAATGCGTAGGTCGTCCATAAGGGTCGTCAAGCCGGGCACGGGTTCAAGGGCGGCGCGCCGGAGGTGTACGTTGTTGACGTGTGGATCGATGAGTTCATGGACGCGGGCGAACGTGTCCGGGTTTGCGGCGCGCGCTAGGAGCTGGTGTACGGCCGTGAGGAAATCGACTTGGCCGCGATCCATCAACGGCAAACGCATTGCCTGAAGTTCGTCGATCAGATAGCGCAAGATGGGCTGCTGGCGACCGCCTTCGGTTGCGAGCCGTGTCGGTTTGACGTTCGCTGCCCACTGGTCGAGGGCCTGCGGCAGCGCTTGCCAACGTTCCTGCGTGTTCTGGTCCCCCTCGTGCGACGCGTACCAAGCTGCGCAAAGGGCCATGTCCTCAAGGCACATGGACTCGATATCCTCGGGAGGGAGCGAGTCGATATGTTCCATCACGGACTCAAACATGGTTCCTCACGACTGGGCGGCGATCTCCTTTCGGTAGGGCGGCCTTAAGAGGCCCTTTTCCGTGATAAACGCCGTGACGAGTTCGGCAGGGGTTACGTCGAAAGCGGGATTGTACACCCCTACGCCAGCGGGGGCCGTTTGCCGTCCGAACCCGTGGGTGACCTCGGCCGGGTCGCGTTGCTCGATGGGAATGGCCTCTCCCGACTCGATGCTTAAATCGAACGTCGAGGAGGGCGCGGCGACGTAGAACGGGATATTGTGGGCCTTTGCAAGGAGTGCAACGCCGTAGGTCCCAATCTTGTTGGCCGTGTCGCCGTTGGCGGCAATGCGGTCGGCGCCGACGATGACAAGCTGGATCCTGCCCTCGCGCATGACCTGGGCCGCCATGTTGTCGCATATGACGGTGGCGTCGATGCCGGCCTCGACTAATTCCCAGGCGGTGAGGCGCGCCCCTTGGAGCAATGGGCGCGTTTCGTCGGCAAAGACATGAAACCGGCGTCCGATTTCGTGGGCGCGGAACATTACGGCAAGGGCGGTGCCGTAGTCCGACGTCGCCAAGCCCCCCGCGTTGCAGTGTGTAAGCACGCCGTCCCCGTCGTGGATCAAGCCGGCGCCGTGATTGCCGATGGCGCGGCACATTTGGCGGTCTTCGTCGCAGATAGTTTTGGCTTCGGCCTCGAGGGCCTGCCAAACGGCCTGGGGGTCTTGGGCGTCTCTGCATGAATCGGCCACGCGCTTCATGCGGCTCAACGCCCAGAAAAGGTTGACCGCCGTGGGCCGTGACGTGGCCAGGTAATCTGCGGCTTGGATCGCGGCGCGCACGGCGTCTACTGTGTTGTTTGGGGCCTTCTCTTTCACGGCGACCAACACGCCGAATGCGGCGCACACGCCGATGGCCGGGGCGCCGCGAATCTTGAGGGTCTTGATCGCATGCCACACGTCGGCCACTCGGGCCAGTCGTATTTTTCGGTATTCAGTGGGCAAGAGGGTCTGGTCGATGATGGTAAGCGCGTTGTCGCGCCACGTGACGGTGTCTGCCGGCATGGGGCTGCTCCATTTTTGACGTCTAATGCTACCGCATGCGGCGGCTGATGGCAAGCCATGGTCGGCATCCGCGATCTTAATCGCCGGCTGACAAAACAGCCGTTCAGTGGTATTATTCCATAAGAGGGTCGGGGGGCATCCCCCGCTTTTCCGCGAAGGTATCCTGTCATGTCAGCCAAAGAAAACTCCCGCGTACGCGAAAGCGGTGTGCCGCTCGGAGCCGTGTGCGACGGCAGAGAATGGGAAGAAGGGCGCCGTGTGGGGCAAGGGAGGGCGGGCGGCGTTTATGCTCGCGCGCAACGCATTCGGTTTGGGCGCGGCTGGGGGGGGCTTCCTTCGGCGGGCCTGCTCGTAACGGTTTTTTCTCTGACGGCGCCCGCGTGTGTCTCCGGAAGCGACTCGCACAAACCGTTTACGGACGACTGGCAGTATCGCCAGCAACGCGCTGCCGAGGTCGAACGGCGCGAGAAATTGATGAAAGATGAGTTGGTGCTCGTGGGTGAGGAGGGCGGCGCGCGGGCTGCCGTCGAACTAGACGAAAAGGGCAGGCCCAAACTGAACGTTGGAAAGAAGCGGGGGTTCAGCGCGGACATCGACATTGACAGGGACGAAGCGGACGTCACGTTCAAGTACGAGTTGGAGTGGGGCCGCAAGAAAAGAGCGGCGGGACTCGGCGAGGCCCCGCCTTAGATGGGGGGACGTTGCACGTGGGGCGTTGCCGGCGAGGGCCGCTCTTCCGCTGTCGCCATCGGGGCGCAGGGGCGGCCCCATTGCTTAGCGGAGGGGGCATTGCGGGCGTTCCTCGAGCCGCCCCGACGTCGTCCGGACACATTCGAGGAGTTTGACCTATCGCTCGAGGACTTTTAAGATGCAAGCGTAGGGGAAGCTCAGGCCGAATTGCACCGCCGCGGCAAAGCTGCTAGCATGGTCAGGGCGAATCGGGAGGACAAGGCCGAATGACCGACCTCATGACAGTGAAGAGTCTGTCCGAATGGCCGCAACTGCGCGCGGAAATCGAGAGGACGGTGCGCGGCGTCTTGGGTGCAATGCCGAAAGAACGCCCGGAACTGCAGGCCAAAACCGTCGATGAGATGGAGTTTGAGGGATACATCCGCAAGCGCGTTAACTATTTCGTCGATGACTGGGAGCGCGTGTCGGCGTGGGTGTTTGTACCTGCCGGCAAGGAAGAAGCACCGGCGCTTCTCTGTTGCCACCAGATGGTCGGCCAGGGAAAAGACGAACCCGCCGGGCTCGACGGCAACCCCCTGCTGGCGTTTGCGCAGCATTACGCGCAGTTGGGCTATGTGACCTTTGCGCCCGATTGCATAACGGCGGGCGACCGGGTATCGGTGGATTCGGCGCCGTACGACACGAAGAGTTTCTACAAGGACAATCCTCGATCGTCGGCGATGGGCAAGATGCTGTGGGACCATGTCCGCGCCGTTGACGCCCTATGCGAATCAAAGCGCGTGGACGCGGCTCGGGTCGGCGTTATCGGGCACGGGCTGGGCGGGCATAACGCGCTGCTTTTGGCCGCGTTGGACGAGCGGATCCAGGTGTGCGTGGCGAGTTGCGGGTTCACGCGATTTGCGGATGATAAGACGCCGGAGCGCTGGGCGTTGCACAGCGGGTTCGTCTATATGCCCCGGCTCAAAAAAGCCATCAAGGAAGGCGCGTTTCCGTTCGACTGGGAGCATGTTTTGGCGTTGGCTGCGCCGACCCCGACCTTGGTGATCGCGGCGCTGAACGACGACCGTTTCTCAAATGCGGGAAGCTGTGAGAAGGCGGTGAACATGGCCCGGGCGGTCTATGAACTGCTTGGCGCCCGTGACGCACTGGGCATTCTGTGTCATCAGCACGGCCATGATATGGACCTTGCCAGCCGCGAAGTGGCCGATGAGTGGTTCGAGCGTTGGCTCTAACGCGAATGGGGCTATTGGGCGTGTCTGCTCAGAAGCAAGCCCACGGCGTTGGCGTCCCACAACGCCACGGCGAGGTCCTGTGCGCCGTCGCGGTTAAAATCCGCCACGGACAGCGCCCGTGGCCGGGCGTCGGCATACGCGTAAACCTCTCGCTTGAACTGCTGGGGTAAGGCTTCGTCAGTCGATGCGTTTATGAGAACCGTTACCTGGCCGGATGCGAAACATGCCGCCGCGATGTCACTTCGGCCGTCGCCGTTGAAATCGTCTATTGCGACGTCGCGTATCTCGTGTTCGAGAACATCGCGTTTTTCGCCGAGCGCCAGTTCCTGGCTGAGCGTAAACTTGAAGTCGCCCTCGCCGTAAAACAACACGATTGAATCCTCGCTGAAGCAGTGCGAGACGAGGAGGTCGGTTTTCCCGTCGCCGTTAATGTCGCCAATTCGCACCTTGTGGGCGATGTCTCCTCGAGTCTTGAAATGGTCCACCGGGTCGAAGTTTCCGTTGCCGTCCCCCTTCCACAGAGCCAATTCGCCAACATTGTAAAGCGTGACGACAAGGTCCAGAACGCCGTCTCGGTCGAAATCCGCCGCCTGGATGTCGCGGGGGCCTCCTTTGGCGGGTATAAACCGCGCTTCGCCAAAATACTTTTGCGGCGCTCCCGGCACGAAAATCAGCCGGTCGCTCGACCAGCCTGCGGCGACGATGTCGCGGTAATCGTCGTTGTCGAAAAAGTCAACCACAAGCGACGTGATTCCGGGTCGAGTGAAGACCGGCTCGCCGTCGTCGTCGCGGCGTTGCCGGTAGCCGAGGTGTTCGCTGAAGGCCGAGAACTCGAGCGGCTCGAAAGCGTTTTCGCCGATGTTTCGGAACACCGATATTTCTCTGCCGGGAGCGGTATGGAAGTTGCCGACCACGACGTCCGGGGCCTTTAAGGCGTCCACGTTCGCGATCGCGATGCAGTAGGGCGCGAACCCCGCCGACCATTCCGGCTGTTTGGTGTAAGCCATATTCTCTTGGGCCAGCAAGAAGGACAGCGTATTGTTCGCGGGAAGCGGGTCCCGCGGCGAGCGCATCTCCCCCACGTTTGCGGTGATAATCTCGGGCAAACCGTCGCCGTTAAGGTCGCGGGATGCAATGGCCGAGGGGTTGGGGCCGACCCGGAGTTCGAGATCGTGTTTGCGGAATGTCTGAGGCGCCGCGACCGCGCAGCACGTAAGAATCCCCGCACTCATCAACGCCATTCGCACCGTTCACTTCCTCTCGCGCGCCGCAAATGCCGCTGCCAGGCGGATCGCGGCCCACAAACTGCCGTCGCGAGCAACGTTTTTCCCTGCAATGTCGTACGCGGTTCCGTGGTCGACGGAGGTGCGCACAATGGGGATGCCCAACGTCACGTTGACGCCCTGGTCCATGGCGATCAGTTTCAAGGGAATATGGCCTTGATCGTGGTACATCGCGACGGTCAAGTCAAACGCGCCGGCCTGCATTCGCAAGAAGACCGTGTCGGCGGGGTGGGGGCCGGAGCAATCGATGCCCTCGCGCCGGCATTGCTCAATTGCGGGCAGTATGTCATCCCGTTCTTCCGCGCCAAAGGCGCCGTCCTCACCCGCGTGCGGATTAAGGCCTGCGACGGCGATGCGCCGTGCGGGCGCGCCGAGTCGAATCAGCGCATCGTGTCCCATTCGGATCGATGCGGCGACGCGGGCTGCCGAGATCTTGTCGATGGCGTCGCGCAACGCGCAATGGCCCGAAACATGGACGATGCGCATCGTGTCGCTAAAAAGGCCCATCCGGCAGTCCGGACTGGCGGTGGTCTCGGCAAGGATTTCCGTGTGGCCGGCGTAAGCGTAACCCGCGGCATGGATCCCGGTTTTGTTCAACGGGCAAGTGACTATCCCGTCCACCGATTGCGCCATGGCGCAGCGTACGGCAAGTTTGAACCATTCGACCGCGCAGCGGCCTGCCGCAGCGTCCAAGGCGCCGGGCCGTCTCGTGGGCGCCTCGATTCCGCCGTCGAACACGGGCACCGCCTCGGCATCGGACTGTGCCTCAGCGACGTCGTTCACGCGCACGGGTGTTGGACGTCTCTTCACAGCGCCCTGTGTTTCCCGAAGCGTTTCAGCGCTGCCAAACACGATTGGACGGCACACCGTCCAGACCTCGGGCCGCGTCAGGACCTTTGCGAGGATCTCCGGCCCAACGCCGTTGACGTCGCCCATGGTTAAAGCAAGGATCGGTTTCATGGTGTCTGCTCCGGGCATAGGATACCCGCGTGTTCCGCCGCGCAGCATACACCCCCGCCCGGCTCATCCGCAAAAACGCCAACACCGCCCGGCGCCCAGTCCGGCGTTCGCCAAATCCCGTGGTCCAGGCGCTTCCTTGTGTGAGGACAACGGGACACCCATTGCGGATCGCCGCTTGCCGACGGCGTTCCTCGAGCGCGGCGCCGCGGGCTTCGATCGCGTCGGGAGCGTTGCGCTCGGCCTGGCTTGGGCGTGGCGACCAACCAAATGTGCCGAGCCTTGGCTTCGCCGTTTTCGGCGCGGTGTTGAGGGAAAAGCACCTCGGACCGCTGCGCCATAGAGGGCAGTGTCACATTACGCTACATATATGTCAATCACGCGGGCGGGTGCGCCGGGATTTCCGGGTCTGAGGGGAAGGTTCTTCCGGGGACTCTGTGTTGGGTGCGCCTTGACCTGGGTTATCTCTGCAACCATCGATGAGAACGTGATTTACGCCTATTTATGGGGCTCTCGGGTCTACTCGAAGAATTTTGTGCTTGAACGGACGCCGTTTCGATGCTATACTACGTGACGCTTTTGGAAGACGTCAGCGGGGTGCGGCCGTGCCCACCGAGGACATCGCCGAAAGCGGGTCGGCCACTTCGGCTTTTGAAGTGCTTTTGTTTGCTACTACACTCGTTTTTTATGGCGCCTGCAGTGTGCCTGTTTGCAGCGGAAAAGGGTGTTAGGGTGGGGAGACGTTCGGGCGCGCCGCGTGATGCGCTCAGCGAGGCGCAGACGATTCAAATCGAGGCGTCGCGTCTGGGTTTTGACTGGGAGGAAGCCGGCGCGGTTTTGGCAAAAGTCAGGGAAGAGGTCCGGGAGATCGAAGTTGCCTTGGCGGCGGGCGACGCGGAGCACGCGAGGAAGGAGGTGGGCGACCTTCTTTTCTCGGCAGTGAATCTTGCTCGGTTTCTCGACGCCGACGCGGCGGCGGAACTGCGCAAGACGAGCAGGCGTTTTTCCGAACGGTTTGCCAAGGTCAAGGAGACTTTTATTGGTGCGGGACGCGACATGCGCGAATGTTCCCTCGAGGAATTGGACAGGGTCTGGGAACGCATAAAGAAAGACCTGGACGGGTTTAGCGAGATTCAGGTTTGAGGCAGTCGAGGGGGCCGGGATAGACCGGTTCTGCCAGCGGATAAGGAGTCCCTACGGGACGTGGGGCAAACGGCGTCGTATTGGGTGCGTTTCTTGTGGACAAGTTGTGGAAAACTACGGGGCATTTTACCCACCGGCGTTTCGGGGTGGCACGGGCACAGTGGGAGGAGAGATGGGTCTCGATGGCCGGCGTTGGTATTTCCCCGATTCTCAGCGCGGGCCGGCCACTGCAACCTTTTCCATTTCAAATAACTAGAGGGGCAACGGCCCACAGTGCCGTTGGCGGTGATGGCGGATTCTGAAGAACGTTCGGGGCGGTTTCACTTTTTGCCTTTCGTATCTTGGTAAGCGAAGGGATGGCGGGTGCGGCGATTTCGCTGTTGATAAACCCGTCGAATCAGGAGCAGACATGGGCACGGATGAATTGAACCCCTGGGACTTGGCGCAACAACGCCTTCGCGAGACGCTTGACGAGCACAGCTACAAGAACTGGTTTTCCCAGACGCGCTACGAGGCATATGAAAGCGGGTGTTTGGTTGTGGGCGTGCCGAGCCAGTTTTTCGCCGATTGGCTCCGGGATCACTACCTTGACTCGATCAGTGAATCGGTGGGGCAGATCCTGCCCGACTTTCGCGAGATCCGTTTCGTAACGACGGCCGAGGCCAGTCCCGCGCCGGCGGAGGGGCCGTCTGTCGCGAGCGCCCCTAAGCGAAGGCCCGCGCGAAAAAGCTACCGCTTCAACGGATTCAATCCTCGATATACGTTTGGCCGGTTTGTGGTCGGGGCCGGAAATCGGTTTGCCCATGCCGCGGCCAAGGCGGTGGCGGAATCGCCGTCGCGGGCGTACAATCCGCTTTTTCTCTATGGCGGCACAGGACTGGGTAAAACGCACTTGATGCAGGCCACCGGCCAGGAGATCATCCAGCGCGAACCCGACGCCAACGTGGTTTTCATATCATCCGAGCAGTTTACGAACCAACTGATCGAGAGCATTGCGAAGAAATCCACGCAGGTGTTCCGTGCAAAGTACCGAAAGGTGGATGTCCTTCTCATCGACGATATCCACTTCATTGCCGGCAAGGAGGCCACCCAGGAAGAGTTTTTCCACACGTTCAACGCGCTTTTCGACATGCGGAAACAGATCGTGCTGTCGAGCGATCGGGGACCCAAAGAGATCCAGGGTCTCGAAGATCGGTTGGTGTCCCGTTTCGAGTGGGGCTTAGTGACGGATATCCAGCCGCCCGACCTCGAGACCCGGGTGGCCATTCTTCAGAACAAGGCCGGTGAGGAACACGTCACCGTCCCGCCGGAGGTGACGCGCTACATTGCCACGTGCGTTAGCACCAACATTCGCGAACTCGAGGGCGCGCTGATTACGGTGTTGGCGTTCGCCAAACTCACCGAACAGCCCATTTCGTTGGCCTTGGTCGAGGAGGTGCTTCGCGACCTCATCGGGAGCCAGAAAATCCGTCCTATCACCAGCGAGGCCGTGCTCCGCAGTGTTGCCGAGTACTTCGATGTCCGGATCGCTGACCTACGGGGCCGGAGTCGACAACGTCAGATCGCCTTTCCGCGGCAGATCGCCATGTTTTTGTGCAAGGAACTCGTGCCGACCCTCTCCCTGAACGAGATCGGCGAGGCGTTCGGCGGCAAGGACCATACCACGGTGCTCTACGCCTGCCAGAAAATCCAGCACGTGGCCAAACAGGACGAGTCCGTCCGGCAAACGCTGTCGCAACTCGAGAAGGCTATACGCGCCTAGAAAGCGATCGCTGCAGGTTTCTCGTTTGCGTGGGAATCCCTGTCAGAGCGGCGCCGCGCGCGACGGGCCTCCGACGAACCGAGAGTTATCTATGGGGTCGGCGCCGGAAGACTTGGATCTTTGTCCCGCTGCTCCCAGAATCCGCGCACGGCCGCGGCGCAGCGCCTGCCCACTTGTTTTCTCCTATCTCGCGGCCAGCCGCTCTCGATAACGGTGACGAGACCGTCGTATCCGCGTTGTCTATAGGCGGTGAAGAGGGCGGGCCAGTTTTGGACGCCGGGTTCGTCAGGTAGGGCCGGTATCCATGTTCTGCCGTGCCACGTAATGGGCGCTGCATGCTCTTGTAGACGCTCGGCGGCGAGGCGTGCAGAATGCACGAGGATGTTCCGGGTGACGTTGGCAAACTCGGCGATACAACCGACGTGATCCTCGCCGTTGATGTACAAATGGAGCGGGTCGAATAACAGGCCAAAATTGGGGTGATTTACGCTGGCGAGGTACGCACGCGCGCCCGCGACCGTCTCGAGGGGGCCGCCGATATGGTTGTTTACGGCCAAGGCCACACCCTGGGCCTGGGCGCGCTCGGCCGCCTGGTGAAGCCAGGCCGGGTCCGACGCAATCTTGAGTAGAGGGCAATCCATTTCATGACACAACGCGAGATACCGAAGGAAGAAGTCGTCTCGGCGCGGGTCGGCGTCGGGCAGGCCGCGCGCGGTGAGACAGGTGACCGTGAGCCCCTCGTCGCGGACAGTGCGTAGTAGCCGAGCGCGTTCGGGCTTGGGCGTTTCCGGGTTGACCTGGGTGCGGCGAAGCTCGACGCCGTCGTACCCGGCGCCTCTGGCGAAGGCACAGAATTCGGCGAAAGTCACGGACTGCGCGGCGTAGCCATCTTCAAACAGGAAACCGCTTAGCGAGAGTTGCATGGCTTGTTCTTATGCGACGTTGTTGGTCAATGTCCCGATCGACCCGATCTCGACGCTCACAGTGTCGCCTTTACGGAGCATTCGCTTCGGTTCGCGTGCCCAGCCGATGCCGGCGGGCGTACCTGTCAATATGACTGTGCCGGGCGCCAAGGTGGTGTCTTGTGAAAGGAAACTGACCAGCGTAGGGACGTCGAAGATCATGTCGCTTGTGGTACCCGC
>Ga0180438_10007250_pt1 | contig 14547 bp, 23 predicted proteins | sample SS_ome_12_FD_132455 | JGI IMG/M metagenome (GOLD analysis project Ga0180438, IMG submission 132455) | Hypersaline lake sediment archaeal communities from the Salton Sea, California, USA - SS_3_D_2 metaG | ecosystem: Environmental > Aquatic > Non-marine Saline and Alkaline > Hypersaline >...
ATTCCGGCGTCATCCATCCATCACAACGCTCTATCGGAATATCTAAAGTCCACGAAAGAAGATTGCGCTTTACCATGAGCCTCTTGAACTCATTCGGCTCGGTAACGGTAACTTCATTTCCCCTATCTCCAACGTGCTCCTTGTAACCCGTTGCCTTCTCAAGAATATGGTTGTCGCCAAAAGTGAAGACCTTGAAGACAGCCTCTTCCTCCAGTGACCCTTCGGGATTAGGCGTGTAAATAGACCCCACTCTGGAGACCCTAATTCTTACCCGGACTTCATCCGGATTGGACATGGCCTCCCATTCTCTCTTCGCAATCTCTTCAGCCGCCAAGCTCATAGACTTCGTTCATCCTGTCAAAAATGTAGTTGATGATATTGGGCTGCAATTTCGCGAACGTCTGCCACGATTCGTCCGTCAAAACACCACCAACCCGATGCAGCTTCAACCTTGGATTTTCCCTATCCAGAGTCCATGACTGGAGGAATTTCTGAATCTTGAGCCGGTTCAGCGCATCGTTATCTATCACATGAATTCGACGAGTAGCGTCGTAAGTTGTGGCCTTCTTTTTCATTTCAACCATCTCGTCATAACTCCACATACGAAAAACGAGCTTGTGCTCCTCGGCACTATCGGTACCCGGATTCACCACCATCCAACGACCGTCGCCCTCCTTCAAAAACAACTCCACGTCAAAAGTCGTCTCACTGGTAACTTCATACTTGCCGGGTTCCATAATTTGTTCGTCTACCCGGTCCTGCTTCTGCTCAGGAGCCTTCTTGTTCTCTTTCCTTGATTTCACCACCGGCATCGGAACCTCCTACAAAAAAAGCGCAGACTACGTCGTATGTCTTGACAGACGATACACGTCATCCACGCTCATCTCTCATATCATCTCCGGTAATACTGCCGGGCAAAGCCCGAGACAGCCTCAAGCTGCCACTTCGTACGCTGTGTACTCAATAGTTAGGGGCACCAACGCATCGGGTGACTGAACATCATCGGCCTCGGTATTGGCCTCCAGTCTCTTGAGAAAAAGAGACACCCCACCCACTATTACTTCTACTTGGTCAAGTGTATCACCCAAAAAATCATTGTGCAACATATATGAGCCAGAAAAGGTTGCAGCCATAGGTCCAACAGCCAGATACTTTGGCTCCTGAGCACTTGTATTCGCTTCACATGCGAAAAACCTAACCACGTCCTGATTGAAATCCACACTCCAATTGATGAACTCCGCGTCAGCTATCCCAATAATAGCGATGTCTGTGTTCCAGTACGGAATTGGATTGAGATTATCATTATCGTTATTCAAAGAAGGAGGAAAGTCCGGGTCAGAACAGACAGGAGACGAGCTGCTCCCGTCGCCAGTGCCCTGCTTATCGTTCGGATATTCATTACCATACACGTAGGAATCTCTCTCAATGGCATAGAAGCTCGCACTGCCTTCAACGTTGCTACCGTCAGACGCGGATAACCCCAGACTCGTCCAAAAACAGTTCTGGAATTGCTGCTGGCCGCTACCACGGGTGCCGAACTTGACCTCCTTGGCTGTCTGTCGCTTGAAGAGCCAGTCCAAAATGACGGTCTCGTAGAAATCTTTACTGACCTCATAATTGAGAGAGCCGTCAAACTGGTCGTAGTCATAGTTATAGGGGAGACCAACGCCCATCGTGGAGGATGGGCCTTCCTTGTCGCCACCGTATCCGGCGGCGGACTCTATGCGCTGACGAGCCCTTGGGACGGAAGCACCTGTCCCAAGGGCATACGTATCAGCTACCTTTATCCAGCCCTCATAGCCGAGGCCCATAGAAGACCTCCTATCTCATCACGGGCCGGGGAATGCGCCAGCACTGTCAGAAATAATGCACGGCGGCAGCGTTGTCGTACCGTCGCAACGACCACCCATACCCTTGATGCTGAAGGTTCTGTTGGTCACCGCATCCTGACCAGCGATACCGTAGTCATCGCCTTCGATAACGACAGCAGGCACTTCGAGGTATACGCTTCCGCTCTGGTGGTTGACCGTCACGAGGAACCACGTGTTCTCGGCATACATGTACGGGCTCGTAATCGTGCCTGTCCCGCTCGGTCCCAGAATCGGGTCGAACACACCGTCCTCGTTGTAGAGAACCACGCTTCCACTCACATCCATCGGTCCCTGCAACACAGCCGTCGGCAAACGACTTCCGTTGCAGGTGTAGAGGATGACGTGGTTCTGCGTGACATCTACACTCCACTCCACCGTCTCCAGACCGGTCTGGGGAGGCGTACCTCCAGCGAACGGGCCGGGGTATGCGCCACGAAGCAACTGTGCATCCGTCCGCCAGTACGGAATCGGGTCTACGTTGTTGCCGCTCGGGTTAAGCGGGTTTGTGACAGCGAGTGCGGTACAGTCGCTGGCAATCACACCCTGCTTCTGGCTGATGTATGTGTAGTCGCTGTAGTTCGTACCACCACCGGGGTCTTCCTCGTCTCTGCTCAGTGCGACCACGCCGAGAGACGCGGTAACGAAGGAGCCTTCCGACGTGGAGAATCCAGCCGAGGTGTTCCATGCACCCGTGAGGTCGTAGCTTCCGGACGCCGTGTATTTGTATACCCTTGCGCCGTCCGGAGAAATCTGGAGACTCTTGGAGTACGCCCTGTTGCTGATAATCCAGTCCTCCATGAAGTCCCAGATGGCACCGCCAGAGCCGAGTTGCACTTCGATATCTACCGTTCCTTCGAACCGAATCGCGTTATCCGCGTAGTGGGCCGAAGACGCCGCGTTGTACCAACCGGCACCCCAGACGGCGGTCGAATAGATGGGCTCCAGCACCAAGTTGACGCTCGCGCCCGTAGCGAGTACGACATCCGACGTACCGAACTTCACAAAACCTTGATAACCCATTCCCATGACTCATTCCTCCTTTGTCAGGATTACAACTGTATCTGTCGTTCCTTCTTATTGCGAATCGTGAACGTGTCCCCGTTCGTTCCCTTGTTCCCCGCTGGGACAAAACTCACACCAGTCACGTCCAAGAATCTATCACTTGTGCCCCCAACATCAATCTCAGTGCCGGGTGCTTGACCGCCCGGAATTGCCACATCAATCGTTGTCGGGTTGTCGTTGATATCCTTTACCGCCAATCTCAGGTCAACAGCCGTTGCCCCCATCGAAGTAACCCTCACCTTGAGCTGTGTCGCCGCGAAATACGTACCATTCGCCGGATTTGAAGCACTCCCATTCCCATAATTGATACCGTCCGTAAACGTTATCGAAGTGGGCGGCGAGTCTACTAATACCGCCTGTCCAAATTGGTCGTCTCCCTCCGAGAACACGTTGACGGCAAGCATGTATGCGCCCTTGATGGCGAAATACAACTCACCAAAATACTGACTGACTCTTTCGTCGTTGTCTGACAGATATCCATCCCAACCACCTGTCTGGAGAGGATTGCCACCCGCGTCCCTCCGATTGAAGTGAGCCTCCATCCCATAAATGACATTGCCAAGCTTCGTGCCCGACCTCGCCACTTCTATGGGGCTCAAATCATCATCCACTTCCTCGTACGGTCTTTCTGTCGGCACCTCTACGTCCACATCATCTGTCGCCGACACCGTCTCCCAGTAGTAACCCAGTCCCTGTTCATCAATCGCATCAAAAAGACTCTCAATCTGCCCATACTGATATGCCGCTCTATCAGCGACTCTCAGTAGCGTTGTCGTGTCAACCAAGGGCATCTTCTAGCTTTCCTTTGTACACCTGCGTCTTCTTCTGTATGCGCTGGAGAATCCGAATCGTATCCTGCGCCTTGGCTGCCACTATGTTCGCGTAATCTCTCGTCTCCGTCATGGCCAGCCTGAAATCTTCTTTCGTCACCTGTTCTGCGAGCAGCTTACTCTCTATGCTCGCAATCTCCTTGATGGCCTTCCTTATCAGCACAAGGTTGGCTGCGACCTTCGTCATGTCAGGCACAGTCCTGAGTCTAACGAACGGCGGCAGCGGCTCTCTTGGCAACTCCTCGCGAGGCATTATCCAAACCCTCCAAATCCTCGATGAAGAAGCCAAGTCCGGCCAGCAAGAGGTTTATCTCTCTCAGCCCCTTGTCACCGTTATCTTCAATGTCCAGCCTCTTCAAGGCCCTTCTATTGGCCTGATAGGGCACTTCGCCCGTCTTTACGGCGATATCGAGCTTCTGTTTCAAAAGGTCACTATTCTTCATGTTTTCAGCTCGCTCCGTCGAAAGGTACGAGACTCCACAAAAGGGACAAATATCAAAGAATTATTATGAGTCTATCACTAGGGGCCTAAGCATAGTCGGCTGAGTTGCTCCTCCAACTCTCCACTTTGCCTCCGGATAGGGTTCATGAACCGAAACAAACCATGAAAATTCCGCTGTTCTTATCGTTCCATCCCTACTGGCACTGTAGGAGATATCCTCCACAAGGCTGTCCAGCATATACGTGTCCACGAGCCCCGCGTTGGGGCTCCACTTGCTCTCATTCAAGATACGGAGCTGAAGATTCTCCGGACTGGTCATTATCTCGCCCAGAACCGTGGCAATCGTGGCGATATACTCGACCCCGTACTTCTCATTCGAGTTCGTAACGGTCAGGGTGCAGGTGAAATTATATCTCGGCCTCTGTGCTCGGGTCGTCGCCCATTGGTTGGGAGCACCCCCCGGTTCAATCTCAAAGCTGGGGTACGCCTGCGCCGGGAGGGTCTGCCGCATCCCCTCAAAGAGGTTCAGAGCACGCTTACCCTGATAGACACGAATGGTCTTGTTTATCTGCTGACAATTTCTCTCAAGCAGAGCTATCAGAGTAAGCACGATATTGTGTGGATTCGTGTAAATGTTACACCCCCATCAGAGCACGAGCTATTTTCGTAATTTCACTCGCCGCACGGACCAGACCGTAATCTGGGTCGCCCGGTCTCGGAGGTCTGGCATCCTGCGGCACTGGATAGAGGGCTATGTCCTCCTTCGCTCTCGCGACCTCGGAAGATTCGTAATTTGGTATCACCTTAGCCTTGTCTACCCTACCTCGGAAGTACACATAGTTCTTCCTGATTCTGGCACACTGGTCCAAGATGATATCCTCTGGAACAAAACGTCGCCGATTTCTGTTCCTGAATATGGAAACCTCACAGGGAACATGCACGTACACGACGTATGTCCGATAGCCATTCTTCTTAGCCATCTTCATCTTCTTGTCAACGCCCTCTATGTTCCTGCCCGTACCGTCAACGATGACTGGGTCTCCGTTGCCGCTCTCCACAATCTTTTGAAATGTCGAACTGGCAACTTCCTTCGACCACGCATGCGTCGTGTAGGGCCTCTCTGGGTCGTAGTTGGGATGTCTCTTCTTGATTTCATCAGGGTCAACGACCTTGAAGTCGAGATGCCTCATGTAGCGCATGTTGCGCACGAAGCTCTTACCGGAGCCTGCGGGGCCAATAAAGAACACAGCCTGCCAACGTATGGGGCCTGCAATAGGCCCGATGGGAGCCACACCCATTTCCTGAAGGGCGACCCAAATGCGCTCGTCAAGTCTATCCTGTGCATCAATCTCGTACGCCACTCTGCGCAGCTCCTTATACTCATCAAAGAGGCTCCCCATAACATCCGAATCCTCCACACCAGCCTGAATGGTGTCAATACCATGTCGTGCGCAGACCTTGCTCGCCTTCCCAATTATCTCCCTCACGATAGCATCCCTCGCCTCGTGGTCGGTAAATCCTATCTTCAGAATCATAGAATCGTCGGCGTCCTGCCTTTCAATAAAGGTCGCGAGGCCCTCATTGCGCCGCACCCTGTCTAAGAACTTGGACAGTTCAAAATGCACCTCGTTGTAAGCCCATCCATCCACACCCTCCACTCGGGGCACCGTGATGACGGCACAGGGCGTAATCTCCTGTGCGGCTCTCTCCAGTTCTTCAGCTACTCTTTTCATTAGAAGTCAGGCTCCGGTATACTCGGAGGCTGGAAGTTCGGCGGCAAAGTGTGGGAGAAGTGACTCTTACGCTTCGCTCCCGGTATCCTGTGCGTGAACCGCTTCATGGCGTAAATCTGCCTGCGTGCCTCCTCCAAATAACCCGTAGCTTGGTCGGTCATATTCTGACTCAATTGCTGAAACTCGTTCAGAAGCAGGAGTGCGGCTGCCCAATACTTGGAGGCGTGCCGGACATCACCGGGGAACACACGCTTGGTAGTGCCGTCAGGTTGCACGGCATTCATAGCCCGGAGCGGCGTGTGGTAGGTGTCCTCCAGCACGCCGTCAATCTGTCTGTCGGCGTTCTCTTGGTAGCTATTCACCGTCTGCTGGGAAATCTCTGAAATCTTGCCCTCTTCGATATCGAGAGTCTTCACGACATCCACAATATCACCCCAGTCGCCACTGTAAAACTGTTCCCCTGTGGTTGGAGAAAGGTCAGCCATTATTTACTCTCCGGGTATGGGTCACACCAAGGACGTTTTTGGCTATCTTCTCAACTCTGGCTCCTGCCACGTTCTTACGGATGCGACGAGCCACATCGCTCGTGTCACCAGAGCACTTGACCACCACCTCGTAGCCCTCTACCCCGTCTTGGTGTTTTCCGTCTGTAACCACGAACGAACCCCTTCTTACCGAATCCACCTCGTGACGGACAGCCATTAAGAAGGCCGCCGAGTTGATAAGACGCCCTATCTCTGCCAATTCAGCGTTGAGATTCACCTTAGTCCTCTTCGTTCTTGCCCTTCCACCCTTTATCGACTTCGTCGAAGAATTTCTTCTTCTTCTCGCCTTCCAGTTCCGAAGGGCTGCTCACACCATGCTCCTTGAGCTTCTTCTGAAAGAACTCTTGGTATTCCGTATTCTTGGCGATGACCGCGTTCGCCACCCTATCTGCTATCCTGCTCTCGTTCATGTCCCTCTCCTCCTAGTCGTCGTAAACGATATAGAACAACGATACCGTTGATGTGTTAGCCTTGGCGTAGAGCTGAGCCGTCGTTACGCCAAGCCTGCAAATCATCTGGTCTCCGGGTTTAAGCTTCAGAAACGGATAGAATGTGCCGCCGGTATAGTGACCAACCTCGACATAATTGGTGTCGTCCAAGTTGACAAACACAGCCCACCCCGGCGTAGCCACATCGCCGTTCTCCAGAATCTCCTCACTCGTACCAATCTCCTGAACGTTGCGAATCAGCCTCGCATTGGTCTGGTCCGTGCGTTGCGAAGGCGAGCTGTACGTATCGTTCAGTTCGCCGTTAGCCAACCTCACCTGAAACTGGTAACTAATCTCATTCGCCATATCTCACCTCACACGTAACTGTTCGGCTTCCATCCGCGCAGACGCCCGGTAAGGAATGGTATGCCGTGCGCCCCACGGGAGCCACCCATACCCCGAATCGCATCAAAGTAGTATACTGTTGGCGGAGACAGGTAGTTGCCGCTCTTGAACTTCTCGTTGTCCATCGCTGAGTTGGCACGCTCTTCTGCGTTGCTCTTGAGTGTCTCCAACTGGCCTGCAATGTCGCCTCCCCCTCCTTCAATTTCGTTTGGCCCGATAGCGAAGAGCAGCCGGTAACGCCACAGGTCGTAGTCGAGTAGAAGCTTCTCCATGCACATAGCAAAGGCAAGGTCGGTCATCACGCCATACCAGTTAGTCGGAGCTGTACCCACGGTGTAGTTCGTCGGTGGGCCAATCGCCCTCATGTTGATGATGGAAACGGCTGCCTTGTAGAAGCCCTCCAGAATTTCAACCGTGAAGTAGTCAAGCCAATAATCGGCCTCAACGGTATCGCGTGGTCTCGTGTCCGCGCCGACATCCACTGCGCCCACCTGAAACGTACCGTATCTATAACTCACGACCGTCACCGACGCACTTGCCACAAGGATGCCATTCTTCCGAATACGCAACGGCGCATCCTGAAGCCAGTTACCAAAGGTCGTATTCCATGTAAGCTGGTCATCCGGACTCAGATTGCACGGCTCATCGTGAATGCAAATCTGTCGGAACGACATCAACCTCGGCGTCATGTACTCGTCAATCAGCGTGTTGAACACCGCCGACGAGCCTACGCCTGTGGGTATGTAAGTTCCGGGGAACACCGACATTGTCCACTCCTCATGCTATCTTCTTGATGTGAAAAGCCTTAGTACGCTTCAATTCGGCAATCAGCTTCCTCAAATTGCCTCCATAATAATCAAAAGCCCTCTGCACGTCTATGGGGGCACCACTGAGCCCCAACTCGCCGTGCCGGTCTCGCCAGCGAATTTTCCGGAAATACTCTGCCCCATAGGGGCCGCGCACAAAGATTCCGCCAAGACCCGGATGCACGTAAAAAGTCTTACCCGTTATGAACTTCGGACTGAACGAAATAGAGCCACTCAGGTCTTCGAGCGACACTTCTCCAACAGCCACCAGCTCCTTAGCCAGATTCAAAAGGGCTTTGGCTTCTCTCATTTCACTCCTCCGCCATATCTACATATTGCAACGCACCAAGGACTTTATTATTTGCCATCCGATGATAATCTGCGATAGCATCCAGTGCGTCTCTCGCATCCAAAAGCTCGGCATAGAGTTCCTGCCGGTTACCCAGATTTCTTTCCGCCTTCTTGAGGGAGGTTGAGACCTTCTTCCACTCGTGCCCAAGGGCGTTAGTGGGGGCCTTGACTGTTTTTATCCATTCGCCCATAACACGAGGAGACCACGGCCTTGCGGCGGCTGTCTTCTCTCCCCTCTCCAGTTCCTTGGCCAACTGCATCAGTGCTTCTGCAATCTCGTTCATGTCATTCTCCTTAGCTCACGTAAGCGACCAAATCATACCTATCCAACGGGTCTTCGACACTGCCTGCCCCCGAGGCTACAACAATACCATAAAGCGTGTTTTTCCGGTCACGATTGTTGATGAAATCAATTTCAAATTTCCATTCCTTGGCTGTTGGGACTCCTTGGTCGTTGTGCCTATATTCGGCGTCCGTCATGTGCCAATTGATTTGGGCCGCGTCCATAGCGTCAAAAATCTTGTGGACAGCTTGCCAACTTGAATCCCTGAACAGACCCCTTGTATAACGAGAGAGGAGCTTGTTCACGTTTCTCTTTGCCACCTGCTTGCTCATGCCAGCCAGAGAGGTCTCACCAAGAGGCACCTGAAAAGCGCGTCTGGAGCGAGACGCCCACCTAAGCTGCTCCTGTGGAATCTGGCCCTTGGTCTTCTCCAGCTCATAGACCCACTTACCTCCCCTGAGCTTGTAATCCTCCACCACATCCTCGATTTCACGACCTTTGTTCTTCACGACAACGATGTCACCTATCGAGAACTCGGCCCGACCGAGAATCTCTCGGGCCAGCTTCAAAAGCTCTCTGGCTTCCTTCATGTTCTCCTCCGATGCGAGCATCTGCTTCTTTGCTTCAGTCAACTGTCTCTTCCAGAATTTCCTTGCCTTCTTCAAACCGTCCGCGTGCTTTGCTATGACACCATTGACATCGCTCACCGGGTCACTCGGCCTTGGCTCATCTTCCAGAACGTATTCCTTGATGCCGAACACCACGTTGTTCGACTTGCCCGGTACGATGCCTTCCTCTACGAACTCCCGGTACTTCTCGTTCGCAAAGCTCCCATTCGTCGCCGGGGCGAACGACAGCGTGCTCTTCACAACCCAATCTCTGCCGTCCAGCTCTGGATGCACCATCCAAGTAAAACTGATTTTTCCAAACCTGTCCTTGTACAGGACGCCCTTCGTCTTCAAAATCCATATCGGCTCCGGACTGCTTCGTAGCCTTCCGGAAAACGGCTTGAGCCTTGTGCCAGATGTCCGGATGCTCGATACAGACTCAACACTTATCCACTCAGGAGCCATGCTTACCTCACGTTGTAGAACGCCTCGCCGCTCTGCTGTGCTATGCGGCTTTTTGTATCTTCCTAAAATCATCAAGAACGGCTTGTGGATTTTCCAGCCATTCCGACCTAGAGACACGCCAGATGATACAGCCAAGCCTCTCAATTATCCGCATTTCTCTTTCTTTATCTTTGGCTCTCATCTTCTTCCTTCGATGCTTAGCCTCGTCGAACTCTATGCCAAGACAAATCTCTCGGATATACCCATCCAAAAAGTAACCAGAAACCTGAAATTGCCTTTCAACCACAAAAGGGCAAAATCTCTGAACATCATCAAGGAACGCTCTCTCATCATAACCAACACAAGGCACCATGGGTTCTCCGTTGAAGCATTGTTCTGACAATCGCCTCAATGTAGAAATCCTCATTTTCTCCTTCGTCGAGTCTGAGTGCTTTCTGCCTTCCATAGATGACCGCCTACCCCTTGTCGCATCAGAAATGCGTCGCCTAGTCTCACGTGAGACTAGGTGCCCCTTTCTTGATTCAGACATCTTACGACAACTGTCTGCCGACATCTTTCTGCCTTTTCTTCCCATCTTCACCTTTGATTCCTCAGTGTGGTGCTTTCCCTTCATACCAGATACGTTACCCATATGCGACTCAGACAACTTTTTTCTATGCTTCGTAGAAAGCGGGACACCCCTCCGCTTATCACCAATAGCCTTTCTGGCCTCCGGCGTACGAGATGAGTGCCCACGGAGAAATCGGCTTTCCTTCCTCCTTACCCTATTTCCGCACCCACATTGACACAATGGCATATCAGCGAACATTGAAATATGCTTCTCCCGAATCGGAATCATAATTTTTCAGCTTGAACTTGGGACTGAACTTCGACTGGAGATATTTGAGCAGATTCTGCGCGGACTTCTCGTCCTTCATCTTCACCCTCAGCTTGGCAGAGGTCACAAACCTGCTGCCCCGATACTTGCCCAGACTGATTTGAAAAGACGAGACCGGAACCTTCTTGGCCTTCATGTCGGCCTTGAGGGCCTTCTCCAATTTCGTCTTCGCCTTCTGCGACCAGTCCTCTTTCAAGTCCTTGGCTTTCTGGCGAATATCAAAGAATGTCGCACCAAAGAGGTCGCTTGGCCTCTGGGCTCCAAAAAGAAGCGAGGCGGCAACGACCTCCGTGGACGCTACTCGCCTCGCCATCTGACGATAGTTCTCCACATTGGCCTCCACCAATGGGAGAAATATCAAAGGATTATTAGACAAACACAGAGAGCGGCATGAGGCAAATTATGATGACGACGAAGCACATGGACTTCAGACTGCGGATATTGTCCACGAACTTTCTGGCTTTGATAGTCGCCGTACCGCTAAAATAGCCGGTTTTGGCCCTTCGAAGGTGGTCATCTGTCATCTTGAACACGAAAACGACCTTCCTGTTGCCCTCCGGGTTCTTCTCGTTCTCCGTAGCCTCCAAGGGAAAGTCCAATGAGCAGAGAAAACTCGCAAAATAAATATCGCTCGTGCGGTACAAACGGGTCTGCGCCAAGGACTTATGACTGGTCATGCTACTGCCTCCTTTTCCCTTCTGGAGGCAACAAACTTCCTCCATTGCTTCTCTGTGTTGCCACCCCATCCATAAGCATGGTGAAACTCCTTGTGACAATCCTCGCAAGCCGTAACTCCGTTATCTTCATCAAGACGACGCTCCTTGCACCACTCCCAGCCGTCTTTGTGATGAGCCACCAGATTGCCCCCTCGGCTATCGCCACAAACGCAACATGTATAATGGTCTCTCTCGTAGACAGACCGCCTCCATTCTACATGTCCAACAATAAGACTTCTGTTGTGTCCGAGTAGCCTCTCTTCCTCAGTCAACGCGTGGTTGGTCATACGCTCTCTGGTTATGTCGCTCTTGTAGCACCCACAAGAACGAGTAGTCCCACAGGTAAGCGATGAGCCTACAACCACTGTCTGATTTCCACAATCGCACTGACAAAGCCAATATGCTTTTCGCGGCGAAGCGTGCTTGCCGTCTACATCCCGACGAAGCACGGCCAACCTTCCAAACCTAAGACCGACCAGACTAAAAACATTAGACGCACCCTGATTCGCTGCTTTTCTTATCTTCTCGCATCCACAAGATTTCGTGTTACCGCTTTTCAACGAATCAGAACGGACAGAGATGTGAACCCCACAGTCACATATCACATTCCACATTGTTCTGCCTCGCGCATTCCGAGACCGACTCAATACCAACAAGTGACCAAATCGCATACCCGTCAAGTCATCGAACTTTTCACGACATATGACAGCGGACAGCTCCCTCTTTAGACAACCACAGCTTTTTGACACTCCTGATTTCAAAAAATGCCCATACACACTTTTCTCCATACCGCACACACAACGACAAAACCATTTACGATGACCGCTCGAAACCCTGCGGTCAAACCCCAAGACCTTCCACCTGTTGAAGACAAGTCCAGTTAGGTCTTGGGGTTTAGGGCCGTATCTCATTTTACTTCCTCGACTCTTCCATTCCCGTAGTCGTATGCAACCGTACGAACCGGCCCCTTGCCGTGCTCTTTACGCATGCGTCGGCCAGCTCGCTCGTTTCGTTGCTTCATTTCCTCCCCGAACGTGGTTTTCCGGTCTATGCCGCCGTTGATGCTCAGCGCAAAGGTACTGAAGACCCTGCTGGCCTCAGCCCCGCACCGGCATTCAACCGTGCGCGGGGCTTCCCCCATGCGAAATGCCCCCTCCAACTTTTCCCCACACTTTTCGCACTGATATTCGTACAGCATAACCGCCTCACGCCCGGACGGGTGTTCTTACAGGCTTATCAGCCTTCTCGCCTTCCATCGCCGCCTTTTTGGCCTGCAAAGCGGCAATCTGGGCGTCAATGTCGTCAACGCTCTCAGAGGCCCCAGAATCGCTCTGAGCGGCTTCCGGACTACCTGATACAGCTTCGTCCAAGATAAGCCCCTCTGTGGCGTCTGCGACCTCCTGAGCGACAACTTCGTCCACCTCTCCGACTCCCTCCGGCACGTCCACCCCGGCCTTCTCGCGGGTCTTCTCGACCTGCTTCTTCCGAGCATCTGCCGCCGCCTGCGCACCGGCCTTCTTGGCCTCGGCCTCCTCCCTCGAAGGAAGGTTTTGTCCGGCGTTGAGCGGAATCTCGCTCCTGCCGACTCCGGCTCCGAGACTGTCGTCTTTCACGACCGGCATCGCGGCCTTCTGTCTCTTGAGGCGCACTCGCTCCGAAATGGAGTTGATGTCCGTCTTGTCCTTCAGGGACGCAAGACGCTCTTCGACCGTCTCGTCGCCCTTGATAATCTCCATCTGACGATTTTCGGAACGCTGCTTCGCCTTGTTGCGAGCAGCCTCCTTCGCCTCCTGATTGCGCTTGGAGACTTGGGTGTCCCGAATGTCAATGGGGTCCGGCATGAGGTCTTCGTCCGACTGAACGACCTTCATGCCTTCGATGGGTTTGGGTTTCTCGTGTACGACGGGCTCGGACTTGGCCTGCCTGAACTCCGCGAGGACTTCCTCGTCGTAGGGGACAATCCAGCCGTGCCGCTGGAGAATGTCCAAGTCCCGTGTGTCGTCGAACCTGCGACCATCAATGACGAGTCTTCCTTTATCCTCGTCATGCTCGATGACCGCTCCTGCACGGAAGGTGTCCTTGACGAACCCCAAGTGCAGCGTTTTCGTGAGAATGAACTTCTCGCTCATGTCTCAGCCTCCATATGTTGTTTATACTTTCGGCCTCATGGCCGTTCCCAGTGCACCGTGCACCGAAATCACTAAAATCTATCCGCCAACTCGACAACCATATCGTATTCGACCGGATTACGAAAGTCGTTTCTTGATTGTTTTGCCAGCTCTTTGGCTCTGGCTTTCACGGCCTTGGCGCAAGCCTTGTAGTATGGCTTTGCGGCCTTCAGGAAGTCGTCAAAAAGACTATCATTGCCAAGCAACCCATAAAAAGCTTGACCGGGGTCCGCCTTGTCGTTCGGCGGTGAGCCCCCCTCCATTTCCTTGACCATCGCAAAGATTTTGGACACGTCAGACGGCGTTCTGGGGAGAGCCCATGTGCCTGCCCTGCGTCCTCTCGAAGCGGTCGTGCTGGCAGTAAGGCCCAATTGCCTCATCGTGTCTCTCAAGGCGTCATCGTATGCCATTGCTGCTTCGATGAGGTCGTATTTCCGCACCACGTCCTGCATGGCAGGCTCGTTCCTGAAATGGCGGTACTTCTTCCACGCCTTGGCCACGGCATCCATAAAAGGAGTCTGGCCGACCGCCACCAACTCTCTCGCGACCGCCACAAGCTCTTCCGCTACCTTCTGCCTGTTCATCAGTTCAACTCCTTCAACAACCAGTCTTCCCACTCCCACTTTCTGGCCAAATCCATCTTCATACGAAGCCGGTGGTCATCGTACCACTTCTTGACGAGACGACTGATTTTAGAGCGACTGTATTTGGTATTTCGCGTCAAGTGGTCAATCATTTCATCCTCGGGTGTCGCCTCCCAAGCGTTATTCAACTGGTCGGCAATAAATTCTTCATCGCTTATTCTTGCTCGCAATTGTCTCGCAACCCTTCTTACACCCCTCGGCATGCGAACACCATCCTGTCTCATGCGACGTGCAGCGTCATCATAGACAAAAGCCTCAACGCCCCCCCTCGGATTCCTGCCATTCGAGCATCTTTGCTGCCAAGCCCAATCCA
>Ga0180438_10007251_pt1 | contig 14546 bp, 1 predicted proteins | sample SS_ome_12_FD_132455 | JGI IMG/M metagenome (GOLD analysis project Ga0180438, IMG submission 132455) | Hypersaline lake sediment archaeal communities from the Salton Sea, California, USA - SS_3_D_2 metaG | ecosystem: Environmental > Aquatic > Non-marine Saline and Alkaline > Hypersaline >...
ATCGAATTTCTCCTGTTTTTTAATAATCAAGATCAGAATCCGAATCTGACAGTTGAAGATACCCGGGAACCTATTTCAATTGCAGATAATAAAAAAAGTGTTGAATCGGAAAACTCCCTGGACACGGATGCCTACTGTTATGTCATTTACACCTCCGGTTCCACTGGTCGGCCCAAAGGGGTGCCCATTACCCATCGCAATTTAGCTCCATTGTTCTTCTGGTTCCGGGATTACTTCGGATTGGGTGAACATACACGGGTCATGCAGAATTTATCCTATACCTTTGACTTTGGTGTATTTGAATTGTTGACCACGGTGATATTTGGGGGACGGTTGGTTGTGGTCGACCGGCATGAGAAGGGTGACCTGGAGGCGATGGTGGATTTTATTAATTCCCGAAGCATCAACACGGTCCATACCACTCCTGCATTTTTTAGTCATATGTCCGAAGTAGGTCGAAGGATGCCCTCTTTGGAACTGGTCCATTTCGGAGGTGAGCGGTTGACAGGGAAAATCATCAGTGACGTGGCCGGTTTGGCTTCTGAGAGGTGTCAAATTTATAATGGTTACGGCCCTACTGAAGCCACCATTAATTGTTCCATTTTTTCCGCCTTTGCCCCGGGTGCAGATGCTCAGCAAAGGGAGTGTATTCGAGATAGAGAAAATATTCCCATTGGCAGACCCTCTGCTAATAATTCTATTTACATACTGGACAACTATAATCGATTGCAGCCCATTGGATTAGCCGGAGAGTTATGCGTTGCAGGTGAGGGATTGGCCCAGGGGTATTTAAACAGCCCGGAGTTAACAGCAGAAAAGTTTGACCAGGATTTTCAGGATTTACACGATTACCAGGATGAAAAAAGCCCCGCTGCGCGGGAACCTTATATAGAAAATGAAAAAGGAATAGACAAAAATCCCCTTACCCCTCTACCTCTCTACCCCTCTACCTCTCTTTATCACACTGGCGACCTGGCCCGTTGGCTGCCAGATGGAAATATCGAATTCCTGGGACGCATCGATCATCAGGTAAAGGTCAGAGGCTTTCGAATCGAATTGGGGGAGATCGAACACTGCTTGTTGGCCCATGAAGATATTAAAGAAGTGGCAGTACTGGCACGAGAGAAGGAGGGGGGCAGTCATTATCTTTGTGCCTATTTTGTTCCCGGGAACTCCCATGGATCATTTGATCATCCTCACTCGTTTACCGTCTCGGAATTGCGGGAGTATCTATTGCAGCAATTGCCCGATTACATGATCCCTTCTTATTTTGTTCAACTGGATCGGATGCCTTTAACCACCAACGGCAAAATTGACAGGAAGGTCTTACCTGAGCCGGATGAGCGTACCATCGAGACCGGTAAGGAATATGTTCCACCGGTGACAGAGACAGAGAAAAAACTGGCCAAAATCTGGCAGGAACTATTAAAAATAGAAAGGATCGGAATTACTGATGATTTTTTTGAATTGGGAGGGGATTCGTTATTGGCCAACCAGTGTATTGCCCGTGTACGGAAAGAGCTCCAGGTAGACGTGGCGTTAAGGAAATTTTTTGAGCAGCCCTTTATAAAGGCCTTATCCAGGGAGATAGAGAGGCATGAGAAGAAGCGTTTAATCATAGAAAAGGGTGTGAGGGAAGGACCTATTCCTTTATCCTTTGCGCAGGAGCGGTTGTGGTTTTTGCAGGAATTGGATGCGGAGAGTGCAGCCTATTTTGTCCCCAGGGTCATCCGGATGAAGGGGAAAATGGGAAAAGGATTATTGGAGCGCACGTTTACCGAGATCATTCGGCGTCATGAGATATTGCGCACCGTATTTCCCACTTTTGATGGTCAACCTGTCCAGCGCATTCAGCCGCCGTACCCGTTTGAAATCCCGGTCATTGATTGGAGTAAAGAGGGAGAGGAAAATAAAAATCAAAAGATATCAAGATTTTTAGCAGAAGAGGGAAAGCGGCCCTTTGATTTTGAAAGGGGACCGCTGCTGCGAGTGACTCTTTTGAAATTGAAAGAAGAGAAACACCTGCTGGTTTTAACCGAGCACCACTTAATCCACGATGGTTGGACCCAGGGTGTATTATTAAGGGAGTTTATTGCCGTCTATACCGCCTTTTTTGAAAACAGACCCTCGCCGTTACCTGAACTGCCCATTCAGTATGCGGATTATGCCATCTGGCAGCGAAATTATTTACAGGGAGAGGTGCTGGAGCACCATCTGGATTATTGGAAGGAGAAGTTATCAGGATTGGATCCTGTATTGGAACTTCCCACCGACCGGCCCAGACCCGCTGTTATCAGTGGAGAAGGCGCGCTGAAAGTGTTTCATTTACCCGAAACCCTTACCAAACAACTGAAAGATTTCAGTCGCATAAATGGTGTTACCTTATTTATGACCATGTTGGCAGTGTTTAAGACTTTTTTGTATCGGTATACTGGTGTCGAGGATTTATGTGTGGGCACCGGTATTGCCAACCGCCGATATCAAGAGATGGAAGGCATGCTGGGTATGTTGATTAATACACTGCCGCTGCGAACCCAGGTGGGAGGCGCAGTCCCCTTTGATCAATGTTTGTTTCGTGTCAAGGAGACGTGTCTTGAGGCTTACCAGCATGAAGATACGCCGCTGGGTAAGATCGTGGAGGTGCTGCAGCCGGAGAGGAGTTTAAGTTACAACCCGCTGTTCCAGGTGGCCTTCAGCTTTATGGATACTCCTTCCGAGGATTTACAATTACCAGGGCTTGCGTTGCAATTGGAGGACACCCACAATCGTTCATCCAAGTTTGACATCAATATCGTGGTGGTTCCGCCAGAGGATGAAAGAGGAGAGCCCACAGAGGACATAGAATTCAGTGGAGAGACCCTGGTGGAATGGGAATATAATACGGATATCTTTGATGATGAAACAGCGGGTCGGATGATTACCCACTATACACGCCTTCTGGAAGAGATCCTCCATACCCCTGAAAACAAATTATCTGTGCTGCCCATGTTATCGGATTCAGAAATTCACCAGTTATTATATGCTTTTAACGATACCCTATCGGAATATCCGAAATATAAGACGATCCATCAATTATTTGAAGAACAGGTAGAGAAAATGGGCGACAGGGTCGCCGTGATTGGCATGGGGCATGGGGCATGGGGCATGGAGGTAACCGGACCCCTTGAAAAACTCCATGCGCCATGCGCCATGCGCCATGCTATTACCTACAACGAATTAAATGAAAAATCCAATCAGCTGGCCCAGGTGCTAATGGGAAAAGGTGTGAGATTCGACACCATTGTGGGCATCATGATGGAACGGACATTGGAATTAATCATCGGTATCCTTGGAATATTAAAAGCTGGTGGTGCCTATCTACCCATTGATCCCGAATACCCTGTGGAAAGGATTCATTATATGTTAGCAGACAGCGGTGTAGGGGTACTGTTAACCACCAAACATATATCGGAAGGAATCGCCTTTGAAAAGGAAATCATATTACCTGACAGTTGTAAAGAATTTGGCCCCGAAGGGGCCTCCTCTGATACACTCCATGCTCCATGCTCCATGCTCCATGCGAGTTCTGAAAATCTTGCTTATGTCATCTACACCTCTGGCACCACAGGCAGACCCAAAGGCACTATGATCCTGCACCATTCACTGGTAAACCTCTGTTATTGGCATATTGATTATTACCAATTAACAGAGAAAGACAATGTGACTCAATTTGCAGGCATTGGATTTGATGCCTCAGTATGGGAGATATTTCCCTGTCTTGTTGTTGGTGCAGCCCTTCATATCATTGACCCTGGAATCAGGTTGGATATTGGGGATTTAAATGATTATTTTGAGAAAAATTGTATCACCGTCAGTTTTCTTCCGACTCCTGTGTGTCACCAATTTATGGATCAGGAAAACCATTCGCTGCGTAAATTGCTGACCGGAGGGGATAAGCTTCAGCGGTTTATTAAGCAAGGTTATGACCTTTATAATAATTATGGACCCACCGAGAACACAGTGGTTACCACCTCTTACCCTGTGGAGATTCTTAAGGAGAATATTCCCATTGGCACACCCATTGCCAATACGTGTGTTTATATCCTGGGTAAAGAGAGTCTTCAATTGCAGCCGGTGGGTATTCCCGGGGAATTGTGCATTGCTGGCCACGGATTGTCCTGTGGATACCTCAATCACCCGGAACTGACAGTAGAAAAATTTGACCAGGATTTTCAGGATTTACAAGATTACCAGGATGAAAGAGGAATGGACAAAAAAAACCTTACCCCTCTACCACACTCCCTCTCTACCCCTCTTTATCGCACTGGCGACCTGGCTCGGTGGTTACCAGAAGGAACGATCGAATTTCTGGGACGGGTGGACCAACAGGTCAAGATCAGGGGTTTTCGTATCGAATTGGGGGAGATTACCAATCAGTTATTGAGCCATAAAGCTGTAAAAGAGGCAGTGGTGGTGACAGGTGAAGATAAAAATCAAAACCAAAAATATCTCTGTGCATACATTGTGCCGAAAGATTCCAATACCTTTGACGAGTCGGTATTGGGTCAATACCTATCCCTTCGTTTGCCTGCTTATATGATTCCCGCCTGTTTTGTTACCATGGAAAGCATTCCCTTAACACCCAATGGCAAAGTGGATAAAGAGAAATTACCGATGCCTCGATTTAATCTAAATGCCGCCCAATATACACCACCTCGGGATGAAATTGAAGAAAAACTGGTGGAAATATGGGCCGGGGTATTGAATATAGATGGTAGAAATGCATCGCATGCGCCCCTCGGAATCGATGATAATTTCTTTGATCGGGGCGGTCATTCATTAAATGCCACACTCCTGGTCTCCAGGATACACAAAGCATTAAACGTTAAAATCCCTTTGGTGGAATTTTTTAGAAGAGGCTGTATCAGGGAATTGGCCGAATATATAAATAAAAAGGGAACGATAGAAGAACATTATGTCCCCATTGGCTTTGTTGAAGAAAAGGAATATTATGAACTCTCCCATTCCCAGAAGCGCATATGGGTACAGAGTCAGCTTGAAGAGGCTTCCTTGAGCTTTAATATAAAAGCCGCCTTCCGTATCGAAGGACAGTTGAGTAAATCCGTTTTTGAAAAAATTTTCCAGGCACTGATCCAACGGCATGAAAGCTTGAGAACCGTATTTATTATTGTCCATGACCAGCCAAAACAGAAAATCCTTGCACCAGGGGAGATGGACTTCAGGTTAGAATTCATTGATTTAAGAGCCGCTGATGTTGAAGATAGAGAATCAGAGGCTCAGAAGCAGATCAAATCCGAATCAGAGATTCCATTTGATCTAAACAATGGTCCCTTATTTCGAGCAAAGCTCCTCCAATTGGAAGAGAACGCGCATATTTTCCTCTTTACCATGCACCATATTGTTAGTGATGGTACCTCTATGGAGGTTCTCTTTAAGGAAGTCTTGACCCTCTATGATAGTTACAGCCATGGAAAAGAAAACTCATTCCACCCTTTACCTACCCAATATAAAGAATACGCTGCCTGGCAAAATCGACGCCTGCTGGAAAAAGAAATGGAGGCGCATGAAACCTACTGGCTCCAGCGACTCAATGGTGAACTTCCCATATTGGAACTGCCCATTGATAAAGAACGGCCTCCAATGATGACCTATAAAGGTGACATTGTTCAGTTACACCTGGACCAACCATTGACGCTGGCACTGAAAACCCTCACCCGGCAGAATGACGCCACACTCTTTATGACCCTTGTAACCGCGCTTAAGGTGCTTTTTTACAGGTATACCTGCCAGGAGGATATCATTATCGGTACTCCTATTGCCGGAAGGGAACATGCAGACCTGGAAGGACAGGTGGGATTTTATCTCAATACCCTGGTGTTACGAACCTGGTTAGAGCCTGAAGAGACCTTCACTGATCTCTTAAAGAGGATCAAAACCATTACCCTGGATGCCTATAAACATCAGATATATCCCTTTGACCGGTTAGTGGAACGGTTAGGTATTCAGCGGGATATCAGCAGACATCCCATATTCGATGTGATGGTGGATATGATAAATCTTAATGTCTTTGAAAATATATCCACCAATTCCCTAACCGTCATTCCCATTGACTCCAGATATAATAAAAGTAAATTTGATCTAACCATATATATCTTTGAAAGAAAAGATACCATTGATATAAAATTTGAATTTTACGCGGATCTGTTTGAGCGGGAGACGATTACCCACCTGGCAGAGTGTTTCCATGTATTATTAAACAGCATATCCGAAACTCCCTTCGGTGCTATTGCAGATTTTCCCTTTGAAGAAGAACTGGATTTGGGTGCTATCAGTTCCATTAGCAGAACATAGAAAAAATCGGCGTATCCTGGTGGCAAAAATAAGAGAGGATGAAAATAAATAAAATGAAAATACCGGCATCTTATCACCAGGAACGATTGTGGTTTATCGATACTTTTGAAGCCGGGAATTTGTACCCTTCCGGCCCTGTGTATCATAATATCCCCATCCTTTTACCCATCACAGGCCCTCTGAATCACCAGGTCCTGGGACAAAGTATCCAGGAAGTGATTCGCCGCCACGAAACACTGCGTACACATATTACCACTGTCGATAACAAACCCATGCAATCGATCAATACCTCAGTAGAATTCCATCTAATGGTCTCGGAGATAACCGATAATAGCCCCAATAATGAGCAACCAGAGCCAGTGGCACTGGCCATCGAAGAATCCCAACGCCCCTTTTTAATGGATAAGGAACCGTTAATCCGGGCCAGGCTCTTTCAAATCAACACCACCAGGAAAAAAGATAAAACGAATAAAAAATCGCTGCTGCTTATCACCCTTCATCATATGATTGCAGATCATTATTCCCTGGGAATACTGATCAGGGAGATGTTAGCGTATTATAACAGCCTATTGGAAGGGGACGAGCCCCGATTGTCTCAATTGTCCATTCAATACGCTGATTTTTCTCAGTGGCAGCGGCAAATGCCGGCGGCAGCATTAAAATCCCTGCTGCGGTACTGGAAAGGGCAGCTAAAGGGAGAACTCCAGCCCCTGGAAATCCCCACTGATCGTGCCCGGGCCGCTGTACACATCTTTCATTCAGCCAGGCAAACCTTTACGCTGGTTGAACCCACAGCTGGTGCCATCAGGACTTTTGCCCAGCAGCAGGGCGTCAGCAAAGAAGTTCTCCTTCTGGCCGTTTTTAAAATCCTTTTGCACCGTTATTCCGGCCAGGAAGAGGTGGTGGTGGGCATCAGCGCTGAGAATCGCACCCAACCCGGCACCGAAACAATCATCGGCCCCATCGCCAACCTCCTGGCAATTCGCACCCAAATCTCCGGAAAATCTCAGTTTCATACTCTCCTTTCCAAAGTAAACCGAACCGTGAGAGAGGCATTAAAATACCAGGCCATGCCTTTTGACCGCCTGGTAATGGAAATAAATCCACATAAAGATATGAGCCGTACCGCCCTCTTTGATGTACTGTTTCAGTATGAAGAGAATCCATCTGAATGGCCGGAGGTAAAAGATTTAAAAATAGAGAGGGTGGAGACAAACCTCGGGTGGGGGAAATACGACCTGAATCTGATGATTCAAAATAAAGATGAGGGAAAATCGTTTACCGGGGTTATGGTCTACAACAGCGATTACTATGATGATGCCACCATTGAGCAGTTGATCTGTCATTATAAAATCCTGCTGGAAAATCTTTTGAAAGAACCTCATCAATCCATCGATACTCTCTCCCTGTTATCAGAAGAGGAGCAGTATCAACTGGTAAGTCAATGGAATCAGACGGAGGCTGATTTCCCTACAGAGAAAACCATCCCCCAGGTCTTTGAGGAGCAGGTAGAAAAGGGAGGCAATAAGATCGCTGTAATTGGCGTGGAGCATGGGGTATGGGGCATGGCGTCTCTTACCTACATTGAATTGAATGAAAAATCCAACCAAATCGCTCATCTATTGCGAGAAAAAGGGGTGAGAGCCGATACCATTGTGGCAGTTACACTGGGGCGCTCCCCATGGATGATTTCTGTATTACTGGGTATATTAAAAGCAGGCGGAGCCTATCTGCCCATTGATCCCGAATACCCGGAGGAGCGTATCCGTTACATATTGGCCGACAGTGCGGCAAAGATATTGTTGACAGGTCCCGATTATATTCCAGAGGGGACAGGGGGGCTTGTCCCCCTGTATTTGTCCCTGGAGGTTCTTCACCGAGCAACTGGAAAGTCGCACCTTGCATCGTATCCCCTAAAGCAACCCGCAACGAGTTCTGAAAATTTGGCCTACATCATCTACACCTCTGGCACCACCGGAAGACCCAAAGGCTGCACCATATCCCATAAAAACGTGCTGCGATTGTTAACCAATAACCGTCAACCGGTGGTATTTAATGATAATGATGTGTGGGTCATGGCCCATTCCTATTGTTTTGATTTTTCCGTATGGGAGATGTACGGCGCATTATTATGCGGAGGGAGATTTGTGATACCCCCCAGGCAGACAGTGCGGGATACGGCTGCGTTTCTTGCACTTATCAAACAGTACAACGTGACCGTACTGAATCAAACCCCTGCTGCCTTTTACAATTTAATTGCAGAGGAACAAATATCCGAAACAAAAATATTAGACAGGCATTTGCGAATGGTTATATTTGGTGGTGACAAGCTGGAACCCGCTTATTTAAAATCCTGGGTAGAGATGTATCCCTTATGTCGGATTTGTTTAATCAATATGTATGGAATCACAGAAACCACCATCCATGTCACTCATTATACACTCAGGGATGCAGACATCACAGCACCTGCAGCGCTGAGTCCCATCGGTGTTCCTTTACCAGAGACCACGGTTTATATATTCAACGCGTACCTGCAGTTGCAGCCTGCGTTAGTAACAGGAGAGATCTATGTCGGAGGCAGCGGGGTGTCCAGGGGTTATTTGAACAATTCAAAATTGACCCATAACCGGTTCCTGGAAAACCCTTACAAAACAGGAGAAATTCTCTATCGGACCGGAGACCTTGGCAGATGGCTGCCGGATGGAAGCATCCAGTATGTCGGTCGTATTGACCACCAGGTGCAGCTAAGGGGATTTCGCATTGAAATGGGTGAGATTGAAATCCAATTGCTCAGGCATGAGCATATCAAAGAAGCAGTGGTAGCCGCGCGGGGAGAAGGTAGGGATAAATATCTTTGTGCCTACATCGTTCCCCATACCTCCTCTCCTCCAACGGCAGCCGAATTGAGGAGCTATCTCTCCAATACACTTCCGGATTATATGATTCCCTCGTTTTTTGTAGTCATGGTTAAAATTCCCTTAACCTCTAATGGGAAAGTAGACAGGAAATCCCTTCCGGAGCCTGGAGCCGTTGGTGTTGATACGGATAGAGCCTCGGGATATATTGCCCCAAGAGATGCAATGGAAAAGGAGTTGGTGGAGATATGGGCGGAAGTGTTAAATATAGAGTGTAAAGATGGATTGTGTGCATCGATTGGAATTGATGACAATTTCTTTGATCTGGGCGGCCATTCGTTAAAAGCTTCTGTTTTGGTATCCAGGATACACAAAGCATTAAATGTCAAGGTTCCGTTGGTGGAATTCTTTAAAAGAGGTTGCATCAGAGAATTGGCCCAATATATGAGAGAGGCTGTGAAGGATACATTTTCCGTCATTGCACCAGTAGAAGAAAAAGAATATTATCCCTTATCTGCGGCGCAAAAGCGTCTGTATCTCCTGTATCAAATGGATGATACCGGTATTAGCTATAATATCCCTTCAATGTATTTACTTGAAAGTGCGATCAATAAAGATCGTCTGGAGACGGCTTTTGAAAAGTTGGTGGAACGGCATGAAAGTTTTAAAACATTTTTTATATTGGTGAATGATCAACCAGTACAAAGGATCCACAAGAAGATGGAATTTAGAATAGATTTTTATGATCTCAAAAGAACGCAGGTTAAGGTTGGGATTGAGGTTGAGAAAGGAAGTCCCCACTCACCTTTGCATTTCATGAAGAAATTCGTAAGGTCTTTTGATCTATCGCAGACGCCTCTGCTGCGGGTGGGATTTTTGAAAATGGAGGAAAACAAATATCTCTTGATGCTGGACATGCATCATATCATCACGGACGGTACCTCTATGGATCTGTTTGTGAAAGAGTTTATGGGCCTTTATGCAGGGGAAGAATTATCTCCATTAAGACTCCAATATAAAGATTATTCAGAGTGGCAGCAAAGCGAACAGGAGAAAGAGGCTTTGGAAACACAAGCTGAGTATTGGCAGCAGCAGTTCAGTGAAGAGATACCTGTGCTGGAATTGCCCACTGATTTTGTGAGACCCAAGTTCCAGAGTTTTGAAGGCAGGAGGCTCAGTTTTGAAATAAATGGAGAAGAGACTCATCAATTAAAAGAGCTGGCATTAGGGACAGGAACCACATTATATACGGTTCTGTTGACAATATATTATATCTTTTTATCCAAAATAAGTAACCAGCAAACCATTATCATTGGTACTGCAGTGGCAGGTCGCAGGCATGCTGATTTAGTGCAGATCATTGGCATGTTTGTAAATACACTGGGATTAAAAAATCAGCTCAAAGGTCAAAAAACCTTTAAAGAGTTCCTGGAGGAGGTAAACAGAAAAACCCTGGAGGCTTTTGAACACCAGGATTACCCCTTTGAAGAATTGGTGGAAAAAGTAGCAGTGAACAGGGATACCAGCCGAAATCCATTGTTTGATGTCATGTTTGTGTTACAAAATATCGATATTGCCGAAGTAGAAATACCGGGGCTGAAACTCCAGCCATATGAATATGAAAACAATACCTCGAAATTTGATCTTATGTTAGAGGCAGCAGAGGGAGAAGAGAATCTCCTCTTCACCTTTGAATACAGTACCAACCTTTTTAAGAATGCAACAATTCAGCGATTTTCAATATATTTTAAGAAGGTTATTGCTGATATTTTAGAGGGACCGTTGAATAAAATATCGGAAGTAGAGATAATATCGGAAGCAGAGAGACAGCGGTTATTATTTGAGTTTAATGATACAGCCTCAGATTATCCCCAGGACAAGTCAGTGCATCAGTTATTTGAAGAAGAGACAGAGAAAAGACCTGAAAAAGTGGCTGTTGTGTATGAAGGTCAAAGTCTCACATACAAGGAATTGAACCAGGAAGCGGATAAGATGGCAGTCTACCTCCAGGCACGGGGTGTGATCCCAGGAATGCCCGTGGGCATCATGTTGGATGCGTCGTTGGAAATGATCGTGGGATTGATAGCGATCCTGAAAACAGGTGGGGCTTATCTGCCTATTGATCCTGGTTACCCTGAGGAGAGAAAACGCTATATACTGGCAGACAGTAATGCGAGGGTATTGGTGAGTAAGGTGAGTAAGGTGAGTAAGGTAAGTGAGGTGAGTGGGGTGATTGAAGTAATTGATCCAAACCAACTCACCAACTCAACCACTCAATCACTATACAACCCTCCGACTCACCCACTCCCCGACTCACCCACTCAACCAGCTTCGGGGAATCTTGCTTACATCATTTACACCTCGGGTTCCACAGGTAGGCCCAAAGGTGTCATGGTGGGACATCAAAGTATCGTCCGGTTGGTAAAAAATACCAACTATGTCACTTTCCATGAAGAAGATAGAATATTGCAGACCGGTGCATTGGAGTTTGACGCCTCTACCTTTGAGATCTGGGGTTCATTATTAAACGGTATTATACTCTTTCTTGCTGATAAAGATAAACTACTGGTGCCAGGAGAGTTAAAGGGAACCATATCCAGGAATAAGATAACCATCATGTGGTTGACATCTCCTTTGTTTAACCAGATGGTTCAGAGTGATATAGAAATATTTGGAGGTCTAGAGAATCTTCTGGTAGGAGGAGATGTGTTGTCCCCTGTTCATATCAATCAAGTCAAAAGGCGGTTTCCGCAATTAAAGATCATCAACGGTTATGGCCCTACAGAGAATACCACCTTTTCCACCACTTTTTTGATAGAAAAAGAGTATAGTGAAAATATTCCTATTGGTAAACCCATTGCCAATTCCAGCACTTTTATACTTGACAACCATGGCAATTTACAACCCATAGGGATTGTGGGTGAGTTATGGGTTGGCGGCGACGGTGTATCCAGGGGGTACATGAATAACCCGGAATTAACAGCAGAAAAGTTTGATCACGATTACCAGGATTTCCAGCATGACCAGGATGAAAAAAGAATAGACAAAAATTCCCATACCCCTCTACCCCTCTACCCCTCTACCCCTCTTTACCGCACTGGCGACCTGGCTCGGTGGTTATCGGATGGGGCCATCGAATTTTTGGGGAGAATCGACCAGCAGGTAAAGATCAGAGGATTTCGTATCGAACCGGGAGAGATTGAAACCTATTTATTGAGTCACCCTAACATAATAGAAGCTGTTGTTCTGGCTAGAAAAGATGACAATGAAGATAAATATCTGTGTGCATATGTTGTACACAGCAATGAAGATGAACGGGTGGTGTCGGATATAAGAGGCCTTTTATCCCTAGACCTACCCGATCATATGATCCCTTCCTATTTTATTTCTATGGAGAAGATTCCCTTAACCCCCAATGGGAAAGTGGATTGGAGAGCATTGCCGGAGCCGAAAGTGGCGGCATCGGGAGATGAATATACAGCACCCCGAGATGCCATTGAAGAAAAGCTGGCAGAGATATGGGTAGAAGTTTTGGGAATTGAGAAAGCAGCCATTGGAATCGACGCTGATTTCTTTGGCTTGGGTGGACATTCGTTAAAAGCCACCTCATTAATATCGAAAATACATGGAGCATTTAATATACAAATACCACTGCCCGAAGTGTTTTCAAGACCTACCATCCGGAGCCTGGCTGAGCATATAAGAATGCGACAACACGCGCTGCACCCAGGAGAACAATACGACGCAATCAAAACCGTGGAAGAAAAAGAATTTTATACCCTGGATTCCGCACAGAACCGGTTCTATATCCTGCAGCGCATGGATAAAGAGAACATCGGCTATAACATCCCTTTAATCATGGCACTGGAAGGAGAAATCGACAAAGATAAACTGGAGGAGAGTTTTAAAAAATTGATCGCCAGGCATGGGAGCCTCAGAACCTCGTTTCATATGATTGAAGAAGAACCGGTGCAAAAGATTCACAAAGAGGTGGATTTTAAGATTGAATATGATGAGGCTTCCAACGCTCTTAACTCACGATTCATCCATCCCTTTGACCTATCCCAACCTCCCTTGCTGCGGGTTGGACTGGTAAAAATAGAAGAAAATAAACATCTGTTAATGGTGGATATGCATCACATCATAACCGATGGCATATCACAGCAGGTATTGCAAAAAGACTTTTTCGCGCTTTTCCGGGGAGAGGAATTACCGGCGTTGAGATTGCAGTATAAGGATTATTCGGAATGGCGGGGCCGGAAGGAGCAGGTAGAGGTCCTGATGCAGCAAGAAATGTATTGGATGAAGCATTTTGCCTCTCCCCTGCCACAACTCGACCTTCCCACGGATTATCCCCGACCGGCGTTTCAGAGTTTTGAAGGCGCGATCATTCATTTTTCAGTTGGGAAAACCAATAGCGATGCCTTAAAAAACCTGGCATTTCAAAAGGGTGTTACGATCCAGATGCTGATGGTGGCCATATTTCACGTCCTTTTATCGAAGCTGAGCCTCCAGGAAGACATCATTACAGGCACCACCATTGCCGCTCGCAGGCATGTGGATTTGGAAAAAATCATCGGCCTCTTTGCCAATACCCTACCTATAAGGAGTTTCCCCTCAGGTGAAAAAGGCTTCTCGGAGTTTTTAAAGGAAATCAAAAAAACGTGTTTAAAAGTATATGAAAACCAGAATTATCCTTTTGAAAACCTGGTAAAAAAGGTAGTCTCCACACGGGATATGAGTCGAAATCCCCTGTTTGACGTGATGTTTGAGATACGGAGTCCAGAGAAGCCCCAGGTCGAACAAACCAGGACAGGAACGGATCAATTGATTGCCCTGCCCTACGAATCCAAAATCGAAAATACAAAATTTGACCAGGATTGGGTAGGGAAGGAGACTCCAGAGGACATTTTCTTTTCTGTTTCCTATTGTACAAAATTGTTCAAACCGGAAACCATTGGACTAATGGTGGATGCATTTTTACTGTTGATAGAGAAAGTTATAGAAAATGCAGACAGCAAGATTAAAGACCTGGATCATCGAACCTCTTTTGAAAAAGAGTTGGACCAGGTGCGAGAGGTAGCCTTCAATTTTTAAAGGAAAAAGATTTCCGCCGGGCCTCGGAGATTTCAAAAGAAAGAAAGTGATATGGACATGCGGCTGTTTATCCTGATACCTGGTTAAATATAAATAAAATTATAAAAGGAGACAATGAGGATGCAAATATGCAAAAAATGCGTGTTACCAGAGACCTTTCCGGAAATCAGTTTTGATGAAAATGGGGTATGCAATTTTTGCAGTGAATACGCCGTCAAAGAGGAAAATGAAGCCCATCTCCAT
>Ga0180438_10007252_pt1 | contig 14544 bp, 17 predicted proteins | sample SS_ome_12_FD_132455 | JGI IMG/M metagenome (GOLD analysis project Ga0180438, IMG submission 132455) | Hypersaline lake sediment archaeal communities from the Salton Sea, California, USA - SS_3_D_2 metaG | ecosystem: Environmental > Aquatic > Non-marine Saline and Alkaline > Hypersaline >...
CCCAGGCAGTTACCTATCGTAGAAGGTTAAGCGATCCGTTATTTACAAACCAGAGAGGGTACGCCAATGTTTTCTGTAAAGGAAATTACCAGGTAAGAGTCGGCGGTGCTACAATATCAAGCAGGGACATGGCAGACGGACCCCGTGCTGTTACAATACCATTGACTTCTGAAGGAACCGCAACTCTAAGGGTTTCACTTGCTGATGTAGACTGTTTTGCAGGTCTTGTAAAACACCCTACAGATGTAACCAATCCAACGTGGTTCGGACTTTATTTCTATGGCTATGATACCCCTGCAGTTCCTGATCTTATTGAAGAATCAACCATTGAAGTTGTTGATATACAGCCTGAGCTTATTGTTACAGATGTTGAAGTAGATTCTTATGTAGGCACAAGTTACCTTCTCAGGGTTGCTGTTGAAAATACAGGAGACGTAAGGGTAAGGGCACTGCCAACCGGAATAGACCTGTTGTGTACAAGCTGCGGAGTTCATGCAGCCAGCATATTGGACTGCATTCACTTTGGTTTCTGCCCGACAAGCAACGGTTTCGGCCTTTATATTCCCCCTGGAGGAACACAGGACCTTTATCTGGTCTATAACGGACCGCTTTCAGGACCTCTTTTCAGGATACCATACGATACTCCTGATGAGGTATGCAGCACTGAAACACTTTTCTATGTCAATGTTACATTGGAAGGAGACATAACACGCTGCGAGATAGAGCCTCCTTCGGTTACCGTTTCACCTTATGAGATACATGAATATGAAGTAACATGCTACAATGCACTTGGTGCAGTAGTTCCTTGTTTGGGAAACAACTGGTACTGGGACAGCATGCCCGGTGATTTCATTGAAAGGACAAGTACGTATGCACATGCGTATACGACCGATTCTGTTTCGGATATTTCGGGAAGGATGACTTATGAAACAGGAGGAGTAATCTGCACTGCAAACGTACGTTCTGACAATGACGGAAGCGGTGACGACTCATTTGTATTCGAATGTGATTTGACACCGGATTCCGTAACAATGAACCAGAACGAGTCGCAGTATTTCGATCTTGTATGCTCTGAAAGAAACAAGGGAGTTACCAGCTTTGTATTCCCCACAAGCGTTGATTATGCAATGATAAGGGGATTGGCCGGCGTATTAAGCGACGAATCGGTTCTTGGAGTCAACTTTACTGCAACCGTTGACAACGTAACAGGGGACGTAGAGGCATTGTCATGGTATACGCATCCTGATGATCATTCATTAGTAGGCTATATCGACTGGTCCGATGTGACTGTAGGTTCAGGAACAGGACCAGGCAACGATACAAATGAAACCGGTGATGACGATGATGACGAGTATGAGGACTGTTTGATAGACCCGGATGATATCACATCATATCCCGGATGGGATGGTGATGTTACGATACGTTGCGGAGAAGCACCTACGTTCAGCTCTTCGTGTTCTGATGTTACATGGTCGATGAGTCCCACAAGCATCGGTTATGTCAGCGGAGATGACGACGGGGCGGACTATGTAATCGATGATGATGCAGAACTTGGAGATACAGGGCAGATTTGGGCAAGAATCAATACGGGAGAGTCTGATGAAGGCTCATGCCATGCAGACATAAGAATCCTTGAGCCCAACTGTGTTGAAGTCTCTTAGTTTTTTCTTTTTCTTATTTTTATTTATTTTAAAAATTTTCAGAATCCGTAACTTTCCAGTATTCTTGGAATTATTATTTCGTATTTATCCTCCAGCGCATCCTTTATGTCGGGCTTTTCCCCGTGGATAAGGAATATCCTTTTCAAATCCTTTACTGATTTCACGAATTGAAGCAGCTCATTGTAGTCAGCATGACCGGAAATCCTTACTTTTTCTATTCTCATCTTGATGTCTATCTCTTTTTCACCAAGCTTGACTTTTCTTTCACCGTCCGCTATCTTCCGTCCGAGTGTCCCGGGAGCCTGGTATCCTACGAATATCATCGCATTCTTCGGGTCCCTTGCGAACTTGTCGAAATAAAACATTGCGGGCCCTCCGCTGAGCATTCCCGATGTTGAAACTATGATTGAAGGCTCTTTCAGCACATCGCTTCTGTCTTTTGTGCGGGGCTGATTGAATCTCGGGCTCTTGAAAGGGTCGTCTTCGCTCATGAGTATCCTTCTTTTGATGTCGTCATTCGCATAAATCGCATTATGCCTGTATATCTTCATTGCCTTTCCTATCATCCCTTCAATGTAAATCTTGCATTCGCCCAAAGCTCCTGAGCGCATGTAATCGTCCAAAGTAAGCAGGACTTCCTGTGCACGGCCTACTGCAAAGCTTGGGATAAGAACATGCCCTCCTTTGTCAAGGGTCTCGTTTATTATCTTGGTAAGCTTCTGGCCGGCTTCCTTTGCGCTTGGAAGAACGTCTCCCCTGTCACCGTAGGTCGTTTCCATTATGAGCGTTTCAGCCTTGAGCCCCCTTTCGCATCCGTCCAGGATTCTTGTTCTTCTCATTGAAATATCTCCAGTATAAAGAACGCTTTTTCCAGGAAAATGTATCATCGAGCTTCCCATTATATGGCCTGCATTGTGAAGGTTGAAGCTGAAGTTTCTTCCTGCAGTTTCCCGGTATTCAAGCATTTCGGTTCCCTTCATCGCATTGGCTATGTCCTTCTGCGAAAAAACGGACTGCCCTTTCAGCTTCTGTATCTTGAGGTAATCCGCAAACAACACACCTATCAAATCCCGCGTGGGTTTTGTCATGTATATTCTTGGCTTTCCTCCCTTCGAATAAACATGCGGCAAATATCCGCTATGGTCAAGGTGCGCGTGGGTTACTACAACCTCGTTTATTCCCTTAAGCTCCTCATCGCTTATTACCGGGAACTCGATCTTTTCTCCGAGTTTTATCCCGCAGTCAAGCATCATTTTCTTTCTCGATTCTTCCAGGAGTATGCAGCTTCTTCCTACTTCTCCTGCTCCTCCGTAAAACGTTAATCTCATATTATTCACTTTATTCCTAGTTTTTTCTTTGCCTCAGGACTCATTCTATCAACCGTCCATCTAGGCTCAAACACTATTTTTATTTCAAAGTCCGCATTCTTGAATTCTTCAAGTTTTTTCTGGACATCCGTCATCATCACGTTCATCAACGGGCATGCCGGTGTCGTAAATGTCATTTCCATGTAAAACTGCTCCTTATCGTTTTTCGTTTCTCTTTTTTCAATCTTATAGATAAATCCCAAATCCACTATATTTATACCCAATTCAGGGTCTGCCACTTCTTTTAATTTATCCATGATTTCCTGTTTTGTTGTCATCGTCTCACTTTCTCAATTCATTTTTAAAATATACTTGCGGAATATACTCCGGTGATAAATATGAAGGAAGTAACTATTGTAACCGCAAACGAGGTTGGTGCTTTGGCTAAGGTTGCCGAGGCGTTGGGTGGCGTTGGAGTCAACATAGAAGCCATTGCCGCGTATGGTAAGGAAGGGGATGCGATATTCAGGATTATCACCAATGATTCTGCCACTGTTGCCCATACAGTCCCGAAAGTTCCGGGAGTTAAACGGGTTTCAGAAGCGGACGTTATTGTTCTCCAGCTAATCAACAGGCCGGGTGAGCTTGGGAAGATAACCAGAAAGCTTGCCAACCGCGGCGTCAGCCTTGAAAGTCTTTACATCGTAAGCAGAAAACAGGATTATACCGAGATTGCGGTAAAGCCTGAAGATACTCAGTTCGAACTTGCAAAAGAAGTCTTGGGTGTAAAATAAAAAAGGGAAAAAAAGACGCTAGTAATCCATGTCAGCGTCCGGAGTTTCCTCTACAAGAGAGTATTTTCTTACTTCCTTGAGAGTTATTGTCGTTCCGAGAATGTTCGGCTGGCTTTCGCCGTTCTTCAATACAAGAACTCCGCCTTCAGAGTCGCTCCATTCTCCGCTGCCGTCAACCTGCACAAGCTTTACTGCCCCGCTGGTTGAAGGCTCCAATTCTCCGTATTCGCCTCTTCCGCTGTCAACAAGCACTTTGCTTACGACAAACTCGACTCCACCGGAAAGTTCGATTGTTTCCCCTTCGGGTACTTCAACATCCCAGGTGATTCCGCTGTCGTCTGTCAATGTAAGCACTGCAACGGTTTCGTAGCATCCTGCATTGTCGCTGTCTGCTGAAACATCGTTCTTCAGTGAAACACCGAATACGTCGTCAACGACTGCTTCCTCGCTTTTCTCGCTCAATGCTACTTTCATGTCTCCTTCGCTCTGGACTACTCCCTGTTTAATAGAGTAATTAATATATGCCTGGCTTTCGGTTACTTTTCCTACACTTACTTCGACTTCTATTTCACCGATTTTTACAGTTGCATTTTCTCCTTCAGAAAGAAGAACCCTTTCAACGGTTTCCCCGAGCTGTACTCCGACAAGAACCTTTCCGGTCATTCCGTCAACATCTGCCGAAACTCCGTTTGAACAGATTCCGTTCGTACATACCGCAGCAAGCCTCAGGTTACCAAGACCCTCTACTTCTGTCGGCCATCCGCTGTAGTCTCCTTCCCAGTAAATACTTTTGGTTGCATCAACCTTGATTTTGTTTCCTGATGCGTTTTCAAGAACAAGGACTTCGTTTTCGTCAACGTCAAGCTCTACGCCTGTTGCGGTCCATGCCTCTTCGCTTTCTCCTGCTCTTAATTTTATGACATCGCCTTCAACAACACCCATGAGGCATCCTCCCTCGCCCCACTCGGTTCTGCAGGTTCCGTCTTCTTCATTATCGTATCCCCATGCTGCGCTTACCCTGAGGTCTGCAGCTGGTTTGTCTGAATATTCGCAAGTTCCGGGAATGACTGCGTCCTCTTCAGGAACGTCTCCTTCAACACCATCGAGCTCTTCAGCATCTCCGGTCATGTCCCCATCGGTATCAACGTCGCTTACTCCATCGCCGTTTCCGTTTCCGTGGTCTTTTTCACAGCCGACTGCTCCCACGATTATTGTGGCTCCCAGAGCTATTGCTCCGAGTGTTTTTCCGGCTGTTGCAAGAACATTTCTCTTATTGGCTTCTTTCTTTGTTCTTTCGATTACGTCTCCTTCAATGTCTTCTTTCTTTCCTTCCTTTTTCAGGTCTTTACCCCCGTATCTCAAATTCATTCCCTCATCACCTGTTAATGTTTTTATATAAAAGTGTTATAAAGCAAAACATTTATAAACATAACTACGAACACCATTTTCAAACTTTTACTATGACTATTAGCTGTAATCATTATAAAATCTACCTCATAATCACAATAAAAGCATATTATCAGGTGATTTATTGATAAAACCGTCTGCCAGGAGCGACCTGGTTTCTTATCCTATACGGGACATAGTGCTGGAAGCGAAAGCCGTAGAGAAGACAGGGGTCGAGATGGCTTATCTTAATATAGGAGACCCCGCTCCGTTCGGGTTCAGGCCGCCGCAGCACGTGCTTGATGCGATTGCGGAAGCGCTGAACCAGGATTATTCAGGCTATGCGCCATCGGAAGGAGACCCCGAGCTGAGGCGGGCAGCGGCAGAGTATGAAGGTGTGGAAGAGACAGATGTTTTCATAACCGCGGGCCTGAGCGAAGGAATAGACTTTCTTTTCCAGGCATTGGTCGATCCGGGCAGGAATATTCTTCTTCCCTTGCCGACTTATCCGCTGTATTCCACCAAGCAAAGGCTTGCCTACGGCCCTGTTGATTTTTATGACTGCGATGAAAATTACGAGCCCGACCTGGACAATCTAAGAAAAAAGATATCTCCTTATACGAAAGCCCTCCTGGTAATCAATCCCAATAATCCCACCGGAAAGATTTATTCCAGGAAGACGATGGAGGGGATAGTTGATATTGCAGGGGAATACAGCCTGCCGATTATTGCCGATGATGCATACGAGCATATTCTTATCGATGAAAGCGATTATGTGAATATGAGAGATATACACAAAGATGTTCCCATCGTTTCGGGAAACAGCCTTTCCAAGAATTTCATCTACCCCGGGGCAAGGGTCGGCTATCTTGCTTTCCACGGCGACTGGGGCGATGAAGCGAAAGATGCGATACAGAGGCTATGCAACCAGCGGCTTTCAGTGAATTGGGAAATGCAGAGGGGCTATATTGCTGCTTTGAACGGGCCGATGGACCACGTCAAAACGTTCAATAATGAATTGAGAAAAAGACGCGAAGTGATGATGAAGCGTGTTGAGGAACTAGATGCCCTTCACATCGTAAAGCCCGGAGGAGCCTTCTATGGTTTCGTGAAAGTTGAGAATGGTCCCTGGAAGGATGACTGGGAGTTTGCCAGGGCATTGCTGAAGAAAGGAGTGGTTGTCGTTCCCGGCTCGGGTTTCGGCCCGCTTGACGGGATATACTTCAGAATGGTGTTCCTGCCGACTGTCGAACAGCTGAACAGTGCCTTTGACAGCATGGAAGAGCTGCTTAAGGGCCACTAGAAAAATTTAAAAACCAAACGAGGGACAATATAACTACTACTTTTAGGGGTGTATTATGTATTATTTGAATGATGCTGAAGATAAGATCAGAATCCCGCCTGATATGTTCGGGAGCAAAATAGAGGATGCTGCCCTCAGAATCCTTCGCGAAAGGTATGAAGGAAGAATCTACAGGGACGTCGGAGCAGTGCTTGTTGTCACGGATCCTGAAATAAAAAGCGAGGGAGTGGTTATTCCGGGAGATGCCGGAGCGTATTATTCCGTGAAATTCAAGACGCTTACGTTCATACCTCATGTCAACGAGGTATTCAAGGCAGAGGTAAAGGATGTCGTAGAATTCGGCGCATTTGCCACTATAGGTCCTTTCCAGGGTTTGATACATATTTCACAGATAGGAAAAGAGAAATACTATTATGACAAGAAATCAAAGTCGCTTACATCCAAGGTTGCCAAGAAATCCCTTAAGAAAGGGGATGCGGCGCTTGTCAAGATTTCGACAGTGAGCCTCAAGCCGTCAAGCACGGATACGAAGATAGGCTTGAGCATGAGGCCTGACGGTCTTGGAAAGCTTGACTGGGTTGAAAAGCCCGAGAAGCCGAAAAAGGCGAAAGCTGAAAAGAAGGTGGAGAAATGAAGGCCTGCAAATTATGCCGTATGATTATTCTCGGAAATGACAAAACCTGCCCGAAATGCGGCGGTGAAGTTTCCGACAGGTATTCCGGAATGATAATAGTTCTTGACCCCGAACGCTCTGAAGTCGCAAAAGCTGCATCCATTAACGCTCTTGGAACCTATGCGGTAAGAGTCAAGTGAAAATGCGGGGCTATTTTACTTTCCTTATTGTTTTTGCTGCTTTTCTTCTTCTTATTTCCCTCGCTCAGTTCAATACGAATGCAAAAACATCCAATCTTGGTCCTGCAATCTGGGTTGAGAGATATTACCAGGTGCAGATGAATGCAAAGGAAGCGGTTGCCGAAGCATCAAGGGAAGGCGTCCGGGATGGGTTGACAAGCTATACTGCAAAATTTCTTGAATGTGCGACCGTTGAATGCGCTGCAAAATGCTCCGCATGCATTACTGTTGCCGGCTGTGCCCTTTGCGGTGAATGCATCGAGAGCAAAATAGCAGATTTGTCAAAAAGCACACCATGCATAAAACGCGAGATCAATGCGAAATCCATTGAAAAAATAAAATCTTTGGATTCTGCAGGATTTGACCCGGAAATAAGCGTTGGCATCAGCCTCCAGGATTATGAAGACTCTACCTGCATTAATGTCTGCAATCCATCTTCTGCCGACCAGCATGTTGATGATGCAAAGCTGATTGTGTCTCCTACATTGAATGTGGGGAATCTTTCATTCACTACGGAATTTATTGATTCGATAGAACTTGATGATTTGGATGCCTCTGCCTCTAATCTTGTTGGGCAGGTAATTGCTGAAGTAACACCTAAATTCACCATAAAAGGAGAAAAAATAACAATGAGTCTTGAGCATTCCGGCTGGGATACGGTATCTATGGAAATGCCAGCAATTACGGAGGAGATGCCATGAAAGGACAGGCTACTATCGAATTGCTGATTTTGTTTCTTGTCATGGTAGCAATGGTGGCAATGATAACCCAGCCCCTTCTCAGCTCTTATTCAACAATGTCGGATAAAAACGATGCTCTGATAAAAAGGGCTGCAGTTGAAAATGAAATTTTTGCAGGTGAAATCTGGTGCAACAGCGGCATGTCTTCAACCGCCCCTGCAAATCTGCTGGAATTGACTTCAGAGCAGACCCCCATGCAGGTCGAAGAGTGGTATGTGAATGTCATCGGAGGCAGGTATGTCGGTTCAAGATTTCCTGGTTTATTCAAAGGGTGTACTGATGGAAGAACGGGTAAAAAATTCGCATAATGGATTCATATCATTTGATGCGTTATTCAGCATCCTGCCAATCATATTCATGGTATCATTCATAATTCAGACAATGGCCCTTGCCGTTTCTGATGCATCCTACACCATGGAGAAAAGGGAGAATTTCAATTTTCTGGTTGCAACTGCGGATTATCTTGTAAAAATGGGCGCTTCAAAAACGGATTCAACAGGCAACATCATTCCCAACTGGATTGATTCAGGTTTTTCCAGTATTCAGCTCGATATATATGAAGGCACAGGTAAGGATGTTACTATAGCTGTGAGCGATGAACCTCCTGTTGATGACACGGACTGCATCTACCGGCTTGTCGTGGTCGGCGGTTCAAAGCCCGAAGATGGCGAAATAAAGAAATTATACGTGTGTGGTTGATATGCAGACTTTGGAAGCGATAATTTCATTTACGTTTTTCCTGTTCTTCGCAACCTACATGCTGGCAGAGCTTGATTACAAAAAACCCAATTATGCGCTTTACCAGTACCAGCTTGCAAATGATGTCTGGAGGGTTTTATACCTGAAAGGCGCCCTGAAGGATTTCTCTTCAACTGCTACAGGACATATCATCACACAGACAGAAATGGAAAATATAGGGGATATGACCGGATTTTGCATCTATCTCCAGGGAATACAGACTACAAACTGCCCCGGCTCACCGGGCTGCTCTGAAAATAGTGTAACAATGAATAAAATCTGGTTTGATGGCGGCATTCCGAAAGATATGACATTTACGGTCTGCACTCCCGAAAGTTAAATTTTTAATAGGGCATAATAATACAATATACCTACTGCCAAGGTAGCTCAGCTGGTTAGAGTGCTCGACTCATAGGTAGCCAATCCTGTGAGTTCTGAGGTATAAACCTATGATGTCACAGGCACTGAGAATTCGTGAGCGCTTAGGCTCTCACGACCGGATATCGAGAGGTCGGGGATTCGAGTTCCCCCCTTGGCATTTTTTACCGAAGCAGATACCTTATAAAACATTTTTGAGAAACATAATCGGTGTAAATATGGTTACTCAGGCTGCGGTTGCCAAAAAAACTTCAAAAAAAGAAGAGGACATACGATTAAGATTTGGAAAACTTATGGATTTTATCATCAAATCCGGAAGGACATCAAGCATAAAGTTTGACTCGAATTTTCTGAAACAGCTGCATGAAGCCGGTGCAAAAGCGCGGGAATCACAGAGCACAAAGAAGATACCTGTCAAGATTCCGGAAAGCAAATACAAGGATAAGGCAGTAAAGGCGGCGATGGAGCTGGGCACCATTCTTGAAAATGCAAAAAAACCTGCTGACTTGAATTTCAAAAAAGACTGGATGTGAGGTGGAAATATGTTCGACTATATTAACGATGAGATAAAAGACAAGATATTGAAAAAGTGGAAAAAAATGAGCGAGACGGACAAGGCCCATTTCATAAACCAGGTTGCCATTTCAATGAGCGTCTGGGGCAGCGATGAAAAGGGAAAGCGTCTTGTTCTTGAAGTAATGAACCTCATGATGTCAAACGGCACCACGACTCTCGCGGATTTCGGAATCTATGTTGAAAAACTGAACAAAGCAAAACTCAGTGCAGGAAAAAAGAAGGAAATCGAAAGGGCATCTCTTATTCTCGAAGGTTATCGCATAAAACACGGATTGTCTTCAATCCCGCACAGGGACATCACAATATGAAACTCTGTAAGTTCTGCAATTCTTCAAGAAAGAAAAAATTTGAAGAAGGGAAATGCTTTTTATGTGGGGATGCATTATTGTCCCTTCCTGAAATTGCTGAAAATGCAGCTAAATCCATTCCGGATGTTTCAAGTTTTTCAGTTTCCACCAAAATACCGAATGAATGGCTTGTGAGGGAGGAGTCTCTTTTTGACATACATCTTCCAGGGTCGGTTTCCATAAAAACCCTCATAAACAGGTTTCTTACCAGGGAAATTTCAAAATTAAGCAAAAAGAAATTTTCACCGGATGCCGATGTTACATTGCTGATAGATATCGTTTCAAAGAAAACAGAAGTGAAATACAACGACCTGTTTGTTTTCGGCAGGTACAGGAAGCTTGTGCCGGGCATTTCGCAGACAAAATGGACATGCAAAAAATGCAGCGGAAAAGGATGCGAATACTGCAATAAATCCGGAAAGATGTATCATTCTGTTGAAGAGGAAATCGGAAGTCTTTTGAAAAAATCATGCAAAGCAGAGGATTATACGATGCATGCCTCCGGAAGGGAGGATATAGACGTAATAAACACCGCCGGAAGGCCGTTCATAATGCAGCTTAAAAATGCAGAAGTCAGAAATCCTGATTTTGAATCCCTATCAAAAAAGCTTAAGAAAAACAAAAAGGTTGAGGTAATTGATTTCAAGATGGCCAGGCGGAACGATGTTGAACTCGTATCCGCATCGCATTTTGACAAGGTATACCGGGCAGTCGTAGAATTTGAAAAAGATATAACCGATGCTGCTATCGAAAATTTGTTGTCATTGAAAGGAAAGACAATATCGCAGAAAACTCCAAAAAGAGTAAGGCACAGAAGGGCGGACATCGTAAGAAAGAGGAAAATACTTGACATCAGGATTTTATCAAAAACCGGGAAAACAGTAGAAATCGAAGTTGCTACTGAGCCGGGAACTTATATCAAGGAATTAATCTCAGGAGATGAAGAACGGACAGAGCCCAATTTCTCTTCAATAACCGGTATTCCCGCCAGATGTATTGAATTAAAGGTAACCGGGATCAGGGACGATTTTCTGAATATTTATTTCTGATTCTCTGCCTTCCTCAGGCATCTTGACTTAAGTGCGCCTGTTTTAGGATTTCTTTCGACTACTATTTTTTCACCGAATTTGTCAATGAATGGCACGCCGATCTCAATTCTCTGCCTGTCTACTGCGGTATCAGTAGGCCACCAGATGAACCGGCATTCTTTTTCCTCTGTTTTGGGCTGTACCCTTGCTATTCCCCTAGGCTTGCCTGGAGGCCTGAATCTAAGCATCATCAAATTTCCCATTAACGCTCGCCGGATTCCTATAAGGCAAATCACATTAAAAAATCCAAGTATCAAAAACGCTGGGGGCAGGATTTGAACCTGCAATCCCAAAGGGACCGGTTTTCTCATGTAAAATTCGAGACCGGCACAATACCAGGTTATGTGACCCCAGCATAGAAGGTTAAAACATCAACAAATGTTTTTAAATTTCATCATAGATAACTGTGCATGCAAAAAGACCAGACCTTCAGCCACCACCTTGCCAGAGAGGATTGGGTTTCACTGTCCACTCTGCTCAGCAATATCGATATGAAAAACATCAAAGACAAGACGCTGAGAAGGAAAATGCAGTTCATAAAAAACGTCCTTCATCTCCACATCAGCAATTTTAACGGCTCAAAAGAAATAGATGCGTCTCTTTTTGTAGGTGCTGTAAAAACCCTTTTCAGCATCGAAAAGGAATTCAACGGAACAAGCCATGACTTCGTTTTATTCTACAAAATGCTCATGCATAAATTCGCCGGCCAGAGGCTCGTGGTAAACAAGCTGATGGAAAAAAGACTAGAATTTAAAAAGATGAAACGCATTATAGAAGCATGATGCTGTATGAAAAACCCATCAGGCTGGAATTAAAGGAAAAAAGGCTTTTTGCAGATGGGAAGGAAATCATTCCCTCAGTAAGGGATTTCTCAGAGCTTTCAGATGTACTCATGGGCGACATAGAAAAAACAGGAGACGCCTATTACATGTTCAGGAATATTGCTGAAAAAAACGGCATACGCTATGATATAACCCTTATTCCGCAATGGGACCTTGATACTGAATATGCAAAAACATACGGTCATTGCCATCCTGTTGCAGAAGAAAAATTATCCTATCCTGAGATATACCAGGTCCTGTCCGGTGAGGCAAACTTCATTCTTCAGAAAGAGATGAAGGACGGCAGTTTCAAGGTATCCGTGGTTCAGGCAAAAAAGGGAGACGTAATACTGATGCCCCCAAACTACTGCCATGTATCAATCAATCCCTTAAAGGAGGACCTTCTGCTTGCAAATCTTGTTTCGATATCATTCAATTCGAACTATTTACTTTTCAAGGAAAACCGCGGGGCAGCTTATTACTATACGAAAGAACGCGGTTTTGTGCAGAACCCGCATTATCTGGTTTATGAAAATGAAAAAATAAATTCCGAAGAGCTGAATAAGAGATACAATATAAAATTTAAAGACCTGCTTGCCGGGTTATATGAAAATCCCGGACAATTCGAATTCCTTAACAAACCCAGCCTTCTAGAGATTAATCCTGCCTACCTTTGAAACTTTTCCGAATGCTATTCTTCCTCTTCCGCCGCCTTTCCCGCCAAGCTCCTTGATTATCTTTTTGAGAAGCTCCCCTGCATCGTATTTTGATGTTTCTCCGCATGCACAGACCGCTTCACTGCTGCCGTTTACTATGCATACCGCTGCTTCTTTCTCAATATCGCATGCACCCACCGCAATCTTCCTTATTACCTCGGCATCAAGCTTTATGATTTTCATGACCGGCTTTCCTGTTTTCCTGAATTCAGATGCAATTTCGTTCTTTTCTATTTCTGCTATTTTTTCAGCCATCTGCTCTATCTTTTTCCGCTGCATCTTCCACTCTTCGAAAAATCTCTTAACAGAATTTACAAGCTCGGAATCAGAAACACTGAGCGCAGATGCCGCATCTTCGATAAGTCTTTCCTTTTCCTGGACATACCTTACCGCAACATCTCCTGCCTTGAAAACTATTCTTTCGATTCCGTCCTGCACCCCTTCGCGCTTGACTATCTTGAAATATCCTATTTCCCCGGTGCTGTTCAGCATGTGGTGCGTTCCCCCGCATGCTTCATGATCGATATCCCCGATGCTCACCACTCTCAATTCCTTTCCCGGAACAACACCTCCCTGGTATAGCCTGAATCCGTATTTGTTTTCCGCCACGTTTCTCGGAAGAACTTCAACTTTTATGGGGAGGTTCTGCCTTATGTATTCATTCGCGGTTTTTTCTATCCGATTGATTTCATCGTTTGTTATCCTTTTGTAATGCGTGATGTCAAGATGCGCCTTTTCATCATCCTTGTGGGATCCGCCCTGCCATACATGGTCCCCAAGAATCTTTCTTGCAGCCGCATTCAGTATGTGCGCGCATGTATGCTGGATTGTTATCGTTTTTCTTCTATCAAGGTCAACCTCGCATTTCACGGTTTTTCCTTTCTTTATTTTTTCGGGGTTCTTCACTTTATGGACTATGACTCCTGCGGCTTTCAGGACCTCAGTAACTTCCAGCCCGTCCATCTTTCCAGTATCCGCAACCTGCCCTCCTCCTTCCGGATAGAAAGCGGTTTTATCAAGAATGATGTATCCGCCCTTCAGCACTCCAAGCACTTTAGCCTCGAATTTGCCTGTTTTTGTGTAATATTCGACCTTTGTTTTCGGGTATTCTATCACTTCTGCAACGAGTATCTTTTTCTTGTCCTCTTCCTTTTTTGTTTCCCCTTCACCTTCTCCTATAAGGTCGTAGAAATTTCCGGGCATCTTAACCGATACGCCATTGTCCTTTGCAATCTCAATCACGTAGTCGGGAGGGATGCCGTTGCTTTCATACAGCGTTACCAGTTCTTTTGTTCCTATCGTGCCTTCAGAGCTTTTTTCCTTTTTGCTTGCTTCGCCGACATTCTTTTTTGCCCTGCTTACCACGTTGGCAACTATTATGCGGGCCTTTTCCTTGGTTGCATCATATTTCTTTTTTTCTTCCTCAACGACATCTATGGTGGTATCGACTCCCTCTTTAAGATGCGGGAAAATATACTCCAGATGTTTCGCATGGCCCTTTATTATCTCCTCATAATTCATGTTCAGCTTATGGGCTTCGGAAAATCCGAAAGTCCGCCTTAATATCATTCTCAGGTTGTGGCCCCCTCCGGAGTTGCTGGGAAGCATCCCGTCGGTTACTCCGAATAACAGGGTGCATAAATGGTCCGCGCTTGCATATAGTGCCTGCAGCGGTTCAAGGGTTTCGAAAAGCTCCTCCCTTTTCATCCCAAGTTTTTTTGCAACATTTTCTTTTTCCAATTCTATGTCTTCAACTTCATCAATGTTGAGGCTTCCTGCTATTTTTGAATATTCAATCATGAGTTTCGGGTCTATTTTCACTCCCGCGTCCTTCTTC
>Ga0180438_10007253_pt1 | contig 14541 bp, 9 predicted proteins | sample SS_ome_12_FD_132455 | JGI IMG/M metagenome (GOLD analysis project Ga0180438, IMG submission 132455) | Hypersaline lake sediment archaeal communities from the Salton Sea, California, USA - SS_3_D_2 metaG | ecosystem: Environmental > Aquatic > Non-marine Saline and Alkaline > Hypersaline >...
GATTAGTCTTGTCCGCGGCGCTTCGTCCAGTTGCCGGCAGGCCCAGTCGAGTGTCTTGCGGCGGTTGCCAAGGTTCGAGCCGAGCGCAACCAGACAAGTGGCCATCAACGAGGGCAGTCGGCGAGCAATGCAACAGAGCGCAACGAAGCGAGAACCAAACCGCAGAAAAAAATAGAGGGGGGGCCCTCCCGGCCTCGACTTCTGTCGCCGACTGTCGTGTCCTACGTTCGCCGCCCCCCCGAGGAATTCTTCCAAGAACCCGCGCCAAAAATGAGCGGACCTGTTCGCTTAGCGGCCGACGGCACATGGGCCGAAGCATTGGGCGATGGAAGTCATTCTCCGCATCTGCCGATCGTTGTCAAGAACGATCCAGTTGCAGCGAAAAAGTTTTTTCGCCTTGACTGCGACGCGGCGCAGGACCGGCCGTCACGGCTGCTCGTCAGACGAGAGCAGGCCGCCTTCTGCCGGAATCGTGGACAGACCGCGATCAGAAAACGGCAAGAGCGTCGGTTCGCGGAAGCGATCCGTGATGCCGCCACAACAGAAAGGTGCTGTTCGCGCGCGAGGGTGCCAAGGATAGTCAAGCTGATAGCGGTAGTCGAACGGCCGGTAGAAGAACTCACTTGTTGGAGGCGGGTAGTACCGGCCGGGGCGGCGAGCCGCTACACCCAGCCATGGTGTCTGCCACCGGCCGGGAAAGACGGCCCCCTCGACAATGGCCGGCATCGCCGGCGGCTGGCCGGATGGAGCCGGCGCCAGCGCAGGATCCGCGACAAGCAGCACGAAGAACGCCAAGATGTGAGCCTGCATCGTTTTCCCTGCTCCCGGCCGGCCATGATTGCGACTCCGCGTGCGAACACTAGCTTGCGCTGATCGCATGGAGCCGGCCACCGGCGTGCCGTGCCACAATGGATATAAAGATGGATCGACAGGAACGAGCGCCGGATGAAGGTCAATCTTCCTGATTGTCACATTCATCCCATGCCTCCCAGACGGCCTTTTGCGCCTTTCTTCGCGCAGTGAAAACTTGCGATATGTACGCTGTCTAAGTAGCATAGGAGCTATGTAGCGGTCTCTTGCCCTGTTCTGGGATTCAGGGCCGCCCGGCTGCCGACGAGAAAGCCCTCGCAATGGAGGAAACTCCGGTGAATCGAATCCGTCCCGGCAGCCTGATGATTCGCGTGCTGGCGGTGTTCTTTGGCGTGGTGACCGCGTACGCGACGTACGTGAACGCAGGCCGGCAGCCCATCTCAGGCGCCCCGGCGCCCGTCGAGCAGGCCCTGCTCGACGAGGCGTTGCCCTCGTCGCCCGACCAACCGCCGGTCGCGTCGACTCCGGCGGCCGGCGATCCCGCCAGCCGAGCGGCTCAGTCCGCCGGTGCAGACCGCTAGGCGAAGTTGCGCAATCCCGGGACGAAGCCCCCAGGTCAGCCAGTTGGGCGGAAAATTTGCCGCCCGCGCGTTGCCCGGATATAGTGGATCGGTTGTCCGCGGCGGTCCACTTCTCGTCGAGGAGGGAAACGTGATGTTCTTCCATGATCGGCACCTGCGAAGTTGCTTGACTCCGGTTCTCGTCGCGCTGGCCGCAGCGGCCGCTGCCAAGCCGCCCTCGGCGGGCGCTCAAGAGCGGTCCTTGCCCAAGTATCCCCGCGTTACCTTGTCCACCACCTACGAGGTCGACCCGGCCTGGCCGCAGCGGCCCAAAGGGTTCCAGTGGGGCGCCATGTCGGGCCTGGCGGTGGACGCCTGCGACCACGTCTGGCTCTTCACTCGCGGCATGCCGCCCGTGCAGGTCTACGACGGCCGGGGTAGGCTCGTCAGGGCCTGGGGTGAAAACATCATCGGTACCGCCCACGGCATCGAGATCGATTCCAAGGGCATGGTCTGGGTGACCGACATCGCCCACCACGTGGTGATGCAGTTCACGCCCGAAGGAAAGCTCCTCAAGATGCTGGGCACCTTCGGCAAGCACGGCAACGACGCCGGCCATTTCAACGAGCCCACCGACGTCGCCGTCACGCCCTCCGGTGAGGTGTTCATCTCCGACGGGTACGGCAACTCGCGCGTCGTTCGTTTCGACGCCGGCGGCAATTTCGTCAGGGCCTGGGGCCGGCTCGGCACGCGGCCCGGCGAGTTCAGTCTGCCGCACGCGATCGCGCTGGACTCGCAGGGGAGTGTCTACGTGGCCGACCGCAACAACGCGCGGGTGCAGGTGTTCGACGCGAAGGGCAGGCTGCTGGACGTGTGGAGCGATCTGTTGGTTCCCTGGGGCATCTGCGTGTCGCCGAAGGACGAGATCTGGGTCTGCGGCTCCTCGCCGATGCCCTGGCGCGAGGAAGACACCGTGCTCGGCTGCCCGCCCAAGGACCAGTTGGTGATGAAGTTCGACACCACCGGAAAGCTGTTGCAGTTGTGGACTTTCCCCAAGGGCGAAGACGGCAAGGAGAAGCCGGGCGAGATCAACTGGATCCACGCCATCGCGCTCGACTCGCGGGGGAACCTCTACCTCGGCGACATCGTCGGCCAGCGGGCGCAGAAGTTCGTCCGGCGGAAATAGCGGCAGCCGTCTTCACTCTCCCGCGAAGAAAACTTGCGTGAGCACCCTTTAGCTGGAATCTCGAAAGATGAAACGACCGATTCTTCTCGCCATTTCCTGCGCGCTGCTGGCTCCGCCGGCCGCGCTCCGCGCCGCCGAGGGGCCGAAATCCGCCCGGCCGAACCTGATTCTGATCATGGCCGACGACTTCGGCTACGAGTGCGTCACGGCCAACGGCGGCCAGTCGTACCAAACCCCCTATCTCGACGAGCTGGCGGCGACCGGGATGCGCTTCGAGCAGTGCCACGTGCAGCCGCTCTGCACGCCGACGCGGGTGCAGTTGATGACCGGCATCCATAACGTGCGGAACTACGTCGATTTCGGCGTGCTCGACACGAAAGCCACCACCTTCGCGCACCTGCTCAAGCAGGCCGGCTATGCCACCGGCGTCTGCGGCAAGTGGCAGCTCGGCCGCGAGAAAGATCTGCCCCGGCATTTCGGCTTCGACGAGTCCTACCTTTGGCAGCATACGCGGCGGCCTCCGCGCTATGCCAATCCGGGCTTGGAGCATAACGGCGTCGAGATCGACTTCAGCAGCGGCGAGTACGGCCCCACGCTCGTGAACGACTTCGCCCTCGACTTCGTCACGCGGCACCGCGAGCACCCGTTCTTCCTCTACTACCCGATGATCCTCACGCATGATCCCTTTCAGCCCACGCCCGACAGCCCTAACTGGGACCCCAAGGCAGAAGGCGAAAAGGTGAATCGCGACGTGAAGCATTTCGCCGACATGACCGCCTACATGGACAAGATGATCGGGCGGCTGGTGGAGCGGCTCGATGCGCTCGAGATCCGCGGGAACACGCTGCTGATGTTCCTCGGCGACAACGGCACGCTCAGCGCGGTGGTTTCGCAATTCCAGGGCGGTTCGTATTCCGGCGGCAAAGGCTCTACTACCCAGCGCGGCACGCGCGTGCCGCTGATCGCCAATTGGCCCGGCCGCATCCCCGCCGGCCGCGTTAGCGCCGACCTGATCAGCAGCGTGGATTTTTTGCCGACGCTCTGCGAAGCGGCCGGCGCCGCCGTGCCCCAGCCGCTGGGCGTGGACGGCCGCAGCTTCTTGCCACAATTGTTCGGCAAAGAGGGCACCCCGCGGCGGTGGCTGTACTGCTGGTACTGTCCGCGCCCGAATGCCGACCCGACCATCCGGGAGTTTGCCTTCGATCACCGTTACAAGCTCTATCGCGACGGCCGCTTTTTCGACACCAGCCGCGACCTGGACGAGAAAGCGCCGCTTGCGCCGGCGGCACTCGAGGGGGAGGCCGCCGCCGCGGCGAGGTTGCTCCAAGGCGCGCTCGACGAGTTCACCGACGCGCGACCGAAGCACCTGCAGCGCCCGGTCGGGAAGGTTTCATCGGGAAAAGCCGGAAAGAAGTGACCCCGGGCCGCCGGCGCTCCTCCAGGAGTGCACGGATCTCGGCGGTTGTCAGGTCGTCTTTCCGGCTGACGTGCCGGTCGAAGGTCGCGAGGTTGCGCCTGGTGACTGGGGCGCGCGGCGACTGCGGGAATACTGCCTGGCTTCCTCCGTCGTGACGAAGCCGTCGCCGTCGCTGTCCATCCGCTCGAACAGCTCCGGGCGCGGCACTTCGTCTTTGGTCAGTTTGCCGTCGCCGTTTCGATCCAGTTCGTTGAAAACGTCCCGCAGCGTGCCGCCGCGTCGGGCACGACCCCGCGGCGCAGGTTGCTCCTTGAGCTTGCCTCCGGGCTCGGCGTTGCGAGAGTCCTGGCGTATCCACTGGGCGGGCATCATCTGCTTGTCCCAGGCGTCGTAGGCGTCTTGCAGCTCCTTGAGCTTGTCGGGCCGCTCGGCGGTGAGGTCGTTCTCTTCGCCGACGTCCTCGGCGAGGTTGAAGAGCATGTCCCGCTCGCCCTGCCGTGGGTCTCGCACCAGCTTCCAGTCGCCCAAGCGGGCGGCGTGCTGCGGACCGCCGCGCCAGAAGAGCGAATCGTGGGGAGCTCCGCTTCTCTCCCCCAGCAGGTAAGGCAACAGGTTCACGCCGTCGATATCGTCGGAATTCTCCTCGCTTGCACTTCCGGCAAGCGTCCCGCCGGCGGCAGCCAGCGCCGTAGCATGGATGTCGAACGCCATGACGGGCTTTGGGTAGACCTTGCCTGCGGGAAGCTTCCCTTTCCACTGCATCGAGAAGGGGACGCGAATGCCGCCCTCAAACACCTGGCCCTTGTAGCCGCGCAGGGGATCGTTGCGCGAGGTCGTCTGCGGCGTGGGTCCGCCGTTGTCGCTGTAGAAGAAGACGAGCGTGTTCTCCTCGAGCTGATGGTCGCGCAGCGTCCCGAGCACGCTCCCAACCGCGTCGTCCATCGCCGAAAGCATGCCGGCGTAGGTCTTCCGTTTGCGGTCGGCGATCGCCGGGAAGCGTTCCTCATACTCGGTCGTCGCTTCCAGCGGCGAGTGGACGGCGTTGAACGCCAGGTAGAGGAAAAAGGGCTTCTCTTTGCTCCGCCGGATGAATTCGGCCGATTCGCGGCCGAAGGCGTCGGTGAGATACTCCTGCACCTCGACCGCCGTGCCGTTGCGAACCACCGCGTCGACGTCGGCCCCGCCGGGCAGGTAGGTGTGCGCGCCGCTGAGAAACCCATAGTAGTAGTCGAACCCGCGCTCCCACGGCCGCAGCCCGGGCTGGAAACCGATATGCCACTTGCCGACCATGGCGGTGGCATAGCCGGCCGCCTTCAGCTTTTCGGCCAGCGTCGGCACGTTCCGCGGCAGGCCGAAGTTGGCCGCGGCGTAGCGTTCGGGACCGGAGTTGTGCTCGAACCCGAAACGGTGCTGGTACATCCCCGACATCAACCCCGCCCGCGAAGGCGAACAGACCGGATGCGTGGCGTAGCCGTCCGTGAAGCGGACGCCGGCCGCCGCAATCGAATCGATCTGAGGCGTGGGAATGTCCGCGCACCCTTGGCAGCCGAGGTCGGCGTAGCCGAGGTCATCGGCCAGGATGACGACGATGTTAGGCTTGGCACCAGCGGCCGGCGTGAACAGCAGGGCCACCGGCAAGATGATTCTCAATAAACGCGGATCCATCGATTGCCTCCTCGCGAGCACCATTCTCACCGCTTAAAGATAAAACCGCAAATGCAATGGGGGGTTTCGCCGACAGACGGCGAATCGGAAGAGCATTGTACACCAACCCGAAGCGCAAGCGAGGGCTCCGTAAGGAGTTGCCCTCGCTTGCGCTGCCCTCGCTTGCGCTTCGGGTTGGTAGTGGCCCACGAATGGGCCACACTAGCCGACGTGGCTTTGCGGTTCCGAGCCAAAGCCGCAGACGTGGCGGCGGATCCGCTCGAACTCCTCGTGGCTGGAGAAAAGGACCACCAGCTTGCCGCGGCCCCGGCCCGAATGGGTGATCCGAACCCTGCTCCCCAGGGCGGCCTTGAACTCCTGCTCCAGGGCAGCCAGATGGTCACTCTGGATCCGTTTCGACCGCGACGACTTGCCGTCGCGGCCGATGACGCCCAGCGGGGTGCCGTCCGCCTCTTCGATTCTCTCCTGCACCGCCCGCTCGGTCTGCCGGACGCTCATCCCCTCCCGCTGGATCCGCTCGCAGAATTCGACCTGCTCTCGCTCGTCGCCCAGGGGCAAGAGCGCCCGGGCGTGGCCGGGTGTGATCTTCCCTTGGCGGATCGCCTCCTGGACGGGCGGGGGTAGCTCCAACAGCCGGATCAGGTTGGCGATCGTCGAGCGATCGAGCTTCAGCCGGCCGGCCAGCTCCTCCTGCGTCGCGCCGTACTGCTCGAGGTACCGCTGGAACGAGGCTGCTTTCTCCAAGGCGTTAAGGTCTTTCCGCTGCAAGTTCTCGACGATCGCCAATTCGGCCATCTGGCGATCGTCGGCCTCGACCAGTTGGACGGGCACGTCGGTCCAGCCCGCCGCGGCCGCCGCGCGGAGTCGCCGCTCGCCCGCCACAAGCTGGTAGCGATCGCCAGACTGGCGGACCACGACCGGCTGCAAAAGCCCGTGCGCCACGAGGCTCTCACGGAGCGACGCCATCTCCGCCTCGTCGAAATCCTGGCGGGGCTGGAACGGGTTGCTGTCGATCCGCTCGATCGGCAGCGTCTGCAGCCGTTGCGGCTCGTCCGGCTCGGAAGCCGGCGGTGGGCTCAACCCGTCGGGCTGGGCAGCCTCGACGGGCTCTCGAACCGGCTCCTCGATTTCGGGCGGATGGGCCGCCGAGGCGTCCTCGGACTGGGGATTTTCATCGGGCACGGCCGGCTCCGGCGGGTTGGGCGTGGCGGGCGACTCGGGCTCCCCGGCCACGCGGCTCAAAAGGGCCTCCAGTCCCCGGCCCAATCGTCGTTGACTAGTCACGTTCGAGTACCTCCAGGCATAGTTCCACGTAAGCACGGGACCCCCGGGAACGGGGGTCATAGTCGAGCACCGATCTGCCGTGGCTGGGCGATTCGGCCACCGCCACGTCGCGGGGAATCACCGTCTGGTAGACGATCTCGCCGAAAAAGTCGCGGACCTCGTGGTCGACCTCGCGGGTGAGTTCCAGCGTGTGGTCGTACATGGTCAAAAGGATGCCGCCGAACTCGAGCCGCCGCGGCTCCTCGTTCATCACCGAGCGGATCACCTCGATCATCTGAGCGAGCCCCTCCATGGCGAAATACTCGCACTGGATGGGCATCAGCACCTCGGTGCTGCTGGCCAGGGCGGTTCGGGTGAGCCGGCCGAGCGAGGGGGGACAGTCGATCAGCACGAAGTCGTAGCCGGCCAGGCCGCTGGCCAGATGGTGCCGCAGCCGGGCCGCCTGACTCTGGTCGTCGCGCGTGAGCGCCTCGACGTCGCGGAAGCTGCGGCTGCCGGGCAGGAGATCGAGGCGGGTGATTTCCGTGTGGCAGAGCGACTCGGCTAACGGCTCGCCGGCCACCAACGGGTGGCGGGCACAGCGGTCCTGGCCCAGGCCGCTGGTGGCGTTGCACTGCGGGTCGAGATCCACGAGGAGCGTGAAGGCGCCGGCCTTGGCGAGCCCCGCCGCCAGGTTGATGGCGGTGGTGGTCTTTCCGACCCCGCCCTTCTGATTGGCCACGCAGAGGATGCGACCCACGCTCCGGCCTCCATGCCCGAACTGCGCGCTTGCGCCGGCCAAAGGTTTATCTCGACGGCTCCGGGGTGGCACGGGCTTGCCCGTGCTGGCCGGAACACGGGCAAGCCCGTGCCACCCGGCCGGCGGCGCGGCGGGGATTGTAGCAGGGCGCGGTGCGAGCGGGAAATGCCAGTTGGAGGCGGGGCGTGTTTCACGTGAAACAAACGTCGTGGATTGCCTGTTTCACGTGGAACGCCCAATTTCTTCCATCGCGCCGTTGGCCGTGGCGATGGTTTTCTCTGGCCGGGCGGAGGACTCGACGAGCCGGCGGACGCCCAAGGCGGCGACTCCGCAGAAAATGCTGGTGACGAGCATCACCAAGCAAGCCAAGCCGAGACGCAGCCGCTCTTCAAGTCCCAGAGTGCCGGGGCCGAACGTCCCGAACGCCAAGGCGAAGAGGATGGAAGAAGGCGACACCAGCAAGGGGACCGTGGGAATCAACGCGCCGATACAAAACGTCCGTGCCCTGCCACGGCCGTAAACGAGAACGATGGCCAGGACCATTGGCCACGCGGTGAAAAGCACGTAGGCCGTGGCCATCGCGATCCAATCGGTGCCGCCGAAAAGTCCGGAGAGAAAGATCGCGGCAACCGTCATCACGATCAGCAACGTCCGCAGGCTGAACTGCAGCGGTTGCCCCGTCGGCTCAACTTCCGCCGTGGCTGAATCGGGTACCATGGCGACGGCCCCTTTCTGATATGCGACGCGGTTGCGGCCAGATTCTCCCCGCTACGCTACTCGTCCGCCGCCGGCCGTACAAGAGGCGAGCCCCGTTTCACGTGGAACGGGGCAAAAAGGGGTCAGAACTATTTTTCATTGCCGGCGACATGTCACCTCGCTAGATTGAGGCCATGCCGCGACCGCTGCGACCTATCGCCGAAGGCCTGGTCTACCACGTGATCAACCGTGGAAACGGCCGCCAGCCGGTCTTCTTCGACGACGGCGATTTCCTGGCGTTCTTAAAGGCGATCGCCGACCTCAAGACGCGGAAGCCCCTCGCGCTGTACGGCTACTGCTTGAGGGCGAACCACATCCACCTGCTGCTCCGGCCGCAAGGGACTTCCGTCAGCCGCGTCGTGCAAAGCCTGTTGGTCTCGCACACGCAGCGCTACCATCGCTTCCGCGATACGTGTGGGCACGTCTGGCAGGGCCGCTTCAAAAGTCCCCTCGTGCAGGACGATGAGCATCTGCTCTGCGTGCTGCGCTACATCGAAGCGAACCCGATTCGGGCAGGCATCGTCCAAAGGGCCGGCCAGTACCGCTGGAGCAGCTTCGCCGCCCACGGCGAGGGCAAAGCCGACCCGCTGCTCGACGCCGTGACCGGCTACGAAGCCTTGGCCGCACGATTGCATCTCGACCTCACCATCCGCCCCCGTGGCCGCCCCAGGACGAAAGCGACAAAACCGAAAGGAAATTAATCGTTCTGACCCCTTTTTGTCTGATCGTATAGCTCTTGTGCCCGTCGGCTTGCGCAATCTGCACGTCAAAGCGGATCGCAGGGCCTTCGAGCGTGTGGGGGACGACGGCGCCGTCGACCTTGACCTGGCAATGCAGGGCGTCGAAGCCGGCCGGCGGGGTCAATTGGATCGTTCCGCCCGAGCGTCCGACGATTCGGCCGGCGAGCGTGCCATCGGCCTGCCGGCTGGCACTAAGGCCAAGGTCGCCGGAGATGCGCTGCACCACCAGGCCCTGGAAGCCCAACTTGGTGCCCTCGAAAAGCGCCACTTCGTTCTCGCGGGCGTAGCCGGCCGTGCCGATGAAGACGGCTGGACCGTCGGCGGCCTGCACTTCGGCAGCGGAGGAGAAGACGTATTCCTTGCCGTCGATGACCGCACCGTAGGGCTTCGGCTCCACCCGGTGCGCCTCGGGTGCGACGATGTGGAGTTGATCGCCGGCGCCCGCCTTCACCGGGTAGAGTTGCGGCATCGGGAGCCGGTGGAACGTGTCCTGGGGATGAGGCGGGACCAGCCTGTCGGTCCCCCACTTGACGCTAATCCGCGCGGGGCCGCTGCGGTGAACATACTCCACCTTCAGGTCGGCATACTCGCGGTCGCCCAGCCACGTCCGCACCGATTTGCCGGTGGTGCTATCGTAAACCAATTGCTTATTGAGCCAGATGCGGGCCTCGTCGCCGGGGTTGACCTCGGCCACGATGGCGTAGTCGCCGGCCGTCGGCGGCATGCCGGTCGGGTGCTCATCCATGAGCATCCCCGTCCAGCGGACGGAAAACGGCCCGGGCCGCATCGACTCCAGCGGCGCCGCGTCGCCCCAGTCGCAATGGAGGGGGCCGCCGCTGCTCCTCAGACGCGGCACGCAACTCGCCTTCAGGTCCGTGAAGTCGGGCCGGGCAAAATACTCCGTCTGCAGAAACGCTTCGTAGTTGCACCACTGAAACTTGCCGACTGCCTTGGGGTCGGCGACATGGTCGTAAACGGCCAGGTAATCATCCCGCAGCATCATCACGCCGCGCCAGGGGTAAGCCGGGTTCGACCCGGCGGCCTTGTAGAACTGCGCGAAATCAAAGTCATAGAGCACCCCGTCCACCTCGTGCGGCCCCAGCGACTTGCCATCCAGGTTGAAAAGCGGGAGCTGATTGATGTCGAAACTATCGCCGTTTTGTTCGGCGCCGTTCCAGCTCCAGCGGTGCCCCTTGGTGGCGTAGTAGAGCGCGCCGTTGCTTTCGGCCGTCCAGCGATAGCCGGAACCGTTAAGCTGCTGGATGGTCAAGAAGGCCTCGTGGGGGCCGCCGAAGTCATGCCACAGGACCGCGCCGTAGTCGGTGTAGAGCCGCGACCGTAGCTCCGGCCTGGTCCCCTCTCTGCCATCCGTCAGGCACCAGAGAAGCTGGCCGGCGAGCGTGGGGTCGCTCTTCTCGAGCAACTCGGCCGCCTCGCGCATCCGCTCGGCCTCGACGTCGCCGCGGGCGTGGGCGCCGATGGGCACCAGCCGCCGGCAGGGTTCCTCGCTGGGCGCCAGACCGTCGAGCGTCCAGCGGATCAGGTCCTTGAACAACGGATGGTCGTAAATCTCGGTGTCACAGCAGCGGCTCATCGCTTCGGCCGGATAAAAACTCCTCATCAGCGAGGCCATCCAATAACAGGCAATGTTCTCCATCCACCGCCCGCCGTGGGTGTTGAGCTGCGGATTAGCCCGCCGCGTGTACACGTCGAGCCACTCGCTCCAGAAGCGCGTGAACTCGCTTTTCCACTGTTCCGTGTGCGGGTGGTTCGGGAACGTCGCGGCAGCCATGGGTATCGAGCCCTTGGCGTCGAAGACAAAATTCGGCTGTCCGGCCATCATGCTGGTATGCGGCGAAAAGCTGTCTTCGACCAAGAAGTTGGCGGCGAAGATGAGGATCGAGCGGATACGCCTGCGCTGTTCCGCAGTCCAACCGGCCCGGCTGTTGGCGTAGAATTCGAATCTTGTACCGAAGGCGCTCTGCAGGCTGCCGGAAACGTCCCAGTAGCGCTGAATCAACTGGTACATATAGCCGCGAAGGTTCCCGAAGCCAGGCCTCATCCAATAATCCTCGTAGCTGCACTTTTCGCCATCGGGATCGTAGGGCGCCGGCGGCTCGTCAAAATCGAAGACCATGTCCTTGTAGGCGTTGAGGCTGAAGTCGGTCAGCTTCTGCCACAGCCGCACCTCCGGCCCGGCACCGAACTGCCCTCGCGATTCACCCGCATAGCCTTCAAGGTCCTTGCGGACGGTATACCGCCGCGGCGGGTTTTTCTTCTGCGCCCGCGTCTGGTCGGACGGCGACATCGGCAGCTCGCTGATTACCAGCTCATCGCGCGGGATCAGCGCCAGCGCCCAGTGTCGCTCCCGCCCCAGCAGCGCAAGCCGCGCGTAGGCATCTCCTTCGCAATGATAGAAGTAGATGTTCTCCGGCGCATTCATGGCGCTCCACACGCGGCGCGTGAACGTTTTCCAGTCGCGCGGGCGGTTGATCGCAAACATCAGGGCGTTGGCCCCATTGTCGCTGAAGAAGACCGTCGAGCGCATCACCCCATACGAGTTGGCCGTGTACAGCCCCAGTTGGTACGGCAGCGCCCCGTCCGCCCGCAGGTCCCGGTCGTACGCCCCGCAGTACTGCCCGCGGGGTCCGGCGTTGTAGCCGCCGTTGCACATCACCAGCCGGCCGTCCGGCTCCAGCCCCTTCCGGAACGACAGCTTCCAGAACGCCGCATCCTCCGGCGTAAAGCCGCCGAGCGATTCATCCACCAGCACGTGTTTCTCGTCATGCTGGAGTGTCAGATCCACCTGCCACGTGCGGTTGGAGTTGAACGTATAGAGCAGGCGGTACTTGATGAACAGCGCCCCCTGCTCCGCGATCGTCCCGCGCACGCTGTTGAGCGTGATGCCCTCCGGCAGCAGTAGCGCTGAGCCGCCGATCCACGTCGCCCCACCATCGCGAGAAATGCCCAGGATCGGGGCTGAGTTGGTTGAAGCCGCTGCGCCGTCGGCAGGTACGCGAAGCTGCTGCAGATTGGCGCCGATCACCGCCGTCCCGCCAGCATCGGTCGTCAAGGTCACGCGCGAGGTGAACTTGGCGGTATAGGCCGGATCGTAGACGAGGCTGAAGAGCCGGCTGGAGCTACGCGGCAGGTCACTGCGGAAGTGTACCGTGGCGCTGGTCAGATACCCCCCGCTCTCCACAACGTTGGAGAGCTGGTATTCCAGCGGCGAATCATCCCCTTCGCGTTGAAGCTTCAAATGCTCTTTCTGCACCGTATTGGCCGGGCAGGTGAATGGGAAGCCGACTAACTCCTCGGGGAAGTCATAGATCCCCATATAGTCGACCAGCTTCATCTCGTGGCGCCACCCTGCCGTCTGAGCGTCCAAGGTGCTGCCGGCAAGGAACACCACTCCACACGCCGCCGCGATCCAAGTCTTCATCATTGCCGTTCTTGTCTGTAAACAGGCGGGCACGAGACCGGCACAGATTAGCCGCGGCGCTCGCGCTCCCGCCCCAAGGAATGGGTGAATCCTAATGCCTCCGTTGCGGCTCCCACGCGGCAAAGCGGGAACGCGAAACCGACTGATTGGAACTGATACTGCTCGGAGTCTAATCCCCTCGCCCCTGCAATGCCACCCTCCGCGGGCAAAAGGGGTCAGGACTATTTTTCATTGAGGGCGCCACGTCATCTCGCTAGATTGCGGCCATGCCGCGACCGCTGCACCCCAGCGCCGAAGGCCCGGTCTGCCACGTGATCGACCGTGGAAACCGCCGTTGATCGACTCCTTCCGCTACAGCTTGCGAGCAGCGGCGGCCGCCGGCCTTGAAGCCCTGCTGCCTTAAAGGCCGGCGAGCTAGCTTTCCTCCGGAGAGAAAAGGTCGAGGCGGTTCTTGCTGGAATCCACCCCAACCTTGTAGACGCCGCTTTCCAGCAGCTTGCGGGCGGGCTCGCCACCGTCGCCGCGATCAAAGACGATTTCGATGGGAAAGCCGCTGGTATGGGTGGACGTTGCGCCGGCCGGCGCCGTGGCTTGCTGGCCGTCGGCCAGGTAGGCGAAATCCATTTCCAGAGCCGTGTTGTCAATGGTCACCTCGAATTTCTTGCGGACCAGGTCCCAGCCCTTGTCCGTGATGGTGAACTCGTAGGTGCCCTCGGTGAGGCTGTAACGCGCCGTGCCGTAGCTGCCTCCACGGTCAAACGCGATCACCCGGGAATCACTCGAAGTAAGCTCAAGCGTTTGAAGCTCGCCGGCACTAATCTCGTAAGTGTACTGGTCGCCGAGCACGTAGCTGACGGTGGCGCCGTTGTCCGTGGGGTTGCGAAGGATCACGACGCTCGAAGTGCCGGAGGCAGTTGCGTCAGCGACCGGGGGTGCTGCAATCGCTTCCGCCGGGTAGGCGGTGAAGGTGTCGTCGCCCGGCGAGTCGTAAACTTGCGGGTAGCCGCCATCTACGTACCCGGTGCCGCCGCCAACGTAGCCACCACCGTCTGCGTACCCACCACCACCACCACCACCGCCGACAATGCCTCCGCCACCGAGGATGCTGGCGAGGATACCGCCGCCGCCAAAGGGGGTGCTGCCACCGCCGTTGGGATTGCTGCCGCCGCCGTTGGGATTACTGCCACCGCCGTTGGGATTGCTGCCACCGTTGGGATTGCTCCCGCCACCGTTGGGATTGCTGCCGCCACCTTTCGGATCACTGCCACCATCGGGCGAGGCAGACTCGATATCTTTCAGCACTTCGTTCCAATGCTTGATTTGGGCAAGGTCGTCCTGTGCCTGCCACACGAAGCCGGCGTGCTCGAGGTCACTCTTGAATATCTCGACCTTGTTCTCATCGAGGGACCCGTCATTCTTGAGGTCCTGCTTAAGGTCCGCAGCGGCCTCAAATGCTCCGAGAAGATCCCCGAGCACCTCAAATGTAGCGTCCGATTTCCCCTTGTCGGAAAACCACTGAACAAGCGTGTGCAGATCAGCGGGATCGCCGTCGAGTGCGTCCTGCATCGCCTTATCCAGTTTCTGGAGATCCCCGTGCGTTACACCAAGACTCGTGAATATCTGTTTTATCTGAGAATCCAGCTGCCAAATTATGTGGTCCAATGCATCTTCCACCTTGTCCTCGGCTTTCTCCTCCAAGCCGTCCCCCTTGCCGTCGGCGGCTGCCGCGTAATAGTAGTTCTGGTCATCGTCGGAGTTGTTTATCAGCCCTCCTTCCTTTTTGGGCCTGATGGTCACCCCCTGAGTTTTGTGCCCTATGCCTGGGCAGGTGAAAGGCTCTGAATTGTCGGGGAAAAGTGATCTGGTGTTGTTTGCCGGTTTTTGTTCCATTGATGGTCGTTTTGTTGTGGCCTGGAGGCCTTCTTCGTTGGATTCCTTGGGA
>Ga0180438_10007255_pt1 | contig 14540 bp, 18 predicted proteins | sample SS_ome_12_FD_132455 | JGI IMG/M metagenome (GOLD analysis project Ga0180438, IMG submission 132455) | Hypersaline lake sediment archaeal communities from the Salton Sea, California, USA - SS_3_D_2 metaG | ecosystem: Environmental > Aquatic > Non-marine Saline and Alkaline > Hypersaline >...
AAGACTATGTACATCCTGCGCCACACTAACCATCTTAGCCTCCTGTGCCCCAAAAGGGCTCGCCCATAGAGTGGAATGAAATTAGATACCCCCCCGTTCCGGCCCAAAAGACCAAAAACAGGCTATGGGGTATTTTCATTCCATTCAGAGAATTTCATTCCGGCCCCCTACTCCTGAGCCTCAGATGGTCGGTCGTGCCAGTCTCCCCACTGTGGCAACACCACCCAAGGCCCAGGAGCAGAGGGCCCGACCCCTGGCCCCTGCACTTAGCATGATAAGGCCAGTAAAACCGGCCTATTGTTAACCGTTCATTATTAACCGTTAGGAACGCCCGGCAAACTCTCCACATACCGCCGCGCAGCCTCGTCAAGAGCCGCTGCAACCCGGGGAGGATTGAGGTCCGCCCCGTACTTCTGGATATGCCAATCCCGCAAGGCCCGCTGCGAGCACTCTCCGGTGGCCATATACTGGCCCAGCGCAAACTGGACCATCTCCTCGGTAAAGCCCTTCCCTGGCCGGCCTGGACTGCGCAGCTGCAGCCTCTCCCGCAGCCTGGCTGCCATATCGAGAACCCGACCCGCTGGCAGGTCCACAGCCTTGTCTACCCCCGGAGCCTCCAGCGACCCCCTCGCCGGCCCACTCTCCAGGTCCACCACCATACACACCTGGAACCGCTCCACCAGGCCATGGTGCACGATGACCATGTCTCCCTTGCCCAATAGAGCCTGGGCCCCCGACCCCGGTACCCCGGTCGCTATAGCAGCCTCGGACGCACTATTGACCGCACCACTGGCCCGCACTGGAAAGTTAGCCTTCATCAACCCGGCAACCGCCGAAGCCGAAGGCCTCTGGGTAGCAGCCACCAGGTGCATCCCCACCTCCCGACCCCGCTGCGCCAGCCGGATCAACGCCCCCTCCACCGACCGATCCACCATCAGCAGGTCCGCCAGCTCGTCAACAACGACATAAATGTGCTTCCGGCCGACCTGCCCCCCACGCCGCTCCATCTCCTCCAGCAGCAAATGGAGCAACGCCGGCGCCTCCTCCGCCCCGCAGACCTGCATCACCGAAGGCAGCCTGGCCAGCTCCGCCAGCCGCGTATTCTTGGGATCGAGGACATACACCGCAGCATCCCGCCCGGCCCACAGCGACAACGACACCAGGATGGTCCGCAATAGCTCCGTCTTGCCCGACCCGGTGATTCCAGCAATCAGCATGTGCGCTACCTCCGGACTGGGGAAATACACCAACAGAGGCGAGCCCGTCTCCGAGAGACCCAATAACGCCGACTGCGCCGGGGGCACCTCTTGCATCCCGCGCACCAGCTCGGCCATCGTGATCACCACCCGATCCTCCCGGGGAACCTCGACCTTGACCACGCCATCCTGCCGAGAAACACTCACCCTGCCCACGTCCAGCCGGATGGCCAGCTCCTCGGCCAGCCGCTCGACCTCCCGGATCCGCGTGCCCGGGCCTAGATGCAACTGGAACAGGACCACCTGAGGAAGAACCGCACCCCCGCAGACCCTGGCCAGGACCCCGAATTCATCCAACGTAGCGTCGATCTTGTCCGCCTGCAGATTTAACTGCCGTTGCATTTGTGAACGCATCATACCCCCTAGTATACCGCAATGCGATAATAGACCCGATTCGACCGGATCGGCACCACGCCGACCGCCAGAGACCGGTATCCGATATGGAGATTGACGTCAGCCCGGCCCTGGCCCTCCATCTTGCAAACCCCATCGAACTTGACCGTGCTGGCACAGAGCAAGGCCAGCATCAGCATCCATACCATGAACAGGAAGCGAAACATGTCTCACCCCTCCTTGTCCAACAGCCGGCCATCGCCACCAACGGATACAGCGAGTACCCGGCCCAATAGGGACTGATCAGCAGCCCCAACGCCATCGCCACCCACAGCCTGCGCCGGAACCCCTGGACTTTGGGCAGAAACCACAGACCGATCGGCAGCCAGAGGAACCAAAAAACGCGGAGCGTCAGCAAGGCGCTGACATTCCAGGCAGCAGCGACCTTCGGAGCCTGACGCATGGCCTCCCACCACGGGCTCACCCACACCACGCCATAGAAGACCCACTCCAACAGGGTGGCCAGACAGACCATGCCCACGGGGATGGCCAACCCTGCCCATCGCCTCCCACCAGCGCAGAAGGCCAGAGTGTACGCCCCAACGAGAGCAGGCAGCAGACCCAACTGCGGTTTGAACAGGCATAAGGCGATGCCCATACCCATCCACCCGGCCTGCCTCCATCGCCACCCCAACCATAGCAAGGAGACCCCCACAAAGACCATCGCCTCGAAAGGATGGCCGAAGAACATGGCCGTCAGAAAAGGCGGAGCCAGCAAAGCCACCCAGGATGGCGTATCCCATACCGGTGCCAAGGTCAGCACATACACCATGCTGCAGGCCCACAGAAAGCACAGACCGAACTGTCGAGGGAACAAAGCCAAAGCCCGCAGCATCCAGGTATTCCAGACGGGATAAAAGTACACCCCGCTGGCATAGGGATCTGCGGCCCGACCCGCCGGCCAGAAGACCTCCGAGAAGTCATCCACGCCCATCGGACTGACGATCAGGACCAGCGCCCCCACGAAGCCCAGGCCCAGTCCCAACTGCACTGCCTGCGACCGATTGCCTATCACTCCCAATCCTCCAGAGCCTGCCGCATTCTAGTCAACTGGCCCTTGGTCTGCGTCTCTGAGCTTTCTACCATAAGTCCAGAGTCTGCACCTTCCACCTGCACCACCCGGCCCCGCAGAGCCGCCTCCACCGCCCGGCGACAAGCCGCCTCGATCTCCTCGACCGTGACCACCCCCTGACGCCTCTCGATCTCCTGCCGCTCGATGTACGCCTCCAAGGCGGCCCGAAAGAGAGCAGAGACACCGGCCGGATTTTCAGCCCGCCATTGCTCCACGTACTTCACCAGACGGGCATGCCGCTCCGTATGCAGGACCACAGAGACCGTGATGTTAGCGCCAGAGGTTGAGGCCATACCGATGCATCCCCTCCACGTTCCCCATAACGGGGTCCACGTCCCCGATCAGAGACGCCAACTCCGGCAACAGATGACTGCCCCCGAAGACCTGCACGAAATCCGCAGGATACCCATCCCGGAACTGGGCCCGCACGTAGGGCTCGGTCAGAAGAGCGCCACCCCCGGTCAGCAGGATGGCATCGAAACGCGATGCGCCGTTCCAGAGCTGCGAAATCACGCCGTTGATTGCCTCGGCCAGAGGCACGACCCCATCATCCACCAGCCGGCCGATATCGTACACTTCCCGGCGCCAACGCACCTGCCGCGCAATCATGGCCTCGATGACCTCATGATCATGGAGATTGAGCCCTGGCCACTGCCGGTCAATCGCCTCGCGCACCAGGTGGACAGCCTGCCAGCAGCCCGCATCCGTGGTCCGCGATTCATCCTTTTGGGGGACCATCGCCTTCACCCCTAGATAGTTGACGTTGTGACCGCCCACGTCCACGATGCCCACGTGCCCCAACGAAGCCAGATTGTCCACCTCCTGCCCCCTGGCATCAATGGTGCAGCAGAAGAGCGACCCCATCAACTCCGGCAGGACCTCCAGCGCAGCGATCCGGAAAGTCTGACGACCCCGACCCCCACGATAGAACTGATGCTCCCCAACCAGAGATTGATTGAGCCATACCCGCTGCTCGGCATAATAATCGATGGGCAGACCCGTAACCATCCTGAGCTCCACCGGCCTGCAGGCCGCTGACATCTCCGAGAGCGCAGCCTGCCAAAACATCCGATATGCAGCGGTTTTGATCCATTCCCGGCCCTCCGGCCTGGAGAGTACCCGGCCCGAATGCTCCAAAGCCAGGTCACCCACAAACCAGGCACGATCCTCGTCGTCTTTCAACAGGATGCCGTCAACCGGAGCATCCTCTTCGATCTGGATCAACTCCCTGGCCGGCCCACGCACCGCAGGAAAGATGCCCCGCCGACTTTTGTACCGCCATTTGAAGTGGCTATACCCGCCATTCACCGCAGCAACGTCCATGATGTGCCTCCTTAGATGTTGAGATAGTACTCGTGCCGAGTGGCATGCCGCCAGCTCCCCATGATGGTCTGCTCATCGACCTCAAAGGGACGACAGACATGGCAGACCCTGGCCGTGGGATGGCCCGGTAGACCCTTGGTGAGCAGGTCACCCCGCAGGATCTCGGCCATGCACTGCTCGCAGAGAATCACCTCCAGAGCAACGTAAATGCGCCGACCCTCCACCGAAAGCGCATACCGACTGGACTCAATCGTCATCGCCGGCCTCCTTCCCGTCAGAGAGCTCGCCCTTTTGCCCCTCGACCCACTCCCTGATCAACTCCTTCACGACCTCGCTCATAGATAACCGCTTTCTCACGCAAAGCAGTTTGAACTCCATGTGCAGGTCATCATCCAACCGAATTCCCAACAAATGCGCCATAGCTCCCCTCCAGATTTAACTAGTAGGCGAATAGGATAAACTACAAGTTAGTATACCACATTTTCATCATTTTGTCAATACAAATAGGCAACTGTCTATTACAAAATACACCCCAATTTCCTAAATTTATGACCCTAAGTCCAGAAATTCACCCAACCTACCCCGAAAATGACTAGACAAAATAGGCAAATGGATATATAATATAGGCAAGAGCAGGCCAGGGCACCGCAGCAACAGTGTAGCCTCCTACTTCTACTATCCATTCCTGCCACCCGACTGCCGTGCCACAGTTGGGCACGCCCACCAACCCTGGCCTGCCTGACTCTTGCCTGTGGAGGGGCCATGACCAGGACCCTGATCGAAGTATCTCTCGACCACGTGCTGGACCATCCCCTGAACGCCCACGTGGTCAGTGAGCGTGACCGCCGAAAAATCGCCAACAACATCCGCAGAACGGGCAAATACCCGCCTTTGATCGTCCGTGCCCTCCTGCCCGAATCAGAGCATTACCCTGGCAAGGACGGATTCTATCAAATTCTGGATGGTCACCAGCGCCGCCTCATTTTCGTGGACCTGGTAGAAGAAGGCCATGAGGAATTCGCCACCGTAGTCTGCGAAGACTGGTCCCCCCTCACCGACGATGAAGCCCTCATCGCCCTGGCAACCCTCAATTCCTGGGGCGATAATGCCCCCCGCGCCCGTGCCGAACTCCTCCACCAGATTACCCGCTTCACAGACCTCCGCGATGCAGCCGATATCCTCCCCGAAAGCGCCCGCCAAATTCAAGACGCAGCCAAGCTGCTCAAACGCCCGGTGGCCGATATCCGGCGCATCATAGATGACGTCCACAAACCGGATACCGTGACCATGACCTTTGTGGTATCCCACGACCCGGCAGCTATGGCTAAATTCACCGCAGCAGCCCAACTGTTCGGCACATTCTACGGCGCCAACCTGACCAACCTCCACACCGAAAATGGAGGACCACAGGGCCGGACTGCCGTCCTGACCTTCGAGGTGCAAAATAGCGCCAGAGACATTGTCCAGCAAGCCCTGAAACGAGCCGGGGGCAGCATCGCCCCTGGCCAGAAGAATAAACGCGGCAAAGCTCTGGTGGCCATGGCGACCGACTACCTGGCCGGCCAGATGACCGAAGAGACCGGCGTGCCCCTGGATCAGCTACAGGGGGATCTCTCGCCGGATGAAGAAGCACCACCACCAAAAAAGAAGAAAACCCCTAAGGCCGTAACCTCTGACGAAGCCCCCGCACCAGTGGCAGCTTCCTAACCGAGAGGATGAGACCACAAAGGAGAACCCATGCCCTCACCTAGAGACGAAATTGACCGCCTGGCTGACTACCTGATGGAAGCCTGGGGTCATGAAATCGGTCTGGGCGACCCTGGCGGCGAAAGCGCCGTTGACGTGGCCATTCGTCTCCTGAAACGATTGGAAGCCGTCGATGCCGACCCCAAATCTGCACAGCCATCAAATCAGGCGTAGGCTAAGAAACCAGAAGGCCCGTAGACGAGCGCACCGCAAAGAGGTCCGCGCCCATCACCATCTCCTGCGTAGAAGGCAGCGATGACCTGGAAGCCCTTCTATGCCCTGCCCAACTACCTGGGCGGTAAACGCAAGCTCTGCCCGGTCATTTTCCGGGAGATTGCCAGAGTGTACCCATCCCGTACCTGGCATGACCTGACCCTGCTCGACCCCTGCGCCGGGGCCTGCAGCGTGGCCCTGTACGCCAAAGCCCAGGGCATGCGAGTGATCGCCGGAGACATCGCCCAACGCTCGTATATCGTCCAGCAAGCCGTCATCGCCAACGACGGCGAGAAGATCACCAGCCAGGACATGGCTGGCCTGTTCCAGGAACGCAATAGCTACCCGCACTTTGTAGCAGAGCACTTCGTGCCTGAACACTTCCCTGCCTCATTCGCAGACTTCCTGGACCTGGCCCTGGCCCACGTAGCCGACTACCCTGAGGCCAAACAAGCCCTGCTGCACCTGGCCCTCTTCAAAATGATGAAGGCGCCCCGTATCCAGTTCTCGGATACCACCATCAGCCGGGCAGCCCAGGATGATCGCCTCGAGGACCTGGCCGGCCATAAAGCGCAAATGGCAGCCCGATGGTATCTGCGCCACCCGGCCCGATCCCTGCGAGAAGTGGCCAGGCAAATCAACTATGCCATCTTTGCCAACGGCCATGAGAACCTGGCCCACCTGGAGGACGCTCAAACCCTGACCGAACAATGGGCCCCCCAGGTGGATATCCTATACCTTGATCCACCTTACCCGGGCGTGACCGGCTACGAAACCTATCACGTCCTGGATTCCGTTTTTGCCGGCCGACTGGTGCCCTACCAACGCTCCCTCTGGAGTACGGCCCAGTTCAGCCTTCAACTCCTGGACTTACTAGGCAAAGCCCAGGAAATCCCGCTCTGGGTCATCTCCTACGGCAGCGTAGGGACCACCCTGAAAGAGATTCTCGGCCTGGTAGAAGCCTACCGGCCCGCCGAGGCCATCGTCGTGGAGTATGCCCACCTGCAGGCCATCGCCCGCACCGAGGTGGCCGAAGCCAACCGCGAATTTATCATCCTGGCTAAAGGAGGAAAGCATGCCTGATGATCTCAACGCGCGTTCCCTGGAGATACGCGACAAAGAGACGGCCCTCAAGCGCCTGGACCTGCTACAGGACAACATCCTGCGCCTGCGAGAGGACATCCCCGATATGGCTAAAATGACCGCGATCCTCAAGCGGCAGCTCGAGGGGATGGATAAAGACACCCAGGCCATGCTGTCCCTGATCGACCAGCTACTGGAACGCCAGAGGACCTGGCAAGAGTGGCTGGCCGGGCGACTGACCCTCCTGGCCAACCTAAAGACATACCTGGAAATGAACAATAGCGACCTGGACCTGGAGGGCGCGGTGGGGGAGGAAGCGAGTGCGTGAGGCATTCCTGGCAGCCCTGGCCATCGTCTCCGGACTCAGCGGCCTGTTGCTGGCCTGGCTGAACTACCGCCGTGATACGACAGCTGGCATACTCCAGGCGACCTCTGAACTCGTTGACGATTTCGATAAGGTCCGCAAGGCCCTGACCGAAGAAAACGAGCGCCTGGCCAGGCAGATTGAGCAGCTGCGAAAAGAACTCCTCCAGGAACAGCACAAGCGTGCGGCCCTAGAGGAGAGACTGGATATCGAACGCGAGCTCTTCAGCCAGCGCATCAGCGCGATGGAACGCCGGCTCAAAGAGCTCACCACCGTGGTGGCCAACAATGCCGCCACAAACCACAAATAATGCAGGAAGGAGGTGAAACCCCAATGGGATTTGAGGAATTCTTTCTCCAGATGAAGGACCTGGCAGAGGCCCTGGCGCCCTTGCTGCCCATCATCATCGGCCTGGTAGAGTTCTACAAGCTGTGTGGCCTGCCCTCAGACCGCACAGCCATCATCGCCAGCGTCATCACGGGCACCGTCCTGGCCCTGGCCATCCAAGCCGCGATCTTGTACCCCGTCGTAGGTACCTGGTTCTTGGTTGGCCTGGTAGGAATGCTCACCGGCATGACCGCCACCGGCCTGTACTCAGTTGGCAGTCGATGGGCCGGCAAGATTGGAGGGGTTATCTAATCAGCCCTCGCCGTAGTAAGACCGTACTGACCCAACGACAGCAGGAAGTGCTGGCCCTGATGCTGGAACGGAAAACCCACAGGGAGATTGCCCAGGCCCTGGACCTGACGACCCATACCATCCAGAATCACATGGTAGATATATGGGACCGACTCTGCGAGCCACGCAATAGAGACTATGCCCTCCGGCTCCTGAGACGCCTGTGCCGGGAAGCCGCGTCAAAGCCAGCACTATCCTCCCAACCTGACAAGAGGGAATGATGCGCAAATCGGGCTTCCACACGCAAAAAACGTCCCCGCAGCTCAGAGAGGCCATCGACCTGATCCGGCCCAGCGTGATCGTCAGCCTGGCCCACGATGGCCCCTTCTGGACGGACGTCAAACGGGCCCACCCTAAAATGCTCCTCATCGGCCGACGGTGGGAGGAAGAACAGGACTGGCGCAACGTAGACCCCCGTACCTGGGCCGAAAAATGCGCCTCTCTTGGGATGCCCTACGATGCCTTCATAACCCGCAACGAGCCCGAGGACATCCACAACTGGATCACGATGGACCTGGCCGCCCGGCATGATGACTGGTGCTGCCAGTTCAGACGGCGCATTGTAGAACTCGGCTATGAAGCCGTCGCCCTGAACGTACCGACCGGCCATTTCCACCGTAACGCCGTCGTCAACCTGTTTCCCAATATCTGCCAGACTTACCGATTCATCGGGCTCCATGAATACTCTGCGCGGGTGATGTGGGATCAGGACCCCAAGAAACAACGCCATCCCAACCAGGTGCCCAAGAATGAAGGCAACCTGATTGGGCGATGGTACTGCCAGAGATACCGCGACTGGCACGACGGCATCATCGCCCGCTGGCCCGAACGGGCCGGCAAATTCGAGATGATCATCACCGAGTGCGGCATCACCTACGGCGTCATGGAAACCCCCCGCTTTGGCGACGTAGGCTGGCAGACCGATCTCGGCATCCCTGAATACATGGCTTCCCTGATCTGGTACTTCACAGAAATGAACCTCGATACCTACTGCCGGGGAGGAGCCATCTTCATGGTCGGCGTGGACGACTGGAAAAGATGGAACACCTTTGAGACCCTGCACGTTGCCAACAGACTGCTGGAAGTACCAGAGACCCATATCACACCTATCCCCGATAATGGGGGAAATGGAGAAGAACACCCTATGGACATTCGAATTTATGACTTTGACACCTCGCCTGCCCCCAACGCACCGACCAGAGACTGGGCCTGGCTGCGAAGCGTTTTCGGAGATATCCAGGTGCACCCCATCGAGAAGAAAGCCGGCCTGGAGCTCAAAGAAGGCGACATCATCTATAAACTGGTCTACCTGGACGCCGTGCGCGGAGCGACCTCCGTGATCACCAACGTCCGGGACCAGGCCGGCAAGCCTATCCAAAACGAAACGGCCATCTTTGGCTGGTCCCAGGCCCCCAAGCTGGAGATACCCTCCAAGCCCTGGTTCTGGACCACTATCGGAGTGCCCGGCCCGACTAACATCAACGGCGACTGTGGCCCCTCGATGGGCAAAGGGGCCTACTACAGCCCGGCCGATGGACAACGCGGGCCCCATTGGGTCTGGATCGCCGGCAAGCCCGCCGACTATGTGGACGGCCTGGGCATGATCTCCGGGACCTTTCACGACCACGTCAACCTGGGATATATGGCCATGCCCTACAAGCCCGATGACAACGGCAATGGAGAGAATGGCCAGCAACTGAAAGAGCTCATTGTGACCCTGCGCTCCTTCGCAGACCACCAGCGCGGAGCATGGCAGGATCTCTATGAAGCCCTAGAGTCCTAGACTTAGCAGGCTAATGGCAGGGAATAACAGCAATAACCACACCAACAACAAATATCTCAAAGACCCACCAGAGCAGACCGTGCCCGGCGTGGTCCTGTACCACCCCGATGCGGACATGGACGCCCGCATTCGTCAGGTGGCCATCCTGGCCGAAGGCGGCTATGACCTGGACACCATCTGCCAGACGGTCGAGAGAAGCTCGACCCAGGTCAAAACGTACTTTAAGCAAATCCGCATCGCCAAGATGATGTACATCCACGCCTTCCCGGAGGAGTTTGACTCCGGCCTGGACGGTCTGCGCCTGGCCATCCAGGAGCGCCGCGACATGGATCGCCTGCTGCGTCGGGAATACTACCACGCCGGCCAGGATTCGAACCCATCCAATAAGGTGGGCATCCTCAAGCTGATCCTGGACAATCAGCGCCAGATTGAAGAACTGACCGGCCTGAGTATCCAACGCATCCAGCACAGCGGCACGGTGGGCGTGAAAGACGACATGCGAACCCTGCTAGACCAGGCCCCGGCAAGTTTGAGAGAGAGGTACCTGGATGCCCTCAGCGCCCTGGTCCACGCAACCGAACAAGAACGGCCTGCACCTGCTGAATCTTAACCTGGGAGAAGCCAAAGAACTCCTGGACATTTACCGCCCACCCCCACCACCGACCGTCCTGGAGTGGGCGACAACGTACCGTGCCATTGACGGCCGGCCTTTCAGCCTGAAACGTTACCCATGCCTGGTGCCCATCTACCAGGATGAATCGCCCTTTATCATCGTAGAGAAGCCCAACCAGGTAGGCATCTCCGAGTGGCTCCTGAACGTCAGCCTGCACGCCCTGGATTGCGGAGCTCCGGCCTTTGGCATCGGCCAGTTCAAGGATAGCCTCAACGTCGGGTATATCTTCCCGGCCTGGACACAGCTAAGAGACTTCAGCAAAGACCGCATCCGTAAAATCGCCGGAGAGACCGAGTACCTGACCGAGTTGCTGTCCCCGATCCGCTATGGGCCCCTCCGGAGAGAAAGCGACCTGGGCCTCTACTTCATAGGCAAGAGCGCCTGGTATCTGCGCGGTGCCCACCGGCCTGACGACCAACTGGCCAGCTTCCCGGTGGACATCCTGATCATTGACGAATACGACCTGATCACCGAGCGAGCGGTCAGCCTGGCCGAAAAACGCCTGCGAGCCTCGCCCCTGCGACTGAAGAGATACGTCTCCAAACCCTCGATCCCTAACGTAGGGATTGACAGGCTCTTCCAGGAGTCCGACCAACACGTCTGGCAACTGCGATGCCCCGCCTGCGGCGAATGGCAGGAGCCAGACTTCTGGCAAAACGTGGTCCGGATAGAGAACGGCGACCTGCAAGACTACCCGGAATGGTCCCAACGGCCCAAAGAGGACCTGCTGCGATCCCGGTACCAATTCGCCTGCCGATCCTGCCGCCAGCCCATGACCCCGACCTCGCCTGACGGCCGATGGGTAGCTCAAAGCCCGGGCTCCCTGATTCGAGGATACCGCATCCCCGGCCTGGTGGCCCCCTTTGTTCCCCTGGAAGAGGTGGTCAAAGGCAGCCTGGCCGAAGAGCCCGACGTCCTCCTGGAATGGTACAGAGGCGACCTGGGCATCGCCAAATCGCCCGAGGGAGGGCAGCTTTCCTGGGACGAACTGGAAGCCTGCAACCGGGACTATAACATGGTCACCTCGGCCCGCCGCTGCAGTATGGGCGTAGACGTAGGGGTCAAGCTCCACGTCCGGATTGGCTGTTTCAGAGACGGAGAATGGCAAGCCGTCTGGATCGGCACCGTTGATGAATTCGAGGACCTGGACAAACTGATGGCCTCCTACCACGTCCGGACGGCCGTCATCGACGCCCAACCGGAAACCCGCCAGACCCGCAACTTCTGCAAACGCTGGCCGGGCCGGGCATGGATGGCCTATTACTACACCGGCGAGAAGCCCCCCGCCGTGCTGCAATGGAAAGAGGCCGAAGGAGACGAAGCCGGCCAGGTCACCATCGCCCGCACCGAAATGATGGATCGCGTGGCCAGCGCCCACCGCGAGGGCCGTGACGGACTGCCCTCCGGCGCCCGGCATATCCAGGACCTTTATAAACACATGATCTCGCCGGTCCGGGTGCTGACCACCCGCGAGAAACAAGATGGCACACGCTACAAGGTGGCCGTCTACCTGGACTCAGGCCCTGACCACTACTACCATGCATCCGTCTACGAGAGGACGGCCAGAGACAAGGTGCCCGCCTCCACCATCTCGACCAGCGGGCTCACCGGCCCCTCCTCGTTTGCATAGCAAAAGAGAGAGCTGCTGCAGCGCGCGCCCATGGGGATGCCGGAGGTCAAGGGATGGCCCCCTGCCGCCTCCGGTATTCCCTGGGCTTATGACCATAAGTCCAGAAACCAGAGGCTAAACCAGGAGCATGTGGACCGGATTCTCAGCCCTGCCCAACTACCTCGGCGGAAAACGCCGACTGTGCCCGGTCATTTTCCGGGAGATTAGCAAGGTGCACCCAACCCATACCTGGAAGCACCTGACCCTCCTCGACCCCTTCATGGGGGGAGGGAGCGTCAGCCTGTACGCCAAAGCCCAGGGCTTCAGAGTCCTGGCCAACGACCTGGCCCACCGATCCTATTTGATCGGCAAAGGCGTGGTGGCCAACAATGACGTCCGCATGACCGACCAGGACCTGGGCCTCCTCTTTGCCGAGCGCAATGGCTACGAGCGCCTGGTGGAGCAGCACTTTGTGCCTCACGTTTTCACCGAGCTAATGGCCCAATTTCTGGACCTGGCCCTGGCCAACCTGAGAGACGCCGACCTGGAAGAGACCCACCAGGCTCTGCTCTACACCGCCCTGATCCAGTACATGACCAGAGCCCGACCCGGTGGCCAGTTCACCAACCGCATCCACATGACCCGCATCGCAGAGGGCGACTTTGACCCGATCTCGGACGGCTTTCTGCGCAACATCAGCGTCCGCGCAGCCATCACCGACCCGGCCGTGAGGATGCGCCACATTAAGAACTGCATGAACGGCGGGATCTTCATGGGCCAGGCCGAGATCGCCCAGGAGGATGCCCTGGCCTGGATGCCCACACAGAAAGCCGACGTCGTCTATCTCGACCCGCCATATTTTGGATCGTCCAGCTACGAAGCCAACTACTGGGCCCTGGATTGTGTCCTGGCCGGCCGTCTACTGCCCAGGACAATGGCCAGCCCCTTCAATCGCAGAGAGACGGCCCTCTATAGCCTGGTCCAAATGTTCGAGGCAGCACAACACGTCCCCACCTGGGTCTTTTCCTTTGCCGATAACCCGGGGGGATTCTCAACCCGTCAGCTGATCCAGCTGATCGAGGACTTTGACCGCACCGTCTCGGTCGTACCCCTGGACCACCGCTGGAGCGTGGCCACGACCGAAGACCACTATGAACAAGGAGCCAAAGAACTCTTGATGGTATGCCATGCCTGAACAAGACACCGAAACCAAAGCCTTCAAAGAGCTCGGCATTTCTACAGCCGGCCAATGGGCACTGAGCGGTGACGAGCCCGAACCCGAAGAAAAACTCCAGGGCATGGAGGGCATCAAGACCTGGGAAAAAATGCGCCTGGGGGATCACACAGCCGGCGCGATCCTGGCCGGCCTGACCCTGCCCATCCGCCGATCTTCCTGGGAAGTTGTGCCCGCCAGCGACAAAGGCCCCGACGTCGAGGCGGCAGAGTTCCTGGAACAATGCATGGACGATATGAGCCATGCCTGGGCCGCCATGATCGTAGACGCCTTGACCTTTTTCCCTTTTGGATGGGCCTACCTGGAACAGGTGATGAAGCGTCGCCTTGGGCCCACCCCTCCTGGCCGGGATGCCCCCAAGAGCAAATACAACGATGGCCGCGTTGGATGGCGAAAGATCGCCCTGCGCCCACAGACCACCCTCGAGGCCTGGCGCATTGACGATGCCGGGGGAATTCAAGGTATCGAACAGAGCATCCCCAAGAGAGAACAGCCGGTCTTCATCCCCATCCAGCGCAGCCTGCTGTTCCGCACCACCACAGAAGGCAACCGGCCCGAGGGTCTCAGCATTTTTAGACAGGCCTGGCGCCCCTGGATGCACCGCCGAAGCATGGAAATGACCGAGGGCATCGCCTTCAAGCGCAACCTGGCCGGTATCCTCAAGGCCAAACTGGGCGCCGGCGCCACCACCGAAGCCGAAGGCGGACCAGAATCCGATGAGGCCAAAGCCCGCGCCATCCTCAAAGACGCCTATGAGGACCGGCTTGTTGGAGTGATCGAAACCGACCAGGTGGCCATTTCCGTGCTGGATGGGCCCAAGGGTACCCAGTTTTCAGCCATTGGCCGCTCCATCGTCCGCAAAGATACCGAGATGGCCAGAAGCACCCTGGCCCATTTCATCACCCTGAGCCTGCAGGAGCGGGGCAGTTATGCCCTGGCCAAAGACGAATCTGACCTGTTCCTGATGGCCGTGATGGCGTACCTGGACGCCATGACCGACGTCATCCAGCGATTCGCCGTCGAGCGCCTGTTCCGCTTTAACGTCTTTCCCAACATCACCGACCTGCCGCAAATCCAGGCAACGGCCGTCTATAAGCCTGACCTGACCGAACT
>Ga0180438_10007256_pt1 | contig 14536 bp, 10 predicted proteins | sample SS_ome_12_FD_132455 | JGI IMG/M metagenome (GOLD analysis project Ga0180438, IMG submission 132455) | Hypersaline lake sediment archaeal communities from the Salton Sea, California, USA - SS_3_D_2 metaG | ecosystem: Environmental > Aquatic > Non-marine Saline and Alkaline > Hypersaline >...
GCAGCTAGAGCCTCCCGAGTCAGTTGGACGAAGGTGTCCCACATCTGCTGGGGATCGAACTCCCAGCTCCCCGGCACATCCTCGGCGCGCACCGCCCTAGCTTGGCCGCGGGCCAGAGCCAGCTGTCGGCCTTGTGCATCTGCGATCAGACACCGGCAACTGCCCGTCCCAGCATCCCAGCTGATAAGATGCGCGTCGGAGTCCACCTACGTGGAGTCTCCCCTGGCTGCCACGTAGAGGCGATTCAAGTCATCCTGCAGACTCTGCAACCCCATGGCCGCCGATACATCTCCTGCGAAAGCGAGATCGCCTGACATCGCCGCCGTCGTAGCATCCAGCTCACCGCTGAACATGCCATCGAACACCTCGCTGGTCAAACACAGCTCCACCATCGCCTCGCCGGGATATTTGCCCATGCCACCACTGAAGCTGCCGTCCTGGAAGTGGATGTAGAAGAATGTGTCCAGGTCTTCTATCTCGAATTCCACCGACACATCATACCCCACACTGCCCTCGCTGATGTTCTCGTCCGTCGGTATCAAGCCCAGCCAGCGGGCGATGACTTCTCCCATCTCAGCAGCAGATTCGTAGCCTGCCATCGAACAACCTCCTCGGACAGTTCATCGTCTCACACAGGTCATCGTGCGTCGCGCTCGGGTCCCCCGTCGAGACCATTGCGCCAGCCACGCCCCGATAGCGTCTCCGGATTGACCACGTGCAAGGGTCGCTCTCCGCGGAACAGGCGCTCCAGATCGGAGACAACGATCCGCGATTGGTGTGCCGGAATCTCGTGCGTATTGCCTCCTATGTGGGGGGTGGCGATGACATTGGGCAGCTGCAGCAGCGGGTGGTCCACCGCCGGTGGCTCTTGGGCAAAGACGTCGAGAGCTGCACCGCTGATTATACCCTCCTGCAGCGCTTCGAGGAGCGCATCTTCGTCCGTGAGTTCTGCTCTCGCCGTATTGATGAAATGAGCGGTTGGCTTCATCAGACCAAACTCCTCTGGGCCCAGCATGCCCCTGGTCTCGTCGGTCAGAGGAGCATGCACGGACACCACATCCGCCTGCCTTAGCAATGTGCCAAGATCAACCAGCTTCGCTCCGAAGCGATCCGCCACGTCTCCCGACACGTAAGGGTCATAGACCACCAAACGCGCGTCGAAGCCCACCACCCGTTTGGCTACTTCGCGTCCGACAGCGCCCAGGCCGATGATACCCACCGTCTTGCCCCACAACTCGTGGCCTTTCAAGTCGAAGAAGGCCACGGCCATCTTGACCATGCCCTGCGGTCCATCCTCCTCCCGCAGCAATCTCATTGCCTGAGGGAGGTTACGCAGACTCATGAGCATCAGAGTCAGGGTCAGATCTGCGACTGCGTGAGCATTTCTCCCTGGCGCACGTAGGACAAGTATGCCCTTTTCAGTGGCAGTGTCAACGTCCACGTTGACGGGATCCGCGCGACAGCACGCGATCACTCGTAGTCCATCCACCTGTTCCAGTACCCTAGCTCGGACCTGATCCACCTCCGTGACGAAGACGTCGAACCCCTCCAGGGCACGGACGAGCTTCCTACCAGCAAGCAACCTCTTCCTCTCGCCGAACCCCTCATATGACACCTCGCCGACGTGGCTCAGTGCATCCAGTCCCCACTCATCGAGAGTGGCCGTCACCAGGATCCTCATCTCCTAGCCCTTGCGTATTCCCTCAGGTGAGTCAAGATGTGCCCCCCTCCAATGATGCCTCACCGGCATCCTGTGACGCTTCCACCACCTCCTTGATGCGAGCCAGCTCCTCCGCCAGCGTGCTCGTGACCTGTTGTTCAAGTCTTTCGGCCACGAAGCCGGGAAGTGCACCTGGCGCGGAGAACCGGTTGATCATGGTAAGGACAGTTCCTTCACCCTGGGGATGGCAGAGCTGTGTGAAGGTGGACTCGGCGCCCTTGACAACCTTAGAGACGATTCTCCGGGCACGAGCCCATTCCACAATGACGTGCTCGGTGGCCACCTTGCTCGAGGCAAACTTGCTTGTGGACCTGTAGGTACTCCCCACGCCGGGAGGGCCGTCAGAGGTCAGTTCGCACGCCAGCGTGACTACACTCCACTCCGGCCCTCTCTCCAGGTCGCTGATCAACCCCCACACGTCCTCCGGTGGGGCAGCGATGAATATCTCACTCCTCGCCTCGAGCATCTCACGCCCCCGTTGACCAATCGCGTTCGCTATGAAAGCGCCCCACATTATATCACAGCCATCAGAGCACAACAAAGACTCCTCGTCGCCTACAGCGAAGCATCGTGCGGCGATTCCCTGCGGCGCGTTCCTCCCTCGGGCGAGAACGCCGATCGAGGAGAGCCCGCGCTGTTGGGAAGTATGAGCACAGTGAAGGGAGCGCACAATACGAGGAGACCCAGCAATAGCTTGATCGCTTTCACGACCAGTGGCCTCGCTTGGCCCAGTGCACACAGTTGTCGTTGTTGTCCCCATCGCCCAATCGACCCTATCGATACCGACTACTTGACGGGGTTGGGGACTTGTGCTATGATGGTAACATTAGCCCCGCATGTTTCCGCAATGTGGTCTCCACCACTGAAACCTGGGACAAAACCAGACGCACATATGTAGGAAAGCGCCTCATGAGAGAAAGGGTCGACACTGCCTGAAAGAAAGGAGGTGCCGCGAACGCAGTGGCCCGCAGGATGGTTGGCTGAACCTCGGATGCATCCATAGTCAGTGAGAAGGGAGGACACGATGAAGGCAAGAAACGCGAGTCCTGCGATTCGGTTGGCGACGGTGCTTCTCCTGCTGGTTATCGCGATACCTGCTGTCCCGGCGGCCACCTGGGCCCAGGGACCGGCGGGAGAGGAAGGTGGCATCCCCAGTGAGGTCTCGGTAGAGGAGGTTCATGCTGAGGCTGCAGGTCTGTCCCGTTTCAGGAGCTTCGTACTCCATGGTGGGTACATTGCCAGGGGGGTAGCCATGCGTAACCGAGGCTATGGGACGATCCGAATCACCGAGGGCCCGGGCCTCAACCAGATCCCCAAGGGCGCCACGGTATACCGGGCCTACCTCTACTGGAACCTCATCGCCAGAAGGAGCAGAGCATCCCACACGCGGGGCAAGATCAACGGCCACGCGATCAGAGGTGCGCGTATCGGAACGACCACGCAGCCTTGCTGGGTCAGTGACGCCAAGAGTTTCTCCTATCGCGCTAACGTAACGCCATGGGTCTCGGGCAAGGGCGCGTACCGCCTGACGGGTTTCGCCTCCGGACGCACGGACGGGACAGAGCCTTACAGCGCTCCGTACAACCTCCCGCTGCTGGAAGGGGCGTCATTGGTCGTGATATACAGGAAGGCTGCTCATCCCAGAACCATTGTCCTGCTGTATGACGGGGCGGCCGAGACACCGTTGTCGGCCACTAGTCGAGTCACCACCATTTCTGGCTTCAACGCTGGCGGGTTGGTGGGCCCTGCCAAGACCACCTTCATTGGCGCTGATGGCCAGCGCAACTTCGCGGAGCCAGCCAGCACCTGGAACGGTCACGCCATACCTCAGGCGGACTGGGATGGCACCGATCATCAGAACGGGCCCGACTTCAGCATAGGCAACCTGTGGGACACCGACACCGCCAGGGTGGGTCGATACATCGAGCCGTGGGCTACCTCGGCTACGGTGGAGGTGCGCGGCAGTCCGGACTGCCTTGTACATGTGGCCCAAGTCTTCTCCATCAGCAGAGGCGGCTTTGACAGTGATGGGGATGCGCTGAAGGACGGCTGGGAGGCGAACGGCTACGATCACAACGGAGATGGCATAGTGGATGTCGATCTGGCTGCCATGGGAGCCTCTCCCTACCATAAGGACATCTTCGTGGAGATCGATTGGATGGACGGTGACCACAACCACCGTCCCAGCTACAATGTGGTAAGGAGACTGGTGAATGCTTTCAGGAAGGCTCCGCTGGGCAACCCGGACGGCGTCAGGGGCATCAAGATCCACCTGGACCGCAGCAATGCTGTGCCGCATCAGACGTACGTGGACCCCAGCGCGGGGTGCCCCAACCTCTGGAGTCGATTTGACACCATCAAGAACGCCAACTTCCCCGCCGCACGGTGGCCCATCTTTCACTACGTACTTTTCGCACACTCCCTGTGCCCGGATACCGCCGATACTCCTTGGTCGAAGATCAGCGGCTATAGCCGGGGCATACCGGCCAGTGACTTCATCGTGTCGCTGGGTGAATGGTCTTCGTACGGTACTGATGATGCTCGCACGGGTACGTTGATGCACGAACTAGGACATAACATAGGTCTAACCCATGGAGGCCGGCCGGGAGACCACGAGAATTACAAGCCCAACCACCTCAGCGTGATGAACTACTCCTTTCAGGCATCAGGCCTGCGCCGCAACAGCGCTTGGGGCCTGTGGGATTACCAGCGGTGGAACTTGCCCCCTCTGGATGAGAACAGCCTGGATGAGCGGGAAGGACTCAGCGGCGGTGCGAAAATCTCCAGATATGGCACGATTTGGTACTGCGGCAGGACGGCCAAGCTCACCAACAACGCAAACGGGCAGATCAACTGGAACTGCAGAAGCGGCATCCAGACGTCGGTAAGGGCGAATATCAACCGGACCACAACCGGCTACTCGAGGTTCCACGTTCTACGAACGCTGAATGAATGGGCAAGACTCAGATATGATGGAGGCCACGTGGGAGGGGTGATGTATCCCGCGTCCCTGACCCAGGAACTATCCCCTCTACATGAGCTGGACTACGACACCTGGCTGGAGATCAGCAACCTGACACTGTCCGAGCAGTAGATCGATCATCAAAGGCTAGAAGAGCAACGGTTGGCGGACTAGCCAGCCGTTGCTCTTCTCGGTCCCATGGGGAACGTTTCGTACGCGTTCTTCGTCTGATAGATGAGGATCAATAGTGGCTCTCGACTGAGTCAGCATCCTGGGAAGGTAGACCCATGAGAAAGAGGGTCTGGAAGAAGACACAGGTGATGTTCTTTGTGGCTTGGCTGATGGCCCTGACCGGCGGCTGTCGCACAACGACGCCTGGGCCCGAGGCGGTCCCCGTCTCCACTCCGCAGGAAGAAGGGCTTCCTACAGTCACGCGACAGGGAGGGGTGCCCACCGAGGAACACAGAACCGCCCCCACTCCTGCGCCAGAGGAAGGGCTATCCTATGAGGAGCACAGAGGCACCTTTCCTCCTCCACCGGAGAATCTGCGAGCCGAGCGCATAGAGGGGGGAGTTCTCTTCACCTGGACCCCGCCGGCACCGGTGGAGATTCCCCACACCTATAGCGACGCACTGGCCCACTATCGCATCTTCCGCCGCACGGGCGAGGATCTTGATTACGCTTTGTTGGGCACCACGGAAGAAACCCGCTACCTTGACCAGGAAGTGGAGTCTGGAGTCACGTACCACTATATCGTCACCGCTGTGTTCGACGATGGATGGGAAGGCGACAGACCCAACGAAGTGAGCATCACTGTAGGCTAGTCAAGTACCCCAGAGAGCATCGGTGGGAACAGGCCCCTTGGTGTCCACAGGCGGAGACGCCCCGCTCGCCCGACCGATTCTCCAGCGGACATGCGCACGGAACGGGCGATGAGTCGTCGGGTGGTATGCCCCAGGGCAATCGACGACGCCGTCCGATGCACTGGCTCCGGAACGCGGGAGCTACGGCGCACGAGAAGGGACACCCGCTTCTGGCGATATGGCGCATGCCCTCCGTCATATCCTCGAGCGTGAGACCGTCACGCACCTAGTCTTCCATGCCTAGCCTGCAAAGCATGGGTAGTCGTCCCCCACCCGAGTGCGGATGGAGGCTGCGACCTCCTCCAGCAATCGCGTCATAGTAACAAAGGTGCCGCCCCGGCGGCCATGCCGCCAATTGGCTGCTGGCGAGTTGAACTGACTGACGGGATACCTGTGATCGCCCTGTACCTCTCCTCCGTCGATGCAAGTGGCTCCTGCCCCGTCTGCCGGCCCGCCCCTGGGCGATCATCTCCATTATCCCCACCTCGGTCAGCCACTCGGGGACGAAGCGTGGAACCTCGCCAGGACGAAAAACCCCGTGGATCATTCCAGGGTTGTTCCTTCGCCATGAGGCTCGCACAGCTCGGAGAAGGTTGCCTCCGCCCCAGCGACTCTGAGGACAACCTTGCGGGCAGGTACTCTTTGCACCACGTCACTGTCCGTGGATACCTTTCAGGTGACAGACCTGCGCACCGATCCGTGAATGCACCCTCGTCTAGGAGCCCCGTCAGAGGTGGATTGCACTACAGCATCGCCAAGCTCCGGTCGGATCCTTCGTCCGGGTCATTGACCAAGGCCCGGACACAGGCCGGCAAAGAACCAATGAATTTCTCTCTCCGCGCGACAGGCATTTGACACTCCCCATTGATCGGATGCGGTCTCTATGAGAGCGGCCATCATTACGCCACGGGCATGACTCGCCAAGACAGTAGCCCACGCCTTGGCGGCTACCGTGGGGACAAAGTATAATCGACTCGATTTGCCGATGGAGTTGTCGCCGTTCGCCGCGGGGCGAAAGACAGCCCGGATCCGAGAACCGTCAACTGGCTTGTGCGCTGGGCGGGCTGAAGACAATTGGCGACCTCACAGCCGATCATCGCTGGGCAACACCAGCGACTTCGCCATGAGAAGACCAGTCACCTTCATCACCAGGGTCATCCGGCACACCAACCGACACCTAGCACCTGTTGCCAAGCCACCAGCGGCTGTCGCCCTGATCACTCTCATGCTACTCGTGGCGCCGATGATCGGCAGCTGCACAACGTCCGCTCCGTCTCCCACGCCTCCACTTCCACCAGAGACCACCCCTCCCTCAACTCCCGTGCTTACCAGCGTCCCCGCAATTGGTACCGAAACCGCCCATCGCATGGAATCACAGCAATCGTCCCGGACCTACACTAGTACCGTCCTGGGAATAAAGCTATCCTATCCCTATACTTGGCTCCTGAGAGAGACGGAGGACAGCATCATCATCGGCACCTCGGAGCAGGTCATCGCTGGCGGAGAACTCACCTCGGGTGCCGGGGTGGCGGTCTACGTTCGGCCTCTCCCCAATGCCGAATGGGAGAGTGCCGAGGAACTGTGCGTCAGCCGGGCTTCAGTCTTGAAATCCGATACCCTGGAGATAAGCGAGCCTCAGGCGCTGACCATAGATGGCCACGAGGCGGCGGAGGTGAGACTACAGGGCGTGCCAGGCCTGGGCGAGACCGCCGTCAAGGGATTCGTGGCAGTGGCCATACGGGATCGCTGGTCCTACACTTTCGTGGCGCTTTCCGTGGCCGATGAGTGGGCTACCTACGGGGCGCCGCTGCAAGCGATGCCAAGAGGTGCCCGCTTCTTGGCGCGCGAGGAGCCCGACTACGCACCCGACATCTGGGAACCCGACGATACGCTGGAGGCAGCTTCCCCCATCCAATTGGATACTTCCCAGACTCACGACCTGCACCGGCGGGGTGACCGTGACGTCGTGCGGTTCGAGGCCACCAGGGGATACATCTACACAGTGGAGACCGCCAACCTGGGAAATGGCATCGATACCCGCATACTCCTCTACGACTGTAACGGACATCTGCTCGCGCAAGACGACGATGGTCGAGCCCTGGAGGACCCCTGGGCTTCACGCCTGGTCTGGACAGCGGAGAAGACCTGCAGCCACTACGTCACGGTCCAGGACGTGAGGGACAGCCACGCCGGCCCCGGTACATCGTACGATCTCAGAATCTGGGTGCAAATCCGCTTCGTGGAGGACGAGTACGAGCCGGACGACTCGCCACGCTTGGCCACACTGCTCAAGCCGGGGAAGCCTCAGCCCCACAATCTCCACGTGGCAGGCGACGTGGACTGGATGCGCATTGAAGCGAGTCTTGGCAATGCCTACGTCATCGAGACATTCGACCTCGGGGTAGCCGTGGACCCTGTGTTACAGCTAGTCGATGAAGAGGGGAATGAGCTGGCAATGGATGACAACGGGCGAGATGAGGAAGAGAAGGGAGCCGACCGCCTTCGTTGGACCGCCCGGGAAGACGGTGCACTGTACGTGCTCGTCCACGATGCTGGTGATGACGCTGAGGGTCCCGGGACCCAGTACTGGGTCAGTCTGGTGGAAACTCATTCCTACTAGCTCGTTCTCCGCCGGGAACCATCGAAGGCCCAGTATCGCTCAAAGGCTACATCCGTGAGCTGCTTCCGCAACCGATCCCTCGGGCTGGATGCCGTCTCCTCAATCCCGCCACCCGGACATCAATTTTCACTCCAGTTGGTGGCGCACGAAGCAGTTCGAATATGGCGGGTCCATACCCGGACCGCGCTACACTTGCTCCAGCAACTCCCGTAGGAGACTCCCTGCCTCTGTCAACACTCCATCCTTGAACAGGGCCACACCGTCCAGCGAGAGTTCCTCGCGGCCCTCCAACACCGCCACGCCCAGAGGTGAAGCCTTCAACATTCTCAGATCCTCTGTGTAGGGATCTGTGACTGTGTCCTCCCTCACGATACGTCCATCGCCCATGATCAAGACACGCTCGGTGCGTCGGGCCACCGCTGGATCATGGGTCACGATGATGAAAGTAGTGCCCAGGCGACGATTCATGTCGTGCATCAGATCGATGGTCTCTTTGGAACTCTGCGAATCCAGCTCACCGGTAGGTTCATCTGCGAGCACGAGCGACGGTTGATTGACTAGGGAACGAGCCACAGCCACTCTCTGGCACTGGCCGCCCGACAGCTGGCTGGGCAGATGGCTCAAACGATCTCCCAGCCCCACCATCTCCAGGAGCTCCACCGCCCTGCGACGCCTCTCCGCACCGCTCAGCTTCTGCTCGTGCAAGGGAACTTCGGCGTTTTCCAGGGCTGTCATCGATGGTATCAAGTTGTGAAGTTGGAACACGAACCCTATCGTCTCATTACGAAACCGGTCCAGGTCTTTGACCGCCGTCAGATCCTGACCGTTGATCAGAATCTGACCGCTGGTCGGACGGACGAGGGCTCCCAGCACGTACAACAAGGTCGACTTTCCACTCCCCGAGGGACCCATGACAGACACGAACTCGCCTCTTCCCAGTGTCAGGTTAACGCCGTCCAGCGCCCGTATTTCCTCGCCATCCTTGTAGATCTTGGTCAGATCACGGGTCTCGACGATGAAGTCATTCCCAGCCATAGCCTATCCCCTCTGGCCGCCCTATCGGGTCCAGGAGATGACCCTTTCATTCCCCCCGATGTAGCGGATCTTTAGTGCGTCGGTAACGTTCTGCAAGACCTGCCTCTGGTCGGTGCCATCCGCGTTCATGACGTAGAACTCCCAGTCACCACCTCGATTAGACAGGAACAGGATCTCGTCGCCATCTGGACTCCAGGCAGGTGATGCATTGTGGGGACGCCGTTCCAGCAGCGGTGAACTGCTGGTCAGGGGCCAGCGGCCAATCCCATCGGCGCCTGTGGCGAAGATCTCCCAATGATCGTGCTGCCAGTGCATGAACGCGATACGGCTCCCGTCCGGCGACATCACCGGGAAGTGGTCGTGGGGGTTGTCGGTGAATGGAACGTTGTTGGCCCCGTTGGCCTCACTGATCATCAGCCCCTGCTCACCGTCGTACACCAGCCACCGACCGTCGACGGTCCAGGTGGGCGAGAAAGAGAGATTGTCGCAGTAGGGCTCATGGAGAGTGCCATCAGACACGTTTACCACGCCCAGATGCCACTCCGTCTGGTGGAATCCGCGCTCGATGTAGTACCAACCGAACCCCTCGATCCAAAACCTCCACGCCGGATGCCGCCCTTCGGTGGTGAAGTGAAAGGCAATCTGGCTCCCATCGGGCGAGAACACGGGGCTCCGCGCCACACTGGAGCTGTACAGCAACCGCTCATTGCTCCCGTCGGCATTGATGGCATAGATTCCCCAAGGCTCAGTCCAGCGGGCGAAGACCAGTTGCCTTCCATCAGGAGACCAAGAGGGGTCCATACCTTCGGTCAGCCGCCTGAGCCCGCTTCCGTCAGCGTCCACCACGTAGATGTCGCCTCCACTCCCCACCTGGAAGGCGATACGCCCCTCCATCATCGGGGTCGGCGTAGGGGTCGGCGGCAACGGTCTCGGTGTCACAGCCGGAGTAGGAGTAGACGACGGAGGCACCGGAGTTGTCGTCGGCGTACTGGTTGGTGGCACCGGGGTCACTGTTGGGGTGTTCGTCGGGGTCGCTGTCGCAGGGGCAGCAGCGCGCAACGTCGGAGTGTTCGTCGGCACGACATCTCCGCCGGATGGCTGGCCCCCCCGTGCGCCGCAACCCGTCAAGCCGAGAGCGAGTACACCGAGTACCAGAATCATCCTTCTCATTTGCTACTCCCCCACCAAGATGTCCACAAAGGCGGTCATACCCCACCGGAGATCAGGGTCCTGCTCCTCCAGTTCGATGGTCACCGTGAAGTTTGTACCCCCCTGTTCCATGTCGGCCATAGGTGCAATATGGGTCACAGTGCCCCGGATGGTACGGCCCGGCAGCGCGTCGAATGTCAACGCCACTTCCTGACCGACTTCCACGAGATGTATCTCTATCTCGTTCAAGTCTGTGGTCTCCACCTCAAAGTCGCTCACGTCGCCGAGGATCACCACCGGCACCCCGGGGCTCGTCATCTCACCCTCTCTCACTTTGACGGATCCTACGGTCGCAGCGAAAGGCGCCCTCAACTCAGCATCCTCAAGCGCGGAACGCGCCTGGGAGAGAGCCAGTTCCGCCTGTGCCAGGCTGGCCTCTGCCACCGCGATGTCCTCAGGCCTGGCCCCCGCCATCAGGAGGGCCAACGATGCACGTGCCCTGTCAACCTCCGCCTGAGCGATGGCGATGTCCTCAGACGACGATCCCTTGACCAACGCATCGTACTTGGCCTTGGCAATCTCGTACTCTGCGGTGGCTTGTTGTAGGGCAAGGGCTTGCGGCATTTCCCGGAACTCCTCTAGCCAAGAGATTTCATCGTACGCGGCTTGAGCCTGCTGCAAGGCCAAAGCGGCCGTCTCCAGCGCGCCCCTGGCTGCCGTGATCTCCTCCTGAGTGGCACCAGACCTCAGTTTGGACAGCTGAGCCTGGGCCGCCGCCAGGCTGGCCTGCGCCACGACTATCTCCTCACTCCTCGGCGAACCCTGCACCTGAGCCAGAGTGGCCCGTGCAGTCGCCAGCGCCCCCTCAGCCAGCGCCACAGCGTCCTGCAGATCGCCACCATCCAGACTCATCAGAAGCTGCAGTTCGTCAACCTGGTCCCCTTCGTCCACGAGCACCTGTTCCACCCGGCCGCCCATCTTGAAGCTCAGCGTCGCCCAATGGTAGGGAACGACCACACCGGTGGCGGGCACTACCCTTGCGATCTCCTCCGGCTCCTCGGCGACCTCTGGTTCCGGTGCGGGAGCCAGGTATGTCGTGTACACCCATACGCTGGCGACCACCAGAACCAGCGCCACCACTACGCCAATGACGATCTTTCTCCTCATAGTAGCCTCCTTGATCTACAAGACCAACCCGGCGGGATTGTCGCTATTCGTATCTGAGTGCCTCTAGCGGATCCAGCCGCGAAGCCCACCAGGCTGGGTACACACCTGCGATTGCGCCCAACACCAGGGCAAGAATCATAGCTCTCAACAGAAGATCTGGCGGGTAGGAAGGCTCGAGCATGGACAAGAGCAGTGGGAATAGCTTGCCCAGCCCAACACCGAGGACTATGCCCACCACACCGCCCAGGGCGCTCAGTAGCAGGGACTCCCTGATGATCATGCTCAGTACTCGCCCCTTACGCCACCCCAAGGCTCTCAGAACGCCGATCTCCCTCGTTCTCTCGAACACGGACATGAACACTGTGTTCATCATGCCTATGCCACCGACCAGCACCGCCAGGAAGGATATGGCCCCTATCATGGCGTCCGTGGTCCTAAGGTCGGGCAAGCTGTCTGCAAACTCGGAGGTCTTGGAGACAGAGATCTCAGGAAAGCGATCTTTGAACTCCGCCAACACCGTCTCCACCTGTCGAGGGTCGCGCAGCTTGATGCCCAGGAATCCAACCTTTCGCGGTCTCCCGAAGAGATTCTGCGCCTCGCGCAAGGAAATGACGGCGCCCCCGTCTTCGAAGGGTATGCCCGTCTCGTAGATACCGGCGATTCGGAATCGACTGCCCACGATGTTCATCGATTCCCCAACGCTACTACCCATCGTCTCGGCAGCTGACCGGCCGAGGATCACCTGCCGGGTGCCGCTGAGCCCCTGCCCGTCTACGATGACGAAGTGGTCCATGCCCGCTGCATGCGGATTGTAGCCCTGGACGAATAGGAAGGGAATGTCTTGCGCTGTCGCGATGCCAAAAACGACTCCAGTGGCCCATTCCACCTGCGGAAGAGCGGAGATCCGCTTCACCACAGACTCGTCGATGGCGCTGTACTGCATGTCCGAGATCTCGGCCTCGACGGCCATCAAATCGGCACCGCGTCCGCCACCCAAGGCGTTGAACTGCTCGCCAAAGCCCTCTGCAACACCGCTCAAGGCCACGACCGCGGCGACCGCTATTCCGATACCCGTCATGGTCAGAAGACTCCTCGTCCTCCTCCTGGCGAGGTTGCGCACGATCCTTCCCCCAGGCCAGCGTCGCGCAGCACTCGAATCCCCTTGGGCATCATCTTGCATGGCCACCAGTGGATCAACGCCCGATGCCCTCCAGGCAGGATACAACCCACCGATCCCACCGAGTCCTATGGCCACCAGAAACGCCTGCACGAACAGACTGATGGAGAACTTGCCCTGCATCAGTCCAGCAGTGGCCGGGATGCTCGCAAACATCCTCACCGCCCCTATGCCCAGGATAGCGCCTACCACGCCTCCCATCACACTCAGCGCAATGGACTCCAGAAAGATCATCCTCATGACCCTGCCCTTTCGCCATCCGAGGGCGCGCAGGAGCCCGATCTCTCTGGTCCGTTCGAAAACGGACATCAGCACAGTATTCATCATTCCCACGCCGCCGATGATGACGGCGATGAACGAGATGCCCCAGGCGAACCCGCCAACCATGTCCATCAGCATTTCCTGGTTACCATACTCGCCGGACTTGGACACCATGAGTTCAGGGAATCTCCGCTCGATCCTCTCCTGCACTTGCTGCGCGTCCTCCATGGGATCTAGCTGGATCTGGAAGATGTTCACCTGGCGAGATCTCTTCAGCATCGCCTGCGCATCGCTCAAGGTGATGACGCCGCCGGCCTCCTCCAGAGCTGCTCCGGTCTCGTAGATTCCCACGATGCGATAGGCGCTGCCGTACATCCGCAGGGTGTCACCGATTTCCCTGTCCAGCGTGTCGGCGGCCGTCGTGCCGATGAGCACCTCATGCCGGGATCGGGAGGTCAGCGCCTCACCCTCCACTATCTTGAAGTGCTCGATGCTGAACCCCTCGGGGTCGTGCCCGAAGACCAAGAAATACGGCACGTCCTCAGTGGTCACCTCGCCGTACACCATGCCCGAAACACGAGCCACCCCCGGAACCTTCACCAGTTGTTCGCCTAGACCTTCGTCCACCACGCTCACCTGGGGGTCGAGCGCTTCCGCCTGCGACACCACCAGGTCCGCTTCACCCCCGGACATGATCTCCGTGTACCCAGCAATCAGCCCATGGGCGACGGCCACCAGCGAGACAATGGCGGCCACCCCCAGGCTTACCGCCAGCAGCGTCAGCACGGTGCGCGTACGCCTCCGCCACAGATTCCTTAGAATCATCTACTTCCGTCCCTAATTGCAAATGACAAGCATTTGCATAGCATTATACCCAAATTCAGACATCCTGTCAAGCAACTATGCGAAGCCCTGTGCAGCCCTCGGCTCCGCCACACCACCTCTTGGACTGAGTCGCTTCGACCCCTCCATACTATCGCACCGGTCTCCCACTGTCTCAACCCCGCCCACAACGGCGTCAAACGACCTACCAACGCCTGTCGTTGGATCGGAAAAAGAAAACGGAGAGGCCAAGCGCCTCTCCCTTCTCTGAAGTGGCCCGTTGCGGGGCTACTCTGGGATCTGAAGGCGATAGCCTTCCCCCGGAACAGTGACCACGTAGCATGGGTCTCTCCAATCTGGCTCCACCTTCTGGCGCAGGCGCTTCACCAGCTCATAGATCGCACCGGGAGTGACGCCTTCCCCAACACCCCACACCTCCTCAGCGATCTCGTCGTAGCTGCAAACCGCTCCCTTTCGGTAATGCAAGAGCCGCACCAGTTTCCTCTGGGGTTCGCTCAACTCGAGTGTGACTTCCCGATCATCCGACCAGATGCGGCCCGTCTCCGGTTCGCAGCGTACCCCCTGCGCCTTGGACCCACGCCGGTTCGCCAGTTCGCCCCTCAAGAACGCGTCGAAGATGGGGCTGAATACTCTGGCGCCGCCGCCATCGCCCAAGACGACAAGCCCCTTGGTCTCCAGAGCCCCTCGTTTCATGTCGTCCAGAGCTACCTCGCCTCCCCCCGCCAAAGCCAGCAAGCCC
>Ga0180438_10007258_pt1 | contig 14535 bp, 14 predicted proteins | sample SS_ome_12_FD_132455 | JGI IMG/M metagenome (GOLD analysis project Ga0180438, IMG submission 132455) | Hypersaline lake sediment archaeal communities from the Salton Sea, California, USA - SS_3_D_2 metaG | ecosystem: Environmental > Aquatic > Non-marine Saline and Alkaline > Hypersaline >...
CGCTATAGCGGGGCTTAACGTTCTACGCATCATTAACGAACCTACAGCATCATCACTGGCTTACGGAATGGACAGGAAAGAAGATCAAACCATTGCTGTCTATGACCTTGGTGGTGGAACTTTCGATATTTCTATACTTGACATAGGCGAGGGGACCTTCCAGGTTAAGTCAACCAACGGCGATACACACCTGGGTGGTGATGATATTGACCAGAGGATTATGGACTGGGTATGTGATGAATTCAAGAAAGAACAAGGCATCGACTTGAGTCAGGACAAGATGGCATTACAGAGGTTGAAGGACACTGCCGAAAAGGCGAAGAAGGAACTATCTACAGTAGCTCAAACAGAGATAAGCCTCCCCTTTATTACTGCTGATGCCAGCGGTCCCAAGCACCTTAGCATGACATTGACTCGAGCAAAGCTAGAACAATTATCTGCTGACTTGATAGAAAGGAGTATCGGGCCTTGCCGCCAAGCCCTGAGCGATGCTGGGCTAACAGCAAGCCAAATCAATAATGTGATTCTCGTCGGTGGACAGACAAGGATGCCCAAAGTTCAGGATACCCTTAAGCAATTCTTTGGCCGGGAGCCTGTCAAGGGAGTCAATCCCGATGAGGCGGTGGCTTTGGGTGCTGCCATTCAAGCCGGTGTGCTTAAGGGTGAAGTGGGAGAAGTTCTTCTCCTTGATGTTACCCCACTCACTCTAGGGATAGAAACGCTAGGGGCAGTAGCTACACCGCTTATTCCCCGAAATACAACCATACCAACTTCGAAAAGCCAGATTTTCAGCACTGCTAGTGACAATCAACCGAGTGTCGAAATACATGTTCTTCAGGGAGAACGCCCTATGGCTGCTGATAACCGAACATTGGGACGCTTCATGCTTGATGGCATTCTACCGGCACCACGAGGTATGCCCCAGATTGAGGTAACTTTCGATATAGATGCTAATGGCATCCTTAATGTTAGCGCTCGTGACAAAGGGACAGGTAAGGAGCAAAAAATCACTATTACGGCCTCCAGCGGACTGAGCAAAGAGGAAGTGGAGAAGATGAAACGGGAGGCTGAGCAACATTCTGCTGAGGATGCCAAACATAGAGAGGAAATAGAGGTCCGCAATTCTGCCGACAGCCTGGCTTATACTGCGGAGAAAACTCTCCGTGACTATAAAGATAAAATACCTGCCGATGTGAATCAAGAAATAGAGAGCAAGATAGCCAGCGTGAAGTCAGCTCTTCAAGGACAGGATATAGATTCCATTCGCAACGCAGCGCAAGAGCTATCACAGGCTATGCAGAAGGTCGGTGCATCGGTTTATCAAGAACCGGGACAGCCACCACCCAGTGGGGAGGGACCTAGCGGGGAGGAACCTGGTGGAGGAGAAGAAGGTACGGTAGAAGGCGAGTTCCGCGAGGTCTAAACGGCAGAACACCGACCCAGCTTTGAAATAAGGCTTTTCTGACGGTTTATGACCTTTGACAATTTGTCCGGAAGCTTGACATGTCTTAGAATAACCGCATTAGGAGGAGGATAGGAAGTGACAGAGTCAACTGAACTTTATGAAAGGTTAAAGAAAGAGAAAGCGCAGTTACTAGAGAGGCTAGAACAGTTGAGAGCTCGTGGGCAGCCATTGACAGAAAGAAGGGAAGGCAGCCCATTTGGCAAAAGGGAGGAGGAAGCAGATGAGGCCTCTGAACTAGAAAAAAGGCTGGCCTTGGAAAAAAGGCTGGGAGAGTCTCTCAGTGAAGTAGAGCATGCCTTAGAAAAATATGAAGCCGGAACTTATGGGTTGTGTGATTCCTGTGGGCAAGCCATAGAGCAAGCTCGCCTTGAAGCTCTACCGCAAGCAAGCTTATGTTTGAGCTGCAAGGCAAGCCAGGCAAAGGATGCAAAAGGGGCAAGGTAATAGGTCTCCAGGTGAGTTGGGAGGCCACAAAATAGCAGATTTTGTGGGTGAAGATAAATCAAAGGTTTCTCTAGGTGGGCATAGAGCAAAATTACGGTTATTCCTGATTGTCGTTGCTCTGGTGGTTGTTCCTGACCAGCTGAGTAAGCTGTGGATTAGAGCCAATTCGCCTCGAATAGAATTGCTGCCGGGGTTTCTTGATTTAATTCACGTCGAAAACTATGGCTCAGCCTTTGGTTTGTTTGCCAACCAAACCTTTCTTATCATAGCTATTAGCATAGTCAGTTTACTCATTATCTTGCTGTTTCTTCGTCACTTATCCCCAGCCACTACCTTGAGTATGGTATCTATCGCTTTGATTTTGGGCGGTGCTATAGGCAATCTAATAGACCGCCTCCGTTTTGGTTACGTAACCGACTTCATTGATATCCACTTGCAGAATCTTTTCCATTGGCCTGCCTTCAACATCGCTGACGCAGCTATAACAGTGGGCATCCTTACCCTCCTTTTTTCCTTTTATAAGTCGGGGGTATTTAGAAGAGCATATGAACACAACCCCAAGCCAAAAAATTAGGACGTTTCAATTCAACTCAGCTGTTCCAAACATCCGCCTTGATAAGTATTTAACCCAAGTTCTGCCACAATTCTCGCGCGCTTATTTACAGAGATTAATTGCGCAAGGCTGCGTTCTGGTCAACGGACAAAGGGCAAAGGCAAGCCAAACATTAGGTGAAGCCGATAGGATAACGGTCGAGCTTCCTTCCTTACCTACCCACCCTTTAGCTGAATCAATCCCTCTAACCATAATCTATGAAGACAAGGATATATTGGTCATAGATAAACCTGCAGGATTGACTGTCCATCCTGCCCCAGGACATTCTAGCCATACTTTAGTCAATGCCATCTTAGCTCACTACCCCAGCCTGGCCATGAGCAACGAAATGGTGCGCCCAGGCATAGTTCACAGGCTGGACAAGGATACATCAGGGCTCATAGTCATCGCTAAAAATGACCCCGCTCGGGAATATATAGCCACACAGTTCAAAAGCCGCGCTGTAACCAAAGTATACCTTGTCCTTGTTAAAGGAATACTATCCCCGGAACAGGGGATAATTGAAGCGCCTATCGGACGAGACCCTCATCGTAGACAGAGAATGGCAATAATAGAAGCGGGAAAAGAGGCCAGCACCCGATATCAAGTCCGAAAATACTTGGATGACTACACTTTGGTCGAAGTCACCCCCTTAACAGGGCGCACACATCAAATCAGGATACACCTGTCAGCTATTGGCTATCCCGTAGTCGGTGACCTAATCTATGGAGTGAAATCGGCTTATCTTGACAGGCAATTCATCCATGCCTATCGCCTTGGCTTTTGTCTACCATCAACTAAGCAATATAAGGAATTTAGCTCTCCATTGCCTATAGACTTGAAGCAAGCCTTGGAATGCTTAACCCAAAACGCCTAAAAGGCTTGTCAAAGCAGGACGGTGTAGATTTGGCCCCTGCGCTGAATATCTACCCCCGAGTTTTTCCGTGCAAGTCAAAGTCTACGGCTTGTGATGCCATCCGGTGGCAATTTAGGGGATAGAGGATCTCACAATATCTTAAAGGCTGGCCCCGGTTGTTTAACAGCCGGGGATTTTTAGTGGCTGAGAGCACAATCTCACCAGCCGTCGCTCAGAGAAAACAGTGTATCTAAGTTTCAGCCTTATATACCTTACACAATTGACCCCTGAGCGAAAAGTTGCCGCTGACTGGGTCGCAGAATTCTGGGGCATCATCCACTACGGCGTTGATATTTGATCGCCAGAGGGCATTGAGGGAAGACTCCTCGGGAAACCACCATCCATGTTCAGCTTGAACGACACGAGGATCAATGCCCCGAAAATACTTGCATTTGAATTTAACTCTTCCCACCAGCGTCTCAATCCACATCCAGTCGCCATCTTCAATGCCCAGTTCACTACCTGCTGCAGGGTTAATTTGAGCTATGGGATCGGGGTCACGTTTGCGAAGAGACTCAAGCTGACGACCCTGCGAGTGATAGTAGCGACGGTTTCTGCTTCCTGAAATCAGAATTAAGGGGAATTCCTTTGCCAGTTCTGGGTTGCTGATGAGACTGGGCACCGGTTCCCTGTAGCTTGGCAACGGGTCATATCCTAGCTCTTCAAGAATTGTAGAATATATCTCGAATTTACCTGTGGGTGTGCCAAAACCGCTTGCCTCATATTTCCTATATCGCAACGGGGGGTTATCATAGCCTTTACCTTCTATGAACTCCCTGAAGGTAATGTCCATGGGAGCAAGGCGGTAGTCATAGGCTTCTTCTAAAGTTTTCCAGGGCCAGTATTCTTCCTGCCCCAACCTGACACCGAGCTCACGCCAGAAATAGTATTCCAGTTTACGTTCATACATTGGGGTGACTGCTGCATCCCCTCCCTGTAGGTATAGGTCGTAATCTCCCCCTTGAAGCGTAGGCTTTTCAAAAGAGCAAGCAGCGGGTAGTACATAGTCAGCAAGCCAACAGGTCGGCGTCATGAACACATCCATAGCCACATGAAGGTCCAGTCTCGTTAGCGCTGCGTAGACAAGCTTAGTGTTAGGGAAGCAAAGCAGAGGATTCTTAGCTACGGTGATTAGAGCTTTGACGGGATAAGGATTCCCATTAATCATGGCCCGAAACACGGAGGGAGCGTGAGCAGTCCCGGTAATCCAAAAGCTGGTGAGCGGCGTTTCCCTCACCTTCCTAACATTGTCCCTAAGCTTCTCAAAAACAGTCCAGGAGTAAAGCCTAAATTCCTTAGCCCCAATTCGCTTTTGTTGCTGTTCTGGGAGCATCTTCTCAGTGAGTTCGATGTCAGCGGCAAGTCTGGCACGAGGATGGGGTTCCATCAAAACATCGCCGCCCGGTACGTCCAGGTTACCGGTTATTGCCGGCAATACATATCTGAGATGGAGGGCGCTTAATGCCTTTACTTGCTCTTCCAAGCCATTGGCATGGAAAACTGTCCCGGGTTTGTTGGTGGCATATATTCGGGCTGCCTCCCTGATTTTTTCTACAGGTACCCAGGTGATGTCGGCAACCCTCTCAGGCGGATACTCCCTCACTCGTTCTACAAGCTTTTCAAATCCATAGCACCAAGTCCTGACGAATTCCTGGTCATAAAGCCCTTCACTGATGATGGTATTCACCATGCCTAGCAACAAGGCAGCGTCGGTGCCCGGCCTTGGTTGCAGCCACAAATCAGCAGCCACTGCCAGGTCGGTGCCCCTTGGATCCACTACGATTAGCTTGAGATCGCCTTTTCTTGCCTCACGAATGATTTTCCACAATGGTGGGCCTGCTGCCGGAGAATTGACACCCAACAGCAGGAAACAGCGGGTTTCTGGGCGGAGATGAGGCATGAAGTCCATCCACCCGGTGAGGAGGTGGCTTAAGAGAAAGCTGACACCACAAGTGGATGGACCTAGATAATTCGGCGTCCCAAACAAGGATTGAAAACGTACTCGATACTCTTCGGCAGAATTCTGTTCGCCGCTCGTAGTAATAGCAAGAGCCTCAGCTCCATAATTGTCTCTGAACTCTTTTAGTCTTTCCGCTATTTCATCTAATGCCTGCTCCCAAGCAACCCTCTGCCACTGGTTTTCTCCTCGCCTGCCAACTCTCTTTAGAGGATAGTTGAGGCGATCAGGGTGATAAAGAAACTCTGAAGCGGCGACTGCCCGTGGACATCCCGCGACCACCTTTCTCCACATCTCAGCCACAGGGGATTGCTGTTTCGTCCGGTATTCAACGCCAAGAAAGCGGTCATCCTCCACCCTAACTTTGTATCGACAGTGACTGGCGCAAAGACCGCATATCGCCCGTTTTAGCTGTTCAGTCATTTCTCCTCCTTCAGCAATTTCTAGCAGGATACCCACCCTTTGTCAACAAAATGTAGCTGCCCTATACCAGCCAGCTAATCCTGAATAGAACCAGGGCTCTAAGCTAATGAGGGAAACTTGATTTTTAGCCGATTTTACAGCATACATAAATAGTTTGAAGCGGGGTCAGCGAGAAAAGGAGATTTGAAGTTTATTTTGCAGGCGAGAGCACTATGAACGGATCCTTTGATCCAAGCCAAAGATTTAACCCGAGTCACTATGAGATAACTATTACGGTGGAAGAGGTGAGGTTGGGAACCAAAAAGCTATTGCCGACGAAGAATATAAGACTAGAGGTGATTATCCCAGCGGGGGTGGGAACAGGCAGTACGGTAAAACTAGCCAATGCCCGCCAGGTAACCCATGGACATCCTGGAGATGTCCTGATTCAAATTAAAGTCAAAGAGGAAGAAATGACAGCGGGGGTTATTGAAATTAAAGATGGAGACTTTGAAGATGAGGTTTTGAGATGTAGCTCGCCTGTCATGGTGGCTTTCTGGGGATTCGGGTGCGCCCCATGTCAAATGATCGCTCCTATCACAGAGAAACTGGCCCGGGAGTATGCAGGTAGACTCAAATGCTGCAAACTAAACATAGATGATAACCCCCAGGTGGCTTCAAAGTACCAAATCATGAGCATCCCACAGATATTATTCTTCAAATGTGGCAAAGTAATTGAACAAAGCATTGGTGCTGCTCCTGAGCCTGTGCTCCGTTCAAAATCGGAGTCAGTGTTAGGGCACAATAAGCTCGCAAATTAAGAAGTCTTTACATAGAAAAATGCTGGTATTAAAGGGATAATACGAATACACTTGGGCCGCTGCTGCGCTGCTTTGTCACTTCATACATCACCCTCATCCTAATCCTTTCCTGTCAAGGGAGACGAAATTCAATCTCTCAGTGATGAGAGAGGAAACCGTACATCGCTACTGGCGTGAAAGGGCGTAGTTTCTTGCGGGAGGGAGTCTTATTTGCTATGATTGCAGCAGGGCTAGGCAGCTTCAGTGCTTGCTTGGGGGTGAGACAGAGGTCACCAGAAGGACCTCAAGAATGTGGTGTTTTCGTCCCTTAAGAATTTGCCAAACTGAGGCTAGATTACAAGTTGATACGTTTTAGCATTGTAGATATCTCAACTTTGAAGGAGAGATGGAATGGATAGAATAGAGTTAGAGGTTATTAATCGAGAGATCATCGGTAAGAAAGTCAAGCATTTGCGCCGCAAGGGAATTACTCCGGTGCATCTTTTCGGTCATGGTGTCCAGTCCCTGGCATTACAGTGTGACACTGACAAAATCGAGCGAGTGTTAGCTCAAGCAGGGCTGACAGGGCTTATCAATCTCAAACTCGATGAGAAGAAAGCGCCGAGGACTGTCGTGATTCGCGAATTTGATAGAGATTGGCGGAAGGGGCAATTACTGCATGTAGATTTTTATCAGGTGAAAATGACAGAGGAGATAAAGCTGGAAGTTCCTGTTGTTCTGGTCGGAGAAGCACCGGCCCTGAAGTCTAAAGACAATATGCTGGAACACGAGCTTTATACTTTGACTATCGAGTGTTTACCGGCGAAAATACCGACTGGTATAGAAGTGGACATCAGTTCCCTCAGTGAGCCAGAGCAGGCAATGCGAGTCAAGGATATCGACATAGATAAGGACATTGCTGTTCTTAACGACCAAGAATTGGTTGTGGTGAAAATTAGTTCACGACCTGTGGAAAAGGTAGAAGAGGAACTAGTAGAGGTGGTGGAGGAAGCAGTTGAAGCTCCCGAAGAGGCTGCGCCAGGTGAAGAAGAAGCAGAAGAGGCATAATCGTCCGACTTACCCGGCAATTGCTTCTATATCTATAGGGATAGGCTGGGTTTGCCCGGCTAGCAAGTCTCTGATATAATATTCAAAATTGACTATTAGCTCTCTCCGAGCTGTCTTGCCTAAAGGATGACCATGGCGAGCAGCCGGTAGGCTAAAAAGCCTCGAGGGTATAGATAGAAATATCTATGCCTCCCATGCTTGGAAAGGAGAGGAGATGAAGCTTAGTTTTTTAAAGGCATCGTTTTTGAAACGGTGCTATTTTTGTTTCTGCTCGTCTCCTTTTCCGGTCTTGCGTTATATATCAAAATATTTCTAATATCGGAGGTATGTTTATGATGTTATGAAAAGAAAGGCAGTTTTACTAGTCATACAATAAGGAGGAAACGTGAAAAGAGCAGCCTACTTTCTAATTGGCCTGTTAATTATTAGCAGCCTGGTAATGGGCTGTACCAGCCAAGCACAATATGCCTTGCACGACCCTTTGGTAAGGTTTAAAATCGCTACTACCACCAGCCTTTATGATACGGGGCTCTGGTATTATTTGGAGCCGATTTTTGAGAAGGAAACCAACGTGGAAATGGATATTATCTATGCTGGTACTGGCATAGCGCTGGAATATGGCAGAAGAGGCGATGTCGATGCTCTCGTTGTGCATGATAGGGCAGCAGAAGATGCATTTATCGCTGAAGGTTATGGCATGAACCGCAGAAACTTTGGTTACAATTTCTTTCTGATTGCCGGCCCAAGTAGCGACCCGGCGGGTATTAAGGGTTCAACAGCCGCCGAATCCTTCAAAAAAATACATGATGCCGGGATTAAAGACCCCGGTGCTGTTAAATTTGTTTCCAGGGGTGATAATTCCGGTACCCACTCCAAGGAAAAACTCATCTGGAAGGAAGCTGGATTCAGCTACGAGGACATCCAGAACTCAGGTGAATGGTATGTTGAAGCCGGTAAGGGTATGGGCCCCTGCCTGCTGATGGCCAACGAGATGCAGTCATACATTCTGGCTGACATATCGACTTTTCTGGCATACAACAAAAAAAGTAACCTGAGCATAATATCCTTAGTTGAGCAAGATGCGATATTCCTTAATGTCTATGCCGTTATGGCGATTAACCCGGAAAAATATCCGAATGCTAAAATTGATATCGCCAATGAGTTCATAAACTGGCTTATTGGCCCCGAAGTTCAAGATATTCTAGGCACTTACGGGGAGGCCGAATACGGCAGGTCGCTTTTTAACCCCATTGGACGAGGGGTTGAAGATGGTAGCTCGAATTTGCCGAACTTTCCGCCACCGGAGGATTATACGAAGCCAGTCCCATAATACCCCATTGGCAATTGGATATCGCCATCCTACATTTAATATGCGATTGTGAGAGCTTAAGCAAGGTCGCACCTGGAAATAGGGCGACCCCGCTAAGCTCTGGAAACAGCCATATGTTGGAGTATGTGCATTGACAGAGCTGTGGCAAGGTCTAACTAAGGCAATAGAACTGATAATAACCCTTGACCCGGAGGTAATGCAGATAGCCGCAAGGTCGCTGACATTTGCGGCGATCTCCTGCAGTATTGCTACTCTTATTTTTCTGCCGTTAGGCAGCGTCATACACTTTAACCGATTCTATGGTAAAAGGGTACTTATCAATATCATTCAGACCTTCTACAGCGTACCTACAGTCGCAGTTGGTCTTTTTGTCTTCGTCTTCATTTCTCGTGCCGGCCCATTTGGTAATCTAGGACTCCTATTTACCCCCGCCGCTATCGTGATCGGGCAAGCATTGCTGGTAGCTCCTATAATAACCGGGCTTACTATATCAGCCCTTGGTGGTGTGGACAGGGCCGTGACTGAAACAGCGATTTCTCTGGGGGCCAACAGATCCCAGACAACGGTGCTGATAATAAGAGAGGCACGCTTTGCCATACTTGCTGCATTGATTATGGGATTTGGACGAGCCATATCAGAGGTAGGTTTATCATTGATGGTCGGTGGTAATATCAGAGGATTCACCAGGACAATCACCACAGCGATTTCGCTCGAAACGTCCAAGGGTGATTTAGAATTATCCATTGCGCTAGGCATAATTCTTTTATTCCTGGCACTTATCATAAACATTGCCTTAAATAGGCTACAGCAGAGATAAAATGTCTTTAATAGAAGTGGTTAGCTTAAGCCACAGCTATGGTGCGCGAGAGGTATTGAAAGGCTTGAACTTGAGTATTGGCAGAGGTGAAGTTTTCGCTCTGATTGGCCCCACTGGATCAGGCAAAACAACACTTCTACGCCTTATAGACCTTCTGGAAGTTCCTAGCTCGGGGGAGATATATTTTGACGGCAAGTGCATCCCGAAGTCGGGGAAACAAAGATTGGAGATACGTCGTCGGATGTCGTTTATACACCAGAAGCCCCAGGTATTTAATTTGAGTGTCTACGACAACGTTGCCTGCGGCTTAAGATGGAGGGGAGAAAGAAAAAACAGAGTTGCTGAGAAAGTCGACCATATTCTGGAAATGGTTGGTTTAGAGGGCTATAATAATAGAGACGCCCGGACGCTTTCTGGAGGGGAAGCACAAAGAGTGGCCTTGGCCAGGGCCCTGATACTTGAACCCGAGCTATTGTTATTGGATGAGCCGACGGCTAATCTTGACCCTGTTTCCACAGCAAAAATCGAGCAATTAATTTCCTACATTGCCGGGCAGCATGACACTACCACGATAATGGCAACGCATGATATGTCTCAAGGGCAGCAAATTGCTGGCAGGATAGGGGTGCTTCTTGAGGGTAGACTTGTCCAAACAGGCAGTGCCCACGATATATTCCGTTCGCCTAAAAACGAAGAGGTAGCTAATTTTGTCGGTATGGAGAACATCATAGAAGGCGTAATAGTTGCAAACAACGAAGGTGTAGCCACGGTAAATATAGGTGGCAGTGCCATAGAGGCAGTTTCTAGCTATCCAGTCGGAAAGGAAGTATATGCTGGTATCAGGCCTGAAGACATCACCTTAGCTTTGTCTAGAACACAAAGTTCGGCGAGGAATTCTTTTCAGGCCAAAGTTACCCAAGTAGCATCTTTCGGCCCGCTTAGTCGGGTGGAGGTAAATTGTGGCTTTCGGCTAGTAGCTTTGGTCACCAAAATGTCAGCAGAAGAATTGAATTTGCAGAACGGCAGAGAAGTCTACGCCTCCTTCAAAGCTACTGGAGTGTATATTATAGAGAGGAAATCTAGCTAATGACCAGAGTACTGGACGATTTAATCTCTAGTATAGGGGAAGACAGTGTAGTTCGTGAGGTATATGCCTGTGTCTACTGGACGGCAGTTGTAAGTAGGCACTGTGGATTGGCTTCTACCTTTCATGAGGAGCATCCACATCATAGGCCGGTGAGAAATGCGGGGAGCTTAACCCAACTATCTGCACTGGAGCTGGCACAATATGCCAGATCAGACAATGTTCTGGAGGCAGCTATTGGAATGGCAGCCATTAATTCGCTAATAGATATTGATGAAGCTAGGTGCGTTAATGAGAATGCTCTTGATGTATTGGCACTGAAAGGAAGGGGCAAAAATATAGCTGTGGTAGGTCGCTTCCCGTGGATTCCAAAGCTGCGCAGCGTAGCGAAGACGTTCTGGGTGATAGAGCAAAGTCCGCAAGAGGGAGAATTGCCAGCAGAGGCAGCAGAAGAAGTATTACCTGAAGCTGATGTGGTTGGCCTTACGGGAACTTCATTCATAAATCACACCGTGGAAAAGTTGCTAGGCTTAAGTAAGAATAGCTTTGTTGTCATCGTGGGACCTAGCACCCCTTTATCACCGGTTTTGTTTGATTATGGTGCGGATGTCCTTGCTGGAGTGAAGGTAGTTGAACCTGATAGGACAATCCATTCCATCAGCCAAGGTGCCATTTTCAGTCAGGTGGAAGGGGTGAGGCTTGTAACTATGGCCAAGGAGAGAAAGAATGACAGGACTTCTTGATTCCTTCGGACGCAGCATAAACTACCTCAGGATTTCAGTTACCGACCGCTGCAACCTGCGCTGCTTGTATTGCATGCCACCTGAGGGTGTTACGCGAATTCCACATAGCGAGATTCTCACCTACGAGGAGATTCAGACCGTTGCCCACGCAGCGGCAGAGCTGGGCATGAACAGGATAAGGATCACTGGTGGTGAGCCCCTGGTCAGAGCTGAGTTGCCCAAGCTCGTTCGAATGCTTTCTCAAATCGAAGGAATTGAAGAGCTATTTTTGACTACAAATGGGACATTTCTCAAGAGACATGCTCCAGAACTTAAGCGAGCAGGCCTAACCAGAGTTAATGTTAGTCTGGACACGCTTAAGGCCGATAAATTTCGTCACATAACCCGTCTTGGAGAATTGAAGGATGTCCTCGAGGGAATTGAGGCAGCGAGGGATGCTGGCCTTCACCCAGTTAAAATAAACACGGTAGTTATGCGAGGCATAAACGATGATGAGGTGCTAGATTTCGCCAAAATGACCTATAAAGACGGATGGCATGTCCGATTAATTGAACTCATGCCCTTCAAGGGTGTAGCAGAGTTTGTACCCTCCTTTGAATTACGACAACATATTGAGTTGCTCGGCAAGCTTGAGACTTGTACGCATCTAATTGGCAGCGGACCTGCTATGTACTACCGTTTGTCTGGAGCCGCGGGCACTATAGGCTTCATCAGCCCTGTCACTGAGCTTTCCTTTTGCTCCAGATGTAATCGCATGAGACTCACTCCAGATGGCAGACTACGCCCCTGCCTTCTGGCAGAAGATGAGATTGACTTAAAAATGCCGCTACGCAATAATGCCCCGATGAAGGAACTAAAACGCCTGATTCTGAAGACAGTTTCTACTAAGCCGGAGCATCATAATTTGGAGGCAGGCAACATTAGCCTGGTGAACCGAAAAATGTCGCAGATTGGAGGCTAAGAATGGAGTCAGGGCAAATTCGCATGATAGACGTTACCCAGAAAAAAGAAACAAAACGCCAAGCAGTAGCCGGAGGCAAAGTACAGATGAAACCTGCCACATTAGAACTTATCCGTAAAGCGGGGCTGGAAAAAGGAGATGTCTTAGCCGTAGCAAAAACGGCTGGCATTATGGCCGCAAAAGAAACTCACCGACTTATACCTCTGTGTCACCCGCTCCAGCTCACCAATGTTGCAGTTGAATTCTATCTCCCCGAAAATGGCAATTTTGTTGAGATTACCTCCAGCACTAAGGGAGTAGGGAAAACAGGATTTGAAATGGAAGCGCTAGTAGCTGTATCTGTGAGTGCCCTAACTATTTATGACATGTGCAAGTCGGTGGACAGAGGTATGACCATCGGAGAGATCCGCCTGATTAGGAAGAGCGGAGGTAAAAGCGGGCTCTATCTCGCCGAAGGAATAGGCTAGAGGGGCAGCTTTAGGCAATTCCAGCTATCTTGAGCAACCTTTGAGTGTCCTCGTGAAGCTCTTGCCAAACACTGGGAATGTTTTTCTTTTCAACCCACAGAGCTTCGCCAGCATCACTGCCTACTTTAAGCTCCCCACCAAGCAGCCTGGCGATGTAGTCAATGTAGACAACATGCAAACTAGTTCTCTCATCCAATTTGACAATCCTGTCAAAGGGAACCAAAGGTCTGACCAGATCTATCTCCAGGTTTGTCTCCTCTTTAACCTCTCTCTTAATCCCTTCCTTAATTTCCTCACCAAATTCAAGCGCTCCACCAGGGCAAATCCATTTTCCCTGCCAGTAGCCACCCCTCTCTTTCTTATGCTTCACAATAAGGATTCTACCCCTATCATCCACGATAACCGCTCCTACAGCTACTAAGATGTGTTCTGATGGCACCTTTCAAACCTCTCTTGTCTATCTCTTTTCTGAGCGAAGGCAATCTCATCTCCGCTATCTGAGATTGCTTTGGGACCTAGCCCTGAGCAATGAGGACTCGAACTTAATATCATTAGCCCTCATGGAGATTTTGGCATTTTAACTCTTCCAGAACCATCTTAACCACTTCGGGAATCGCTCGCTCCACCTCAGGCGTGCATGTCTCACTAAAGTTAGTAATGTCCTTGGCCTCCACTGCAAATATAGTGATTTTTTGGGGCATCGCTAAGTCAAGCATCTTCCCTAATTCTAAAGCAGTAACCAAGTTTATTTGATGAGGTGATGAAATATGTTTGGCGAAGGAGAAATCTCCGGGTTCCATACGATATATCTCGCCCGCTCTCCCCTTTTGGGTTTGAATGGCATCAATGATAATGACTTTATCATAGCCTACGATAGAATCTAATAGGCTTATACCACCTAGGCTGGCCTCAGCAACGGTCACGTGGGGGTCGTCGAGATTCTGTCCCAGCTCTTGCGCTACCTTAATCCCCACCCCATCATCGGAGAGAATAGAATTTCCCAACCCTAAGACCAGGGTTTTCATTGCGATTTGCGAAAACTTGTTATTAGATGCCTTGGCTTAGTTTCTTAACTTCATCGCCCTGGGCATCATAAATGGTCACTTCCAGAGGCAATTGCCCGGGCAAAGCGTGTGTAGCACAAGATAGACAGGGATCATAGGGACGCCATGCCATCTCAATGCGGTTAAGCAAACCTTCGGTGATCTCTTTACCAGGTTTTATCAGGTCTTCGGCTGCTTTCTTAATCGACATGTACAAGGGAGCATAGTTATTGGTAGTACCTACAATCAGGTTACACTTCTTTATGATCCCTCTTTCATCAGTAATGTAGTGATGGGTGAGAGTGCCTCTCGGTGCTTCCACAATAGCTACTCCTTCATCAGGCGTTGCCTTCGGTATGTTGCGAATATCCGTGCTGGTTATCTCAGGGTCTTGACTAAGCTCCAGCAGCCTTTCAGCGGCATAAAGAAGTTCAACGAGGCGTGCC
>Ga0180438_10007259_pt1 | contig 14535 bp, 6 predicted proteins | sample SS_ome_12_FD_132455 | JGI IMG/M metagenome (GOLD analysis project Ga0180438, IMG submission 132455) | Hypersaline lake sediment archaeal communities from the Salton Sea, California, USA - SS_3_D_2 metaG | ecosystem: Environmental > Aquatic > Non-marine Saline and Alkaline > Hypersaline >...
CGGCGACAACTATGTAGCCCCAGCCGGCGGCGGGGGCAGTCTCAATCTCGGTGCGGACCATACTATCGTGACCTCAACAAACACAGAAGGCAGAATTCGCGTTGGCATGACGAACAACGGCACGGTCAGCGCCGACGATGGAACAATCACCCTCGAAACCGACTCGAAAACGAATAATAACCTTATCCAGGCAGTCAACAGCGGAACGCTCAACATAACGACCGCAATTGATAACACAAACGGTACTGTTTCGGTCGAGCCTGGAAGTCAAGTCTATCTCGACGGGACGGCCCGGATCAGCGGCGGAACCGTCAATGGCGGCGGACTTGTGAATATAGAAGGCAACAGTGTAGTGATGGAAAACCTCACGTTGGACGCCATCGCCACGGGTTTAGGCGGACGCTATGCCGAGACGCTGACGCTTGTCGGCACGATAGAGAACAACGGCACGGTCACTATGAGTGACTGGGCCGGTTACGCGGGCGCAGCGAATTTGACTATTGACGGTAACGTCGAGCTTGGCGGCTCGGGCTCGGTGGTCTTCAATTCGAACGGCGACAACTATATTAACGCCGCCGGTGCTGACACGTTGACCGTCGGCCAAAGCCAGACCATTACCGTGGGAACAAGCCACCGTGGTGCCATTTCCACTCGAACAGTCAACAACGGCATAATCGAGGCCGCCGGCGGAACGCTTACTCTGCCGAATGACCTGACTAATAACGGACTGGTACGCTCCGCAAACGGCTCGACCCTTGTCGTCGGCAATGACGTCGCCGGAACCGGAAACTGGATGGCAGACGGCGGAAAAATACAGGTGCAAAACGTAAGCGTCACAACCACCGGTGATATCTCGGTGCTCAACGGCGGAGAACTTGAGTTGAATAGCGCCACCATGAGCGGCTGGGACATGCTTGCCGACGGCGCCGGAATTATCAATATCGGCAGCCAGCTCTCCTTGGCCGGAGACCTTGAATTTGAGATGACCGATGAGTCACTGTGGGACTGGAACATCGATTCGAGCTTGAAAATGACCGGTGGCCCTGGCGCCGCCATGGGGAACTGGGGTGCGTGGGCGTCGCTGGAGATCGGCGGCCTGGACCTTGGCACCGATCCGGAGGATCATACCGGCGATTCGGCCGGCTTTTCGAACAACTTCGATTTGGTCGAGCTGATCGTCGGAGCCGATGCACACGTGTATCTCGCGGACCTTATCGACAACGGCAACCGCGGCGGTTCGGGCGGACCGGATGAGGCCCTGTATGTCGACACCCTCACCTTCGAAGACTCCGCTGCGACGCTCAACCTTAACGGGCTTCACCTCTATTATAAGAACCTAAACGGCGACCCGGGCAACATTATCAACGAAATTGTTCCAGAGCCGGCAACACTTCTGCTGCTCGCCTTCGGCGGGCTTTTGCTCAGAAAAAAGCGATAGCAATTTATGGAAAGGAGAGTAAAAATGAAAAGAACAATGGCCACAATCCTGATAGCGGCATGTATGTTCGCAATTGGTCCGTGGGCTTCGAGTGCCGCACGGGCGGAGTACATCGAGAACTGGGACACGAGCAACAATAACTGGTCGTACTGGGACAACCCGCCACCGCCCAACCATACCCCAATGGTGCACGTGCCGAGTGGCGGAGCCGGTGGTCTCGGCGACGGCTACGTCAAGACGCCCCTCTCGCAACTGGTTCCGGCGCAGATACATACGCTCGATGCGTTGTGGCCTGCCTATCTTGACGAACCCACAAAAGACCCGGACCAGCGCCTCAATCTCAATAACGATCCGATCATAAAGGTCCGTCTGAATGACCTGGGCAGCGCAAACCTTCAGGGCGGAGCGGTCTACTTCTTCATCGGGACGTGGGTGGATGAGAGTAACCAGGTCTTCTGGCGGTACAACGAGCCGCTGACCATCAATGCCGACAGTTGGGCCATTAAGAGTGTTATTGACGTCCGCGGTGGCAACTGGGTGGTGATTGTGCATGACGGTATGCCCGGTGCGGTGCCGGAGGATTTCTACAACGATCCCCCGCAGTACGGCTTTGTGATACAGGGCCAGGACGATGATGTTCAGCTGACCGGCGAACTGGGTTTCGATAGTTTCGCCAATGTCACCGACCCCCAGGGCTGCTGTCTTCAGGATGGCCGATGCCTTGACTTAAGCCCTGCCGAGTGCAGCCTGCAGGGCGGTCAGCTCCAGGGTCCTGAGACAACATGCACCGAGGAAGAAGCCTGCTGTCTGGACAACGGCGACTGTCGCGAAGTTGACCCGTTGTGCTGCGACGATATTGCAGGAAGTCCATCGCCAAGTGGCCAATCGCAGTGCCTCACCGACCTCAACGGCAACGGAATCGATGATGCATGTGAGGTCTGTGCGCCCAAGCCCGACCAAAGTGCGTGCGAGTCGGTAGTCTGTCCGGACCCGGCGCAGAGCTGTATGCCTCGCTGTCTAAACTATAATCCAACCACCGGAAGGATACTCGTAGTCGACTGCGAATGCCGCTACGAAAACGATTGTCATGTTGAGCCGGACCTCGGCCCCGGATGTCAGGGCGGCTGCCCTCCTGGAACCATTTGTGAGGAAACCAGAAAAACGCTTTATGACGAAACAATCGACATCTGCTGTGACTGTGTTCCACAGCCGTGTGAACCTAAAGACGACGGCAGCGGCTGCCGGCAAACCATCTGTCCGATCCCTGACCAGGCATGTCTGCCGAAAATCATCCGGAAAAGTGCCCCCGATCCGTCCTTTCCCCCCGCTGGCGTCGACATACTTGATCCGGTAACCGGCTCCGTCAGCCTGCAGAATCAAAGCGGCGCTGTGGAGACCGTTCCGCTCACAGGGTCAATGACCATACAGCGAGAGGAACCGGTCGAGACGGATACAATCGGTACTTTCCAGGCTGAAATTGTCTCGATGGAACTAAGTGGCGATTCCGCCAGTCTGGGCTTAGTCACCGTTAACCTCGTTCCTTACCCGCGAAGCACAGGCAAGACGATAGGCAGTCCCGAACCGGGAAATGATTTCCCCGCTGACAGCTTCTTCGACGTATTCGTAGAAATCGACCTCCCGGGTTTGTGCGGGTCTAACAACCAACCCCTGCCCCTCCAATCGCTTGGGATAAATTCTGTCCCGCCGTGGGGGGACACATACGAAACGCAGCCGGGCTGGGCAGGCGCTGCCCTGCTGGACCAGGATGGCCTGACAACAGGGTATGCACTTACCGACCTGAACCTCCAGCTTCCGCCCGACCTCGATGAATGGAAGGTTATCGACTGCGAGTGCATGGACCCGGAGATGTGTCATCTGGAGATCTCGCTCGCCGCGGCACCGGACTGTGTCGGTCCGTGTCCACCAGGGCAGATTTGTCAGCAATTGATAATTGAAAATTCAGACGGCAGCATAGACATGCAGTGCGTATGCGACCAGGAACTGACCGAATACGGCGATGCGCCCGAAGGTGGAATCGCCTATCCGTCCACCGGCCTTATCGGCGAATTCCCGACGTGCAGGAGCATCGGTCCGGCCGCCTGGATACAGCACAATATTGAGACTCCGAACCTGTATTTTGGAGATAGCGCCGACTCCGAACTCGACGGGAATGCCGGCGCCTGTCCGAATTGCTTCCCTCCTTATGACCGCGACGAATGCTACAACGACGGCGATGCGGGTCTGCTTATTCAGGCCCCTTACACAATCAGACTCAACGCTATTAGTGCTCTGGAAGTCGTTCCATGCAGCGGTACGGCTACCACCCTCGGCAGTGTCTGTAACAGCGTGGACTGGGGTGTGCAGATCGACATGATGATTACCAACGCTACTGACAGAGATGCTTATGTGAACGTTCTTATGGACTGGGACCAAAACGGCAAATGGGCTTACGGAACGCCCTGCATGGGTTCGACCGCGGCTGAGCACGTTCTGAAGAACTTCCCGGTTCCAGCCGGGTTTGCCGGACAACTCTCCGCCCTGAATCCTCCGGGATTTCAGCTTGGCCGATGGCCCGGATACATCTGGGCGAGGTTCACAATCGCCAACGAGCGGGTTGCCTACGATGAGCCAATAGGCTGGAACGGCCAGGGCACGTTCGTCAACGGCGAGACCGAGGACTACCTGCTGAAGGTTGTCCCTAAGCCGCCGGTTAAGCACCTGAAGTGGTCTCAGCCGCCCGTCGAAACAGACCCGACAAGTCGGATCCCCACGTACTGCGGCTGGGACGAGCCTTCATACACTCTCACAGCCCAGCCCCTCTGGCACATGGTCGCAGACGATTTCAGGTGTCTCGGCTCGATGCCCGTGACATCGGTACACTGGTGGGGCTCGTATCTGAACTGGCGCCAAACAGAACCGCCCGCGCAGCCGTTGAAGGGATGGAAAATCGCGTTCTGGACCAACGTCCCGGCCCCGGTCGGCGGCGGTTACAGTTATCCTGAAAAACCACTGCACGTGATTGATATACCGCCTGACCGTGTTGAGGTCGAATGGGTTGGCGACGATTTCTTCCCCGATATCTTGACCGAGTCGTGCTTCCAGTACTATGTCAAACTCCAAAGGAACGAATATTTCTGGCAGGGTAAGTTCTCCGATAGTGTACGCGACAACGCTTTCTGGATCAGCATAACCGCCGTCTATGAGGGAGCCGACGTCGTATATCCGTGGGGCTGGAAGACCCGGCCATGGCACTGGATGGATGACGCGGTAACCTTTGTCACCGACGAAGAGCCGATACAGGGTGGCCCCCCGCTGAATCCGGACATTAATCAGATTCAGCCGCTCGAAGCATTGGAGGAGAGCTTCGACGCCGCATTTGAGCTCGACACCCACACGGACTGGATCAAGTGGGAGCAGCCGTTCACAGGTATTCGGCGATGGCCGCACTACGAGGACAGGCTCTCGATGGCCAGAGAAGACGAGAACGGTAATGTCGTCTTCGACTCCAACATGGTCGCTGACGACTGGAAGTGCACGAAGAGAACTCCCATTACTGCCGTGGTGTGGTGGGGCTCATATATCGGCTACCAATACAATGCATGTCAGGTGCTTCAGATGCGACCGGTCAAGCCGGATTACTTCCTGCTGAGAATCTGGACAGATGTTCCGGCAGGCGGCGTTCCACCCTACAGTCATCCCGGCCACGTGGTCTGGAAGCATAAGGCCTACGAATTTGACGAAGTGCTTGTGGGCTACGATAAGCATCCGCACACCATAGTTCGTGAGCCGGTCTTCCGCTATTCCGTTCGCCTGCCTGAGAGCGAATGGTTCCTCCAGCGGCAACGGGAAACGATTTATTGGCTCAGCATCGCGGCTGTGTACAAGGCCGGTACTGACCCGTCTCATCGCTGGGGCTGGACAAATCACGCGCATGTGTTCAACGACAACGCAGTGACCGGCACTTACCTGGCCGCCAACGACGAGTGGCAGTGGAGCGAACTTTTCGATCAGACCGATGCACCTGAGGACCTCTCGTTCGTGCTCTTCTCCGACCACTGCCCGTGCCGCGGTGATATGGATGCTGACGGCTGGCTCTCATCGGCTGATGTCAGCATCATGGTGAGCACACTCCTCCCCCACGCCAGTAATTACTACTGGCTGCTGGTCCCGGAGAGTTCCTGCGGTGACATGGACGCCGATGGCTGGCTTTCCCCGGAAGACGTCAGCATACTGGTCAACACGCTCCTGCCGCATGCAAGCAACCACTACTGGCTCCGATGCCCGTAAACAACGATGGGCCCCAAAAGGCTACTGTTCCACGTACCAGCGGTCGCCCGCGCCGGAGACGAGCAGAACATTCGAATAGGCGGTGAAGTCGCCCGTGCGGATCACCGCCTTGACTTCTCTGCTTCTCTGCTTGAAATCCGCGTGCGCCATGGTCTCGACAGGTATGCCCTTCTCGAAGAGACTTACTATCGCGTTGAATCTTGTAGGGCTTACCTCTTTCGTTTCGTTGGCCATGATCAGCTTTTCGACCGAGAAGTGCTTGGTCAGCTCTTCAAGAAGCTCCAGAACCGTAGGTCTGTCCTTGGCCAAGGAGATGTCCACCGTTCGCACTCCCACCGGTATTGGAAAGCCGGCATCACAGACGATCAGCTCATCCATATGCCCCATCATTGAAATAACATCCGATACATCTCGATTTAAGAAACCTGTTTCTCTCATTCTTGGTACGCCCTGCCAATTTTTACATATACCGTGACGTTTATTCCTTCGCCGATTCTAACAAATCTTTCGATTCGTACAATCTTAACGCTACGACTTTTTTCCGTTGGCATCTACACGGGGCAAAAATCCGTTACCGTCCCGGGATGCGAGGCTAAGATGAGCAAACAGACAAGGCGTTTTAGCTTTGGCTGCATTTTGTTGGCAGGCAAATTAGGATATCGAAAGGATTTAAAGCTATGCACAATAGCAAGACTGTGAATCTCACGAATTCGCCCGGGCGGACTTTAGCCGGGCTTATCCTTGAAATTCAGCTCCTGCCTGAGCGGCGCACAAGAAAAGGCCTGTGCACCACAGGCCTTCCTTGATTTGCGAACTTTCCTCCGCCTGTGCGGTAAGAAAGACTTTGAACAAAACCCAGTATTTCAAAGTGGGCAGCCGTTGCTTGTGCCCGAAAGTCCTGACATGCAGGCGTTTTCTCGCTGGCAAGGTCTGGCTTCCCTAAATATGGGTATCGGTTTTTTCAAATCATACTTTCAACACCAACACCGCAGGGGTTAGCCCGCAAAGCTCTCTATGTTAACATCATATCAAATCACAAATGATAAAGCAAGCAAAAATCCGATAAAATTTCGACTCTCAGCTAATATTCGCACCTATTCTTCTCAATGCCGCACTTCCAAGCACTTTTGGTGTGCTTGTTCTTTTTGCTCTTCGGCGACTCGGCAGCTTTCACTTTAATTAAATGCGCCGCCCCACCTGCCCCCAAATTTTAAACTCCTTCGTACAACCATCGAAAACCACGCATTGAATTTTACAACACCTCACAAAATAAAATACATTCACATTTGTAAGCTTGTTCAACACCGCACCAAGGCCAAAAACGAACAAAACACCACATTTATGGTCATAAAATGCAAGAAAAATTCTATTTCGCTGGATCTGCCGCCCCCTTGTCCGACTGCCCTAATCAGCGGGAACACACCGCCCTTTTGTCCACGCCAGCAGGCTTTGTACCTTCTCAGCCATTGTCACCGACAGCGGCGGCGAGCCGTTCAGCGCCGAGACTATTCTCTCTGTGTCTACATCGCATCTTTCCGCATATGCTTCGTGAAGAGCCGACACCACCGCCTGTTCGATTTCCGAGCCGCTGTAACCTTCCGAGGCGACGGCCAGCCTGTCAAGGTCGAACTTCTCCGGTTCGCGACGCCGTTTTCTCAGATGGATCGCAAATATTTGGGCTCGAGTCTCACAATCCGGCAGATTAACAAAGAAAATTTCATCGAAGCGACCCTTTCGAAGAAGTTCCGGCGGCAGCGCCTCGATGTCGTTGGCCGTGGCCACGACAAATACCGGCGCCTCATGCTCCTGAAGCCAGGTCAGCAGCGAGCCGAACATACGCTGCGATAGACCCCCGTCGGCGCTTCGGCTCGCCGCAGAGGCAAAAGCCTTTTCGATCTCGTCGATCCACAAAATCACCGGTGACATCATCTCCGTCTGCCTGAGCGCCTCCCGCAGGTTCCGCTCGGATTCGCCGATAAAGCTGGCATACAGAGTCCCGGGGTCGAGCCTGAGAAGCGGCTGCTGCCAAGCCGTGGCAATCGCCTTTGCACAGAGACTCTTGCCCGCGCCCTGAATGCCAAGCATAAGCACCCCTCGGGGCGGCTTCAGCCCGAACTTCTCGGCATTCGATGTGAACGCGTCCCGGCGAACGCTCAGCCACTTTTTCAACCGTCGCATCCCGCCAATCTCATCGAGCGTTAACGGCGTCTGAATGTATTCGAGCAGCCCGCCGCGCTGTATCATGCGACGCTTGCTCGCAATGACAGAGTTTATGTCGTTGTCGCCGAATACGTGGTCGGTCGCAACCGTGTCGAGAATAATCCTCTCGGCCTGGCGACGCGTCAGGCCCCGAAGATTCCGCACGATCGTATCAAGCCCCCTCTCGCTTATTCCCACTTCGATCCGCTCCTTGCGATGAAAGCGGCTCAGTGTGCTCTTCATAATCCTGAAAAGCTCAGCCTCGTCGGGCAGTGACAATTCGAAAGGCCTCACATAAGATTTGATCACTTCCGGCAGCTTGTCGTTATGGTCTATGAGCACAAGGGTGCTGTTGTTTTCCATGAACTGACCTAAAATGTCACGCAATATCCGAAGCGCCTTGCCGCTCTTGAGGTGCTCTGCAAGGTCAAGTGCAACGCAGATCGAACCGTCCTTTGCCCCCGCGAGATTTCGAAGGCCGTCCTCGGGCCTTTCGGTACCCACGATAACCGGGCTCTCGGCCAACAGACCCTCCCTCACACCTTCGGCCATGGACCATATCCACACGTCCCTGCCCAGCTTAAGAGCCGTCTCCCGGACGACCCCTAAGGCGTACCGCTCTTCATGCGTCACGATGGATACGCAACTGTATCCGCCTTTTATTAGCTGTTCAAATTGCTCGAAATCATCTCCCATGCTTTCGCTCAGGGAATAAGGGCCTATCCGAATAACCGGCAGCCTCGTGAAACCGCGAACTCTCACATTTATACCGCAAAAAACGCTAAACCGTTCGCAGCTCAGCCTTTATCGACGCAGCCAACGCGTTCACAATCTCCGCCTCAAACTCGTCTACCCTCTCGTGGGTCAAAGTCCCTTCTTCGTCCCTGAAACGCAGCGATAGCGTCACGCTCTTTTTCCCGGGCCCGATGGCCTTGCCGCGATAAATCCCCACAAAACGCACCTCTTCCAGTTCCGGCGGCGACTTGCTGCGCAGCGACTCCATAATATCTGCCCACGCGGTCCGCTCGTCGACTATTAGCGACAGGTCGCGCACTATCGCCGGGAATCTCGGTATCGCCTTCACCTTCACTGCCGCGGTCGGCAGAGCCATGAGCTGTTCGAAATCCAGCTCCGCGGCGCAAGGGCTGACTTCCTTGAAATCGAATTCCTCCTTCACTGACTTCGAAACGATACCAGCCGCCCCGATGATGTTTCCGTTGACGCTGATCCGTGCGCCCACTTCGGCCCAGCTCAGGTCGGCGGGGCTGAAACGAACTTCGACATCTCTGCTGATACTATCTATCAGCCCTTCGACAACGCCGCAAAGGTCTCTGAGGTCACTGTCACAGACAAGCCCAAGCCTGGTCTTCTCAACCGGCAGTTCGCCGGCTCCCTTCGGAACAAACGTGTCGGCTATTTCGAATATACGGCAGGGCACGTTGCCCGCATTCAGGTTCGTCTTCAAAACCTCCACCAGCGAACCTATCAGGCTCTGACGAAGCAGATTTGCCGTCTTTCGCGACACATCCTGCACAGCCATGTATCCGGCTGTGCCCGGCTCCGCGAAGAGATCGGCCATACGCTTGTCCACAAAACCAACCGTAATCGTCTCGTAGAATCCACAGCCGTTAAGATATCCGGCCACCGCCGTTAATATCCTTTGACGACGATCCACCGGCGCAACCTCGATCCGGATTTTCCGCTCCGTCGGCACTTTGTTGTAACCGTAAACGCGCGCCACCTCCTCAATCAAATCCACCTCGCGATAAACGTCGCTTCGCCAAGATGGCACGGTACAGTTGACCGAATCGCCCTCGCGTTGCGGCTGGAAACTCAGCCTCGACAATATGCGCACAGCTTCGTCCGGCGGCACCTCGATACCCAACAGCTTGTTCAATCGCCCAAGACGAAGCGTCACCTGTCTTGGCTCGGGCCTCCCGGGGTATGCGTCGACCACACCCTTTGCCGCTTTGCCCCCGGCGACCTGCATAATCAACTGCGCCGTGCGCTGCGACGCCCAGTCGACATTTTCCATATCCACTATCCGTTCGAACCTGAAAGACGACTCCGAAGCCAGGCCGAGCTTGCGGGATGTTCTCCGAACGCTAACCGCATCGAAGTATGCATCCTCCAGCAGTATCGTCGTCGTCCCTCCACCTACCTCCGTCTCCAGCCCGCCCATCACACCCGCCACGGCTACCGGGCTCTTCGCGTCGGCGATTATCAGCATCTCAGGGTCCAGCCTGCATTTGGTCCCGTCGATACTCACAAGCAGCTCGCCCGGGACAGCTTTCCTGACGATTATCTTTCCATCCTCGATCTTTGCATAATCGAAGGCGTGCGGCGGCTGGCCCGTTTCCATCATCGCGTAATTCGTCGCGTCCACCACGTTGTTGACGCTGCGCATCCCGACCGCTTCCAGCCGCTTTCTCATCCACTCCGGCGACGGCCCCACCTTCACGCCCTCGATAACCCTCGCCGTGTACCGGCGGCACAAATCCGGCTCCGCAATTTCCACCTCGGCCAATTCACCCGTACGCTTTTCCGATTCGGGTAACTCCACAACGGGCATCTTCAACTCCTTGCCCGTCGCAGCCGCCAGTTCCCGCGCAATGCCGATATACCCCAGACAGTCCCCGCGATTGCTCGTTACCTCCACATCGAGCACCGTATCCGCGTCCAGCCGCTCGATACCCTCGCAGGGAAACCCAAGATCGCTCAGAATCTCGGCAACCTGCTCAGCCGAAACCTCAATCTCCACATAATCGCTCAACCAGTCCAAAGAAATCTTCATAATCCAGGCGCCGCCAAATACAAAAGTCCAATTTGCACAACAACTTAGCCTCTATAAAGACCCCTGTCAACGATTTTGACCCGGACAATCCCCCCTGCACCGCCTACCCCCCAAAAGGCAAAACCCAACCACAAAAACACCAGCCCCCTCTTATTCGCCGGAATAATCCTTAAAATCCTGCATCCACTCGGGCCACTCCGGCAGGACAATATCATCCGGCCACTCGCGATGCCATTTGAGCACCCACAGCTCCTTGAGCCCCACTTTCCTTGCAGAAAAATCCAGGAACAGACAATTCACCCCACCGTTGTGCCGGTTGATGCAAAAGTTCCTGATCTCGTTTATGTCTGGTGTCCCATACTTGGGATCGTACCCATAGTAGATTTGCCCGTCGTATTCCGGGGGCTGATCGACGACACGTGGAACACCCCCGCGTGCGCCATCGAGAAGCACTGGTGCTCTGTCGGCCCCTTTCAGCCCGACAGTCAACCAATCCGTTTGCGAACTTGTATACTTCATGCCGGCCCCACCAACGTGCCCATTCGCACCATAGCTGCCCAAAACATCCTGCCTGCCCCAATCAGCCGGAAGCCCACCCTGAACGACCCAGGCTTCAAACTTTCCACCCCTGTGAGAGTCTGAATGTGGAACTGTAGCTGAGGGACAAAGCAAAAGCTTAAAGTCCCGGTAGTATGGATACAACTGATACCAAAACCCGGTGCAAAAGCGGCCTTCGTGGTCATCCGCAAACATCTCGTAAACCACCCCCCACTGCCGCAGGTTCGAAAGGCACAGCGCCTCTTTGGCCCGCCTGCGCCCACCGCCTCCTATGGCAGCGAGGTTCGCGACCAGGAATATCCCGCAGAGTATTGCAGTCACAAGCCCTTTCCCGTTGAAAACCGTCTTTGATTTCATAGTTCGGTCCTCCGGCGTTTTCTAATCTTCACCTCTTGGGTAGTCCCTGAAATTTGCCATCCACTCCGGCCACTCCGGCGCCGGATCGTTGCCTGAATTCCACTGCCGATGCCACTTAAGCTCCCACAATTCCTTCAGCCCCACCTTTCTTGCGGAATAATCGAAAAAAAGCCCCTGCGTCGCGCCATCATGACGGTCAACACAGAAACGAGTCATGTAAACGCCCGTTTCGGCAAGGTACTCGTAGCGAGTCGCAGGCGGCTCCTCCCGGTGCTGGGGGAATCCTTCACACCATACTGCGTCCAGCATCACCGGGATAATCTTAGGTCTCTTGTGCCCGGTGATATGTCTCCACAGAGACGCCTCATTATGTTCGGGCCGGTCGACAACCCACAAATTCACCCCATAGCTGCCGTATATGAAGTCCTTCTGGTAGTCGAGCCACAAAGCCCATGCCGAAAACATTCCTTTCTCCACTTCGTAGCGTCCTACTCCCGCGGGCTTTTTGCTCGCCGTCGGGCAGCAAAGCAGCTTCCTTTCTCGATAATACGCCCACAATATCGCAGGCCACGAATGGTCCTCGTCACAGATCCCCGTCTGATAAGGTGCGTTGGGGACAATCTCAAAATCGGCATAAGCCGGGTCTGACGTGTCGAGCAGATCTATAATCTCGTTGCCGGACATAAACCTGCCGGCGTTGTCATCCAAAAACATTTCCCATATACCACCCCACTGCCGCAGGTTCGAAAGGCACAGCGCCTCTTTGGCCCGCCTGCGCCCGCCGCCGCCTATCGTGGCAACGTTGGCCAATAAAATTATTATACAGCCCAAAACAACAATAATGTCTTTTTTGGTTAATGTGTGCTCTTGTGTCATGACCCTAATCCTCAATTAGCCATCGATTCGCAATAACCGCGAAGTCGGCAAAGTCCACATACAGGTCCCTGTCCGCATCGCCCGGATAGTAGGTTGTCCCATACGTCCAGCAGTGTTCCTCATGGTAGAATTCGTACTCGTAGGGGTCCGTGCACTCGAGCCAATCGGCTGCCACAAGGGCTAGGTCGGTGAAGTTCACTACCCCGTCTGCGTCAAGGTCCTGTGGTTTGTGGAGATCGGGTTTACCGTCGCCGCATGCGTCCCGGCTTACCGCTACCAGCTTGTTCTCACCGGTTACCAGCATTGAGGAATCCTCCGAATCGGCAAGCACGATTGTCCCGTCGCCCGTTATCACCGGAAGGATCAGCCAGTCCTCGCTTTCGAACCTCGCAAGCTCTTCACCGGCAGGACTTACCACGTAAAAACCGTCTTCATCATTCGCCGCATAGATAAGACCATCGCCACCGACAGTCAGGCTAAATCCGCCGACCATCCCCAGACGCGTCACCCACCTGATAGTCCCGTCGGGATTTACCGCCCGCAGATACGGGTCCGTATCGAGGCCCACATAAATCGTTCCATCCGGTCCCAATGCGGGTTCGCAAAGGCCCGACCCGCGGACGTTCCGATACCTCAGGTATTCGTGAGGTGCCAATCCGAACCAGTTTTCGCATAGCTGGTCGTAATAATCCAGGTCTAAATCCCAGCGCACACTCCCGCAGAGAGTATCCGGCTGCGGTGTTAATTCGCTTGACCATATAATCTCCCCGTTGCCGGGGTTGATTGCATACAGGTTCGGGTCATAGGCCAACGTCTGGTATATCGTCCCGTCTTCTGCGACGACCGGCGATGCAACGGGCCAGCCGGATTCGGTGGGGCTGTTCGGATCGCACGGATCGATAGGATGTGTGAAACTGCAAGTCCACTTTACGCTTCCATCGGCAGCATCGAGGCAGTAAAGGTTCGGCTCGTATACTGCGCCCACATATACCGCACCGTCCGGTCCGATTGCGGGCGAAGCGAAAATCGCACCTGCCGGAACCAGCCCCACACCTCTGGTCGTAAAGGTCCACAATTCACTGCCGTCGCGATCAAGGGCGTAAAGCGTTCCGTCCTCGGAACCGGCGTACACCTTGCCGTCGGCTGAAACCGCCGGCGCCGAAGACACCGGCGCCGCGGTCGTATGTGTCCAACGCAAATTCCCGTCAACATCCACAGCGTACAATTTGCCGTTCTTCGCCCCGACATAGAGCGTCCCATCCGGCCCGATACTCGGAGCACTCACAAGCGGCGAATTCGCATCATAGCTCCACAAAACCGACCCGTCCCCACCGTTGAGCGCGTACAGCTTGCCGTCCTCACACGCCACATGGACCCTGTCATCTTTTCCAATGGTCACACTTGCCGAGACCGCTCCGGGTATCTCGAACTGCCACTTCACACACCCAAGTTCCGGACCGCTGCTGCCGCTCAGACCCCTGCGGTCGAAACCACCGCCCAATGTCTTCCACTTCGCCTCCACCGGCTCTCCCGGTGAATCAGGCCGAATACTAAACAGCCCGCTCGAGGTCGCGACGACATTGGCGTCGGCAACGCTCGGAACCACCGAAACCATACAACTATTAGAATCAACCCCCTCCGGCAGTTGCCACACATACCTGCCCGTATCACCCACCCCGCCTGCAATCGTCTCCCAATTCTGGCCCGCATCCGAACTGAACAGAATATCCACATTTGCTTTGAAAACGTCAGTCTCCCAGCCAATCTCATGCCTGCTGCCTGCCGCCCACACATCCCCTGCCGCAGGGCTTGTAACGGTTATCATGGGCATGAAGTATTCGTCAGCACCTATGTCCGCACACCTGCCCATCACACGCGGTTGGCCATCTATGTCGAGAGCACCGGCTTCGACCCATCCGTAACTGGCATTGATACATGGCGAACCGGCCTGTAGGTGCAAATCACCGAAATCATCGTTCGCCCCCTCATCAACCTCCAGCGTTTCAGGATCGTCACCCCAACCGTC
>Ga0180438_10007261_pt1 | contig 14530 bp, 16 predicted proteins | sample SS_ome_12_FD_132455 | JGI IMG/M metagenome (GOLD analysis project Ga0180438, IMG submission 132455) | Hypersaline lake sediment archaeal communities from the Salton Sea, California, USA - SS_3_D_2 metaG | ecosystem: Environmental > Aquatic > Non-marine Saline and Alkaline > Hypersaline >...
GGCGTTTTGGCTGGGCCGAAAGTAAGACTCGGCTGGTATTACTGTCCGTTAGAGGAGGGAGCTAAGCCGATACTGTTCCGTGTTTACTGGGATGGTGGTAACGGACAGATTGATTATCAGAACCCGTTGGCTGCGATCAATTATGAGGGGCAGGGGTTTTACCATTTTCATAGCCAGACTCTTGTTGCAGGAGCGTATCATTTTGCGGTAATGGCGGTAGATTCTAATGGTATCGAGGGCAATTCTCAGACTGTGTTAAGAATAAAGGTTGCTGACAGCGGGCCTGATATTGTCAGAGTTGCAAATATGGAGGTTCTCTAAGACCGAGCATTATTATGTTTAACATTGTAGATTTTTTTGAGCCTTATGAAAGTAAATTAGCTCTTCCAGCCGCCAGAGTAGTTATTTTGCTGGGGGGAGTTCCGTGCGAGCGTCTTCATCTGAAAGAGATATTACGTAGCGGTTGGCCGAATTTCAGCAGAGCCAAGTTTGTTTTTGAGTCTGTTGCCGCAGGTGACAGTGTTGCGGCTGGTATGTCTTTGGTCAGAGAAAAGGTTGAGATGGGCAGGTCGGTAAGCATTCGGCGGTTCTACAGCAGCGGAGTTCAGGGCAGCGGAGCTTCCAGCATACCGGTGTTTGCAGGGAAGATTGAATCTATCCGCCAGGAGACTGGCGATGGCCGGGAAATGCTTGAAGTTATAGCGAGGGACTGCAGTGCTGATTTTGAGCGGGTACTGGTATATGGTCGACGGGCGGCAGGAGCGGATGAAAAGGATGTTTTTTTAAGTGGAGCTGAGACAATTTTCAATCCGGATGGCAAGGGCAATGCTGCTGTGTTGAGTTCTTCGGGTGCCGGTGAAGACCATACTCTTTTTTCCAGTGACTCTGATTGTGGTAGTTATTGGAGATACTCGCAGGCAATCGACTATTTGCTGTGTGAATATATGCCCGCCGGGAAGCTGCATCGGCCAAGTATAGCGCAGCTTGACGCGATAACCGAGTGTCAGACGTTACGAGATTTTGACGTTACCGGCCTTAGTTTACTGGAAGCGCTGCATAGATGTTGTGACAGAATTGGTCTGGCGTTCAGGTTTGTACCCAGGCTCATTCCAGGTTGCAGTGGTCAGGCAATAGTATTTTATCGTCCCGGTAGTGGTCCGGTTATGGAATTGAATTGCCAGGAATATGGCGAGCGGTTGAGTATTTCACAGACGAATATATCCAGTCTGAAATCAGAGAAGCACTTCTGGCCTGTTACCAACAGATACATCGGGCAGGGCGACTATAAGATTTATGAGGCTACGTTTGAACTTGTGAAGGGATGGGACCCGAACCTTGAGGATACAGACTATGACAAGTTTTCGCCTTCGATGAATCCGGACTTTTATAAAGTCAAGGATATATATCGCAAATGGTGTTTGAACGAGGCCGGTGATTACACCGGAGCACCCTACAGCCGGGGGGAGGCTTTTGATTTTTCAAAGGTTTTTGAAAAGGAACAATATGTGTGCAGGCGCAGGCGTTTTTGGCCTGCCTTGAGTAGAGACTTACAGGGAAAGTCTTTGGGGTATTACCTGCAGGTCTCTTTCAACGGAGGATTGACATGGTGGCAGTACCTTTATGCATTTAATAATTTACTGGAGGAATGCGGGATTTGGCTTAGCAGCGATCAACTCGATGTTGATACGTGGATAGCCGCTCTTAAAGGCGAGTTAAAATTCAGGATAACTGCTTCAATAGTAAGTGACGCCCGAATCAATTACCAGATGTCCGATGGTCCGGTTGGTTCGGTTATACCTGTTCAGGACCATCTGTTTGTAACACCTGGCGGCTTTAAATGTCGAAAGGTCTGTGAAGAAAGCATTTTCTACAATTCTACTGATGGGGCACTCGGCACAGCGGATGAAGTTGACGATAGTGCTCCACTTCGCGAATTTGTTCGTGGAATAGCAAAGCGTCAGGCAGCGACAGCCCAGAAGGCTTCCATAACCACTGCTTATCTGAACTTTGATTACGATGTTGGCGATAGAGTGGTCATTGGGCCTGATGGAAGGAATATATTAGATTCCCAGAGCGACAATCGAAGTATGTTATGGGTAAACGAGGTTAGGCTGGACTTTGATAAACAAAAGACAGTGCTTGGAGTTGTCCGGCAGAGAAATTTGCAGGTCTGAAAGGCGGGGGCTGTGGCATGGCAGGAAACGGAGTGTTGTCAGGAAGGTTTCGGAGAGAAGGAGAGTTGCAACCGGGGGAAGTGTCGGTAGTAACCTCCCCCGGCGCAAGAGCTGCGGCTTGGGTAGTGAAAGTAAAAAGTCTGTCTTCGTATAATTTTTACAACGTGCGCAGCGTAATAGTAGGTGATGCAGGCTCTTTTCCTGTCGAGATAGGGGTTGAAAAAAAGGCGGTTAACGTGGCAGAGCCTTTTGACCAGCAAGGCCAGATTGAGGCCGGCACATATGCAATAATGTTCAAAGTCGGTGATAAATACGTTTTTTATGCCGCGGTGTAATAATGAGCAGGGATAAATTTTCGAACTGGAGTTTTGACCATCAGGTTAATCTTTCTGTGTTAGTACAGCTTATATTGCTGGCTTCGTTGATTGTAGGTAGCTGGGTAAATCTGCAGCGACAGTTATATTTGCTTCGGCATGATGTTCGTTTATTACTTGAGCAGCAGAAGGAGTTTGAAGAAGAGCTGGAAACAATCTCTGCAAAAAGCATTTCCTATGAATATCGCATACAGGCAATTGAGAACAATCTGCAAACAAAAAGCGGTTCGGAGGAAAACCATTGAGCGTTCAAACTGGAGGTATTGTTATGAAAAAGTTTTTTATTTCTCTGATGGTGTGTACGTTGATCTTTTTTGCTGGTTGCCGGATGTTGCGTTTTGCTCCTGATGAAGTTCAAAAGCAAAATGCGTGGCTTCACAATCGTACGGTTGCTATGGTTTCTGAGGTAGCGCAAAATGAGGAAGCTTCAGACAAGCTCCGGCAATTGACCGATGTTGCAGAATTGCAAAGCAGGGCATTTATTTCTTATTATGGGTTGCCGGAGGAGTTCCCCAAGGCAGATACTATCGAAGATGTACTGCGTAAATCTAATATTGGGTTGGCACATACAGCTTTGGCGGTGTCGGCTCAGAGGCCGGATGCCTGGCAGATGGTTGATGCGGCCCTGCAGATGGGGATTGGTATTTGTGCTTTGCTGGGAGGTGTATATGGGACACGGGCAGTAAAGTTTCTCAAACAGGCAAAGAACAAGTCCAACGCCTTGAAAGAAATAATTGAAGGTAATGAACTGTTTAAGAAAGCACACGAAACGTCCACCGGCGAGTTTAAACAGGCTCATCGGAATCAATCGCCACAGACCCGCAAGATTGTGGCTGAATTAAAACACTGATATCATCGCAGGTGCTATGCTGAACAATAGCGGTTAGTTTGCTGTAGGATGCTCAAAGTTCTTGAAGTTGACGCTTCGATAGATTAGTATTAAGTTTTTCTTGGCAAATAATCGGAGCGGAACGATGGTAGTTGGTTTACTCGAAGCACAACTGCACCTGCATGGAATTAACTCGCTCAAGGGCAAAAGAAGCATTGTTAAGAGCCTGGCGGGGCGATTGAAAAGCAGGTTTAATATCTCAATTTCAGAAGTGGACCATCAGGACAGCAAAATTAGCGCACTTCTTGGCATCTCGATTGTTTCCAATAACAGGCGTTTTATAGAACAGCAATTTGATAAAATCACCGATTTTATGCGGCGGGACGGTCGGTTTTCATTGGGTCGGATTGAACGGGAAACTTTTTAGCACATTTACCGAACCTTTGTTTGTGCAGGTAAAAAGAAGGTTCCCGTACCAAGTAATACGGGAACCCATATACAAAGTAGCTTGCCCCCCCCAACTTCACCGCGATTAACAACTACGGTGTTAAGAAAACTTTGCTTGTCCTTACACTTAAACCATAACATACAAAATGGAAGTTACAAATTAATGCATTAATTTTTTGCCGGTTTTAGCCGTGGTTTCCTGCCTGGGCCTGCTTGTTCGTTTCAGAAGTAGTTTCCTTAATACTTGCCTTTTCCTTGAGTGTATCCACATAAGCTTCCACAGCTTCTGTCAGCTTTTTTCCTTTTAGCTGTTCGATGATTGTCTGCCTTGCATCTTCGAGCGAGGCTGTCTCGGATAGTTTTTTGTCATATACCTTTGCAATATGCCAGCCATATCTGGTTCTGAATGGCCTGCTTGTTTGTCCGGGTTCGAGATTGAAAATCACATCTTCAAATTCTTCGACCATTTGCCCTCGTCTGATGTGTCCAAGATAACCCCCTGCATCTCCACAGTCTGTATGCTCGTCTGCCGCTATTTCAAAGGAGCCGCTTTGCTCGATTTGTTTTGCTGCAGCCTCGATACCTTTATGGGCCTGTTCTTCATCTGCCTGCCAGTTTATATATTTTACGATATGTGCAACTTTTGCAGTTTCAGGCGATTTGAATTGGTCTTTGTGCTCCTGATAAAATTGTTGTATATCTTTTTCTGCCGGCTCGGTGGAAGTACTGTGAATTTTCTCCAGTAATTTTTCAATTTGCCTGTGGGTTTTTATTTCCTCCCGTACGGTTTTTTTAGCCTCATCGGAGAGATTGTCAAGATTTTGCCCCCTGTCGCTGTACTCTTTTCTGACTTTCTCGAATATCTGTTCAATTTCGGAATTGCTTATATCTGGGAATTGCCTGCGAGCTTCCTGCTCGAGCAGTTTTTTTTCAACTACATTTTCTTTTGACCATTCCAGCAATTGACGCCGTTGCTCTTTTTCAGCCTGGTCGGGAAATGTTCGTTTGTAATGCGGCTCAAGCCGCTGATATTCCTGTTCAATTAAGCTGTCGCCGATTTTTTCGCCATTTACAATGAGTGTCATTTTTACATCTTTCTATAGTTTTAACCTTTCGATTTAGCGTACCAGTCAGGGTCACCGGATAGCTTTTCTTTTGCTTCGAGTGTCATCATCTTAAAAGCAGGGTGGTCACTGCTCCAGGAACGCAGGGCAAAAGAAGTATTTCGCATTTTCTCTACTTCCGCAGCCGCATCTTCGAAGTAACTTCCATAGATATGCAGCGAATCACTGATGTCCACATAGCGAGAAACGGTAACTTGTCTTTTTATTTTCTGGCTTATTTGTTCTGCTATGAGCCGGGCCAGGTCAGTAAAGGCATAAGCATTCATAAACCAGGCTTTATACAAGTCTCGGCTTCGCCAGTGAGTATTCATATTCAAGCCCACTTTTCCATTTGCGTCTTCTATCAGCCGCCCCCATACTCTCTGCAGGCAGGGCGGGTCATCGATATTTGCATCCGCGGTGGGTATCCATGTGATTGCCTGTGCTCGGCGTGTATGGAGCGTTTCAGCTAGCTTATCTACGATGCACTGTATTTGGTTGACCGGCTCGAATGGATTGGACGAATTCGTACAGCCTATATTATCAACGGGACAATATGCAAAAAGTCGCTGGTGATAGGTATAAGTCCACTTGCCGGCGTTCGGATCTATCCAGTGGTCGTGAATGCCGTTAATAACTTCCTGCCTATAGGTTTCAAGCTCAACGGGCCCGCCGGGGAAATTTTTATGTATCCGCGGTTCAGACAAAGGCTCTTCAACGGTTACTATTACAGTGGCATCTTTACTCGGCGGGTCCGACGGTTTGTCATATTGCGTTTTAACGTCGACGCCATTGTCCCAGACCGCCAACATAGCTTTTTCCCACGCCTCAGGCAGGCATTTGGCGGTAATGGAGACTACCGGCACTTTTGTGGTCTCTGAAACAGTACTCATTTGTTATCCATTTTGATAGTGTATGGTTTTGTGTGCGGTCTGCGTTTTGTGAATCTGGATAAATCCAGCTCCTCCTTGGTTATATCGTATCTGCGATGGAAGCGCTCCGGTATGTCGTCTCGAAGCATCCTTCTTGCTTTGTAATCATACTTCGTTCCGGGCCATTTCTCCATCACACGCCGGCAGTTTTTAACCATCAGGTTAAAGCCAACCTGCAGCCTGCCAATACTGCGGGCAGGAGCGGCTGTATTTAACTGTCTCTGTGCTTCAATAGCATCAATCTGGGAAACTTCCCTGAAATATAACGTAATTTCCTTTTCTCTCTCTGGCTCTTCAGGTTTTTGAAAAATCTGTTCTTCTTGATTTTCTTTGGCTGATTCAGCCTTTTCGTCAGAAGTTCCTTTTTCCGTCGGCTGCTCTTGTTCCTGCCGGTTTTCCATATCCTTTGCTTTCGGCGGGCCTAATAATCTCTGCTTGTCTTGCCGGGCGACATCCTGAAAAGTTGTTTCTGTTTTCGGTGTAAGGCTGCCGGGTAAATACCTGAGCCCAATAACAGCCAGGCCGAATATAACGACAATACCAACCACAACTTTCAGCCAAAATGAGTCCATTGCTTTTCACCCTGCATCTGTTTACGAAGTAGAATCAGCTAGAACCACCATCGCATATTAACAACTTTGCACAGTGAGGGAAAGAGGAATTTACTCTGTATTGCTTGCTGGCGAAGGTTTATGGCCTTGCAAAAGGATTTGATTACGATAAAATGGGACAACCTTAGTAACAATACAGGGCTGATTGTAATATGTGCTTATGTTCACAGGACTTATAGAAAAAGTATGTACGGTTAAGAACGTCTCGACACTCTCGGGCGGCGGGACGATGCGGCTTGGTGTCGATCTGGGCGAATTGGTGCAGGGTTGCAGGGTGGCCGACAGCATTGCCGTCAACGGAGCATGTCTGACAGCGCGAGCAATCTCCGGTGGCACAGTAACGTTTGATGTCAGCAGCGAGACTTTGCAAAAATCGAACCTTGCTCTGTTAAAGCCCGGCGAGCCGGTCAACGTAGAGCGCCCCCTTAAACCGTCCGACCGGATGGGAGGCCATTTTGTCCAGGGGCATATCGATGGAGTTGCGACTATAGCTCGGATAAAAAAAGATGGCCAATTCCGGGAAATATACTTTACCGCGCCGCAACATTTGCTCGCCTGGATGGTTACAAAAGGTTCTGTAGCAGTGAACGGCGTTTCGCTGACCGTCGCAAAGATGGATTCGAAAGGCTTTCAAGTAGCAATAATACCGCAGACACTGGAAAGCACCACGTTCTGCCGTGCAAAAGCTGGAGAAAAAGTAAATATCGAAACTGATTTAATAGTTAAGGTTGTCCGCAAGCAGCTCAATAATATTCTGCCGGCAAAACAAGACCTGACAATTGAAAAGCTGCAGCAATTAGGCTTTTAGCCGACAGGTAGTTTCAAAAATAAAATCACTCAGTTTTAGTAAGGGAAACAATATGCCCGCCCAGATACAACTACAAAAACAGCCTTTCCGCAAACTCCCCGATGGCCAAGAGGCACTCCTCTACACACTCACCAACGCAAACGGTCTCTCCGTCAAAATAACTGAATTCGGCGCAACTATCGTTGCAATAAACACTCCGGATGCCGCCGGGCAAATCGACGACATCCTTCTCGGCTACGACAACCTTGATGGATACCTTAACGACCAGGTATATTTCGGAGTTACCGCCGGGAGATACGCCAACAGAATCAAAGACGCAAACTTCTCTATAAACTCAAAAAACTGCCAGCTCGCCAGAAATCACGGCAAAAATCACCTCCACGGTGGAAATAAAGGTTTTAACAAACGCCTCTTCAAATCAGAACCTTTCACCGACAACGATTCAGCAGGCGTAAAACTAAGTTACCTCAGCCCAGCTGGAGAGGAAAACTACCCCGGCAATCTCGTTACTACCGTTGTCTGCTCTGTAAATAATCAAAACCAGTTGACCGCTGACTTCTACGCCGCTACTGACCAGACCACTATTGTGAATCTCACCCATCACTGCTATTTTAACCTGCTCGGCCCGGACAAAGCAGACATTTTAGACCACGAACTGCAAATAAACGCCGACCATTTTACCACTATCGATGATGAATTAATACCAACCGGCGAAATAAGGCCTGTAAAAGACTCACCTCTGGATTTCACCAAACCTGCAAAAATCGGCAAACGAATCAATGAGGATTGCGACCAGTTGAAATTCGCTAAAGGATACGACCACAACTTTGTCCTCAACGGAAAAGCCGGCGAGTTGAAACATGCCGCCACTTTGCACGAGCCAAACACGGGCAGAGTTATGCAAATCCAGTCCACCGAACCAGGAATCCAGTTCTACTCAGGAAATTTCCTCGACGGAACTATCAAAGGAAAACACAAAAGGCCCTACCAGCACCGGACCGGCCTGTGCCTCGAGCTGCAGCACTTTCCTGATTCGCCAAACCACCCGAATTTCCCAACCACTATACTTACTCCGGGACAGACATACAGGCAGACCACCATCTATACCTTCTCTACTCGATGAAAGGGTTGCGCCGATGAGCACGATTGACCTTATTGTATTTGCCGGCTTTTTCGTTTTGGTCATCGCAGTTAGTATGTACAAGAGCCGCCGTGAGAAAACCAGCGAAGACTATTTTCTCGCGGGCCGTTCCCTCATCTGGCCTTTCATCGGTATGTCTATGATTGCCGCAAACATCTCCACCGAACACATCGTCGGAATGTCCGGCCAGGGCGCAAGAGGTATCGGGCTGGCAATCGCAAGCTACGAATGGATGGCTGCCGTTACTATGGTCGTCGTTGCCTTCTTTTTTCTGCCGAAATTTCTCAAATCCGGCATCTACACTTTTCCCGAATACCTCGAATACCGATACACACCCTCGGCAAGAAGCCTTATGGCCTTCTACACTATGCTCATCTACGTTTTTGTCCTTGTGGCCTCCATCCTCTACTCCGGAGCACTGGCAATGTCAACTTTCTTCGAAGGCGACTCACTGTTCGGTATAAGATTAACACTCACTAACAGCGTTATACTCATTGCCGTCGTGGCTGCTATATATACCGTCTGGGGAGGACTCAGAGCCGACGCATGGGCAGACCTCTTTTTCGGCTCAAGTCTTATTATCGGCGGCGCCATCGCACTGTTCTTCGGGCTTAAACAAGTCAATGGCCTCGGAAACTTCCTCGCAGAAAACCAGGATAGGTTGCATATGATACTGCCCGCAGATAATAAAGTTCTGCCATGGACAGCACTGCTCTTCGGCCTGTGGATTCCGAACTTCTACTACTGGAGCGTAAACCAGTTCATCACCCAGCGGACACTCGCGGCAAAGAGCCTCAAACAGGGCCAGCTCGGCATTCTCATTGCAGCCGGTTTGAAGCTGCTGATACCTTTTATTATTGTCCTGCCCGGCATCATCGCATGGCAGCTCTACGGCGGACAAATGGCAAATCCCGACCAGGCCTTCCCCATGCTGATAAAAAAACTCATCCCTGCCGGTATCTCCGGCTTTGTATTTGCTGCCGTTTTCGGCGCCGTCATCAGCTCGCTGGCTTCTATGCTCAATTCCGCCGCCACCATTTTTACTATGGATATCGTCAAACGAAAAATTCACCCAGCCGCCTCGCAGCGACAGATTGTATGGACCGGAAGATTTTCCACCGCTGCCTTTGTCATTATCGGCTGTATCATCGCTCCCTGGCTCGGACACCCCGCTCTCAGAGGTATCTTTACATACATCCAGGAATTCCAGGGTTTCATCTCGCCTGGCATCCTCGCCGCTTTCGTCGTTGCCCTTGCTTTCAAACGCGCACCACGCCAGGCAGGGCTTACCGCACTTATATTAAATCCTATCATCTACGGCTCGCTCTTTATCTTCTGCGGCACCTTACCGGCCTTCGAGAAAATACGTATCGCAGAAATCGCTTTTCTCAACAGGATGGCACTTACCTTTATAATAATCCTCGCCGTACTAATTGCTATGACTCTTATCTCACCACTCAGCCGGCCGGTAAGTATGCCTGAGAGGAAACAATTTGAAATGGAAACCCCAAAAATCGCAAAATTTCTCGGCGTCGCCATCATACTCGCCACCGTTGTACTCTATATTATCTTCTGGTAGAATGCAGCTTTAACTATTGCAAAAAAGGACAAACAAATGACACAAACTGAGCAGAACAAAATCGCCATCGAAAAAATCAAGGAAATGGCTGCCGAAAAAGACATCAACCTTGCCGGCGCAAAAATCAGAAGAACCTCATCCAGATTTCCGCTCTCCGTCGGGCACGGCGACTACAACGGTACCGAGTTGTTCGGGTTCGGCACCGACAGATTTATCTGGCTCGCTTACAAACCAAACAACTCGCAAAAAATAAAACTCTTCAGCGCAAATTTCCCGCAAGACGGCATCCTCGAATTTACTCCGGACTCAATCCCTCAGCCGAAATCGGCATCCATTGCGGATTCCTGGCACAGGTTCCCATACGGCGTCGCACACATCCTCCGGCAGAATGGCTTTAAGCTGGGAAAAGGCTTCGACGGAATTATCTACGGAAACATCCCCGGCGGAGGTATGTCGCGCTCCGCATCTCTTACACTCAATCTTATGCTGACATTACTTGAGCTGAATCAAATACAAATCGAAGAAGATTTCAAAATCATAGACGTGGCACAGGCCGTCGAAAACAAGTACATCGGCTCTCCCTGCGGCCAGCTCGACCAGATTATGATTTACTTCGCAAAAGATAGCATGGGTATCCATTACAATCCCAACGAAAAAAAAGTCCATTATGTACCGCTCGGAAAAACCGCAGAGGATTTCCGCATCGTAAGTATGGACACCGGCACGGTAAGGCCGGGTCTGGAAAAATCCACATACAAAATAAGAAGAACCGAATGTCAGGAATTCCTCGAGCTAATCAATTCTGCCGGATGGAATATCACCTGCCTCGCCGACGTCAGAGAAAAAAAACTCTACAATCAAATCCTGCAGAAATTCAACACCTCCCACCCCCACCTCTGCCGCAGACTTACCTATATTTATAATGCCCAGAAGGGTTTTTACCAAATGCTCGACGCCTGGAAAAACGGAGATATCGAGCTTGTCGGCCGGATTTTCAGGCAGGAGGGAATAGGCCTGCGTGATATTTATCAAATTTCAGGCCCGGAACTCGATACTATGTGTGACATTGCAAGAACCGTCGAAGGCGTCCTCGGCGAAAGAATGCTCGGAGGCGGCGATAAAGGCGCAGCCGGTGCCATCGTCCGCGCAGGCGCCGCAGACAACCTAAAAAAAGCCATCGATATCGCATACCCCAGAAGCAGGCCGTACTTGAAAGATAAATACGCCGTCCATATCTGCACTCTCGTCCAGGGCATAAAACTCCTCGATGAAACTATCTGACTTTCTCCTGCTGTGATAAGAATCTACTCTGAGCTTTATATTAAATATTCAGTATTTTGCTCGGTGATGGCCGAAGATACAATTGGCGAGTTGATTTTGGGCTAATCTGTTTCCGCAATTAATATGATGCTGATATGCTAAAGATACGGCAAAATAATGTCCTGGACAAATATATTGGAGCTGTTTCTGTGCTGCTGCTTGCGGCGGGTACGGTGTTCGTATTTTCGGCCAGCGCCAGCGTAGTCAGAGAGATTAATTTGGCACAATTCTACCGGGATGTGGGCTTGAGACGCTTAGTTTTGTTTCCGGTGGCAATAGCTGTGTTGTATCTGTTTGGCCGTTTTGATTATCGATATCTGAGTCTTCAGCGGGGCTGGAGTAAGTCGGTTGCCGTTTATCTGCTGGCATTAAGTGTTATACTGTTGCTGGTGGTATTGTTGCCCTGGCTGGGAACCGAGGTCAATAGCGCGCGAAGATGGCTTCGGATGTCTATAGCGGGCGGCGACATAAGTTTCCAACCGAGTGAACTTGCCAAATGGTCGCTGATGTTTTTTCTGGCTGCTTATCTTGCAAGGTACGCTGACAGCTTGTATTTGTATCGGCGGCGATTTTTGCCGGTATGTTTGGTGGTGGGGTTAATTGCCGGTTTGATAATTCTGGAGGATTTCGGGACGGCTGTGTTTGTAGTGCTGCTGGCATTTTTAATGCTGTTAATCGGCGGGGTGCGGTGGAGGCATTTGCTGACGCCGCTGCCTTTTGCGGGTGCGGCATTTGCTGCTGTTGTTATCAGTTCGCCGTCGCGGCTGAACAGGATACAGGCGTTTTTGAATCCGCAGGAGTGGTCGGGAACAACGGCATACCAGGCCAATCAGTCTTTGATTGCGCTGGGCTCTGGAGGATTATGGGGCAAGGGGCTTGGGTGCGGGATTTCCAAGTATGGCCATCTGCCGGAGGATACTACGGATTTTATTTTTGCAGTAATCGGCGAAGAGCTGGGTTTTGTGGGGACGGCGGGTGTGATATTATTGTTTGTAATTTTCATCTGGCTGGGAATACTGACGGTAGCGCGATGCCGTGATGATTTTGGCAGGCTTTTGGCGGCGGCGATAGTGATGTGTATCGGGATACAGGCGGTGATTAATATCGGGGTGGTAACGGTAATGCTGCCGACAAAGGGGATACCTCTTCCGTTTGTCAGTGCTGGTGGGACGAGCATGCTACTTACCTCGGCGGCGGCGGGGATTTTGATGAATGTGGCAAGGGTATCTTGCAGCGGCGGAGAGGAGGGGCAATCGCCTTGAGTAGTAAGAATTTTTTCTTTGCAGGCGGAGGAACAGGGGGACATATTTATCCATCTCTGGCAATTGCTCAGAAAATCCTTGCTATTGAGCCTGAGGCCGGGATACGTTTTTTTTGCAGTGAACGTGAGATTGACGAGCGTATTTTGGCCGGCTCAGATTATGAGCGGTTTAGCGTGCCGGCGGCAGGATTGACTTTGAAGCCGGCCGGTTTTTTAAGGTTTTTCAGGTCATTTTTAATTAGTTATTTTGCATCAAAAAAGATTTTGCGACGATTCCCTGAATCGGTAGTGGTTGGCCTCGGCGGGTATGTTGCGGCGCCGGTCTGTTTGGCGGCATACAGGTTGTCTTTGCCGGTCTTTTTGATAAATACGGACCTCGTACCTGGCAGGGCAAACAGGTTTGTGAGCAGGTATGCAGAGGCGATTTTTGTTCAGTTTGACGGCAGCAGGGATTATCTGGCAAAATACAAATCGAAGGTTAGAGTTACAGGTTGTCCGTTGAGAGGCGAGTTTGAAAATCCTGAGCCGTGGAAGATTAAAGACGCACTGGAGCTTGCCGAGGGGAAAAAGATTTTGCTGATTACGGGGGCATCGAGCGGCTCGGAGCGGATTAACGAGACAGTATGTCTATTATTGGAAAGATTGGATGAGTTTGCAGACGACTGGCAGATTGTGCATCTGACGGGCCACAGGAGTTTTGAGGTAGTACAAAAGCGATATACAAAAGCGAAGATAAGCCATCAGGTGTTGGCTTATTATGATGATATGGCAAATCTTCTGGGAGCGGCCGATCTGGTGGTGGGCAGGGCGGGGGCGGTTAGCGTAGCCGAGTATGCCACGGCGGGTGCGCCGAGTATCTGTATCCCGTATCCTCATCATAAAGATATGCATCAGTATCAAAATGCGGGAAGGCTCGTGGAAGCCGGTGCGGGGGTTGTAGTTGATGATTTGACTGATTCCAAGGAGCGTGCTGGTTGGCTGTGGGACCAATTGCGGCGGCTGATGACCGACGATGCCGAGCGCAGAAGGATGGAGGAAAATTGCCGCCTTGTCGGTCGTAATGATGCCGCCGGAGTGATAGCACAAGAATTGCTAACCCGTATTTCCAATACGTAGTAACAGAACAGCAGAACTGACCGACAGGTTAAGGCGATATGATTAGATTCAGGTGTAAAAACTGTGGTCAAAAAATTTGCGTCGAAGATGACTTTGCCGGCAATAAAGGCAGATGCCCACACTGTAAACAAATAATATCAATTTCATGCCCAGATAATAAAAGCGCAGTTCAATCTGAGGTTGTGTTGCAAAATTCGGGGTCTGGCGCATCGGTTTTCGATATTTCACCAAAGACAGAGGTGCCAACCGATTATTCCGCCGGTTCTGAGAATCATTTATATCCCGACCACATCAATGCAGCAGAGCAGGATAAAGCCCCGGAGCGTAAATACCCCTGGCTTATTGACGTTTTTCTTTACCCCGCTAATAAATCAGGTCTGACCATCCTTGGCATTATTGTCGGTATCCCATTGCTGCTTCGCATTTTATCAAAGTTTTTGTTTTTGTTTACTACGGTTTTTCCACCCGGGCTGGTTTTTTTGACTTTAGTTTTTGTTGTAAGGATATTGTTGGGTGGAATATTGAGTATGTATGCCTGCTGGTATTTTTGCCGGTGTATTTATGAAAGCGGCTTCGGTGCCATAAGGGCTCCTGAAACAGTTGCTGTTACGCCGGGGCTTGCCGAGCTTTTCCGGAAATTCTTTATGACCATCTCTTGCTGTGCTATGGCATTTCTGCCCGCCTGTATTTATTATATAATTACGCGTCAGTTCAACTAGAAGTCATCCCAAAACCCTCCGAAGGAGGATAACAATACAGCCAAGCTGAACCATGGCAAGAAAGTTTTTAAGATGATATTCATAACGGACAACAAGTCGACGAAAATTTTGGAGCC
>Ga0180438_10007262_pt1 | contig 14526 bp, 12 predicted proteins | sample SS_ome_12_FD_132455 | JGI IMG/M metagenome (GOLD analysis project Ga0180438, IMG submission 132455) | Hypersaline lake sediment archaeal communities from the Salton Sea, California, USA - SS_3_D_2 metaG | ecosystem: Environmental > Aquatic > Non-marine Saline and Alkaline > Hypersaline >...
ATTTTTAATCAAAAAAATAAAAAAGAGGTTTAATCGACAATTTGTAAACGTCGAAGCGTTTCCTGCTTTGGAATTCCGTTTTGATCCCACTCGCGTAGATCATAGTATTCGCTAAGCATCGTGTTGAAGTTTTCTGTTCCCATAACCTTTCCAGCAGCTGGTCCATTAGGCAATGGTTCTTCGAGGATTCTGTAAGGCATTGTATCATCCTTTCTAGATATTCCTTGTTGTGTCGCAATATATCTCTCCGTATTGCAGATTCTTTCACCTATGATTCCTAGATCCCAATTTTCGTCTCCAGTAATTACACTAAGGAGTGAAATGATCATATCTTCAGGAACTGCTCTGCTTCCTATCACACAGACGATCCCGCTATCTAATATACTGCGGAAGTTTTGAAGTCCTATAACAAGTCCAGCTTTTCCATCAGTTGAGAATCGGTCATATTCGCCAGTTAAGACCTCAGCACCGATAGTCCACGATTTCAAGTGGCAGGCTCCTCTGGGAGACGTAGCATAAGTAAGCGCCATACCCCATACTGCTCGTGGGTCATAAGCTGGAAACTCTAGTCCTTTCACCTGGAGTGCAAAATTCATCGAGTCTTGACCGACTTTTTCAGCACATGCTCTCGTTCCTTCTGCTAGAACATCACCAAATCCATCTCTGTTTGCCATCATTTCAATTAACTTTAAAATTGACTCCTCATCGCCCCATTTTAGTTCAGGCAGTTCTGCCTTCCATTGATCCAAATAGCCCTTCTCATAGCATTCTATCGCAAAACCAGCAGTTACACCCGCAGAAATCGTATCCATTCCATATTCATCACAAAGAATGTTCGCCATAAAAGTTCCATTGAATTCATTCATACCACAGTTAGTCCCCAAACTCCAGAAACTTTCGTATTCAGGCCCATCAGCAATTTTTCCTTTATGTTTTCCTTCTTTAATCTCACTTAGTTTGCCACAGACTAGTGTGCACCCATAACAACCTGTATTTTTTGTAACATAATTAGCTACCCATGTTTCCGCGTCAAATTTACCGATGAGATCCATTTGTGCAATTTGCCCATTTTTGCCTGTATAAACGCCGTTTTCGCTCATTGATGCAATAAGTTGAACCGTACCTAATCTATGAAAATTTTGAGCTGCTGGATTCTCTTTTGTTTCGCGGGTCACATCTTTAATCAAAGCCTTTAATTTATCTTCGTCATGTAATTCTGGTGTTTTTGAGCCTTTTGCAATCATAGCTTTAAGGTTTTTTGAACCAAAAACAGCTCCAAGTCCTCCTCTTCCTGCTGCCCTATGATTGTGTGCTACTACGTCAAACACTGAGGCAACTTCTACTAATTTTTCTCCCGCAGGTCCTATCATTACAGCGCTAGGAAAGTTTTCCATTTCTTCAAGTTTCTTCCGTGTTTCACTTACTTTCAATCCCCATAATTGTGAAGCGTCTTCGAAACGAATTAGATCATCTTGAATTGCTAGATATACTGGCGTCTCTGAAGCACCATTGAGCATTAAACCATCGTATCCACTTCGTTTTAATTCGACACCGAAGCGTCCACCAGTGTTCGTACAAAGATATATGCCAGTTAACGGACTTTTGCTGACAAATTCATACCTTTGACATACTGGTATCATAGGTTTTGTGCCAGTAAATGGCCCTAGCATACAGAAAATGGAATTTTCGGGTGAAAGTGGATCAACGTTTGGTGGAACATTGTCTAACATAAGTCGTGCGCCTAGTCCACGTCCTCCTATATAATGCTTTGCCAGTTTTTCTTCTAACGGAATTTCTTTTATCGCTTTATTTGTGAGATCAATGCTTAAGATTTTTCCCATATAACCTTTCATTCGTGCTCACCTTTCAATTCTAATCATTTCGGTTCTTTTAGAAATCCTCTTCTTTATGTTTGTCGGTTTCTTTTTAATTGTTTGCAAAAGTAAAGTATGAAAAGATTATTTTAGAATTAAACCACAAATCGTGAATTAAATTGAACTAAAAAGAACCTTACAATTATTTACAAAGCGGGATATTATGTATAAACTCCCACGCTTTGTGATAATCATCAATCTTTCCGCGAGATGAAAGACCAGCCGTAAGGTTATCAGGCTGTACGCTCGTCACCGAGTTCAAGACATGCTTTATCACTACTGTTTTTTTCAGTATTTCGGCAGTCTTGAAGGAGGTTATCCCGCTGTGCTTGAAGAGGTCATGGATCTGTGACCAGCTACGGTAAGGACTACCCCTTTTCAAATGAGGCTCTATATACTCCTCAACATGTGAGAGTACCCAATCGTAGACGGGTGGAATTTCTTCCTTAAATCCGAGCCCTCTTCGAGCTATTACATAACTTGCGAGATGGTGTGTTGACAAATTATGTAACCGTGAATATGAATACCTGCCAATTATGGAGGTATATCCTGCAAAGACTTTTCGAAAGGACACACCGCGCTTTTTACACTTTCGCTCTAACAGTTGCAGGGCGGTGGTCTTTAAGTTACTCAATTTTCGGTTGCGTTTCGTATTGTAGGAAAATTCTTGCTCGAATTGTAAATCTTCAACAACGATGCCTTTGCCTTTATTGATACAATAATTGACGACCTTATCCATTTTATAGGAGATATAATCATTACGTTTGTTAGTTCGATAGCTGTGAAGGTTGCCAAACGAGATATTATGATAGGAGAGTAGCTTACCGTGCTGATCCACATCAGTTAACGCCACAAAGTTATAGTTAAAATCCAAGCCGATGGCACCATGTTCATATCCATGATTTGGTGCGGGTTCTGGGATCTCGTAGGAGACATGAACAAAGTAGCGTACTTCATCCTTGAAAAACTTCCGTTTTACGGTTACCGTGTATTTATCGGCATTAAGAATTTCCTGAAACCATTTCTCCTGTACACGGTTGACAGACAGGGGAACAATCCGCCATTTGCGTCCTTTTTGCTTGGAAAGGGTGCGTAGCTTGACCGTTTTGTCGGGTAATAGCTTGAGGTTCAGATTTTGCAATCCTCGTTGTTTCTTTCCGATACAGCTGAAAGAAGAATCCCGTTGTATTTTGAACTCATCTCTACTTATTTTGCCAAGAATTCGGTCTCTAAATAACTTCTTAGTGCCAAATACTACGGGTTCAAGATGCAAATTGTGTAGTTTAGCCATTATAGAAGATCTACGGGCGTATAACCCCTTCAATCGCCTGTCGTGTATATCCTTCTCCCTTATGGTATTGATTTTCTTGTTAATGGTTTTTAGCTCTTTGGTCATGTAGTTGCGTCGTTTTTTCAACCATGTGCGTTGTGCAGCCAGTATCTGCTGGTTATCGATCAGGATGGTGTTGACATAGGGATTGTTGTGACACAAACTCATCAAACACTGCTGGATGATCTGTACTCCTCCAAAGCGTGCGGTCATGTAGTCCTCACCATGAAACAACAGCTTATAGCCGATGCGTTTCATTCGGTTATAGATAGTAAAAATTTCATGCAGTTTCCGTTCTTGTGCCTCATTGGGATAGAGTCTAAATTTGATAGTCTGGATCATGTTTCCTTATCCCCTGCCCCTTGTCTTTTAGTTTTTTTACTTGTGTGTGGAGTGCTCCAACCTACAGCTTCTTTACAACGAAATCTGACAGCAGGTTGTTATACTAAACTTAGTATCCTCTCATATATAAGTTTTTCGTTTTAAAACGCATGAAATTCTATATAAAAGCGTGTTTATGAGTTATTTCTGCCTAATTTCACTTTACCCCTATTATGTTGCCTAACATTCATTTAAATCCACCATATGTATGTCCTATGATACTAACTATACTAAGAATAGAACAATAAGCTACCGTATTGCATACATACCCCTCAAATACACGGCAAATCCATATTTTCTTGCTATCTGGCGCGACGAGGTTGTCTGTGACGACCGAGAGTAGGCCGAGTCTGAAGGGGTGTGAGCGAAGCAAACCGCGAAGCCGTTCCACGTCCGCGCCATGTCGCGTGTGCTATGCTCACGCGTCATACTACTGAAACCTCTTCTATTCACCACAACCACTCCTTACCGTGTGTCATTATGATGTATCACCTTTGAAAAGTTCCCAGACGATAGTCAAACAGCCATCATGGAGCAATACACACTGTTTAACACTTAGAATCATAGCAACTACTTTCAAACCACTACTCTATTAAGTCTCATCAGACTTGAAAACTAAAAAGAATAACAACAACTGAAATGACAAGTCCGCCTATTAATGCAACAATCACGCCCGATTTCATCAAATCCTTTCTATCTATTACACCAGTGTTAACAAGCAAGGCATTATTTGGCGTACCAAAAACAGTACAGAGTGCAAGAGATGCTGCTAATCCCACAGCCATAACTGTGACACTTGGATTCACGCCTAAAAGAAGTGCTATGCTTATGGCAATTGGTGTGCAAATAGCAACAGTTGCAGTATTTGCCAGTACATTGGTTATTAAAATAGTTACAAATGTGATTAAAATAACTACTGCAAAAAGTGGAATCCCAGCTAAAGGTTGGATGAGGAGAGTAGCGATCCAGTTTGCGGTGCCAGACACCAAAAACGCCTTGCCTAAAGCTATGCCTGCGCCTAAGAGCAAATACATACCAAAAGCTCCTAGACGTGCATCGTCCCACTCTAACGCCCCTATGGCAAAAAGTATCACTGCAGCTGCAATACCCACCACTGCGACACTAAGGAGTGTTCGTGGCAGCCCGAAAGCAGCCTCTATCTCTGAACCTATAATCCATAGAATCACCGTAGGTATAAACACACCTAATGTCTTTTTCTCACCATTTGACAAAGGAGGTAGGTTAGAACGCTCTTGACGAATTTCTGAAATATTTATGGAGGGTAGTTTGACAGGAAAAAGTTTTAATAAAACTAGAAGAGCTGCGATCATTATAAGAAGTGCAGATGGAATTCCAATTTTCATCCAATCAAAAAATGTAAAGGTTGTTACTTCTTCAATAAATCCTGATGCTAGTGCGTTTGGACCGGTTCCTGTAATTGTTGCCATACCGCCTAAAGCAGTACCGATGCTTGCACCAACAAGCATTAAAATAGTTAAGTTTTTTTTATCTTGTGGATCTTCTATCTTTTCAACAATTACCAAAATTATTGGAATAAAAATTGCTAGTACCGCAGTATTTGATATCCACATGCTCAAAAAGGTAGTTACAAATAAAAGTGCTAGAAGAACGCTTTTAATCGATCCTTTTATCTTGGAAAGAATCATTAGAGAAAGACGACGATCTAGGCCATGTTTTCTTATTGCTTCAGCAATAATAATCGATGATAATAAAATATAGATTACTGGATGTGCAAAGGAAGCAAATGCTGCAGTTGCACCTTCCTCAAACACTCCATAAGCGACCAATAATACAGGTACTATAAGAGATGTAACGGGAAGAGGTAGTACTTCAAAACTCCACATAAGTGCCGCAAAGAGAAAAATGCCTAAAGTCCATCGTATTTTCTGAGGGATCGGAAGAGGAAAAAATGTAAAGAACATCAATACAATAACTGAAATAAGTAATTTCAATTTCTTCTTTTCAGTTTGGAGACGTCCTTTAAATGCCTCTTGAAAATAACGTCCTGTAATCTTTTTTACGTCATTATTTTCTGTCATATCATTTCAACATTAGGATATAATTTTTATATTAAAAAAGAAATTTTAAGCTTTAATGCATCAGAAGAACTCAATTAAACAAAACAGTGACAAGAATTAGAGTATGAAATTAAGAATTATGAATGAAGGTGAACTAAACTCGATCTTCTATAATTCTTTTGGCAACTGAATACTTTGTAAGCCGATCAACAGTTTTTCTGCTGATTACACCAACCAGTTTACCTTCGTCGTTCACAACCACTAATCTGTTCACTTTTGATTTCAAGAATTCATCATCAGAAATGTCTAAAGCGTTCTTATTCTCATGTACTGTGTGGACTGGCATCACCATAATGTCACGAGCCAATAATATAGTTGGGTTCTTCCCTTCCGCAATTAGTTTAAAAATAATACCGTCAGTAACGATACCTACTGGTTTTTCATTTTCTAAGACGACAACACTACCCACCCAATTATCTAACATCATTTTAGAAACCATGGGTATACTCTCATCAGGTCTACAGGTTACAACATTGCGCCGTGCTACATCTTTAGCTCTCACCATTCGTAGCCTCCTTTTTCACAAAATATACAATTTATTGAATGGACTTCTTAGAGGAAACCGGTTAGGGTTTCTTCTTAAAAAGATTACTATTAAAGTTTCCTCATTGAGAAACTTATTAAGAATCAAGAACTTTTATTAACAATCAGTTAGTTCAATCCTCAGTCAACTGGATGCTAAGAGAATGACATCTACGAATGAAGAAATCTCAATGGCGAACCTTCTTCCAATTCTAATCGGGATAACACAATCACTTCGTTCTCACCCGGAGATAAAGAAAGCATCTGCAGGACGAGGAACTTTGGCATTTTTCGAACTTTTAAGAAGCTTGGTTGTATTAAACGGACAGCACGTAACAAAGAACTATATCAAGAAAGCAGCATTGGTCACCTTACCGCATCGTATTGCAGTTAATTCGCTTAGACCTTCTGAGGAAATAGTTGAAGAGATAATTGATCAGGTTTTAGATAACAAAGAGACTTCGATATCAATTTTACCCCCTTCAGAGGTACCTTTAACTCAAAATAGTCAAACAGAAAATAATGCGCTGCTACGTGAACTTATGAAATTCGTAGGGCAGAAAAATAAAAATCAACAACCAAGTTCCGCTCTAAGACCTGTCTTGCGATCACTTCATCCTGATTTTCCTGGGTATTTTACACAACAGACTCATGGTTTTACCATTGAAGATTTAGCAAAACTCCTTCAAATGCCTCGCTCTGAATTGGAAAAACAATATCCCACTCTTTCTAACTTCTTCAGTAAACTAAAGCAACTTTATCAATCACAAACGCCGAGCCAAGAACTTATGAGATTACTTCATACGTTACCAAATCAACTTGAGCGACTAGGTTTCATAAGAGGAATGAATGAGCATAATTGGCATCCAAGCGCAATTTTTACATTTACTCCTACTGCAATCGACCTAGTTGGCAAAGATTTAGTTGAAAAATTATTAGGAGCAGCATTTGGAAAACTAGTCTTAGAAAGCGAAATGGAACAAGTGTCACAAGCGAATCAAACGATTACGGACGATATTTCAAAAAATCTTTTCCGAGAACTTCTGGAAGCTATTCAAACTATTATTGACCAAAGAGGTCTTGCATCGCCCCAGTCTCTATTGAATGAATCTAACGTTAAATCACTAATAGAAGAGCGATTAAGGGAAAGACTTCAAGTTGAACCAGACCTGCTAAGGTATGATCACCTTTTGGCAGCTCTTGATGAACTCCAGACACTCTTGGAAAAACTGGAACTAACAGGATATGTCAAATTGAAGGATAAAATTACACTTACCACGAAAGCTTATGCATTACTCTTTGAAGAACTTATTCCAGAAGTAGAGAAAATAGTCTCTAAGAGTCAAGAGGGTCATAGGTCTAAAAAAATCATAAAAAAAATAGGTGAACGATCACTAGATATTAGACCATACAAAAATGGGGATAATTATAGGAATATATCTATTCAAAGGACAATTAAGACCCTCGTACGTCAAGGCAAACAACTTGATGCAGTTAAAAGGAAAGATTTCCAGATTTATCAGAAAAACCCTCCAACAAATATGGCTATTGCAGTTGCACTTGATATCAGCTCCAGTATGGGTGAGTTTCAGAAATTGTATTATGCAAGAAAAGCAGCAGTTGGTCTTACATATGCTGCACAACGAAAAGGAGATAAAGTGGGTGTAATAACTTTTTCAGACCAAGCGCGTGTGTTGACACAACTTTCGTTAGATGTCAATTTAATTCTTCACAAAGTGTTTCAACAAAGGGCTGATGGTAATACTAACATTCAAGAGGCTCTTTTACTCTCAAGACATCTGTTGAATCAAGGAGGATTAAATGGGATTCATAAGCATATAATAATGCTTTCAGATACGGTTCCAACCACTTATTCCACTCTTAATGAGAATATTGAGGATCATCTTAGGTTTGATCTTCCTGAAAGAAAGCATTATGCATATCAAGCAGCAGTTCATCAAGCAAAATTATGTCGTCGACAGGATATCTCTCTTTCTATAGTATGTATAAGGCGCGGTCACCATGTTGACGAAAAATTTGCTAGAAAACTTGCTTTAGATATCGGTCAAGGATCTCTTTATTTCTTAGAAAATGAGTCAAACCTTCTAAAGGCGACCCTCGATGATTATGTGACCATAAGAAATAGATATCTTGCTTCCTGATGTGAAAGTATTGATTCTAACTTTTATAGTTTTTAGTTTCTTGAGCATGTATTCCTAAGGAAGTCATTCGCTATTCTGAAAGGCCACATGAACAATTTCCTGGTACATTAGCAATTTGACAACTCTTAGGAAGTTAAAAGCGAGCGATGCATTTAAAAATATCCTTTGTATATTTGAAATGAAGGTCATATTCGGAACTCTCTTCTCTGATTTTCACTTACAAACACTCCAAAGAGAGTCCCCGACCGCATATTGAAAGCTTTTCGGTACTTAAAAGCATGACTTATGAAAACAATTAGGAAGACGAAGCGAAGAAGAAGAAAGATGAATTGCAATGCAAACAGAAATTGTTACGTTTCAAATTCTACTTATAGTTGGATTAATCATTATAATTGGCTTCGCTGCTGGTAAAATTTTCCAAAGACTAAAAATTCCAAGAGTAGTTGGCTTCATAGTCATAGGTCTGATTCTTGGAAGTGCTGGTATTATACCTCCGGATATAATAGAGAGTTTGAGCCCTATAATAGAATTAGCTTTAGGATTCATCGGTTTCACGATTGGGGGAGAACTAGACCTTAACAAATTATTTAAAGGTTCTAAAAAGTTGTTTATAATACTTATATGCGAGGCAATTGGCACGTTTTTTATTGTTACAGCGGTATTCCAACTATTGTTTGGTGAACTATATATTAGCCTTATTTTCGGAGCTTTAGCATCTGCAACTGCGCCTGCAGCAACGGTCGAAGTGATTAGAGAGTATTGTGCAAAAGGAGAGTTAACTCAAGTCATTCTCTTCATCCTCGCCTTAGATGATATTATAGCTGTAGTATTATTTAATTTTGTGATAACTTATGCCTCACCACAAGTCGTATGGAGTTTATTTATCTTATTAACTCCTCTACTAGAAATTCTCTTTGCTTTTATATTAGGATGTTCGCTAGGATTCGTCCTTGTAAAGCTGGAAGAATTATTTAAAGATGAAACCGAATGGCTAATATTAACGATTGCTTCAATTATACTCTGTACCGGCGTGTCTCAATTTTTCGGAATTTCAGGTATTTTGTCAAACATAGCCCTCGGAATAACGATGGAGAATCTAAGTTCTCAAGAATTTAAACGCTTTGAGGAAAAATTTGAAATCATTCTTTTGCCACTATTTATCGGATTTTTCGTCTTAACAGGAGCTCACCTAAATATTGCTATTCTTATTGAGGTTGGTATCTTTGCAGCAATTTATGTGGTTGCTAGAAGTACAGGAAAAATATTTGGGGCATACGGAGGCGCTAAATTAGCCAGAGAATCTCCAAACGTTGCTAATAACATCGGCTTTTCACTTCTATCTCAAGCTGGAGTAGCTTTAGGGCTAGCATATCTTGCAAGTAGCCATTTAGCAATGCTTGGTAATGCTACAGTTGGTTTTTTTATTTTTAATGTGATTACAGCCTCGGTACTTGTAATGGATTTATTTGGCCCTCTTGGTGTCAAATTTTCGCTACAAAGGGCTAAAGAAGTAATGTTAGATGAGGAACTTTGTGAGATTGAACCATGAAGAATATCTGTATATCACATAAAAAATAAAAAGTACGATGAAGAACCCTCACAGGAGGACTTAATTATGGTGAATAAGAAGGTTCATTGCATTTTAGCTGTTGTTGCAGGTATAATTGCCCTCCTTGCGGGTCTCACAGGATCTATTGGCTTATATGCCCCACTCATTACGCTTGCAACTGATTATGCTCCTGCTGAGTATACTTCCATTCTAGGACTGATTCTTTTAATTTTAACTATCTTCGCTGCTCTTGGAGGCGCCATTGTAATCCTTGGTGGTCTTATAATTCTAGTAAATCGATTTTTTATAGGACGATTTTGCATTGGTATGGGAATTGGGTTTGAAGCAATGAGTGCAATTTTTGAAGTAGTATTAGTAGCGATCGGAGGCTCATTTATTACCGCATTAGTGGGTTTTGTTGTTTTGTTAACCACACTAACTGGGATTGCATTCATTTTTTCCATAATTGCACTTGTAGTCCCAATTAGTAAAGAAAAAGTATAATCGTTTTTGGTCAAACTGCATTACTTTTTACTAAGTTCATGTATGAATTTTTATAAGTGCCTCGCAAGAAGACCCCCCAACTAGTTGGGGGGATGAATTGCGTTTTTTCACTTTCACAACAGTCTACAATCTTTAAATAGGTATTTGCACATAGAGAGTAGGTAGAACTGAGCTGAGGTCACACTCGCCAGTTCTCAAATTAACATCAAGTTCAGGGCAGGGACTGTCCGTAGAGCCTGTTTGACATGCTCCGCTGGGAGATGAATGATTCAGGAAGCCATTCAACTTGTTGGATGGTAGTTCACAGTAAACTAAAAACAGAATAAAAAGAAAATATTTCATCTAAGGGAGGAAATGATGTGAAATCGAACGTCCCAGGGTTCCTCGCAATAATCGCTGGGGTTATCGGAATAATTGCAGGAATAGTAGGTTCTGCTGGTTTTTATGCGACAGTCTTTGAAATAGCTGCCAATTTAGCACCCGCATCAGCGGTGGTACTTGGCTGGGTTCTCGCAATTTTAGACTTCTTAGCGTCTCTCGGAGGCATCACAGTGATTATTGGAGGGGTTTTAATCTTAGCTTACAAAATAGGACTCGGAAAATTCTTAATTGGTTTAGGTGTAGGCATGAGCTTAATTGGAATTATCATCACTATAGTAATAGCTGCAGTCGGTGGAGCGGCAATTGCTGCAATACTCGGTTTGGTTGCCGTTATAATCACCTTAAAAGGTATAGCAATAGTTTTAGCGATTATTGCGAGACAATTAACTAGAGTAGTCGAATAACGATACTCCCCTATCCTTTTTTTTACTTTAGTTAATATTGCTCTTGGATGTGTGAAAATCAGAAATTGCCTAAAACGAGCACCGAATGAGGTTTCTGCTATGAAGAGTAGTGTACCTGGTATTATTGCTATAATTGCAGGAATTCTAGCTATACTTGCTACACCAGATTTCACGGGCTTTGGATTATATGTATTTATCTTTCAAGCAGTTGCAGTATTACTTTTTATAATCTTTAATGGACCTCCCCCATTTATTATCGTTATATTAGTGTTCATTGTTTTTTTGATCTTATTTATCCTCGCAGTAGCTGGGGGTTTCACAGTTATATTAGGTGGAATTTTAATCTTAGGTTTTGAAAAACTGATACTTGGACGATTTTTAATCGGAATAGGCATAAGAGCGGGGTTGATAAGCCTTATATTTTTTCTTATAGTAGCTACGGTCGTTGGAGTTCTTATTATTGCAATATTTCTCATGTTATTCACGCTAAGAGGATTAGCGATAATCTTGTCTATAATTGCGAGACGATTGACAAGAAAAGTCAAGTAAGAATATATTGGTCTAATCTCATTTTTTTATAATCTGATTTTTTTTGAAGACATAGTTGCTCAAGAGTTAGGCTTAGATGCCATACCAGTCATATTTAACTGAAAATTCACAGCAGCTTGACCTTCTTTTAAGAAAAATAATAAAATGATCCTGAAACCATAAACTTATATCTGAGGAAAATGGGTTAGAACCATCTATTTGAAAGTTCAGCAATCCTCGATTTTAATCAGCTAAAAACCCATTCCCATAACTCATCTGTTAATCGGTCAATGGGAGGCTAATCTTTGTGATAACTCTTCTATATGGGGGCTCACGGACAGCGCAATTCTTGGAAGGGCTCTTAAGAATTATTGAACAAGAAAATTTTTCAATTATAGCGAACACATTAAATTCAACAGAGGTTTTTGGACTAGAAATTCACCCAAATCTTGAGTATTTATTATTTCTTTTGGCTGGAAAGTTAGATATTAGGTATTGGAAGACGATTCAAGGAGACACTTATAGTTTTATGAATTCTTTGTCGTATTTAGAGGAAAATGAGGAGAATTTATGGTTTAGATTTGGAGATACGCTCATTGCACAGGTTGTCTTCCGTCATCATCTTATGAGTCAAGGGAAGTCTTTTTCAGAAGCTATTGAAATAATCGCACAGAAACTTGGCATTAAGGCACAAATTATTCCACTTACTGATGATAAAGCCACATTCAAAGTTGTAACAGATAAAGGGGCATTAGCATACTTAGAATACCGAAATAAGGCGAATCAGGGTCTTATTAAAGAAGTAAAAAAGATTGAATTCAATGGAATCAATAAAGCAAAAGTCAGTCCAAAAGTAAGTGACGCTTTATCTCGCTGTGATACAATAATAATTGGACCTAGCAGTCCTCCAATATATATTGAGCCGATGCTTGCCTTTAATGAGATAAAGCGCGCATTAGAAACTGCGAGTTGTAATGTCATTGCGATTAGTCCTGCGGTAGGTGATGAACCAATGGAGGAACCGATCAAAAGAATTATAGAAGAAGCTCTAGGATACGGAACTTCGCTAATTGAAATAGTTGAAAGATATCCCGGACTTATTGACACGCTTATTATTGATAAATCCGATGAAAAATATAAGGAGCAACTAGAAGAGATGGGTATGGAGGTAATTGTGACAACAATAAATCTTGGCGACTATGAAAGTAGAACTAAATTAGCCGAACTTGTCTCAAAGTTGTTGCGGCATACATTATAATTTAATCATTATAAAAAGTAAGAAATTCTTTACATTATCTAAAACTAGTTTTTCAAAAATAGATATTAATAATTATTAGCTTCTATCTAAGCGTTTTAAGACGCATAATGTTTTTAATGTAATGTTTATAATATTATTTTGAATAATGAATCTTTTCCTTCTCTAGGAAAATGTCAATTTGTAGGAGAGATTATGAAAATTAGTGATAAAGTCATCTTTTCAGATGTAATTATCGCTTAAGGATTCAGGAGGATCCTCAATGTCTATTGAAAGAAGACGAAGAAGACGGGATTTAATTCCGAAAGATCCATTTGATATTATCAGACGATTTAGGACTGAAATAGAGGATATGTTTCAGGATTTTATGGGAGGCTTAGGTCCTGGTTTTTCCGAGTTAATGGAATTTCGAACTCCTCCAATCGACATCCAGGAAACTGAAAATGAAATAATCGTTAAGGCAGATATTCCTGGGTTTGAGAAAGAGAGTATTGACCTAGAAATAGCTGGAGATCGACTAAGAATCAAAGCAGAATCTAAAATTGAGAAAGAAGAGGAAGAAAAAGGTTACCATAGACGTGAAAGATCCAAGAAGTCAGTTTACCGTGAAATTCTTCTTCCAAAGAATGCAAAGCCAGAGGAATCGAAGGCTTCATATAAGAATGGTGTTTTGAAAGTTATTTTAACTAAAACTGAAGATGCAAAAGGAAAGAAACTGGAAATCGAATGAAAATAGTTCGAAAAAATCAATTACCTCATTTTTTTGTTTTTTTTTTTAATAGACTAAGCTTGCTTAATTGATTCATAGTAACGCATTATAATCTCACGACACAATTGGATGAATGCACGTTTAACATTAAGCCCATCAACTGCTATTGTTTCATAAACTAGGATATCACTGAATCCATTGTCAAAGATGTTGTCAAAGACATTTCGAACCTCATCTTTAGTTACAGTATTTGGTAAATCTCGTTTATTAACCATAATTATAACTGGTGTTTTAGATCCATTTTCTTCATGGATAAGAAAATCTTTTAGCTCATTTACAGACCAAATATTGTCATCCCAAAATTCTTTTTGTGCATCCCAGACGAAAATTACCCCATCCACACCTTGGAGAATGACTTTTCTTTGCCCCTTATGCCTTTTCTGTCCAGCTACAGTATATACCTGAAACGTAATTTTGCCGACGCCAGCAACAGCTCTGTCAAAGAATAAAGTACGCCCTGTCGGATCAGCAATGGATTGTAAATCACCTTTTATCAATTCAGGGTCATTTTTGCTGAGCCAAAAAACTGATGTAGTCTTTCCTCCCATTGAGGGACCCCAATATACAATTTTGAAAACTAGTTTTCCATCAGGTGTTTTGATTGGCATTTTTTTACGCCTCTTGCTTTCGAAAGAAGACTAAAGCTAGCTTTAATTATCGAATCAAAGTATTGTCCCTAATGTATTTTTTTAGCTTGACTTTTTTATAACATGTGGGAAATTTTACCGCAAATCTCTGTAATTCTCTCTCTCCTAACAACTAAGGTGC
>Ga0180438_10007263_pt1 | contig 14521 bp, 7 predicted proteins | sample SS_ome_12_FD_132455 | JGI IMG/M metagenome (GOLD analysis project Ga0180438, IMG submission 132455) | Hypersaline lake sediment archaeal communities from the Salton Sea, California, USA - SS_3_D_2 metaG | ecosystem: Environmental > Aquatic > Non-marine Saline and Alkaline > Hypersaline >...
CGGATATAGAGTAGCTGAGCGTCCCGCTGCCAGAGTTCCACACGTCGAACGGCTGGCTCGGTGCGTTGTATCCCTCAGGGCAGGAGGGCGACAGCGACGTCGGGCTTCGTGCAATCGTCGGTTGGGTGGGCGTGCCCCTCGCTTGGAAACTAGCGGATGATTCGTCTGGATCGTCCGAGCTCACCGTTATTGTGGTGATTTTTGTGCCCACTGACTTGGGATGGAAAGTTACGGTTACGTTTCTCGACGAGCCCGGGGGTATCGAAAGTGAGGTAGGTGAGACGGTCCAGTTCGTGTGATCTGTCCACGAGAAGTTCACGTTTAGAGTGCGGCTGCCGTCATTGCGAATTGCCTGGCTAAGCGACTTGGTCCCGCCAACCGCCACGGTTCCGAACTCCAGGTCGCCGGAGCGGATGGGCGTTCTTATATCCGGAAGCGGGAAACTTATGCTGGCGCTATTGAAGGGCAGGTTGTGAGGACCCGAAATAGGTGTCCAATTAACGCCTGCCCCTGGAATCGGCACATCGTATCTTAGGCCGATGATCGATACGAACACAGTTCCCTGGAAGTGGAAGCCGAGAGTCTGATTGCACTGCTCGTAGTAGTAAGTGTCCTTGGTATAGCTGCTTCCGGAAGCGGTCACGTCCTCCCAATCGCCCTCGTCGTATATGCTCCCATCTCCTGAAATCGTTATATGGTCCCCGTGCAGTGAAACACCTGAAGTTCCGGATATCCCGACGCTGCATCCTGCACCCAACCCGGGTATCCAGCCGATGCCGAGCAATTCTAGCAAATCGAAGTCAATGTTGGCGCCCCCGAACGTGTCACTGACTGAGCGCGTAGTGTCCAGTAGGAACGGCGTGTAGTTAGTGCTGTCTTGCCATTCGAAGTCCAAATTGGTGAACGGCAAACTCGCGCATATTGGGGGCAAATCCCCAACCCCCAGTATATAAGGGAGGTCCAAGCAGATCTCGACTACGAAGGCGAAACCACCCTGCATTGACAGTTGTCCCGCGTTAGAGCTCCCCTCGAACCGTACCTTGCCGCCTGAGGAGCTGTCGAACCTCGCAGTTCCCGGAAGCCCCGCCGAGATCTGGTTGCCGCTCAGACCTATGTCGACGTGCAGGTACAGAAGGTATGGATCCCCCGGTCCTACACCCCAGTAGTTCTCGTAGTCCACAAGTGACGTTCCTACGGTGGCGGAGTAGTTCACAGGATCTGTATCTTGGAATCCGTAACCCGAAACGCATACAAGTACGGCAACGACCCCCACAACCACCGACCACGTCACTCTTCGAGTTCCGACATTCATCGTACTTTCCCCCCAGCTTGACCTACTCGACCATGGTCACTACGTAACTCTCAAATACCTGTACGATCACCTCGCCCGAATGCGCGAACCGCAAGACCGCCGACGCTGGAAGCAAAGCTGCCGGCGGTTCAAATGAGTACTGGTTGCGCAGGGTGTAGTAGGGCTGCCCGTCGACCTCAGAGGCGGCAGCTAGCGGCACCTTACGCTCGTCATCCATCCAGATTCGGACGATGGCCGCTTTGCCAAGATCGCACTCAATTACTGAGCTTCTTCTACCGTCGATGGAGTCGTACGCGACGATCTTCGCTGTGTAATCCGCTCGCTGGCGTGAAAGGAAATCGACCATGTCTGTCGTCACGGAATACTCTCGCTCCTTATTGAGAATCTCCCTGCGCAAAAAGCTTATATGATGCTTCTCCGGTATGTACTCAAGTTCCTCTAAGAGGCCCAGTTCATTGAGGTAATCCTGCCTCTCCAAGGCCTGGGCTGCCTCCTGAGCGTCAGCGAACCTGGCAGTCAGTCTGGTGAACCTGATCGATTTGACATCCTCCCGCTGATCCAGGGCTTCCAATACCAAACCGTCGCCTGGTAGCGGCTCTGGTAGCATAGTCATCGTGGCCCCGAGTTCTTCGAGCCGCTTGGCATTGGCCTGTCTGTCAAGAGATTTCATCAAACGTGCTGAGGTACTCCTGGGGTCTGTCGCGAAAACGCGTGCAAGCCGCTCTTCTCCAGACGGGCTGACACTGTAGACAAACATGTGGTTTGGCAGCAGTTTTGTCAGAGCAGGCTCGAGTGGTTCGTTATTCAGGCTCAACGACGTTACGCCGGTCAGTTCACTTCCTCTGAATTCAAAGCCAACAGTTTTCGCAAGCTGCTCCATCACGTTGACAAGTGGCGCTTCGTTGGCCTCAAGGGACACGGTCTGCGCGTCGAAAGACAGTACGAAGTGGCCCCGCCCAAGCTTAGGGTTTGGGGTGGGAATGGTCTCCGCAGCCGCGGGCACGTGCAACGCGAAGATGCCTATTGCGCCGAGTAGTATCACTTGCGCGAGGAGTTCACGTATACTCTTTTTGCCTGAGCATGTTCTCAGCATATTAGCATCCTTTGTGTATGTAAAGGTTCCACAAGTTCACCCGAGGACTGGTACAGGGGAAATATTTGACGGGCAGGGCCGTCGACGAGAAGGTTGGAAGAACTGCCGCTGAAAATGGAGCGAATGGTCGTTCGGTGGAAACCGCGAGAAGCTGAGGCTTGGAAACAGTGCCCTGCCCACAGCCGCCCGCGCTTCAAGAGTATGGAAGAAGCCTGCTGGTATCGGTAGCTGCTGGCGGGCACGCAGTATGGTCTCCCGCAGCGACTCGACGCCGCCAACAAATAGCCCTCTTGCCAGGTGCTCCCGCCATCCCTACGCGGGCCGACCTCCAACAGGTTCTTCACTCCCCCCGAACCTTTCCTACATGCCCTTCCGATTGCGCGGATTGGCAGAATAGAACCTTTTTGCAGTTCCTGTCAAGGGAAAACTTTGTAACTCGAAGGGATTGGTTATCATCTACGAGCCGATCTCTGTAGTTCATAACGACAACACGAAAATGACCAGATGAATACCAGGCGTTAGTTTTGACAACATGCTACCCACTACATTATGAGGATCGCAGCTTTTGGATATATCTACATGCGGTGGTGATCTGACCCCAGAGAAGTCGGTCCTTCTTGCCGCGAGAGTCAAAAAACAGCGCGATCTGCGGGGCGAGCAGTGCCTCAGAGCATATGCGTCGAGGTGGTTATGCTCGGCCTGGGGCACCCTGATGCACAGGTCTTCTTTCCAAGAGATCCTGTTCGTCTCCCGGCGCCTTACTTAGGCCAGTAGATGCCCCCGTGGGATTGCCCTTGACACGCTAGGAAAATCGGCGTCGGATTGTGCCATGGAGAACGGCCGACGTGGGTTGCGTGTATTGCATGCTGTGCGTTTGATGCATAGTGATTCTGGGTGTGATGCCAGTAAGTGTCTGTGTGCAAAGTGGCAACGTCGGGTCGGCACGCGAAGCTCATAACCCGGAGGTCGCAGGCTCAAGCCCTGCCCGTTAATTGCCCTCTTGCCCTTTCCCGTTGGGCGTGTGATGAGAAAGGCTTGACGAGGTCGTTCGGTCGTCAGAGGTGGGATTTCACCTGTAGGGACTCTCTTGCTCGTCGTTGTCTTTGGGGCGTTGGGGTGAGCTGCCTCGCAGGAGGCTAAGCGGCGGGCTGTGCTGATCGGCATCAACGACTACCAGGACCCGGGCAAGCTCACGACGCCGCGAAATGACGCGAGGCACGGGCCAAAGCCCTTGCCAGGAGTGATGGATTCTCCGAGAAGAGGATTATCCTTCTCACGACCGATGCGAAGAACATCCATGACCGCTCGGCCCTGGGGACCGTGCGGAAGCACATAGAGAACGCCGCCCTCCTCACCGGGCCCGGGGCTACGCTGCTCATATTCTTCTCCGGCCATGGCGTGATCGTGAATGATCAGGTCTACCTGATTCCACTCGACGGAGACAGGCGCATCGGCATCTCCCTGGAGTGGGTCAAGGGGGGGTGATGTCGAAGGCGGATGCTTCCGCCAAGATACTTGTCCTAGATGCATGTCATGAAGGGAGCGCAGCCAGGGGTGTCGGAAGCATATCCCCTTGGCTCGTGGCCAGAGCGCCGCGGACTATCATGCTTCTCTCCAACGCCACGGAGCGGGCGAGCTACCTGGTTATGAACCCGCGACCTTCTGCATTTTCGCGGGGTGGTCAGCGTGTTGGATATGCCGTTGCGACTGGGAGGGGATGCTGCACAGGAATTGCCTTCGCATGAGCGGGGCCAGCGCAGCCGGACCCGGAAGGCTATGCGGCGCACGGGCTTACGTGAAGGGCGGTGGGTGTTGTTGCAGAGATTCGGAGTCCCGAAGTCCCAAACTGAAACTCGATGACCTTACCAGGCATCTTCTTTTCTGCTGCAGATCGTGCCCCCGCTACCAACCCCCGACCATCTGCGGCGTGGGCTATGATGCCCCCGCTACCGGACGTAACTCAAGCAGGGGCAGGCATTGACGCCTGTCCCTTGTTTGTTGGGTCCGGGGCGGAAAGGGGCAAAATGTGCCCAGATTGTACCCCCTATGTGGTCCCGTGGCGTTGGTGTTGTGCTTGAAGCTGCATGCGAAGTCGGGGCGGGGACTATGAGATGGGGCCTAGCACAAGCTCTGCGACCACGGCAGCATGCCCGCTCTACTTGAAGTGCCCAGCAACAGCTTCAGTAGTCTAGCCCAAGCTCCTAGACCACGTCGGAGTGGCAAGACGAACGCCTGGAGAGAGCTTTCGGCAGGCACAGGTGCAAATCGGCGCACGGCTAGGGTCCGTCTGCTGAAATCCCGCGGCGTTCCAGTAGTGACCCCTCCAGTCGAAACAGGTCGGTTAGAGCTTTGAGATGGTTCACCACTGCGTCGACCTCGGATATCCGGCTGGCGACTAGGTCTCGTTGCGCTTGGGCGACAAGCAGCGTCGTGGATCGTCCGACACGGAATTTCTCTGTCTCGGCGCGCAATTTTTCTTCCTGGAGCTTCCGGGTCGCCGCTGTGGCTGCGACCTGCTCTGCCGTACGGTCTACCTCGATGTACGCGGTTCGGACATCGAGCTGGACGAGTTGGGCCAAGTTCGAGACCGCCTCCTCGGCCTGTCTTCTCGTGAGCACGGCTCTCTTTTGACGTGCCTTCGCGTCGCGATTCCCAAGCGGATACTCGAAGCTGACACCGGCCGCGACCGCGTAGCTGTCGCCGCCGAGATCGTTCACGGATTCGCCGAATGAGTCCGCGTATCCCGTCTTACCCAGCGTGATGAAAAGGTCCAATCTGGGAAGCAGGCCGTTTCTTGTCTTCACGATCTCCAAGTGACCGCGCTGGACGCGGAGGTGGGCTTCATTGAGATCGGGACGCATACTCAGCCCTACCTGGACGTGGCTTTCGACGGTGTCGAGTTCAGCTTCGGGGGTGGCGGGCTTGTCTCGAAGAACGATCTCGCGGCCCCACAAGTCGGCGCCCGGCGGATTGAGGAGGCGGAGGAATTGGAGACGGGTCGCGGCGAGCGAACTCCGGGCATTGATCAAGTCCTCGCTACGCAGGGCGACTTCCGCCTGTGCGGCCGCCAGCTCGGTCTCCGGCAGGCTTCCGATGGCTATCCTCTGTTCGGTTTCGCGCTGCTGCTGCTCGGCCAACGTCAGGGACTCCTGGAAGATTTCGATACGCCGTTCCGCAAGAGCGTACTCCCAGTAGGTCGCTTCCGTGTCGGCGACGAGAGCTTCCGCAAGTCCGCGAAGCTCGTACCCTGATGCGAGGGTATCGAGGCGTGCCTGCCGGAGGCTCGCAAGGTTGACGCCAAGTCCGGCGCCGTTCAGCAGCGCCTGGGTTACCGTCAGCTCCACAAGGGACGAGTGCTCATCGCTGTAAGCATCCGACCAGTCTTGAGCTGTTGCGAGGCCGAGATCAACGCCCGTGCCGCTGGGGAACTCTTCGCCAACCCGCAACTCGGCGGCGCTGCTTACAGTGGTGTCGCTCATTGGCGGGTCACGGTCGGCATGCTCGCGTGAGGCGGAGTATTCGACGGCGAGGGTGGGATCGAAAACGGCCCGTTCTTGGTCCTCGAAGGTTCGCTGAATCGGAGGCTCAAGTCTCTGTACGCTCAAGGCGCGGTTGTTTTGAAGCGTCAGGAGGATGGCGTCTTCGAGGGTGATCGCCAGCGGCCCGCCGGGCACGGGCTCCTCCGGGCCGCTTCGCGAAGTCGCGAGCTTTTCAGACGAATTGAGAGCGTTGGAGGGAGTCACACGGCCATTGCGCGAGCCCGAAGCGCTGTAATTCTGGTATTCATAGGGCTCCGTGTCGAAGTAGGCACAAGATGCAAGGCACGCCGAAGCAGCGCAAGCGAATGCAGCCAGAAGTCTTCGAGAGAGCATGTACGGAAACATCTTCGCCCTTTTCTCTCAGTCAATTAATCGGCGGGACGAGTCGGCGCGCTCGCCGCAGGAGCGCTATCTACGTCGGGTTGCTGCTTCGCTGCCCCAAGCCTCCTTGCGACGATTGAGTAGACTACCGGCACGAAAACCAGCGTGATCAACGTCGAACTAGCCAGCCCGCCGATCACGGCCCTCGCCAGGGGAGCTTGCGCCTCGCCTCCTTCTCCGAGCCCCAGCGCCAGCGGAATGAGGGCGAACATCGTCGTCAATGCTGTCATGAGAATCGGACGTAGCCTTCTACGGCCGGCTTCTTCAATCGCATCCACCATGGACATGCCGTGGACCCGCCGAAGCAGATTGGTGTGATCGACCAGTAGAATGGCATTGTTGACCACGATTCCGCCGAGCATGATGCACCCGATGAACGACTGGATGTTGAAGGTGGTTTTGGTGAGGAAGAGCATCAAGATCACGCCGACTGCCGCCATCGGCACGGAGAACATGACCACGAAAGGATCGCGAACCGACTCGTACAGGCAGGCCATGACCATGTATACCAGCACAAGGGAGAGGATCAGCCCGGTTGCGAGTTCCCTGAAAGCCTCCTGCTGCTCCTCGTAGTCTCCGCTCAGCGCTATGGTGAAATCGCGCGGCACGGGAACCGTCTGCAGTTCGTCCTGGATGTCGCTGATCACTGCGCCAAGGTCACGGCCGCTAATGTTCGCCGACACGGTCACCAGACGCTCCTGGTCCTTGCGTTCGATCTGGACTGGGCCGCTCCGAGCGGCTAGGCTGACGACGTTGCGCAGCACAACCGGTTCCCCGTCGGAGTTGGTGACCATCAGGTCTAGGATGTCGGGCAGCTGCATCATCTCAGCGTCCTTCAACTGGACGAGAATGCGGTACTCATCGCCCGCCTCTCTGTAATTGCCCGCCTGCGATCCGGAAAGTGCCGTCTGCAGCGTGTTCGCGATCTGGAGAACAGAGACCTTCATGTCTGCTGCTCTTTCCCGATCGACAAGGATCAGTTCCTCCGGGCTTCCCAACTTCTGACTGATGCGCGCGTCGGTGACGCCGTTGGTCGCTTCGACGAGCTCTTTGACGCGCTCTGCGAGCGCATTGGCCGTTTCCAGGTCGTAGCCGCGCACCTCGATCTCGACGCGTTCACTTGACCCCGTTCCAAGGCGCAAGAGGAAGAGCCCTTGCCCTGCGCGGGTCCGCACGGTGACGCCGGGGATGTCGGCGAGCTTGCGACGAAGCGCGGAGGCGACCTCTTCGCTGGAACGCGTGCGCTCAGACTTCGGCTTGAGGGCGATTCGCAGGCTCCCCGTGTGGGAGCCTCCCGAGAAGTGGCCCGAACCCCCGGCACTCGCAATCATCGTCTCTATTTCCGGCACCTCTTCACGTGCCACTGTCTCGACAAGCTTCATCTTTTCGTCGATCAGCTTGAGCTTGGTCCCGACCTCCATCTCGACGGAGACTCTCACTTCGCCCTCGTCGGTCGTGGGCATCAGCTCTGCGCCGACAAGCGGCCTGAGCGCGAGGCTTCCGCCGAGAAGGGCACAGGCTACTACCACGGCGAGGATGCGATGGGCAAGGGCGAAATGAAGGAGTCGCCTGTATCTGTTCTCCATTTGCTTGAAGAGCCGTCCAGTCAGACGAAATAACCTGTGTCCCAAGCTCTCGTGGGGGATGGCTTCCAGCGAAGAGGGGTGAAGAAACCTGGCTGAGAGCATGGGAACGAGGGCCAAGGCGACCACGAGGGAGCACACAAGAGCGAAGCTCACCACTATCGCCAGTTGCTTGAACATGACCCCAGCCATGCCGCGCACGAATACCAAGGGGAGGAAAACGGCGACGGTCGTCAAGGTGCTCGTAATCACAGCAGCTGTCACTTCCTCGCTGCCGTGGAGCGCTGCCTCAATCCGGCTCTCGCCCGACTCTCTCAGGCGATAGATGTTCTCCAGCACGACGATGGAGTTGTCGAGCAACATGCCAATGCCGAGCGCGAGACCGCCCAGAGTCATGATGTTCAGAGTGAATCCGCCGAAATACATTAGCGAAAAGGATGCAACGATGGAAACGGGGATGGCGACAGCGATGATGAGTGTGCTGCGGATGCTGCGGAGGAAGAAGAGCAGAACGATAACGGCGAACAGGCCGCCGTACAGTGCCGCCGATCCGACGTTGGTTATCGAACGCCGGATGTAGTCCGACGTATCGATTATGGGGATGAGGTTTATCTGAGGAATGTCCTGGTTAACGCGCTGGATTTCCTCAAGGGCCTTCCGGGCGACCTCGACGGTATTAGTCCCGGACTGTTTGCTGATCGACAGACGAAGACCGGGCTCGCCATTGACTCTGACCGTCCGTGTGACCTTCCGCGAGGAGTCCTGGACACTAGCGATGTCCCTGAGTCGGACGAGAGCGCCTTCTCTGGTCGTGACGACGGTATCACGGAGCTCGTCGAGACTTGTGTATTCACCCGGTGTCCTGACAGTGACCTCAAGATTGCCGCGTTCTATGGTTCCTGCCGGCAAAGCGACGTTGCCGGCTCGTATCCGAGTCAGGACTTGATCCAGGGGCAACTCGAGGCCCTTTATCCGATCTGCATCCAGGTCGATATGGATCTCTCGCTCTCTGCCTCCCCAGACATCCAGGGAGGCAATGCCGGGCACGCGCTCCAGCCGGTACTTGACCTCATCATCGATGAGCCGGCGCGTTTCGACGGGATCAAGCTTGCTCGAGACCCCGAGGATGAGAATAGGAAAGCCAGAGGGGTCGAACTTGCGCAAGCGCGGCCTGTCGGCCCCATCAGGAAGACGCGGAATCACTCGGTCCAGACGGTCCCGTACGTCGTTGGCGGCCGCATCGATGTTGGTGCCCCAAGAGAACGCGATACGAACATCGCTGTCACCCTCCGACGACTCCGAGGTGACTTCCTCAACGCCGGGAACGGCGGTCATCGCCTCTTCGATGGGGCGGGTTATCAGTTCCTCGATCTCTTCGGGGCTTGCGTTCTCGTAGCCGCATGAAATGCTGAGCACCGGGTAGGTTATGTCCGGCATCAAGTCTATCGGAAGCCTGCTGAAGGACACTCCCCCTACAATGATCACTATGAGCGTGACCATGACCGTGAATATGGGCCGATAGACCGTGAACCTTGAGAGCCTCATTCGACTCCCCCGGGCGCACCCGTCGCGTCTGGAGACGGTTGCAGTGGTTGCCCTTCCGGGGGGCCGCTTGGCAATGTGATGGCTCCCCCGTCTTCAAGCAGATGTTGGCCCAACACGACGACGTAACCATCCAATGCAGGTTCGAGCACCTCCGCCCTCTCAACGTCAACTATCCCCGTGCTCACCGACACGAAGTGGGCCGTCATTTGCTCCAGATCCGCGAGGAATACTCCTTGTCGGCCCTCCCGTCTGGTCAGGGCAGATAGGGGGACAAGTCTGACCCCCGTATGTTCGGCGAACTCGATCCGAGTTCGGACAAACATTCCCGGCTTGAGGAGGTGCTCGGGATTGGGAATTTCGACTTCCACACGCGCCTGCCTCGATGTCTCTTTGAGGACCGGTGCTACTCTGACGACCCTTCCAGAAAAGTCCGTTGAGGGGAAGGCGTCCGCGGAAACGGTCGTTTCCTGGCCGATCTGAATTTTCGAGTAGTCGCGTTCAGAGACGTAAAGCAGCGCGGTAAGAGAATCGATTTCGAGAATGGAGACAATCGGGTCATTCGCTCGCAGCATCGCTCCCTCGTCCGCAAAGCGTTCGCCAACGACCCTCGTATTGTCGCCTCCCTCCCACGATGCTTTGATGCTCGTGTAGGAAAGCCGGACCTCGGCTCCTTTCAACGCCGCTTCCTTTTGCTCCACCTGGGCAAGTGCGACGCTGTAATTCGCCTCAGCGGCCTTGAAGTTTGCCTGGGCTTCGTCCAGTTCTGACTCCGATGCTATCTGTTGCTGGCGCAAGGACTGGGCCCTCTCGAATTCCCTGGTCGCGACCTCGAGCGCGCTCTGACGCTCCGCCACGCTGGCTTTGGTCACGTCCAATTCAGCCCGGGACTGCTCGACCTGTTGGACATACTCTTCCGCGTCCAACTCCGCGATTAACTGGTCGCGTTTGACTTCGTCGCCAATGTTGACGTGGAGCCTTTCCAACCTTCCCGCTATCTTGGGAGCGATGACGAACTGCGAGTGAGCGAGCAGCGTTCCCGTGAAGGATCCGACATCCCGGATCGTCGAGACCTCAACACGGGCGATTTCGACGGGAACCGTGCGCGACTGGCCGTGATCGCCGATCGCTTCTGAGGGCGCGGCGGCCCTTCTATATATCTGCCAGCCCAACAGCGCAACCAGGGCAACTACGATGATGATTGCAGGAATGCGCTTCCTCATGGTGCCGCTCCTCGCAATGACTGTTCGACCTCGCGCAAGCTCTTTCCTCCTTGCTCTGACGGCGGGATGTCAAAATGCAATTATCCCTCCCAGGACTATTCGAAGCAAGCGGGCGCTGCGAAACACCGCCGCCCCAGTCCTTAACGCAGGAGGGGTTGCTGACGGCCTGGCGGACCAGAGAAGCATGCGAGGGAACTGGCACTTGGGGTAGCCTGGCCAGCGTCCGAAATTCTCGTTTGTCCCTACCCAAAACTCCGTCCGCCTCGCACTGCTTACACTTGCCTTGATGATTGTCTCCAGCATGTTGGCCTGTCTACAGTACAATTCAGCAGTGCTTTGGAGAACATATATCGATGTTGATGATGATCCTTCTCTTCTTGCGCGCTGCCTTCCTTGATCGAGCCCGACTGATCACCGAGGACCTCGCTCTCCGACATCAGTTGATCATTCTACTGAACTCTGGCAAGCGCTCTCGTCTTCGCCAGGGTGACCGGACGTTCTGGGTATGGCTTTCCAGGCTACGGAAGCGGCAGCTATGTCAATTGTCCACGCAGGCCGGTCACGTTCAAGCGCCTCGGGATCTGAGTGGCCAGGTGGGCCCGACACAGACCATGCGTCTCGCCGGTGCATGAAGGGGAGAATTTCTGGACTGTGGGGCTGTTTCGGTACTGTGCCGCTTCTATAATATGGGGCAGTGTTCGTGAAACCAGCCCCTGAGCCATGGAACTGGCGAGATGATGGACGTGCTCGTGGTAGTTGCGCATCCCGACGATGAGATAATCTGGGCTGGGGGGTTCATCCTGCAGAATCTGGGATGGGACTGGACCGTGCTTTGTCTCTGCAGGAGCGACGACACGGACAGATCAAGGAAGTTCAGGTCTGTCTGCGCAGCCCTGGGCTCGACTGGTCTCATGTCGGACCTTGATGACGGCAGTCCCTTGAAGCCAATCGACCCGCGAAGAGAGATTGGCGACCGGATCATGTCAATTGCAGAAGACACGGGTTGGGACCTGTGCCTAACCCATGGGGAGAACGGAGAATACGGCCACCAGAGGCACAAGGAAGTCCACTGTGAGGTCCGCGGGCTGTTCGAGAACGGCATGCTGAAATGCAAAGAGCTTTGGACGTTTGCCTATTGCTGCTCAGTGCGATCCGGCGTGTGCCGTGCCGACGAAGGGGCGGAGATCGTCGTCGAACTCACAGACAAACAGTTAGCTGAGAAAAAGCGAATAGTGCGTGATGAGTACGGTTACGCGGAGGACTCGTTCGAAGTGAAGGCCTGCGTTTCACCGGAAGCGTTTCGGCGACAGCGGATGAAATGAAGAGGAGCGGCGGACATGAAGGTTATGGTGCTGTATGACTACCCTCCTTCCCCGGCGGGCCTGGCGACGCAAGGGGATCTCCTCTATCGGGGCCTCAAGGAGATGGGGATAGATGCCCATGCAGTCAATTTCGAATCGCCACAAGAGAAGGAATGGTACTACCGTTGGTTCGAGCCGGATGTTGTCGTCGGCGTGGGCTACTGGGGGCACGCGCCGGACATCGTGTTGCATCCTCAGCGATACGGCGTTCAGCCAGTCCCTTGGCTGGTGGTGGACGGCTACGTGGCCAACTACCTGGAAGTTCTCAATGCCCTCCCCTTGATACTGGTCACTTCGAATTGGGTGAAGAGAGTCTATGTGCGAGACGGACTCGACGAGGCCAGACTCGAAGTCCTTCCTGTTGGCTGCGATACTCAATCCTTTATACCAAGGGGCAGAGATGATCCCAAGGTCGCCGCTGTCAGGGAAGCTCTGGGCGTGTCTCCTGACCAGATCATGATCCTCACCGTTGGCGGAGACGCTGCGTCGAAGGGTGGCCATGAGGTAATGCACGCACTGGCGCTCATCGATTCAAAGGCGCCTGACTGGAAATACGTGTGCAAAGTGTGGCCCCAGGATCGCACTGAGCGCCAGAATCTGGCCGACATGCAGCTTGCGACCCAACTGGGCATAGAGAAGAACGTCGTCTACACGACCAACAAGGTATCACGGAACTTCATGCCCTATCTCTTGGCGGCCTGTGACATATACGCGGCGCCGTCGCGTCTTGAGGGATTTGGGATGCTGCAGGTTGAGGCTGGGGCGTGTGCGAAGCCGGTCATCGGGATCAAGGCAATGGGCATGCTCGACACCTTGGTTCACGGTAAGACAGCTCTGCTCGCTGCGGTCGCCCAGGAGATAAGGATTAGAGAAGCTACGGTGGGTGTGGACGAAGGATACGCGCCCGATCAGCGCGTGGTCTTCAAGAGAGCAAGGACGGCAGACTACAGGGCGAGCATACATGATATCGCCAATCACCTTATGAGCCTTATGACCGATGCATCTCTTCGAGACAGGTTGGGGCGGGCGGGAAGGAGCAGAGTGGTCGAGAATTACGATTACCGGGTAGTCGCCCGCAAGTTTGTCCAGCTCGTGTCGTCTAAGCTCGGGATTTCGTGACATGGTGCGTGAGAGCGCCAATGTGCTCGATGATGCGAAGAACGCTGCGCTGACGGTCTTGCTGCATAACATGCACGGACCTTATCGAGGTCTCCCCCGGACCGCAGGATGGGGATATCCGGAGCCCTATACGCGCGACCTCATGATTTCTTCGCTTGGGGTCTTGACCAGCGGAAATGCGCAACTCATCCAATCACTTCGTCACGTACTTGAGACGTTAGCTCGGAATCAGACGCGGCACGGGCATATCCCTTCCCTTGTGCATGATAGGGAAGACCGTGGGGCCAGCGACACGACTCCGCTGTTCCTTCTGGGAGTCGCCTGCTACAGAATTGCGACCGACGACAAGGATTTCCTCGAAGGCGCGGTCCGCAAGGCGATGACTTGGATGGATTACCAGAGCCCATCGGATAGGGTGATCGTTGCTCAGCAGCCGACAAGCGACTGGCGCGACGAGCAGTGGGTTCTGGGCTACGGTCTGTTCGTTAATGCCGTTGTGTATTCATATCTCAGGCTGTACGGCGATCACGAGAAGGCACAAACGCTTCAAGAGATGTTGGGACACCTGGTGGTAACTGGGGAGGCGCAGCAGCGTCACACCTACGAGGGTCTGCGTATCCGCCACCATCCCTGCTATGCTCTCTGGTCCTACAAAGTCCACGGCAGCCAGAGGTTTGATTTGCTAGGAAACAGTCTGGCCATCCTGTCGGGACTGGCCTCCCCTTCCCGCGCGGAGGCAATCATTAAGTGGGTCGAAGCTCGATGCAAGTCGATGCGCTCGACGGGAGATCTGGCCGTGGGCCTGCCGCCTTGTCTTATGCCCTTCATCCTCCCCGAGGACCCCGATTGGCGCCCCCGCTACGCCACGCACAACCTTCCCGGTGAATATCACAACGGTGGCGTGTGGCCCTTCATTTGCGGCTTCTATGTTGCGGCCCTCGTGGCTGCTGGTAAGCAGCGCTTGGCTAAGGTGAAGCTCAAAACGCTGGCGCAGATTTCACGGCTTGCTCGCGAGGCCGACGTGGAATTTGGCTTCAACGAATGGTTCCGCGCGCAGGACGGCGAGCCCTGCGGACAGGACTGGCAGACCTGGTCAGCCGCAATGTACCTCTACGCGGCCACGTGTGTTGAGACGGAAAGCACACCCTTTTTCCACGAGGCCCGCGAGGGCGCGGCTCGTTCAGAAGGGCGTGCTCCGCAGCTCAGAACGTGAAGCGGAATTCGCCTGCGACTCCTCCGGCAGAATAGTCTTCTCGGAATTCGCCGTCGCTCTTGAGACCAACTCCCCAGCCGCCCTTGTGAAGGAATGAGATGCCGGCCCCAACCGTTAGTCCGTGCTCTCCGGCATCCTGCCCCTCGATGGTGAAC
>Ga0180438_10007264_pt1 | contig 14520 bp, 10 predicted proteins | sample SS_ome_12_FD_132455 | JGI IMG/M metagenome (GOLD analysis project Ga0180438, IMG submission 132455) | Hypersaline lake sediment archaeal communities from the Salton Sea, California, USA - SS_3_D_2 metaG | ecosystem: Environmental > Aquatic > Non-marine Saline and Alkaline > Hypersaline >...
CGCCGCCGTAGTCGAAAAGGATCCCGAGGCTGGCCTGGGATCCGTTGCCCTGGGTCGTCGATCCGGTCGACTCGTAGCGGTCGTTGCCGCCGAAGTCGCACAGGGCGCCGACCGAGCAGTCCCAGCCGTGCCCCAGGCCCATGATCGTGCCCTTGTAGACGTCGTCTCCCTCGTCGTCGAAGCAGAAGCCGACCGTGTAGTGGCAGCCCCAGCCGCAGCCGAACCGCTGGTAGGAGCGTTCGGTCCGCGTGCCGCCGGAGTAGGTTTTTTCTGTGGGGCCGCGACGGTCATTGCCGCCGAAGTCGCGGGCGAAGCCGATGCCGAGCCAGTAGCCCCCGCCGTGGGCGAGATAGTCGAACTCGTAGACGTCGTCGCCGCCGCCGTCGAGGATCACGCCGATGCCGCCGTTGGCGACCGAGCGGGGCCCGGCCCCGACGCCCTGGCCCCAGCCGTCGTAGCCGGGGGTTTCTTCGTAGTCGTCGGAATAGAGCCCGCCGGTGTAATAATGGTCCTTGCCGTCGGAATCATTCAAGACGCCGAAGCCGAGCGGCCCGCCGAAGCCCTGGGTCCAAAGCGCGCCGTGATAGCGATCATTGCCGCCTTGATCCACCAACAGTCCCAGCCCTCCGAAGGCTTGCCCCTGCACGCGGTGCAATCCCACGTAGGTGTCGTTGCCCGCCATGTCCACGAGCAGGCCCGCGCCGGCGAGGCAGGAAGCCTGCGCCACGTCCCTGGCCTGGTAGACGTCGTCGCCGTCTGCGTCGATGAGCATGGCGATACCCAGGATCGCGCCGCCTTGGATCCCGGGGTTCGTGCCGCGGTAGCTGTCGTCGCCTTCCAGGTCGATGGTCACCAGCACGGGCCGCCTGAGCGAGACGCTGCCTTCGTAGTAGACGTCGTCGCCGCCGAGGTCGATCACGGCGCTGACTTCGGTCATCTCATCGAGCTGGTAGGTGTTCGTGCCGCGTCCGCCGACGACGATCGTGCCGGCGGGCGTGAGCATGTGGCGGACGACGGAGCCGGTTACGCCGGCCACGGACGGCGAACGAGGGCCGCTCGGGCGTTCCTCTTCGGACAGCTTGCCGAGGGCGGCGAGCAGTTGCGGGTCGACCAGCGGGGCCAGCGCCTGCGCCGCGTCGTGGATGCCGCCGCGGTCCATCTTTTCCATCAGGTCGCAGAGCCGCCGCCCCATGCCGCGGTTGGCAAGCGTGTGGCCTTTGCGATTTTGCGTGACCAGCACGGGGTAGAGGTTCCGGCTCAGCTCGCCGAGCTCGCTCTGCGTGAGCGTGGCCAGCGAGGCGGCGTGCCCCGCCTGCGCGCCATAGAGGGCCAGCTTCACCGCCGCCAGCGCCTCCTCCGGCGATTCGATCGGCGTGAAGCGGGTGGGCTCCCGCCGCCCAAGGTCCATCTTCTCTCGTGCCGTGATCAGCGCCCCGTCCAGGCCCCGGTGGTCGCCGCGGAGCGCTTGGTGCAGTTGCCGTGTAAATTCCTCCGCCTCGACGGGGGCCTTGAGCGGATTGCGGAGCAGATGGTCGTACCAGTTCAGCCGGCAGTTGCCGGTCACCTCGGAACTTCGCCGGCTCCCCGCCGTCGAATTGAGCTTCAGCGCCGCGTAGCCCTGAAAACGGAGGAAGCTCGACTCGATTTGCCGGGTTTTCAATCCCGAAACGATCTCCTCCTGCAAAAGCGTCACCATGCCGGGGGCATTCGGCTCGCCAACGGGCAAGTCGTCCACGGCGGGAGAGTCGGCGGTGGCCGCCAAACAGTACCCCAAGATCAGAAGCAACGAAATCCTCAGACTTTGCCCGAAGCCTGCAAGCCGGAACCGCCGTCTCATCCTGCGTCTCCTGTGCCCATGTCCCAGCCCGGCCTGCCCTCCCCAGTCGTACTCGTCGAAGCGATGGTGCCGGCAGAGTATATGCCCCAAGCCTGAATGTCGTCAAGCTTTGCCACGTCACCCGGCATCCGAGACCGCGACGAGAGGTGAGACCGAAATGCGGCCCACACAGCGGGGAAGGGGGTGATCTTCGGGCAAGCGAAACGGCATTGGCAGGGCTTACCAGTCGCTTCGGCCGAAATTCGCCGCCTTCTTGAACCCGTCGGAGCGATTGCAGGAAAGAAAGGGCGGCGGCCTTCGGTTCAGAGAGGCGAGGCAAGAGCCACCGTCGCCGAGGGCATCTGCGTCTTCTAACATTTCCTGACAAACGGCTTCTGAAGCGCCGCCACGCATACTTCCTGCCGGTTGTGGAACAACTGCCGCGCCCGGACCAGGTTGTATCCCCAACGCCGAATCCGCCGCAAATAGTCCGGCAACTGCTCGGCCAGCTCCCACTCGATCAGCTTCAAGGTGAGTAACATTCCACGGACGCTGATTTCCGGGTGGGCGACCATCGACTCAACGGCGTCGAGCGTGAAGTTGGGCGCGACGTTCATGTCGGCCGTCAGCCAGCGGACTTTGCGGAGATCGCGCCGCCGAACTACCGCCGCCCGCCGGCGGATGTGGCGAAACCTGGGGTGCTCCAGCACTTTGGGGTCCATTGCGGCGGGGTCGACTCCGATCACCTCGAACCCCCGGTCCAACAGGGCCTGGCTCGCTCCACCCGGCGCGCTGCCGAGTTCCACCCAACGGGCGCCTTGAGGGATCGGCAGTTGCGACCATCGCAGGGCCTCTTCCATCTTCAGCCACGCCCGCGAAACGGCGTGCGCCGGCATGGTGAGGGGAATGATGCCCCCCGGCCAGCGCGACGGGGCCGAATCGACGCGGTGGTATCCCACCCACCACTGCTGGGGCTCCACCACGATGCAATCCAGAACGAGATCTCCCCGCCGGGCCTGCTGCCGGGGATCGTCGGCCCGCTCGGCCAAAACCGCCCCGCGCGGGCACTGCCGGAGAACCGCCTTTCGCGCTTCGTCGGCTATCGCGACAAGCGACGGCTCGACCCCAGGCTCGCCGGGTGGAAACTCGTCCCGCGGCCAAACGTGAAGCCTCTTCGCCGGCCGGTCGCCGAGCAGTCGCCACACTTCGCCGGCAAGTGCGTCAGGATCCGGTCCACTCACCCGCCCGAGTGAGAAGCCGTGCGCCCTCGCAAAAACAGAACCGAGGTCGAAATCCGCCGCCAGGCGGTGTCTTTCCGGCAGCTTGAACGTCAGAAATCCGGGCCGCGAGAACGCGAAACGGAAGTAGGGCCAACGACCGGCAAGCTCGCCCTTGACCGCTTTCTCCGCGCCCAACTGGCAGGTGACAAACAGAAAGGCCGGCCGCGCGGTCATCGCGGCACGTCTTCCGGGTTGTCCGTCGGGCTGTCGGAGGGCGAGACTACCAGCAGGTCGCGGTCGGCGGCGGCCGCAATCGCCCGCGCGATTTTCTCCAGCGCGACGTGGTCTCGTTCGACCGCCGACGAGTCCTTGGCCCCCGACTTCTCGGCCGGCGGCCGGATCGAGGCGAGCATTTCCAGCAGTCTTTTTGAGGGTCGGACGTATACGTTCCGGCCGGTCGCCGTGTTTTCGACCCGGACCACCAGCTCGTCGGCCTCAATCCAGCGGAGGTTCCGCTTGCCCAGCGTCGCGCCCGTCGACACCTGAAGCCCATCCAGGAAGCAAGACCTGGGCGGTCGCGCCAGCGGTCCGTGGCATTCGACCTCCAGGTCAAAATAGCCCTCGGCGCCCGCCGCTTTGCGAGCTGCCATCCCTAAGCGCAGGCCGGCGGTTGCCCAAGGGCCAAGGTGGCCGTGAAACTGCACGGCTGCCGCCAGCCAATCAGGATCTGATTCCACGGGATGATAGTGCGGCTTGGGAAGCCCAGGCATCGATTCCTCCGCCCAACAGAGACCCGGCAAGCAGACCGTCACCGCCCAAACAAAGCACCGCATCGAGAGTGTCCCCGCTTTTTGAGCCGGCTTGCCGAAGCAAAGCGAGCTTCAGCAACGGCATTGTACTGCGGACCACGCAGCCCGAAAAGCCGCGGCTCCGAGCAGAGAGAGTCGACGCCAGCGACGCAATGCCTACTCCGGTGGGGCAGGGGGCGTGGGAATTATCTCCGGCGCCCGCGCGGGCGGGGTCACGGTGATCGAGAGCGGATTGGCCGCCACGCCGTCGCCGCGGACGACGATCAGCTCGGCGGTTGTGCTGCCGGCCAGAGGCAGCCCCGGCAGGATCAGCCGCACGCCCAGGTCGTACCAGCCGAGGATCTCTGCTTCCATCTCCACGTCGCCCAAGTGCAAGAGCACGCGGCCCGGCTCGGGGCCGAACCCCTCGCCGGCCAGCAGGATCTCGCCGCCGGCCGGGGCGGTGGAAGGCCGGGCCTCGAAGGACGCCGGGTCTACGGGCAGGATCTCGGCCGCGGCCACGTCGGCGCCGTTGTCGGCGATCGACGTCTCGTTGATTTGACGGCCGGCGTCGACCAGCACGTGCAGCGTGGCAAACGGAATCGGATTGCCTTCCGCGTCACGGCCCATTTCGGCGACCTCCAACGGCAGTCGCACGTCGACCGCCTGGGTCTCGCCCGCTTCGATGGCCGCCACACGGACGCCCGCCTGCGGCAGGCCCTCGACCAGCCGGCCGTCGAGTGACGCAAAAATCATCACGTCGAACGGTTGCGTGATCGGCTGCCGGCTGTTGTTGCGGAACCAGACGCGGTAGCGGGGGCCAAGATCCTGCTCCGGATGGCCCGCGTCGACAAATCGCACGGCCAGGAGCTGCAAGTCGTACTGCTCGGCCACCACGACCTGCGGGACGTCGACCCAGGTGCCGCAACTGACCACCGGCAGCGGGTTCCAAACGGGGTAGTCCCAGTAGACCCAGACGGGCGCCGGTGCGTAAACGATCGGCCGGCAATAAATCGGCCGGGGGTCCCAGATCACGCCGCAATGATAATGCCACGACCAATCAACCCAATGACTCCAGTGCGGATACCAGCAATGCCGCGCGGGATACCACGAGCCATAGTGGTGGAAGCGGAAGCAATCTCGCCAGTACGACGCGTGGATCCATCCCCGCTGGTGATCCAGAGGCCAGTGGTGCACTGCCGCAGCATGGCCCGCGGGCGGGTGCCCCCCGCCGTACCCGTGCCCTGCCACGCGCGAGGCCTGGGCGGCCGTGCCGTGAGCGCCGGTTGGGTGGAGCCGCCGCGCGACGTCGCCATGGCGGTGCAGATCGTACTGCTCGGCCAGCTTGATCTCGCGAGCCACCGGGCCTTCGGCAAGCCGCTTCAGTTCGCCCGTCTCCAGCCGCCGCTGGAGCGAGGCCCAGGCGTGCTCGCGCGATCCGGCCCCCTTCAGCGCCGCTTTATCCGAAGACATGATCTTCAGAGAGGAATGTTCTTGGAACCGATCGACGCTCTTGCCGCGCAACGGATCGAACGGAGACCTTGCCGCTTCGACGCTTGCCCCGGGCCTCCCCCGCGTGTTCGGAAGCGAATCGGAAAGCGTGGGTTTTCGCTCGCTCGGCAGACGGAGACCTTCCAAGGCAGGCAGGCCTTCACTTCGCGGCCGAATCGACGACCAATCCCTCGCCGGACCGTTTTCCAGGGATCTGCCGGAATTGAGAGACGGCAAGCGGTCTGCAAGCGGGTTGGTCGAAGTCCCCGGCAGCGAGGGCTTCGAAGCGGGGTTGGACGGCTGCGCCGACCGCAGCCGATCCAACAGCGGACTGCTGGAAATACTGGGAAGCGAGCGCTGCGACGGCCCAGCGGCCGAGGGCTTCGACGGCAAACGATTCAGCCAAGGAGCGGACGACAGGTCCGGAAGCGAGAGCTTCGAAGGCGGGCTTGCCGACCTGTTCGGCAGCGAGCGGCCGGCCGGCGGACTGGCCGACAGGTTCGGCAGCGAGCGGCCAGCCGGCGGGTTGGCCGAGAGGTTCGGGAGCGAGCGGGACGCCGGGGCACGGTCGAACCGCGGTGTCGTCGGCTGTTGAAGGCCCTGCAGCCGCTGGCCCCAAGCCGGGCCCGTGGAAAGCGATTTCGGACTGGAAGCGCGAAAGTTCGGCGCTGAGAACCTGGGCGCGCTCGCCGCGGCGCCAGCGCGGAAAGGCGTAGAAACCCGGCCCCGGAGTTGCCCGGCCTGAGACGAAAGCCTCTGGCCGAGTCCGCCGAGCGACGGCCGTTCGGCGGCCCAACCCGTCGACGCCGACCCAATCAGCAGCGCCAGACAGGCGATCCAGGGCGACCCGGCTGCAACGTAGTTCGGACGGGCGTTGATGCACCACATGGCGGTTCCCCTAGTAGACATAATACCGGCTGACGCCCCGTTTGTGAACGCATGCGAATTGCGTGCCTTGCCGCAACGCCTCGCCGGGAAACATCCGCCTTCGGGAAGTAAGTCTCCATATGAGAGGACCTTGCGAAGCCCCGCCGCTCCATCGTCGAGCGAAAAGTCGCAGGGTGGGCGGGTCAAGCGGCGTCGTCAGCTTGACTCGGTGAATCAGTTTGATGACACTTCCCGCCTCTTGAGTTCGAACAAGTATCGCCCCCCTCGGTGGAGGAGTCACCGCGGGGCGGCTTTTCGGTCGGCGGCAAAAAGCCTATACTGTCTTACAGTCCCGCCGCGATCAGCTTGCACCCAGTCAACCTTCGCAAATACTATCTCCGTAACACTTTACCGAGCATGAACGAACCTGCCAAAACGGACCACTGGGGCCAAATCGCCTCGGCGCTGGGGGCCGAGCCACCGCCCGAAGAAGAAAAACCACAAGAGCAGTCGGTTGAGGAAGCCCCCTCGGGCAACGAGGGGCCGAAATCCGGCTCCCCGCCCGTCGCCAGGCCGACGAAGCCCAGGCCAAAGCCGGCGCCGAAGCGGGAACCGGCCGACTGGTCGCGGCTGGCCGCCGACCTAGGCCTCAGCCCGCCCGTCGAGCCCCCCGCGACGACCGCTCTTGCTGAAACGCCGCAGCGTGAAGAGGAAGACGAACGAGCGGAGATCTCGCCGCCGCCTGCTGCGTCCTTTCTCGACATCGTCGCAGCGGAGGCCGAAGAGGGACAACTCCTTCCCGGCTTCGAGGAACTGGCCGACGAGTTGGACGATACCGGGCCGCTTCTCAGCGACGACGGCCCGATGCCCACCGACGCGACACTCGACGACGGTGGCTTGCCGCCGCAAGTGGAGTCGGAGCGGGAGTCGGATGTGATCAAAGAAGCCGGAAAGCGACGCCGCAAGCGACGCCGTCGGCCTCGCAAACCGTTGGAACGAGAGACCGCCCAGCCCCCCCCCGAGCCGGCTTTGCCCGACGCCGAGGACGCGGCGGGCGGGCGCGAAGAATTGCCCCTTCCTGGGGCCGTCGTTCAGGAGGACCCCGAGGGCTTGGACACGGTTGCTCCGGCTTCTGTGCAAGCCGAAACGGCCGGGAAGTCCAAGCGCCGCCGGCGGCGGCGGACCTCGGACCGCAAGAGGGCCGACGTCGGCGACGGCACGGATCGCCTGCCGGAAGAAGCCGGAGAGTTGCTCGCCGAGGGCGAGGATGCGATCGGCCCTCGTGCGAGCGATCAGGGCGACGCCGAGTCGCCGCCTGCGGCGGACAGAGACAAAGCGACGGGCGACCAGGCGGGGAAAGTCGCCCACCGCGGCATCCCGACCTGGCGCGAGGCGGTCGACATCGTGATCTCGGCCAACCTTGAGGCGCGGGCCAAGCGGCCCAGCGACAGGTCTTCCTCGCGGCAACGGTCGGGCCGCCGGCAGCCGCGGAAGGGCAAGTCCTCCGACAAGCCCACCTGATGCGGCTCACTGCGGCCGCCACACCGACCGCAAACTGCCGTCGTGGCCCGTCCGATCCGGTCTGGCGGGCCGGGCGCCGCGGGTGGTGATGGCTCTCTACGTGACTCTTAAGCGACCATTCGCATCTCGGACACGGTGCCGAGAACGCCGGCGACGAATTCCTCGAAAATCCGCACGTCCAGCGCGCTGGCCGAGTCGCTCTCGGGGTGGAATTGCGTGCCAAAAGCGAGCCAATCCTCGCGGGTGCTTTCGATGGCCTCAATGATGCCGTCGGGGCAGCGTGCGGTGACGGTGAAGCCTTCGGCCACCTCGTCGATGGCCATGTGGTGCATGCTGTTGACGCGGATTTCGCCCTCCCCGTAAACCCGCTCCATCAGCGACCCCGGCGTCACTTCAAGCGCGTGACGGTGGGCGCGGTCCATCGGGTCCAAATGGGGAAGCGCCCGCGGCATGTCCTCCGGGATGTGCAGGAAGAGGTTGCCGCCCTGGGCGACGTTCAACAGTTGCAGCCCCACGCCGACGCCGAAGACCGGCATGCACCGCTCGGCGACCAGGCGAATGAGCTTCCGGTCGAAGCTTTCCCGCCGGGGGTCGAGCAGGCGAATGGAAGGGTGAAGCATGAAGCCGTCGCGGCGGGGGTCGAGGTCCGCGCCGCCGGCCAGAACGACGCCGTCGAGCAGGTCGAGCACGCGCCGGAGGTCGTCCTCGTCCTCCATGAGCGGAAGGACGACGGGGATGGCCCCCGCCTTGACCAACGCATCGCAATAACCGGCCGAAAGGAATTGAAACGCCGGGGCGTCCTTCTTGGCCGCACGATAGTCCGCGTTCACGCCGATCAACGGTTTGCAGTCCATCTTGCACTCCTCGCTGGCACGTCCTGTGCCCGTTTAGGGGAAGATAAAGAGCAACCCGACGTCAGACGCGCGGCTCGGAGGGCCGAACGGTGCCGGCAAAGGCAAAAAAGCCCTTGGTGGCAATGCCAGGCGTTCCGGCATAGAGGCGATCTGAAACGTCGATCCCTGACGCCCAGAACGCGCGCGATTCCCACCGGCCTGATGCGCCGGACCCAGGTCAGCAACCCGGGCGCGATGTCCTTATCGGGTAACCTCGCAACTCCTTTGCTCAGGCGCGTCCCCGGGGAGTGGAATGCAAGTCGCCGGGAGTCTAGGGGCAGGCCCGGGGCTTTGCAAGAAGATACCCGATTTTGAGGCGGCGGCGACTCTGGGACACAAGATCCTGTGTTGCTAGCACTGCTAGCGTTGTGGATGTCCACAACCCATTGATGTAAAACGGCTTGCGGCCTGGGCACCGCTCTCGCGGCGACCGCGCCCCGAGTGGCCGCGGCTGCCGAGCCACTTTACCCCAGCGGGCAATCCCGTTATCCTGAGCGGGATCATTCGCGCCCCAGGTGAAGCGGCGGCGGAACCCGGCACACTAACGCGAAGCTCAAGCGAGGGCAAGTCTTTTTGCAGCCCTCGCGCGCTTCGGGTTGTTGTGGGGCAGGAGACAATCCCGGCCAACGGATTCCACTCCGTCGTACGCCGCCGTTTGCCTTACGCCCGTGGCTGAAGGCCCCCATCTTATGTGGTTTCGATATCAGAACGTCTGCCTCGAAGCGATCGTCTCCACCCTGCCGGACGAACGGCTCAGCTCGGCCGAGATCGAAGCGCGACTTGCCCCCCTTTATCGCCGCCTGCGGCTGCCGGAGGGGCGGCTGGAACTGATGACCGGCATCCGCGAGCGCCGCTTCTGGGCCCGAGGCACAAAGCCCAGCCAGAAAAGCGTTGAGACCGCCCAGAAGGCAATCCGCCAGGCAGGGATCGACAAGCGGCTCATCGGCGCGCTGGTGCACGGTTCGGTCTCGCGCGATTTCGTCGAGCCGGCCACCGCCTGCGGCGTTCACCACCAGCTCGGCCTGCCGCCGGAGTGCCTGGTCTACGACGTCTCCAACGCCTGCCTGGGACTCTTGAACGGGATGCTCCAGGTGGCCGGCATGATCGAGCTGGGCCAGATCCGCGCGGGCGTGGTGGTGGGCACCGAGAGCAGTCGTGCGCTGGTGGAAAGCACGATCGACAAGCTCAACCGGGACACTTCCCTCGGGCGAAACGACATCAAGCCCGCCTTCGCCTCGCTCACCATCGGCTCCGCCAGCGCCGCGATGGTGTTGGTGGACCGCGAGCTGAGCCGCACCGGCAACAGGCTGCTGGGCGGCGTGGCGCGGACGAATACCGAGTTCTGCCATCTCTGTCAGGGCGGATATGACGAATCGGACGGCGCCCGGGGCAGCCTGCTGATGGACACCGACTCGGAAACGCTCATGCGCGAGGGCGTCGGAACCGCCCAAAGCGCCTTCGTCGAGTTCCTCGCCTCGCTGGACTGGGAGCCCGGCCGGATCGACAAGACCTTCTGCCACCAGGTCGGCCGGGCCCATCAAAGGCTGTTGTTCGACGCGCTTGCTCTCGACCCGGCAATCGACTATTCCACCTTCGAGCATCTCGGCAACACCGGCTCGGTCGCGCTGCCGACCACGGCGGCCATGGGCGTCGAAAACGGCCACCTCTCAAAAGGCGACCGCGTCGCGCTCTTGGGCATCGGCTCCGGCATCAACGTGCTGATGCTCGGCGTCGAATGGCAGCGAAGCCTGCTCGCGTCGCGCAGAGAAGACTACTGCGAGACGGCCAAGTAGCTCAAGCGGCCGGGCCCGCGAATCATGCAACGCCGTTTCCGATTCGCGCTCGGTCTTCTCGGGCGGCTTATCGTCGGCCGCGCCTCATTTCGAGCTCGATCTTCTCGCCCTTCATGTTCTCGAAGGCTTCTTTCTGCTCGGCCGTCAGCAGGGCGAGGGCCTTTTCATCCGCGGCGCTGCGGAGCTGGCGAAGCTTCTGAAACGCCTCCGACCGCTGCTCGTCGCTCGCCTCGCGCATGGCAGCGAAGAGCTCGGATAGTTGCGCCTGCGTCTCTTTGCCGATCTCGGCGACCTTCTTCTGCTGCTCCTCGGTGAGTTCCAGTCTGCGGGCGACGTACTGGTTGGAGAGGCTCTCCACCGCGGGGCGGACCTGCATGCGGATCTGATAGAGCCGCATCACCTGGTCTCTTTCCAGCGCCATCTCGCGAAGCTGCTCGCGGACCTTGTCGTCGCTCTGATCGCTCAGCTCGGTCATCTTTGTCTGCTGCTCGGCGCGATCCTCGATTTCCCGCAGGGCCGCGTACTGTTCCCTCAGCTCCGCTTGCAGCTTTTCGACGAACTCATTTACCTTGGCGGTCTGCTCCTCGCTCAGTTTCATCTCCTTTTGGACTTGCTCCAGCCTTAGCAGGCCGAGGAGACTGCCGCGACCAGAGAAGCTTCGGGATCCTTCGGCAGCCTGGGCCTCCGCGGCGGCAAAGAGGGCGGCTGCCACAGCCAGCGTCATCGCCGGCACCATCAAACGTCGAACCTGGTTCATCTCACGCTCCTCTCAATTCAAAAAAACGAAATCAGGAACTTCCTATTCGACCGTCCACATCGTCACGGTGCCTTCGTCCTTCACGAAGATCCGTTTGCCCGCGATCACCGGATGCGCGTAGGTGGGCGTGTCGGAGACCTCGATGCGGGCCAGCTCGTCGTACTGACTTTCAGCGGGCTTGAAGGCGATCAGCTCGGACGTGCTGGGCAGGGCCAAAAGACAAGAGCCGGCGTCAACAATAGCTGCGAACCCGCGGCCGTGCTCGCCTGTGTCGATCCAGGCTGTCCGGCCGCTCTCGGCGTTGAGACAAAAGAGTCTGCCTTGGTCGGAGAGACCGAACAACAAGCCGTCCTTGAGCACCGGCGTGTTGAATTGCGGGGCAACGTCCGGATTGCTCCAGAGCTCGTTGGCAACAAAGCCGTCACCCTGCTTCTCGATTTTCACAGCCTTGGTCCCCCGGCCGGCCCCGGTGTAAATGACCGTCTGTCCGGCGACGATGGGGGTGGCGGCGTTGTAGGCTCTTCTCGCCGGGGCGAAAGGAAGCCGCCAGAGAAGCTTGCCGTCGGCCACCCCGACCCCCACGATACTACTGTCCGTAAGCGTCACCACCTGCTGTGTGCCCTCCACGCTCAATAGGACCGGCGAGGAATACTCGGGGCCTTCGGCGCCCCATCGCCACTTTTCCTCGCCAGTGGCCAGATCGTACGCGATGATCGCCCCATTGCCTCTTCCGCCGAGGTGGGCGATGGCCATTCCGTCGACGATGATCGGCGACATGGCCGTGAAAAACATGGGGACCACTTTGGGAAACGGGTCCTTGCGCCACGCGAGCTGGCCTGTGGCGGCGTCCAGACAGGAGAGGACCCCGCCCACGCCCAGCGTGACGACCTTCCCCTCGGCCACCGCGGGCGAGCTTCTCGGCCCCGCATGCCCGGAGGCCGCGCCGGTAACGGCCTGCGCCGCGTATTTCTCCTGCCACAGTTGCTTTCCATCGCTCGTGTCCAGGCAGAGAGTGACCTCATCCTCACCCTGTCGAGCGGAAACGTACAGCCTCTCGCCGACCAGGGCGGGTGTCGCGTCGCCCAAACCCACCGTCGTTCTCCACTTCTGCGTCAGTTCCTCCGGCCAAATCTGAGGGGCGGTGAACCCGACTGCTTTGCCATCCCGGTTGGGTCCTCGCCACTGAGGCCAATCCTGCGCAACGACACGGGTCGCGGCGATCAGAACCACACAACCCGCGATCACGCCAATCCATCGATTCGTAGCAGTCATGGCAGCTCCACTCCGGTTTCTATCGGCCGCCGTTCAGGTCCAGCACGCGCCGGCAATTTGCCCAAACAGCATAGCCTTTGCTTAGCGTGAGCATGCAGCGATGTCAACACTTGCGATCCTCCACGCAACAAGACATCTACACCCCCCCAAGTGCAGTCCAAGGACGAGATTGCCGGGCGTTTTCATCTCCCGGCGAGGTCGTCGAGCCGGCCGGCAAGAGCCACCCGAGATGCGGTCGAAAAACGCATGCCGGATCGCTCCGATCGGGGCGGCTCAAGCCTCATCCGAGCCGCAAGCGTGGACGGCAACCACGGCCAGAACGCCCCCCCCAAAGAAGCGTGTCACGACCGTGGCTATCTGGGACAGGCACGGTTCCTGCCCCAAAAGGCATTACGTGAAACTTCCTGACGGGCAAGAACGTCTTATCTCGTGGACGGGCCTTTATTTCCAGGACACTCTTGCTGCAAGTTGCAGGTCATCGCCGTGAACACGTCGGCAGCGGCTCATACAACGATCGAGGAGAGAACAATGATCCGGTGCTCGGCTAGCGCATGGTTGGTGATTGCGTTCGTCCCGGCGATCAGCCGGGCGGCGATCATAGGCGAAAGCTCGCTGACGATTGACTTCACGGACTCGAAGGACGCCGCCCGAAAGGCGGAGTGGTCGGAGCCGGATCTGGTCACGCCCACCGAACAGGGGCTGGGATGGGACGGTGCGTCGAACTTCAACCGGGATGCGTGGATTCGCACCAAGCCGATCGGCGTGGGGCTCTCGTGGCGGCCACTGACAAGGGCGCACGTCTCGGTCACGATCACCCCGGAGGCCCGCGCCGTCAGCCAGTCGAACATCGAAGCCCTCGGCGACGTTTACATCCGCTACAGCCCCGACCTTAAGAACTGGTCGGACTGGCAGGCGCTCACGTCGAGGCCGACGCTTGTTGGTGAGCCTGTGAAGGAAGGCGAGCCGCCCCGCGCCGTTCCGATGACGCGAACGTATTCCGGTCAGATCGGCGTTCCCCGCGTCGCACAAGAGGCGTACCAAAAGCTGCTGCGGGAGTATGCGAAGCTGGACGTCCCCTGGAGGAGCGACGAAGAGGCCGCTGCCAAGTGGATCCTCCAACGCGATCCGGAGTTCTTCAAGAACCACCTGCCGTTCATCGGGCACATCCAGTTCCTGTATGAGACCCAACTGCACGGCGGACGCCGTCTGGAGAGTTTCGAGGCCCGCCTCCCATGGGTGGTCAGCGGTCTGCATCATGGACCGCGTGACCAATCCCTTTATAAGAACCGAGATGACATCCCATGGCGGTTTCGAGCAGAATAGCAGCGGTTGGGCAACATGGCCCCAGTGCGGTAGGCTGGCAATGAAACTCGGCCTTCTCGACCCTTGGCAGCGGCGCTATTAGCACACTGCCGCGTGCCCTGCAATACGGCCCTTTTGCGGGGCGCCCGCGAAAACGTACGGCAATTCGAGACCTGAAACGCTGATTCAGGGCCAGCCGTGCCAATCGGACGGCAGAAGCGGCGAGGGCCGCCGGGCGTGGCGCAGCCGGTGGCCCCCGAGCATGCCGGGCCGGCGAGGAACCGCGGTGGGGGCCTCGGGCCTCACCAGCCATTCTTCTGTATGTCAGTTAACGCCGAACTGCCACTATCCGAGGTCGGCCATGATCAGATCGGTCAGTAGCCGACGGGCCCATCGTAGTCAACGACGATACCGCCAGCCCCCGCTGTTTCCTTGGCCATGATCCTCCCGCTTCCGCCGGCTTCCGCGAACTTTCCGGTGCAGCCGTGCCAGCCATGAGCTGCGGGAGATCTTCTCACCCGACGCTCGAGCGCCGGGTGAGCATGCCGACGCGGCCTCAGTCGCCGAACTTGAACTCGACGTTATAGGCCCCTGACGTGTAGACGGAGCGGACGGAGAAGGGCCTGCCATCTTCCAGCACACCCGAAGCAATAACGCCTCGATGGAACCCTTCCCCCGGGACATCACGATTGGCGGGCTGCTGGACTTCAACGTAGAAATCCGCCAGACCGACCATCAGATCCATCTTCTTCATTTCTGCGAACGTCACCTTCCCGTCTCTTGCCAGCTCCGCCAAGAAC
>Ga0180438_10007265_pt1 | contig 14520 bp, 10 predicted proteins | sample SS_ome_12_FD_132455 | JGI IMG/M metagenome (GOLD analysis project Ga0180438, IMG submission 132455) | Hypersaline lake sediment archaeal communities from the Salton Sea, California, USA - SS_3_D_2 metaG | ecosystem: Environmental > Aquatic > Non-marine Saline and Alkaline > Hypersaline >...
ACGGGGTCAATCTGCTGGAGTTCGCCGACGCGAAAGTGAACTTCGACTCGTTCGAGGTGACCGTGGCGGGCGAGCCGGTGCGGATGACGCAACTGGAGATGAGCCTGCTAAGGTATTTTGCCGAGAACGAGGGGCGGGTGATCCCGCGGAACGAGCTCTTGGAGAACGTCTGGGGGCTGTCGGGCAACCTGCAAACCCGCACCCCCGATCAGTTCGTCAGCCGCCTCCGCAAGACCTTCGAGCCCGACCCCGCCCAGCCCCGCCATTTCCTCACCATCCGCGACGCGGGCTACCGCTTCGTGATGGAGCCGGAGGAAGCGTGAGCCTTTACTGCCCGCCGCCGGCCTGTTCTTCCAGCATGGCCTTGGTCGCCGGCATCGAATCGACGAAGCCGGCGTCGGTGCGGCGGAGCTCTTCGATCGTCCTTGCGCGCAGCCTCACGAGCAACTCTTGATGACCCGGCCGGGCCGCGAGGTTGGCCAATTCCTCGGGGTCGGCATCGAGGTCGTACAGCTCTTCGGTCTCGCCTTCGACGAGCGTGCGGACGTACTTGTAGCGGCCTGCCCGCAACATCGCGTACCAGGGCGTGTTGCTCGTGTCGGTCAAGCGGGCGTCGGTGGGAATGACGTCGGTCTCTGCGCCGTAGGAGCGGCCCGTGTGCGTGAGCAGAAGAGGCAGACTCCAGTCGGATCTCTCGGGATCAGCCACGAGCGGCCTGATGTCGCGTCCGTGGGTCTTCCACGGCAGCGTGATTTCGGCCACCCGGCAAAAAAAGTCCACCAGGTCGGGCGAGTTTACCGGATGCCGGCAGACCCTGCCCTCGGGTAGAGTGCCCGGCCGGCTGATCACCAGCGGCGAGGCGAGCGTCGCGTCGTACGCCGCCACTTTCTGGTTGAAGCCGTGCTCGCCCAGGCCGTAGCCCTGGTCGGCGGTATAGACGACGAGCGTGTCGGCCAGTTGGCCGGACTCTTCCAGGGCCCGGAGCACGCGGCCCACGCCCTCGTCCAGCGCCATCGTGCACTCGTTGACCTGCTGGATCCACTTGTCATAGGCCAGGCCCGCCTCGTCGACGTCGAAACTGTCCTTCCGTGGGGCTCGCCTGCGCAACGCCGGCCGGCCGTCGGGACCCTCGATCCACGCCTTCGTCGTTTCCAGATAGGCCGGCTTGTCGGGCCAGGGGCCGTAGACGTCCTGCGGCACGGGCGCCGGGTGGCCGGCCAGCGCGCCTTTGTGGCGGTCGGCAGGCGTGGTCGGGCCGTGGATCGCGCCGTAGCAGAGCCAGAGATACCAAGGCTTGTTCGCATCGCGGTGCTTGCCCCGGATGTACTCGACCGCCCAATCCGTGTAGTTGTCCGTCGAGTAACCGGTCACCAGCCGCTCTTGGCCGTTGAAGGCGATGATCTGGTCCTTGTAGTAGTTGCCGGCGTTTTCGGGGTGCCCCGGGCGGTTCCAAACGATCTGGAAGTCCCAGTCGCGGCCGTAGCCCGTGTCCGTGCCGGTGTGCCACTTGCCGATTTGCGCCGTCTGGTAGCCGTGGCGGCGAAACACGGACGGCCAGAACGGGCACTGGGCCGGATCGTAGGTGCTGCCCGGATACGTCCCTTCCATCGTCATCGACTCGACGGCATGTTGCAGCCGCCCGGTGAGCAGGCTGGCACGCGAGGGCATGCACCACGCGCCAAGGTAACAGCGATCGAAGCGAATGCCGCGCTCGGCCAGCCGGTCGATATTGGGCGTGCTTACCCAATCGGGGGCTTCCCGATAGCAACTGACGGTCTTGTACGACTGGTCGTCGGCATAGATGAAAAGGATGTTCGGGCGGGCGGCATCCGCGGCAAGCAGCCGGCCACCAAGGGCGAGGAACAAACCGGCGAGGAACAACCGAGAAGCTTTCATGTGGTCACCTTGCTTTGCGCGTCGGGGAACACCGGCAATATTACCATCGAAGACGTAGGGTGGGGTGAGCGCAGCGAGGCCCGCCAGCCTTCCTCCACGCCGGGACAATGGCTCATTTTCACCACGAGCTGCGGCCGAGGCAAGACGCGGCGCAGATTCTGCCGCCTGGAATCCCCCTTCCCGGCCTTCCTCGCCTCGCACCTTCCTGTCCTCGCTCGACCGGTTGATCCCACTCCGCCGGTCCGTTACGCTCGATGTGGCCCGATCGCTGCGGCAGGGATACTGAAAGTCCTCTGTCCGGCTCGGCCGCCGCCCTACAATTCCCTCCTCGAACATGGCGGAATCCACCATGCACCGACACCCTTGCCTCTGGACGATGACGTTGGCTTGCAGCCTTGTCCTGCACGCGGGCGCGGCCGAAGCGGCCGCTCCCGGCCGCCCGCCGAATATCGTGCTCGTGTTCACCGACGACCAGGGCTATGCCGACGTGGGTTGTTTTGGGGCCCGTGATTTCCAGACGCCGAACCTCGACCGGATGGCCGCCGAGGGAACGCGCTTCACCAGCTTTTGCGTCGCCCAGGCCGTGTGCACGGCTTCGCGGGCGGCCCTGATGACGGGCTGCTACGCCAACCGCGTGAGCATGTCCGGCGCGCTGAACCACACGAGCCGCACCGGCATCCACCCCGACGAGGTCCTCTTGCCCGAGATCTGCAAGTCGCGCGGCTACGCCACGGCCATCTTCGGCAAATGGCATTTGGGCACGCTCTCCGAGTTCGGCCCCTTGCGCAACGGCTTTGACGAGTACCTGGGGATTCCCTATTCGAACGACAACAGCAAGTACCACCCGATCATCCGCGACATGCCGCCGCTGCCGCTCTACGACGGGGAAAAGGTCGTCGAAACCGACCCAGACCAGTCGCAGTTCACGCGGCGGTTCACCGAGCGGGCGGTGCGGTTCATCGAGGCGAACAAAGGGCGGCCGTTCTTTCTCTACGTGCCGCACGTCATGCCGCACGTGCCTATCTTTGCCTCCGAGAAGTTCCGCGGGCGGAGCCGGCTGGGACTCTACGGCGACGTGGTCGAGGAGATCGACTGGTCGGTCGGCGAGATCCTGGCCGCGCTCGGCAAGCACGGGCTGGACGAGAAGACGCTCGTGATCTTCACCTCGGACAACGGCCCGTTCCTGTCCTACGGCGATCATGCCGGCTCGGCGGCGCCGCTCCGCGAGGGAAAACTGACGACGTTCGAGGGCGGCATCCGCACGCCCTGCATCATGCGGTGGCCCGGCAAAATTCCCGCCGGGCGCGTGTGCGACGAGTTGGTTTCCTCGATCGATCTATTGCCGACGATTGCCGCACTTGTCGGGGCCGACCTTCCGCCAAGGCCGATCGACGGCAAGGACGCCTGGCCTTTGCTCGCCGGCCGGGAAGACGTTGCAACGCCGCACGAGGCATTCTACTACTACGCCGGGCGGGAGCTTCAGGCTCTCCGCAGCGGCCGCTGGAAGCTGCACTTCCCGCATGAATACCTCACCGTGGCCGGACCACCCGGCCGCGACGGCAAGCCGGCAAACTTCGAGAACCTCAAGCCGAAGTCGATCCAGCAGTCGGGCATCCATGGGATCGCCAGCCGCCACGGCTATGAAGTCCGCCGGATCGGGCTCGCGCTGTACGATCTTGAGGCCGATCCCGGCGAGACGCGGAACCTCGCCGGCGAGCATCCGGAGATCGTCGCGCGGCTCTTGCAACTGGCCGAAGCAGCGCGGGCCGACCTCGGCGACGCGCTGACCAGACGCGAAGGAACAGGCGTCCGCCCGGCCGGGATGCGCTAGCCAAGGGGAATCCGGCCTTGGATTCCGACCCCCCACTGCTTTGAGCCGAGAGGCAGCGCGCCGAGGTCGGGTTCGCCTTGATCGAGCTGCCGCAGCGGATCGGGCCACTCGGCCGGAATCGCAACGCCTGCGTCGACGGCCCGGCTCTCTGGTCGCAGACGGTAGTCGTTCTTCGCCGTCGGCGCCCCGTCGAAGGCGACGAACTGGGGATCGGCAAAGAGATCGCCGGCCGCCCAGCCGGGCGGGCTCTGCGCCTTGCTTTCCTGAAATGCCTTGGAGAGCCGCAGCTTCGCAAAAAAGTCCTCCTCCGTTTCGCCGCCGTCGGAGACGCTCCAGTGGAGGTTGCCGTCGGCGCGTAGGTCGCGTGCCTCGGCGGCGAAGACAAGGCCCGGCAGGCCCCGCACCTGCAGGAAGACGTTGTCGAGCACGCTTCGACTCGTGCCCTTCATGTGGCCTCCCCACCCCGCACCGTAATAGTTTCTGAAGGCCGCATCGCCGGCAACGACGGTGTTGTGGTAGAAGCGCATCGGCTTCCAGATCGGGCCGCCGTGGTCGCCGCAGAGCCGCCCGAAGGTGGTGATCTCTTGCGGCTCGTCCGGTCCCTTGGGCTGGTAATAATGCACCGGCGCGCGAAGATCGATGACGTTGCGAAAAATGCAGGCGTCGGTTCCCTCCTGCCCTACTCCTTCCCCCGCGAAGGAAAACGTGGTCAGGCAGCGGCCGAGGCGGTTCTGGAAGATGCGGATGTTCCGGCCCGGCTTCCAGCCGGTCGTCAGGTACAGCCCGTCGTCGTTGAAGTTGTCCACGTAGTTGTGATGGAAGCTCAGGTCGTCGATGGAGCCGAGGATCAAGCCGTCGTGGCAATCGCTGAACTCGCAATAGGCGACCTCGAAATCGCGGTTGCCGGGCGCCTCGCCGCTTGCGATGAAGAGGTAGGTGGAGATGCCGCGGTACTTCTCGCTGGTGCGAAACGACCAGGGCGCGGAGACGCCCCGCAGCGCGCAGTGGCGCATCCGCAGGCCAATCGTGCCCTGCACGTAGAGGGCCGGGCAGCCGCCGTAGATCGTCAGGCCGTCCAACTCGATATCCGCGGCGCTGCGAATATTCACCGTTCGCCCACGCGTGCCGCGGACCACCAGGTCTTGAAAACGAACGTGCTTGGCGCCGTCGACGTCGAGCACGGCGCCTCGGCCGCCCACGACCAGCGGCAGCTTCCTCGGGTCGGTCGGGCCGCGGTAGTTGGAGTCGCCGAGGCCCTCAAGCGTGGTGTGGGCAAGCCGCACGTGGATCCGCCCGGTCTGCCGGTCAAACCAAAGGCCGGGCCCGCAATAGATCGATTCCTCTACATCGAGCTTGTCGCGAAGGTTCCAATACTCGTTCGCACTCTGCAGATCGCGCAAGGAGTGGTATCCGTGCAAGGGGACCATCGAGTCGCCGAAATTGCCCAAGACGCAGACCGCCTCGGCATACGCGCCGCTGGCCACGACCGGCTGGCCGGGGTCCGCCGGCCTGGCCAGATCGGGATACGCGGCCGTCGAGCGGAACTCGCCCTCGGCGCCGTCGGGCGCCGGCTCCCAAGCCTGGGCCGGGCGGTCGAAGAACTCGCGGAATCCGCCGTCGAGGACCACCAGCTCTCCGGGAAAAGCGCGAATCGTGATGGGGGCTTCCGCCGTGCCCTCCACACGGCAGACCACCCGCTCGTAGTAGGTTCCGCCCCGCAGGTAGAGCGTATCGCCCGGCCCGAGCTGCTCCAGGGCGTGCTGGATCGAGCTCCAGGGGGCCTCGGCCGTGCCGCCGTGCCGATCGTCTCCGGCTCGGCTGTCGACGAAGCGGGCGTCTCCGCTGCCCATCGGTCGCGTGGAAACAGTCGGCAATGGGCGCATCGGAGGATGCGACGGCCGGGTCGGCGGATCCCCCGGTTTGGCCGCCCAGCAGGCAACGGCACCGGCAGCAATTGCTGCCCAGACAATCACCGCCAGCGGGATCGCCGATGTCCGTTGGTGCATTGCGGGAGCCTCCTATCGCCGTGCCAGGACGTCCTGCGGAGGATTCTGCGCTAACGGCTAAGGATACCACACACTCCCGAGCAATTCATGCACGCTCACCGGCAGGAATCCGGCGAGCCAGAGGAGCGGAGATTTGGCGCCGGCGGCAGAAGGGCCTCGGCGCCGAGCTGTGGCTCTTTAGAGATACGCCGCCGCTTCTTCGCGCCGGGGCGTTTCTGCCCCCGGCAGCACGGCGTCGGCGTCGGAGTGGTTGGCGAGCACCGCCGCGATCCGCTCCGCTGCCCGGCCATCCCAGAGGGCCGGGCATCTTCCCTCCTTGTACCTGCCGTCGAGAACTTCCGACAGGCGGCGTCGAAGTTCCCGGGGGTCGCTGCCGACGAGCGTGCTCGTGCCTTCCTCGACCGTCACGGGGCGCTCGGTGTTGGGGCGAGCGGTCAAGCAGGGAATGCCCAGCGCCGTCGACTCCTCCTGGAGCCCTCCCGAATCGGTGATCACAACTCGGGCTTGCGACGAGAGTGCCAGGAAATCGAGGTAACCCAGCGGAGGGATCTGGAGAATCGAGCGGGCAGCTGCGAGCTTTGCGGCCAGGTCGAACCGCTCGAGTCGCTGTTTCGTCCTGGGGTGAACCGGGAACACAAGCGGCAGCTTCCGCGAAGCGTCCACCAGCACGTCGATCAAGCCCGAGAGCGTCTTCGGCTCGTCGACGTTCCCCGGCCGGTGCAGCGTGACGACCCCGTATCGGCCGGGCTCGAGTCCGAACCGCCGGAGGGTGTCGCGGGCTTTTGCCTTCGGCAGCAGCCAGCGAAGCGTGTCGATCATCACGTTGCCGACCAGATGCAGTTGCTTCTCGACGTGCCCTTCGCGGCGGAGATTCTCCAGCCCTGCTGGCTCGGAGACAAACAAGAGGTCGGACACGGCGTCGGTGACGAGGCGGTTGATCTCCTCCGGCATGGACCGGTCGTTGCTTCGCAGTCCAGCTTCGACGTGGGCCACCGGGATGCCGAGTTTGACGGCGGCGAGCGACGCGGCCATGGTGGAATTGACGTCACCGACAACTACCAGCCGGTCGAAGCGGCTGCCGTCCCGCCGCGACTGGAGGACCTCTTCCATACGTTCCAGGACGCGAGCCGTCTGGGCCCCGTGTTTTCCCGACCCGACGTCGAGGCAGACGTCCGGGTGCCTCATGCCCAGCTCTTCGAAAAAGACGTCCGAAAGGCTGGCATCATAGTGTTGGCCGGTGTGGATCAACGTGGTTCGGACGTGCCGGTGTTTCTCGAGAGCCCGCAGCAGAGGCGCCATTTTCATGAAATTGGGCCGGGCCCCGACCACGCATGCCAGACGCAACTCGTTCAACTGTCAAGCTCCCTGTTCATCGAAAGTTGTCCCGTTTTGGATGTTCCTTGCTGGTCGGAGGCGCGTCACCAGAGGTCTCTTAAGAAGGCATGCAGCTTAGAGCGAATCCGGTGCCGCCGCTGCCAGACGGTGCTTGAGGGCAGCCCAAGCACGTCTTCGCCGTTCTTGCCCTGATGGACCGAGGTGAGGTGCTCCTGCATGAATTGTCGTTCGCTTTGGGTGAGCGTCGCGGCGAATTCTTCGATGATCGAGTGGACCTCCCAGTCGTTGGGGCCCTCGTCTTCAAGTGGTTTGCAGCCCCCGTTCATCTCGTGCCGCTTCCTCCGCCGCTCCGAGCGCTTGTGCCGCATGATCTCGATGCGTGCCAGGCCCATGAAAAAGGCGCTGAGACTGGAATCCCGCTCCGGGTCGTAGCGTGCCAAGAGCCGCGCCCGGTCTCGCAAGAGCGCGTACCAAACCCGCGCGGCAATCTCCTCCACCAAGGAAGCGTCGCTGACGTCGGTCCCGGCAAGGACCTGGATCGCGTCGAGCATCTGGGGGTGGTAGACTCGCCAGAGCTGTTCCCATGCCCCGCTCTCACCCGCCAGGCACCGCATGACCAGTCGCTGGCCGGCCGCGAGTCCGTCCGCCTGCGCCGTGTCTTCGTCGCGCGTAGGCGTCGCGTCCGGGGACGGAACCTCGGCGTCGGAAGCACGAGGAAGCTTTAGCTCTCGGTCGTTTCCAGCCATCAGTTCAGCAAAGCCTGAATCTGCCGGTTACTTTGTCTGGGGCCGCGTCGTGAGGGTGGAATCAAGTGCACCCGTCTTTCTCGAAAAGATCCTGCAAAACGCCTCAACGCATTCCCTCTCGCACGCCGAAGCGTACCGCTTGTGGATACGCCGGCGGCGTGAATTCCCCTTGGTTGACGTATCCGCGGGGTTCGCCGGCAACGCTCCGGTATTTCTGCTCGATGCCTTCACCGATTCCCAGGCGCAAGATTTGGAGATTTTCGATGCCGTCCTCCATGCGCACGGCGACTTTCGACCGATATACGGCACAGTCGCGTATGGAAACCAGGGCGCCGCCGCGCTCGCCGGTGTCGCCGCGGAGGCGGAAGCAGATCTCGTTGTCGGCGAGCACGCAGCCGGCCACCTCGACCTGAACGTGGTCCTTGAGGTTCATCGCCGCCTGGGTCGAGATCTGTCCGTCGCCCCATCCGTGCATCAGGCAGTTCCTTATGGTCATGCGGCTGCGGGGGTTGGACTCCAACTGCTTTGTGTCCACGGCGTTCTCGCCCGGTCGCTGGCCGCGGAGGAAGCCGGCGGCGGCCTCAGGGAGGGGGCCCGTCCAGAAAGTGCAATTCTCAACCAGCACGTTGTCCCAGGGGCTGCGGTCGGGATCGAACTGGATCGCGTCGCCGGAGACGTAGTAGATCTCGCAATTGCGAATCACGAGGTTCTCCGGCTGCCCGGTGATTCCGTGGGCATCGTCCTGGTCGTCGAAGGTTCCGGCCAGGAGGTGGTGGATCTTGCAGTTTTCGATCAGGACGTTCTTTGCATAGACGGTCACGGCGTTGTGGCGGCCGTTGCGAATCTCGCAGTCGCGGAGGATTACGTCATCGGAATTGATCTTCACCAGATTGCGGTCCACCCAACGGCCGTCGACGAGAAAGTTTTCATAGACGCCGGGCCTGGTGATGAAGAGCCGCTGGGTGATCGCGGGGTTGTCCCGGCATCCGACCCGGCCGATCGCGCCGACGGCAGGGAGCGCGGTGCCTGCGGTCTCTGCCGAGACGTCTGCGTTCACGGCCAAAATCAGGAAAAAAAGTGCAGTTTTCATATCCATGCGGCACGGTCAGCAGGCGCCGAAGCGGCGGCCAGCCGCGACCGTTGCGCCGGGTCGCCGGCGCTCACGCGGCCAACCGAAACAGCGTCCTGAAAATCAAGCCCAGATCGAACCAGAGCGACGAGCGGTGGAGGTACTCTTTGGCCAGGGCAATCTTGTCCGGCAGGATCTCGTTGGTGTACGTCGATTCGGCGTTGCCCGACTGCCCGAGAATCTCGGACTCGTGCCGATACTTGAGCGAGGCCAGGTCGGTGATACCGGGCCGCACCTGGAGCAACTCCTCGTAATCGCGGCGGAACATCTCGACGTATCGCGGCACCTCGGGTCGGGGGCCCACGAAGCTCATCTCCCCTTTGAGCACGTTGATCAACTGCGGCAGCTCGTCCACTTTCGTTTTGCGAAGGAGGCGGCCGAGGGGCGTGATCCGCGGGTCCCTTCCGGCGGTCAGTTGGCCGCCCAGCGCCGGCGCGTCGGCAACCATCGTGCGGAACTTGAGGATCTCGAACTGCCGAAACCTCCGCCCCACCCTCACCTGCCGAAAGAACACCGGCCCCGGCGAGGTGAGCTTGATCAAGACCGCGACGGCCGCCAAAAGGGGGCTCAGAATCATAAGCCCCAGGAGCGCCACGGAAAAATCAAAGCTGCGCTTGATCACTTGCGGTTCTCCGCCACAACGCGTTTGACCGTGTCGACGACGTACTCCACGGCACTTTCGGCCAGGCTCGGATAGATCGGCAGCGACACGATTCGCTCATATGCCGACTTGGCCACCGGCAGGTCGTCCGGGTGATAACCGAAGCTGTCTCGATAATAGGGATGCATGTGCAGCGGCATGTAATGCACGCTGGTGCCGACGCCCGCCGCGCCGAGCTCGCGGACAAAAGCGGCGCGGTCGATCCGCAGCCGATCCAGTTCGAGCTGGATGACGTAAAGGTGCCAGGCGTGCTGAACGTTCAGCTCGGCGCTGGGGACCTTCACCTCGGGCACGGCGGCAAAGCTTTCGTCGTAGAGCTCCGCGCAGCGTCGCCGAGCCTCCCAGAATTCGTCGCAGCGGGCCAACTGGACAATGCCCAGCGCCGCGGCAATGTCCGTCATGTTGAACTTGTAGCCGGGAGCGAGAATCTCATAGTACCAGGAGCCTTCCGCGCTGAACCGCTTCCAGGCGTCCTTGCTGATTCCGTGCAAAGTCATGATCCGCATCCGCTCGGCGAGGCGGTCATCGTTCGTGGTAATCATGCCACCTTCGCCGGTGGTCATCGTCTTGTTGGCGTAAAAGGAAAAGCAGGTGGCGTCGCCGATCGACCCAATCACTCGATCTCCATAGCGGGCCGGAATGGCGTGCGCGGCGTCTTCGATTACCTTCAAGTCATGCGCCGCGGCGATCTCAAGAATCCGATCCATGTCGCACGGCTGACCGCCGTAGTGCACCGGCATCACTGCTTTCGTCCGGGGAGTGGTTTTCGCTTCGATCTCCCGGGGGTCGACGTTCAACGTGTCGGGAAGGCAATCGACGAGGACGGGCTTAGCGCCGAGATGCACGACAACCTCGGCGGTGGAGGCAAAAGTCATTGTCGGGACGAGGACTTCGTCACCGGAAGCGACGCCTACTGCCTCCAGTGCCAGATGGAGCGCCGACGTGGCGGAGTTGACGGCCACGGCGTGCACGGCTCCCACGCGTTCGGCGAACTCGCTTTCAAACTGCTTCACCTTGGGGCCCGTAGTGAGCCAACCGGAGCGGAGGGTCTCCGTGACCGCCCCGATCTCCTCGTCGCCGACGGAAGGGCGGAAGAAGGGGATCGCGTGCTGCCTGAGCGTCGACACGGATGCCATCAGCGATCTACTCCTAATCATGGGATGAGAAGCGCTGCTGCCGGCGGCAGCGAAGCGCTAACGCGTTCTGTTCAAAGGGGGGGCTTCCCGCAAGTCGAAGACCACGGCGTCTCAGCTTGCGGCGTACTGCGCCGGTTCCAGCGTCCCCAGAAGCTCCTTCGCCCAATCGTCGTCTGCCCGCACAATTTCGATCGCCCCCGACTCGCTCAGGAATTTGACGTTGCTGTACTTGGAGTCCTGATAATCCTGAACGTCGCCGGAGGCGATGGCTTCGACGACCTGCTGGATCCCCATCTCCACCGTCCACTCCGGCTCAAAACCGACTCTGGTGCGAATCTTCTCGAAGCCGACGTGGTAATTCCGCAGGTCAGTGGCCGACTCCTCCACGACGAGCTCGGCCGGGAAGACCTGTTCACGGATAATCTCACCGATTTGTCCGATCGTGTAATTCTGTTCATCCGACCCGACGTTGAACGTTTCGTTGCCGACAACGGACAACGGCGCCTGAAGGACTTTCAACACTGCCAGCGCGGCGTCCTCAACGTGAACGAATGGACGCCACTGGTCGCCGCCATTGACGGTAATCTGGCCGTCGACCTTCGCCTTGGCTGCCAGCAGGTTGACTACCAGATCGAATCGGGTTCGTCCCGAGAGGCCGTAGATTGTTCCGAATCTGAGGATCGTGGGCGCGAAGCTTTCATCCGCCATGCCTTGCAGTCCGCGTTCCGCCGCCAGCTTGGCTCGCCCGTACAAGGAGATCGGTGTGACCTTCGATCGTTCGTCCAGGATCTCGTCGCAGGCTCCATAGACGGAACAAGTGCTCGCGAAAATGAAGCGCTGAATGCCCGAAGCCTTCGCCACCTGGGCAATCATTTGGGTAGCGCTGAGGTTGACGTCGAGCGTGACGCTGCCGTCGAGATTGCAGGCCGGGTCGCCGACAATCGCCCCCAAATGGATGATGGCATCCATTCCACGCGTCGCCTGCACCACTTTCTGCACGTCGCGGAAATCACCCGCCATCAACTCGAGATTGGGATGATCCGTCACGCCTCTGACCGGGTCGACTCCGTAGAGAAACAGATCGAGCACGCGGACGCGGTAGCCCTTGTTCAACAGCTTCGGCAGCAGGGCCGAGCCGATATAGCCGGCGCCGCCGATCACCAGGATGCTGCGGGTCTGCTTCCCGTTCGCCTGCAGGCGTGCCTCGCGCTCCGGGCGGACCACCTTCTCCCAGAGAAACGTCCACGTCCGCGCCGCAAGCGTCATCCCCAAGTTGATCACAAAAGCTATCGCCAGTGCACCGCGGGGAATCTCGGTAAGGTGCAATCGTTCCCAGAAAAAGTAGGTCAGAAAGCCGAAGATCACGTAGCTCTGTGTGACTGCCTGCAAGATGACCAGTGCCTTGTAGCGGCCCTGGTAAGCCCGGCCGTAGGTGTAAAAGCCGCAGAACGTGAAGACGACGAGGCAAATCAACGTGAGCAGCCAGACGTTCTGGCTGAATGCCGTAATGTACGAGAGGAGGTCCTTTTCATAATCAATCCGGGTTTCGTGGCCGCGCATGACCACCGTATACACGAACCGCGCCCACAAGGCGATCACCAGGGCGGCGTTGATCATGAGAGCATCGGCGAACATCCGCACCGCCATTGCCCAAGTAATGCGAAACTGCTGCAACCTCTTCATTTCTTGAACTCCGTTACGTCGTCAACGATGTCGTACCAGTCAGAGAACGCTACCAACGCCCGAAAGTTGAGTACCAAAGCAAGCAAAACGCGTGCCCCTCAGTGCTTCTCACCCACGGAAGCGCCTTGCCAGGCCTCGCGCAGCTCGGCTCGTTTCGTCTTTCCACTGGAGGTCTTCGGCAAGGATGGCAGGAAATGAACGGCGTGCACTGCTTTGTACCGAGGAAGCTGTCGCCGGCAGTGTTCAACGACGTCCTTTTCCGTTATCGCGCCGCCGTTCGCCGAGGGCACGACGAAGGCGACGGGCACTTCGCCCCAAATCGCGTCCGGCAGGCCGACCACCGCCGCGTCGGCCACGCCCCGGACTTCCTGAATCACGTCTTCGATTTCCTTTGGGTTGATTCGGTAGGCCCCGCTCTTGATGATGTCGTTCTTGCGGCCGACGATGTAGAGGTAGCCGTCGTCGTCGATGCGGGCGAGGTCGCCCGTCCATAGCCCTTCCGGTCGCAAGACGCGCGCCGTTTCTTCAGGGTCGTTCCAATACCCGACCATGACGTTCTCGCCCCTGGCGACGATCTCGCCGGTCTCATCCGGCGAGACCGGCCGCCCGACGGCGTCGAGCACCTTCAGCTCGACGCCGGGGATTCCCCGGCCGATCGCCCCGACTTTGGAGTCCACTTCTTCCGGCAACAGCGTCGACAAGCGGGCGGTCGCCTCGGTTTGACCGTACATGGGAAACAATCGCACGTGCGGCACGGCCTGGCGCAACTGCTGGATGACCGCGGGGGCCAACCCGCCGCCCGCGCACGTCATATAGCGAAGGTGCAGAAGCTTCCGCTTCAGAAAGTTGGACCGGTGCAGCAGCATGGCATAGGAAGACGGTACGCCCGAGAATCCCGACGCCTGCTGCGACTCCATAAGATCGAGGGCTTGATTCCAGAAGACGAAATTGGACGCCAAGACGAGACGCCCACCCGCCGCCAGGTGCGTGAACAACAGCGAGTTGCCGTAGGAGTAGAAAAAGGGCAGGATGACAAACACGCTGTCGGCCGCCGTCAGTTCCAGGTATTCGAGAATCGACCGGCAATTGGCGGCAATGTTCCGATGGCTGAGCATGATCCCCTTTGGTCTGCCCGTCGTGCCTGAAGTGTAAATCAACTGGGCAAGATCATCGGGGCCCGGTTCGGGTAACGTCGGCGACGTCCCGGTTCGAAAGACGTCACTCAATTCAGTAACCAGATACTTCTGGGGGAAGAGCGAGTGGTGTGCGGGTTTCTCAAAGATCAGGAATCGCAGGCTATTCAGTCCGTTTTGCGGCTCCCCCTGCGAAAGCGCGTCGGCAAGGGGCCCGGCGGCCTTGGAGCCGACTACGGCCGCCACGGGCGCCGCGTCGCCGAGAGTGGAGTTCAACTCCCTCGCCGTTGTGTCGGGGTTGAGGGCAACTGCCACGCCGCCGGCACGGAGTATGCCCAGGTAGCAGGCAACATAGTCGGCCGAGTTCTCCAGCAGCAGGGCGATCCGGTCGCCGCGGACCACGCCTTGTCGGCAAAGCCACGACGCAAAGGAATCTGCCCTTGCCGCAATCTGCCCGTAGCTGTGGTCCTCACCGCGATGGTGTACGGCCACCGCATCCGGCGAAGAGTCAACCCGCTCGTGGAAAAGCTGGCAGAAAGTCTTCATTTGCAGGCGTCGGGGCAGGAACGGCGTAGATCGGCAACTTGCTGCATGGGAGCACACGGGAAGACGCCCACTTCCGCACGGTCGGGAAATCGTCTGGCCAGTGCCGCGTTCAGTTCGCTTGCGCTTTGGAATACCGGATAGCCTTCCCAATACAGCCGCCGGGCGTCTCCCGTGGCAACGGCCGGCGCATAAAGCCACAATTCGCGATCGCCGAGGGCCCGCTTCCGCGCCGGCTTCCGATAGCCGGCGCCTCCGGGCTCGAACAAGCCGTGTCGCCCGATCCCTTCCGAGGCGGCCGAAGTGACCACTATCACCCCGCCGTCATGGACCACGGGCGATTTCGCCGTCTTCAACGCGACGAACACGTTCTCTGCCTGGATAAGGTCGACGTCCTTGGGGTAAGCGTTGAGGAAAACGC
>Ga0180438_10007268_pt1 | contig 14518 bp, 15 predicted proteins | sample SS_ome_12_FD_132455 | JGI IMG/M metagenome (GOLD analysis project Ga0180438, IMG submission 132455) | Hypersaline lake sediment archaeal communities from the Salton Sea, California, USA - SS_3_D_2 metaG | ecosystem: Environmental > Aquatic > Non-marine Saline and Alkaline > Hypersaline >...
AACTCGGAATCAACAAGAAACGCCTGATGTACGCTATGGTTTAGAAATTACTTTCTAAAATTAAGTAAGATGATCTTTGGCAGCTTACCAGACTATCCCTTAAAGTCCTGGAATTATAAATTTTATAACACCAAGACCCCTTATGGGTCTAATAAATTAGACTTCGGTCTTTAAGGGATACTGTCATTGTCCGAACTATGAGAAGCTCAAGAAAGATCGTGAGGAAATAATAGCAAGGTTTTCTATGATATTAGAAATATATACCTATATGGCTTAGAGATTAGTTTCTAAAACTAAACAAAATGAACTTCCCGGATGAACTGCTACTCGAGATCCTTGCCTACACTGACAAGGAGTGTCTCCTATTTCTGGGTAAGCTGGAACATTTCAAAAGACTAGTTAACGATTTCTCGCTGTTCCAAACATACCTATATCGCCTTCACAGCCGTGTCCCTGATGACCAGATCATTGTACAGATCTGCAAACATCTCCACAGATACCCCAGTACAGAGCTTCTACGCAACGCACTTCGTATTGTTTCCAAAGATAAGATGAGCTGTATGGATCCAAGCGGGTGGACTGCACTCCACTATATGGCTAATCTTGCAGCAGACGACTCCCGACTCCTAGGCGATCTGGCATTTATGATCAAGAAAGGTTGCGATCCTAACGTTATGAGCAATAGAAAAGTTTCAGACAGACAGCGTAACAGGTGGTATCCACAGCCAGCGGCTCAGTATAAAAAGGAAACTCCTTTGGAACTTCTTCTACCAAGAATGGATCGCAGCTATCTGATGGCAATTCTAGATCTCTTCTTCTCAAATGGAGCACAACTTTTCGTTAAAAGAGATGGCAAACAGTTTATTCTTTACGATTTTCTGAACAGTATTAGCGGTCGCGCTCGAGAGTCCATCTTCCAATGGCTGGCGGGGCAGAAGATCGCTATGAACAACCCTTACGGAGACCACGATGTTCTCTACCACTACATTCAGATGGTAAAAATTCCGGATGCTAAAGTTTTAGCAGGGCTTCTTACTAACGGTTGCAATCCTTCGGTAGTCATCGGCCCAGCCAATAACAGTAAGAATGTTTTCGAATGGTTTATTACTAAACATAGTAATTGTGCATTCTCGCAGCTAATAGATATGATCGGTCTATTCATCAATCATGGAAACAAGATTACAGGAAAGATGATGACCCATTTCCTCAATGACCAGCGCTACGACGTGATCGAGTATCTTTACACTAAAAGGTTGGCTCCAGTTGAATACCCTATCCTAGAGAGGTGTTGTGGAATGTGGTCCCAAAGGACTGCAAAGTCTTTCGATGCAGACAAGTCTTTCCGATTTATCGACAAAACGATTGCGAGAGGATGGTGTTCCAAGGATACCTTTAACGCATCTTTAAAACAGGTTTGGAGAAAGACTAGCGGTCATGGTATAGTCCTACCGCGAAGGTTTGGAGGACCGGTTCTTGATGGTTTCAATAGACATGCATATCTACGATCTCATGCACTTTCAGATAAGTTTGACTCTTACCTCAGACTGACCAAGGTTCTACTGAACAACGGTGCTGATCCAAGTGTTAGAGTCGATAATACTGTTTCGGTCCTTTCTATGGCGGTTAAAGGTGTAGTTAACAGGATTCTTATGATGAAAGAGCAGAGAGTTGAACTACTTAATCTGATCAAGCTGATAGATCTATTCCTGAAGCACAGCAAGAACCTGGAAGAGGTCAGTGCCACAGTGGACGTCTTGCACGATCATAGGATTGATGAAGAATCTTACGAATTTAGACGTTATAAAGATGAGTATGAGTCTCTACTCCTAAAGCTGACTAAAGCTGAATACCCTGAAGAACACGCTGGTCAAGATGTCCTAGAAGCCGAATCTTAGCTGCCGGTAGAATAGTCTTAATACAGAGGATAAACTCCTCATTTTCAAGTTCGTTGGCAAGATACAGAGGAGTTTTGCCTTCCCAATCCTTTCTTCCTACATCAGCTCCTGAGTTAATCAGCAGTTGGATCCATTCAAAAAGAACTAGAGAAGCCCCACTACTTCTCTCGTACGCCAAAAGATGCAAAATCGTAGTTTTACTGTCTAGGACCACGTAGGTAGAAGGATGGGCGCTGGGATGAGCCTCCCTCGCCGTCTTTTTATCCACCCTGACCGGCATTTCCGGACAGTAGTCAGGGTCCCCACCATTCTTTAGGTACTCCTTTAGCCCTTCCAGATCCCTTTTTGTGATCAGTTCTTGTGGCCACTCAGAGTCAGCCATATCGGTGTTGCTATATTCCATTATTATCACCCCTTTAAATCAGTTTTCATTCGCCGTGAGTTCAATAAAGGGCCACTGCTCTTCCTCACCGCTGTCAAGCTCTTCGCCGTCCCAGGTCTCTCCTGGTCCTCTTAGACGCTCTATCTCAAAATGTGTCAGTACGAACTTATCTCCAATTATCTGCTTGTAGAAAAGAAACCCTACGTCCACATACTTGTTCTTGCCGCTGTTAAACTCTATCAGAAATTCCCTAGAACCGGGACCTAGTTCAGTCTCCTTGTAACTCAGAACACCGGTTTTATGGCCGTTTACCCAGAGGTGGACCTGAGTAATCTGCTTTTTCACCCTTTTATACCCTTTAAACTTGAGGAGATAGTCTGTATTAAGCTCACAAAGTAGCTTTACCCTGGCACCTGGTGTAGAAACCCTCTGCTGACTGATCACAATAAGTTGATCGTTGTGTTTATTCAGCTTCACCTGCTGATTACGGAAGAAATCGTTGAACATCCTTATAGTCAGAGTAACTAGTATTGATATTTTATTCAGACGCTACTTTTATATGACTGAACAGTTGCTACTCAAAGAGTTCAGGAAATACCTGGGCAATGTTAACAGGTGTTGGAACTATATCACACCGCCTGAGCTTAAGGAGTACATGAAGAAGCACAAGAAGAATAAGTACATGCTGCTCGACGTCAGGAAGCCTGCAGCGTTTAAAAAGGGACATATTAGAGGTGCCAAAAACATCTACTGGCTCGACCTGCTGAAAGAAAAGAACATAAAGAAGTTGCCAAAGGATAAAAAGATATTTATCGTCTGTTATCTAGGTCACACCAGTAGTCAGGTGCTAGTGATGCTAAAGATGTTAGGTTACGACGCTACGTCCGTAAAGTTTGGAATGGGCGTCACACCTGTAAAGGGTGTACCTATGGCTGGTTGGGTAGATTATGGGTTTGACGTTGTCCACTAGTGCATGATTGCATACTTTAGTTCGTAGATTTCGTCATTAATGATCCTTTCAGTACCATCGTTGTACTTGATAATAACATCGATCTGTACATCGATGTCCTCAGGAACTTTATTGTGGAAGTGCATGAAGTGCATATTATCAACAATGTCGGGGTTAGCCATAACGAAAAGGGGGTTGTAAAGAAGTGGTGTGATGTACTCTTTAAGATCTCTTGAGATCGTTTTAAACATATCAATATACTCCGAGTATTGACTATCTATAAGATGCTGACTTTCACGATAAGTACAGACTGTATCAATAGATTTAATTCTCATTAACTCTTCACGATCGAGTACAATGTAGGTTTCAGCAGTGTAATTAGGACCTTCTTGGAAGAGCTTTAATTTTCTTCTGTAAGAGCACCATACATTCATATTATGAAGATGTAGCCCATCACTAGGGATCCCAGGTTTAAAAGAAACAAGAGTGTTAAGATGTTTACCAAACGGATCGTACTCATCATGTGAGGATAGTATAACTGAATCAGGTTGCACCGGCTCCTCCAGGTAGTCCTCCTTCCACTTTTCAATAACAGCTTTGATACGTTCTGGGACCTCAGGCTTTTTATACTTTGCTTCAAGCTCTTCTACAGACGGTATTTCAAAATTCATTTTATAAAATCTATAAAACAAATATCTATACTAAATAAGCTGGTTCCTACGCGTCTCTTAATCGAAGTTGACAGGTGGGACGATTAGTTCTCCTCCGCTTGCGTCTTTGAAGTTGTCCCAGACACGTTTGCGGTATCCGTTATCTTCGATGACCCGTTTGACGTCGTTGCGGCGTTTCAGGTTCTCTTTGCGGTCTTTCTGGATCTCAGTCAGGGCCTTGTCCATCATGTGGTAGTTGCTGCGGCTGACCTTGTCGGGGTTAGCTTCCATGTAGTCGCTGATCATATCTGCGCCATGTTGGACTAATGTTTCTGTAACACAGTCCTCACGCATGCTCTCCCAATTGGGTGGCTTGTAAACCATAGCTGTATTTCTCGATACATTCGGAATGAATACATTGAGATTCTTCTTATTCATGTACAAGAGCCTGGCAAACTCCATAATACCCTCATATCTCATCTCAATAACCTTGCCCATCTGCTCATGCGTGATATGAGACATGTCCTCCTGACCAAACGGCTGCAGATTAATGTTAAAGTTCTGGACATTATCACCGATATGGTTGTCACCAATATGCTGGTGATTGTTGATAGTACGTGCATCGACATTAGTCTGATCTCTCCCCATCTGTCTTAATTGTAGTTGCATTTGACGGAACATACGAGCCATGCATTTTTTCCTATGTCTATGCAACCCCTGTCTATGGGAATAGTCATTCCCACAATCTTGACACACATGTCTTTTATAAGTACCTTTAACAACAGCTTCAAAATTATTCCGAATTTCTTCATAGCTAATGTCAGATAACACTGAATCACACACTTTAATTTTTCTATTAATATGATATTTAAGTCGACTTGGCGCCATCTTATCACCACATCTTGGACAAACAGGCATCTTATTATACACTTATAAAATATTATCATTCTAAGTCAAAAACGGGTGACATGTAACCTGTTATAGGTTGACATCGTGTAATTAATAATATTGTATTAATTTTATAATCTGTAATGGTAACCCGTTATAAACTTTAATAATATCTCAGACCTCTTGAATATAACTGTAACTTTCTGCAAATTTTCCACTAGTTTTCCGTAATCTCGTTTACCGTATTGGCTAATTCTTCCAATTCTAATTGATATAGCCTTACTGAACATTTCTTCTTATGCCTATGTTTATTATGTCTATTTGCATATTCATTACCACAATACTCACATGCATGTACTTTAAGTTCCTTCTTATAAGTGATTAAGCACTTATCATAATCTTCCTGCATCTCTCTATATGTACACAGCGATAGGGTTGGTTCACAAATATTTCTTTTTCTAGAAATATGTCGTTTAAAAAGACTTGGACAGAATAACTCACCACATCTAAAACATTTAATTCGTGTCTTCTGTTTATTATTTTTATTGTTGTTACTCTTTATTTTCCTAAATGTGGAATAGGCACGTGAGTTAATTAATTTAGCAACAGCTTTCATTATTTTTATAATATGTTTAAGATCACAAACATATAATTCTCGATTCTTTTTAAGTCTAAATCTCTGTAATCTTTCAAAAAGAAGATTTTCAGCATCATATTTATGCTTTACCTTCTCACGATGTTCACATACCATCTTTGATATCATAAATGTAACAACAGATTTACTTCTTTGATCTATGTCATATGAACATCCTAACTTATATAAATTATCACTAATCGTCGTGTAATACTCATGCGAGAAGCAATAAATATACCCAGGATTTCCGACTAGCATCTTGGGTAGAAATTTTCTTCCTAAAAATCCTGAATCACTTTTTTCTAAGACATCTAAGACATGTTAGTACTTCAAGATAAGCATTGACAGACCTGGTTACAGGACCTCCAAAACAGGGTGACAATTTACACCCCCTGGTTGACGCTCATTTTGTCGTTAAAACAGTACTACCCGGGCGCTATTTTAACGGAGATTTCATTACCTGGTCTTGAAACTGTCGAAAATGGTACCTGTAAATTTCTGTAAATTTCTGTAAATTTTTAATCAGCACATATTTTTAATGTAAAATGTATTATAACATAAGCATAACTAATCTCTTATTCTAACGAAAAAACGACTTGCAGGTGGGTGTTTCAGGGAGGGGGAGACTACTCTAGCCACCAGACATCAAAGGACAACTTTGTCTTTATCGTTTAAACACCTCTCGCCAAAAAACTTTCTGAAATCACCAAAAAGTTCATTTCCAGATCAGTCAATGCTTATATTAGAGCATTGACACGATATCTTTATAACAGGTCTTTCACCATATTCCATAAACATATTCGTGGAACCAGTATTTAGGCCATCTTTGTTCATCGATGAGATATTTAACATTTTTGTCGTCAACTGTGCCCCACGCAGCTAATTGTAAGCAAACATCTGCAATATTCAGAATAGAATAGCAATCTGTGCAGAAATTAAGTTTACTTTCCATAAGATCAGCTTCTCCATCATCGTAATCAATCCTAGATTTGACATCTGTTTCATAAAATATTTCCAATACTTCTTCTTTTGAAGAGTTTTTAGGGATTTTTAGATGATAATCAAGAATCACATCGTTAATTTCAGTTTGAGTATCACTAAACCTATCTTTAACATAGTAATATCCCCACTCAAACCGCATAATATTCTCGATTTTGTTCAAATTATTGGCTAAACACATCTGACAAACCCTAAAACCACATGTCTGACAGTGTTTAAGGTCGGTTTTAGAGCATTTTCGACAATAATACTCCCTCTTACACTGGGAACATTGGCATACAGAGCCTCCTGGAGATGCCTCCCAGTATGTATAATCTCCTTTTTTGTCAAAATCAAAGCGGTCGATAGTCGGAATGCGATAACATCTCGAGCATCTATATTCTGAAGATTCGATCATGGTATGATGTCTTCCCACATGTACCTGAGACCTCTCTTTGATCAGCTTTAGTATCCATGGGTTAAATCTTGGGTCGTTAGTGTACTCTAGACATGTTTCCAGGTCCCAATCACTGATTTTAATCTCCCAATACCTTAAACTAAGTACCTGAAAGGCCTTATCAGCCAGACAACAGGTCAAAATCTCCGAATCCGAGAGGTAAAACAGCACCTCATTGACGATCTCAGGAGGTAGATTGTCCATCTTGGTGCCAATTTGACCTAAATAGCCTTTTATAATTCACTTTTTCCCTCATAAAAATGGTGACTTGGCGTATGGATCGGGATTTAGCTGCCATGTAATCAACTTTTTTAGGAAATTTACCCCTCCAGCCATAAAAACAACCGCAGCATACCGATCTTTAATGCATTGAAGCGCCTCAGGAGGTAGTCTGGGATTGTTTATATAGCGTTTACAGGTTCCCCCCTCCCATAAACTTACCATCTCTTTCCATACGTTGGTACTCATCACATTGAAGATCTCAGATGCATCAAAGCATCGGAGTATATCTCTATCAGTATACATAGTGATTTGGTGATTAACAAGATAAAGAAGTATCTCGTTGATCAATTCTGGAGGTAGTCTGTCCATCTTAGTGCTTACTTTGACTTAAATCATCTTTTATAATTCACTTTTCGTCTTCTAAAAACTCCTGATAGCACTTAGGACAGTTGCATGTGGCCACGCACTCCCTATTTCGACAGACATAGCAGAAGTCACCCTCATACTCCTTACCGTTCCAGTCCCTCTTATAGTCAACCAGGGAGACCGCATCGTCCTTAAGACTCTTAAATCTCTTCCTGATAGCCCGTTGAAGTGCAAACATATATTCAAAACCCACAAACTTACTGCTCTTCAGTTACTGGTTCGATGACTGTCGGGTATTCGCCCTCATAAGCCAGTCGCCAGATCCTTAGGTTCTCCTTACGCCCGGGGCGTTGGGCACGACCGATAGCCTGGACCTCAAGTTCAGCCGCCATCCTGTGGTAAAGGATCACGTCGCTGGTCATCTGCAGGTTAAGACCGGCACCATGGCTGACACTGTTAAGGAGCACAGCCTGTACATCTCCATGGGTGTAGTTGACGATGTTGGTAAATCCGGTCATGGTCTTCCTGTAAGCGATGTACTTGATGCCCATCCTCTTAAATACCCTCTCAATGTTGTCGATAGTGCCGTCCTGTTCGGTGAAGATAAGCACCTTGGCACCAGGCTTAAAGACATCCTTAAACAGCTTCTGGATGCTATCTTCTTTAGACAACACTAAAGGACCCTTACACTCTTCAGGTTCTGGCTCAGCCTCTGTCACGATAGTGTCAACCTGAGTGATGTTAAGGGGATTACGGCAGTAAGGGCAGCTCTTCTTCCTATACTGGATCAACCACTGATGGATACAACTGTAGCAGAAGAGGACCTTACAACAGCGCACCATGGTGGGTGCATTCATCTTCTCAATACAGATACCACATGTTTCCTCATTGACCTCCTTAATGTTCTTAGTTAGCACATTAAGACGCTCAGTCAACCTATCAATCCTTTCCTGTTTAGTCTTAATTCTGTTCTTAGCATTAGTGACCTGCATCCGCAGAGCCTTAATCTCGTCCTTATCAATCTCTTTATTGAGCTCTCCGATTTGAACCTTAAGAGCACTGATACCGTCCAACTCAACCTTAATGTCCTTATCTTCCTTCTTAATCTTGCGCATCATATCATTGCGGATACCTAGTACAATGTTCTCACCGGACTTGATACTGATTCCGTACTTGGCAGCTGCAGCCTTATGATCACCACTGTTAATCATTCTCACAATGTCTTCACTGACTGCACCACCAGACCGGTTAGCCACAGTAATAAACTTAGGTGTTAAGCAGTTAATGATGTTAACAATCGGTTCATTGATCTTAGTACAGAATGTGACGAAGTCAGGGTCATTCCTAAATAGTGCGTTGTCCTTTACCATCTTGTAGTTCATGTTGTATCTTAGCTCTACACAGTTGGTACAGTAGCGGGTCATATGCTTGTCAATGCTATCCTTACAGCTCAACTTCTTAGGATCGATCTTGCCGTTTGACGATGCGGTGTTAATCACATGTCGCATAATCTCTCTTACCTTACAGTTCTTGCGGTAGTGGGTTCCACCGTTGCGATAGTGGTTCTTCTTACACTGTTCAAAGTTACAGCCGTAGCCGTCAACAATTTGAGGGTAGCTATGTCCGAAGTGCTTAACCATAGCAAGATGGAAACAGAATAGACAATGAGCTTCGGGATGTTCTGCCTTGCGCATCTTATGATGAACCTTCTTAAATGCCTTGATGTTGTTCTGACAGCTTTGACAGTACGGGTACTCCTTCTGAGTAAAGCCCTGTCGCATGTTGGTGTAGGTATCACGAATGAGACCCAGGTTCTTGCACTTCACTAGGCCATCCTTTTCACAGGTTGCCGAAACAAACCAATAGAAATCACTCCGGATATAAGGAAAGTTGCTTACACTGATACTATCACACTCATCAATAAAGACACGTGAGTAGTGATAGTTTTCATTTTCCACAGACTTTCCAAGATACTTCTTCAACATACTGCTCTTACAAAGCACAATATCGATGTTTGGACTGTTTGCCAAGTCGAACTTGTTGATAGTTTTGGAGCTGTCGATAAAGATATGCTTCAGGGTGGAGAACCTGGTAAGCTCCTTGTCCCACTGAGTAGCCAGACCTGTCGGCACAATAACCAGAGTTTTCCTCTTAATGTTTGCGACTTCCATGTAATCACTATCTTTAACCTTGTGTCTCTTAACGGCACCTACGTCCTTAGGGAGCAGGTCGTACTTAAGGCGCCTTCTGGATCCGAGAAGGTTCTGTAGGGCTGTCATGGCAATGATACAAACAGTTTTACCAGCACCGGTAATATCGTTAATAAATCCGAAATTGATAATGTACTTCCCATCAGCAATAGCTTGCGTTTGTTCGTGTTGCATAGCCGCACTTACAAGTAGCCTCTGATGGGTGTAAAGTTCGCCATTTTTAATGGGGTTGTATGTAATCTTAGGGTATCGTCCGATATCGTCCAACGAAAGGATCATTAATTATTTTGTATAAGGTGTAAAGAAATAAGTTTCTAAGTCAAGGTATATGAAGTGTATAATTTTGGTAATTGCCTCGAAGGGGAAGTTTTATAACGAAATGGCCAAGATATGGAAGAGGTATATGAACCGGAACAAGGATATTAAATGCTTTTTTATTTACGGGAACGACGCCGGTATAAAAGCAGACGGCAACACTATTATTGCACCGTGTAAAGAGACAAGGGCACCTGGAATTTTAAATAAGACTATCCATGCTTTCAAGCATGTTACTAAGAAGTATGAATACGATTATATTTTCCGCACAAATTTATCAAGTTTTGTACTATTGGACAGAATCGGTGCTTATCTTGACACACTACCGGATAAGAACTGTTACTGTTCAGAGTTCCACTATCCTAATCCTGTTTCAAATCGAGATGTTTATCCTACTCTGAAAAAGTTAGGTCTGGCTGAAGGTTTTGGCTGGGGGAACGGTGCAGGTATAATTCTCAGTAGAGATCTAGTTCAGAATATCATCAATAACGAGAAAAAGCTGCACAAGAGGCTGATTGACGATGTTTCATTAGGTGTATATCTGCACAAACTGTCAAACGTTGAGAAGATTAAGCAGTTAAGATATAAGTTTGTGAAGTATCAGCCGAAGAAAGTTGTAACTGAAGAGCAGCTATCTAAGGGTATTAGAGAATTGAAGAGCAGCAATCATTTTCACGTTAGGATTAAAAATCCTGCGAACAGGAACCGTGATATTGAAATTCAAAAGAGGTTATTTAATATATTCTACAAGTAATATAATGCCAAAACTTTCATTTGTATTAGTTACAGCAGGGAATGATATAGGATTAAGTGTAAAATCTTGTCTTAAAACAATTCAAAAATTGTACAATAGGGAAGGACTGGAGGAGATAATTATTGTGACAAGGGAGAGCGATATTCAGAAATGTAGAAACATAATCAAACAGTTTTTGGGAGCTAATTTCAGAAAGTTTATCAGGATTATGAATGAGAAGAAGGTTATGCAAAGGAAAGATCTATTCACCTACAGATATCAGATGGGATTGAAGTTAGCAATTGCTAAGCATGTCAAAACCAAGTGGTATATGACCCTAGATTCCGATTTATATCTTACCAAGAAGATCGGTTATGGTGAGCTGATCGATGAAGAGGGTAGAGCTCATATTAACTATGAACCCACTAGCTGTCATGCCGGTTGGTGGAAAAATGCTAGTAAGGTGATTAAAACTAAGGTTGAAGGGAGAGGAATGGGAGTAACTCCCTCTATTCTCAATAGGGATGTTGTCTTAAAATTAATTAAAAAACATAATATCCACGATGCTTTAAATCAAGTTGCAACAGAGTACACATTGTACTGGTTGTATCTAATTGCTAACTATGATAAAAATGAGTACTACTGTATCGGAGAGAGACCAGTCTATTCGATGTGTGTTTGGACTAATAAACAATTCTCTAAAAGGTCTCTTGAGGAGCACATAAAAGCTCAATTTAATTCCGAAAATACTATGTTTACACTTATCCAATCCACATGCAATGTTAACAGTCAGAAATTGATAAGCTTAGTGAATAAGTATTCAGATATTGAAAAGAACAAACAGTACGAATAAATAAATTATGTAATATATATGTCACAGCAGTCAAAAGTTTCGTGTCTTTGTCTTACTAGAGATCGTCCTAAGTATTTGCACAGGGCGATTAGATGTTTTCAACGTCAGACTTGGAACAATAAAGAGCTGGTGATTGTGTACGATTTTGATGATAAGAGAACTATTAAGCTACTTGAACATTTTAAGAATCAACCTAATATTAAGTGTGTAAAGAATGGTAGAGAGGGAGTAACCGTGGGTCGATTAAGAAACATGTCTGTGAACCATGCAACAGGGGAATATGTTATGCAGTGGGATGATGATGATTTCTACGAGAATAATCGCATCACATTTATGATGAACAGTATTAAGGGTACAGATAAACCAGCAGTTGTACTTAATTCTTGGTACTGTGTTTTTGTTAATAAGAAGACTGTGCGTAGGTCAAATCCGTACACCTATGAGGGGAGTATTATAGCGAAACGTGAAACTTTACGAAAATATAAGTATCCGAACTGTACTCGGAAGAAAGAGGGTGGGGGAGAGATCGGAGAAGACACCATCATGCTTCGAAAGCTGATCTCACGAAAACTTCTAAAAGTAGTAAGTAAACCAACTATTTACTATTATTTCATTCATGGTACGAACACCTGTTCACCGCAGCACTTTCGTAGTATGTTTAGAGCAAGTCGTACTATACCAGGAAGTGCTAGGGTTTATCGCAAGTTGATGGAGCGCATTAAAAGAGATGACGATATATTTAGTAAATTAATGAGTAAATGATGTTTCATTTTAAATCTAAAAGGATACATATGGATCTTGTATCCTGTTTGTGTCTTACAAGAGATCGTCCAAGGTATTTGCATAGGGTGATTAGATGTTTTCAACAACAGACTTGGAAGAGAAAGGAGCTTGTTATTGTTTACGACTTTGACGATATAGAAACGGAGAGATTTCTAGAACGTTATAAGAATACCTCAACTATCAAGATAGTTAAGAATATTAAAGAGAATGCTTCAGTGGGGTACTTGCGTAACATAGCTGTACAGAATGCATCAGGTAGATATTGTGCTCAGTGGGACGACGATGACTATTACGATCAGAACCGTCTCTCTTTTCAGATTAATCAATTACGACGTATGAAAAAATATAAAGCTATTGTACTTGACAGTTGGTATTCTGTCTATCTTGGCGAGGAGAACGTAGTTATTTCACCAAAGTATACATACGAGGGTACTATTATAGCTGAGAGAACTCTTCTATTAAAGTATCCCTATCCTGATTATACTCGTATTACTACTGCGGGGGGAGGTGAGATCGGCGAGGATACCTTTGTAATTAATCAATTGAAAGAGGAGGGGGTACTTGCAGTGATAAACAAGCCTCATCTCTACTACTATTTTATTCACGGCGCGAACACCTGTTCCCCAGATCATTTTGTAAAGATGTTAAGCTGCTCTAAGAAGTTGTCTAACAGTAAAACTGTTTATAGTTCAATTATGAAAACAATTATGGATACCGATAACATATATTACAGGATGACCTCATCACCTGATGAGTGGTTTATCTCTACCCGTAATTTAAATACTATACATGCTAGTGGAATAACAATTGGAGAGAAAACTTATGTTATATCTCAAACCGAAACCAACAATGTAAGATTAAGTAACAGCACTCCTGGTTATCTACTTAATATTTACAAGAACAGTAGAGTGGAATCATCTGTACCATTAAATCTGTCTTACTATGGATTTTATAAAGAACAGAAGAGAAAACTTAAAGAGAGTATTGCTGGTGAACGGTATATTATAGAGGATTTACGAGTTATCTCCTCCAATAACTACGCCCATATCAACGATGTTGTCTATCTAGCTACAGTATCTGGGAATAAGATAAAGAAATGTGCAGCTCTTGTTACAGTGAATCAGATAGGTAGATCTATGCAGATTATTAAAATCTTTGAGAAGATGACTAAAGATGTAACAGGTGTTAAGATAGAAAATAACATTCTTCTGATTTGCCTTAAACTATTACAATGTACAGTTTACTCTTTAGAAACTAATAAGATTGTGACTGATAGAAGTTACGAATTTATATCAGCCGGTAAACTTACCGGATTTACTAACTTGATTCCTATTGAAGTTCGAAAGAGATATCTAGCAATATGTTTGAAAGGAAGGAAACACCACACAGTAATAGTAACATTGAACAAATATTTAAAACTAAGTACAGTTGAAATTAGTAAGAACCCTGTTCTTACAACACTGAAGGGAACAGTTTGTTCGATTGAGATAACATCTCCGACCAGTCTACGACTTTACGCATGTATCGATAAGACGAGAGTTAAAGTTATGGAAACAACTTTAGAAAAGTTCTTAAAGGTGCCCTATACCAAGACGGATATCAAGAGTATTAAGTCGCAAAACGGCTTTAGAAGGGTAAACTTTAATAAGAGATGGTCAGTTTACAGTAATACCGATTCTTATAAGGGCAACGATGCGCATATTGTCAAAGGTAAAACAATAAAAGAGTGTAGAACTATTGCTGAGAGGGAGGGATTTAACGGTTTTGTTTATACAGCTGGTAATAGGACTTGTTACTTCAGGAAGGTTGATCCAACATTGCTCTACCAACGGAAGCGACCTCTTAGAGGGGCTACCCTCCACATTTACGGAAGCACGTAAGCAGCTGCGCGTAAGCAGCTCAATCAATTTCTAACAACCAAACAGTATAATGATTGATAGGTTGCTAGAAATTATCGAAGAGGCTGGGCGGCGTATTATGGAAATTTATAACCGCATGGAGGCTAGTTCTATTAAGATTAAAGGTGACGGTAGTCCTCTAACCGAAGCGGATCTTGCATCTCATAACTATATCGTTTCACAACTAGAACAGCTTCCCGAACAGTATCCTATCCTCTCAGAAGAGAACGATCAGACTGTACCCTACGAACAACGTAAGTCTTGGGAACGTTTCTGGTGTGTGGATCCCCTTGACGGTACCAAAG
>Ga0180438_10007269_pt1 | contig 14517 bp, 34 predicted proteins | sample SS_ome_12_FD_132455 | JGI IMG/M metagenome (GOLD analysis project Ga0180438, IMG submission 132455) | Hypersaline lake sediment archaeal communities from the Salton Sea, California, USA - SS_3_D_2 metaG | ecosystem: Environmental > Aquatic > Non-marine Saline and Alkaline > Hypersaline >...
GTACAATTAGCGCGGAAGCCTCCCTTGCAATTACAAGGCTCTAGACACTCTTCACAAAGAAGATCGTCACTCCCAGGACCATATCTTCGGCGGGGAGGATGCCTTAAATCGTCTGACTCTTTCCCACAAGCTGCGCATCGATTTCTTATCGAAAGCCTCATCTGCTTTCCTCCATGTTAACCAAGCTTAAAATCTTTGCAACTTCATCTTCTGGTTCCGGCTCTAGCACTTCATCCAAAGTTGCATTGTACTCCACATCATCCACCACTGCGGTATGAATGAGAGTGAGATCATCTCTGCCAGCTTTAATTGCTTCATCCTTGTAAAGCTTCATGGCGGCAAGAGCGCGGTTTGCACACTTTCTATCCTCGGTACCGGCCAGCGGTTTGAACTTATTTTCGCCAGCAGACTCGGTTACCTCTACTAGTACCCACGACTTTTTCATCACGCCACCTTAAAATACGCCGCCACCAATGCGAGCAGTATAACTACCCACATCATAATATACGCACCAAAAACTACCCATCCAATTATCAGGCCAAGGCCCGGATTGCGCCCACCTGGTGCCAACTTTTCTAAAAGAAACTTCACTTTGCCCATCCAAATTCGAGTTCATCGTCTTCTATTTTGAGAACTTTTGTGGTAGTTGTGTTGCGAAACCACCTCTCGCCCTTCTTAATTGGCCAAGATATGATCATCTGCCGGCCCACTTCTGGGCCTGCAATGTCGGTAAACTCCCTAAACTTATTTGTAATCCCAGTATCGTTGTCAGGATTTTTTGTCTCAATCCAACGAATCTTTCCGTCCAGGATTTCATAAGTAGTGTTTTTAGTTTGTACAATCATTGTAAAAATACAGCATAGTTTTTAACTGGAACTATGCCAGAAAACCAGTCGCTATGTCCTCAGTCATGTAGGCACCTAGCCGCAATTCAGTCCTCTCGCAAGCTGTTTCAGGAGACACGCTAGGTTTTAGTGAGCGACCAAATCACGCCCAAAATCTGTGCCACTGTTGAGGGGTAAGGCGTCGTGGCCCTCCTTATTGTTATTCCCCGCTACCAGCCGCATCTAGGGATAGTGCGAAATCCCACTGATAGCAACACTATTTTCTTTTCAACCTCATGCTGCCATCTTCAGATTGCCCTTGGAGGCTTCTAGACCAATCTTCAGAGCACGGTCGGTCATCTGAGCACCAATTCCGGTGATCATGTTGTCCAGACGAGCATCACTGTTTCGACCACGCATGTGCGAGATAAACTCGGTAACAGCATTGTATGCCATCCACCAAGTGTCCTTCACGGCCACAATGTCAGAACCAGTGCCCTCCTCGAAAAGACGCATCAGAGTGCCAAGAGGACGCTTCGATTCCTTGTTGACCTCCTTGTCAACATCGACCTTCTCTTGAAGAACCTGCTGGAAGTAGCTTTGCAGGTGCTTTTCATCAGGCACGTTGTGAAGTGCAAGCTCGCGGAACTTCTCGACATTCTCCAGAAGGATGCCTTGCATTGCACCAACTTCCTCTCGAATCTCTTCCGCCTTCATGTGGACAAGCTTCCGATGCTTGGCGCGGAATTTCTTTGCCAGCTTGGACTGCATTGCCATCTGTACGGTATTGTTACAGACAACTCGCACAGTCGTTGGGAAAGCCCGGAAAGCAAGCTTGCCATCATGACCATTGATGATCAGCACATACTGGCAAACGGCGTCATCCTTCACAACCTCGACAGGATCGCGGGTCATCTTTGCAAGCAGCCAGAAACGAGAACCACCATAAATGGCGCCACCAGTTTCCACCGTACAAGCTCCACCTTCCACCCAGGGCTTCAGCCAATCAACGCATTCATGGTCCTGAATGATGGTATAGTCAGGACCAACAATGCCCAATCTGTGACCCTTAGCATGGCCATTCTCATCGAGAACAGGCACACCATTTGCGTCCAGAAGCGGGCGCCAAGTTTGCTGCACTTCGGGAATCTCGTATCCCGTAATAGCACATTGTACTGCTCGAAGGCTAATGGGAACATTCGCCTCCAAGTCCTTTTTGACCGTTTCCAAGTCTGGATCATCCGTCCAAGGATCGGTATTCGTCCAAGAGTCGTGCCAAGGTCGGTCAGCTTCAGTACGTTTACGGTACTTCATTCTGTACACGCCATCGGCTCTCTTCGCCAATTCATGAGACATATTGTTTTCCTTGTTTTCCTTTAGGTTGCAACCTTTTGTGTTGCGGATACTGTAAGTTTAACCACCCACCAGCACCCGCGCAAGTCTTTTCTGAAATTTTTACAACTTGACACCAATTTCCAGAAGTCGGCGCTTGACATCCGGCCAGTGCTTGATTCGATTAGCTTTTCTCTGAAAAAGACGCCCAACCGCAGCAGCCTCAACGATTAGCGGGGACGCCTCGGGCTGGGATAAAAATGGCAACTCCTCGTAAGAAGAATAGTTGTCTAATAGTCTTCATCGTCAAACTCTCGATGCTTTTTCTTTTTACGCCTTCGGCGCCGAGATTCCTGCCTCAATTGGTTTGCAATTTCGACAGAGATATCTAGATCTTCTTCGAAATTGTACTGGCGGTCTTCTTTATCTCTGTGTCGGGCCATATGTTCTCCAAGTTAGTACCCAAATCTGATCTCTGATTGACGCTCCCTAATCTCGCTGTAATGATCTTGAAGAGCTTCTTCAGCTGCTTTTTTCTGTTCTTTTGAACAGCCGTCCCAATCTACGGTAGGTTCAGTTGTTCTTCCATTACAGCGACGACAGGTCTCGTCATAGACTCCGCTGAAATAATCTTCAGCAAATCCAGGATCTTCTGCAAAATCTTCCGGGGACAGGCCATGAGCATCAATGCTTGGATTAACATGACTGCCACGACCATCACAGAGGCCACAAACCTCCCATTTGGCGGGAACAACAATTAACTCATCATCCTCACCATAAAAAGAAAATTGCATACGCTCCTGATCAAAGGACTCGTACCAACTCCCACAAATACCTTCTGAATCTCTTGCGTCCATTGCTGCCCCTTAGCGAATCGGACGGCAAGCGTCCTCTTTAGCCCACTCCAGAATTTGATCATGCAAATCTGTCACTTCAGCGAGAACCTTAATGGGACAGTTTTCCCCCTTACACATAGTGTTGGGCGCTTCGTGGTACATACTACTTACCACCAGGCGCCTTATCAGCCCAATATGGCACTCTTTTTGCAAGTTCGGCAACAAGCTCTTCGGCGCTCATTTTGGTGTCGGTTCCACCAGAAAGTCCAAAATGATTAGCTAGCAGTGTACCTGGTGGGATGGGCTGTTCTTCCGTCGTTGGGCAGGCATTGATGCTGACAATCTCCCAGTCGGCATCTGCCTCATTGTCATTATCCTCGGCAAGAGTTTCGTGAGAATAGAGCACAATCTCTACACGTTTTGCCGGGATCTTTTCTCCATCAACCACCCAAACGTGCTTTCGAGGGTCTTCTCCCTCTCTTCTGGCAGAAAATTCTCCAGCAAGCTTATCGCCCTCTTTTAGCTGAATAGTGCTAGAATAAAATCCGTCTGGAGCAACAGGAACGAGAATTACACCATCACGATATCCCGGTGTTGCATGATTAAATCCTCCATACACCAAAGCAAGCAACTCATACTCATGACCATCGAAGTATGAGTATTGGCTTTCTTTTGTATGCCTTCCGCGTGCAAATTTTGTCATTGCAATTGTAGTCATATTTGACACCTTTCCTAGTGGGTCCACTCAGACTTGAACTGAGAACCAACGGGTTAAAAGCCCGCTGCGCTACCATTGCGCCATGGACCCTGGTGTCCCGAATATCAAGCTATCGGGACCAATAGCCGCTACTCTGCCGTCCTAGCCCTGCTTTGGTAGCCGTCACAGGGAGCTAAATCTCAACGCTTACAGAAAAATTATTCTTTGCACCATAATCGCACGTGGGGTAGCCTCTAGTTTGTCTGAAATCGTCCACATCGATTTTGGTCGTGCCAAAGTACTTGCTAAGTTCCAAGAATGATTGGAGGTTGATCTGAGGACTTTCGGATGAGCAGGAAAAGCGTTTCTTTTTCTTATTAGACCATGAACCCGAAACCTTGCGCCGAAATGTTTTCTCAACCATTTCGATATCTTCTTTCGTAATCTTCATTGTTCCTCAGACAGGCAATCAAGATATATTTTGAGCGCCAACAAATCAACAGATGCCTTCGTCACTGGCGACGCAAGGTGTCCACAATCTTTCGGAGGTTGTAATTTTCCAGGCTTCACGGTCGGATTCTCCTGCGCATACCCCTAAATTTTCTCTTCCGTACCATTTTGCTCCAGGTCTTTCCTTCTTCCCTGGATACTCCTAGCAGACGAGGTAAAACACTTTCATACGTTTCACCATCATCGTGCCAATATTCTTCGCTGATTGCAACCCCAACCTTGGCAACATCATGCCAAGGAAACCCACGTAGGCCAAGCTTGTGCTCAACATTAGCCCAGCCCGAAACAGGATGCTTGAATGGCGACATCACAGCATGACACATTCCCCATCCCACACGATTTTCATTCGCACCATCCATGCAGTGACTAGAAGGATATCTCCAGACAATTTCGCCCTTGTCGCGCCACTTGACATAGTTTAGCCAAGTGCCACAATTCAACCTCAACCTATCACCACCACCGAATCCCTGAAGCTTCTTGACCATGTTGGGCCAGTCTACAAGATCCGAATGGTAATCAATGTGCTCAATTCGCCTACACCTACTCCGATTCACATCGTCCAGCATGTGATGATGGGCTTGAACCACCAAAATAGGCACTCCAAGCGAGAAAAGCTTGTTGAAAAACTTTGTACATAGGGACCTAGAATTTCTCCCAAAGCCCCAGTAATCCAAATCTACCGATAAATATGTGGCGCTCATCTAACTCCTCCAGACCGTTTTTGCGACGGTACACTCTCGGTCTTGCGAAATTTTAGATCCCAGTGAAATCAGACACTTACCGATGAACAATCACCATCGCATTCATCTGTTACATTGAGGCCTCTTGCCACTTGATTAAGCGCAGCCTGCCTATCAAGGATAGCTGCTTTTCCGACCACACGCAGATAGTCTTTCAGGCGATAATGTGCATCATCGCATAGAATCTCTGCCTCACGCTGATCGCGATACAGCTTTGCTCTTTCTTCGTCAGTCACTGGATTCTCTCCAAAAAAGCTTCGTGCTTTTGAATAGATGCTCATCAGAACAAAAAAGATGCAACCATCCCGCTAGCATGCTGGCGCAATATCTTTCCCAAAGCTTACATGCCTGCTCTAACATAATGTAGTATCCCTTGTCTCTGAAGATTTTTTGAATCCTTTTGGCATCCTCTACATAGTCGCCACGCTCGCCAACATCATATAGGATGGCAATTTTCATCGTTCTCCCCACTTATCTGGAAGTTGTGTTTCATGTAGCAGCCGCAGCTTCTCCACAAGTGCAAAGGTAGTTGAGATTGACTCTTTGCTGGGCTTGATACCATCCCTCCAATTCAGCAACTGACCTTCAATTCCCTGAAGAATTGCGATGGCTTGCTGCTTGGGCGTATCCTGTTTAAAGGATGGATCTGGTCTCGCTGCCGGGCACTTGTCAACATCCACCAATTGGTCGTCAGGACAAAGGTGCGAGAAATGCTGACACCGCACAAACTCGTCAGACTCAAAAGGTGGCTCAGCAAAATAGCTTTGACGATACTCGGATGGAACCGCCCTATAACGATGACAATCGTTTCTCCATGGGCAGCCATGGCCTTTGCACATCGTGATATCAGGCATGGGGAATCCTCACAAATCCATCGAGGAACGGAAGCACCCAAGGCGCAAACTCCTCAGCATATCTCCCGACCAAATCCTTGGCCTCTTGAAATGATGAGCCCTGAGTTGAGTAAATCTCAGCATAAGTCTCATCACCGCGAAGCTTGGTTAGATGTTTTGCCGGCTCGGAATAAATCCGAGCACTGGTAACTACAGGAATCGGGCCGCGTGTATTTAGTGTAACACACAAGTAAGCTGAAAACATTCTGTGTACCTCGACTAACCTATGACTATAGGAAATTGTTGGTGCTATTTGTTTCGTCAATGGTGAAGTTATAGAAGGAAGCACTCAACATAGCCTGTTTTTGTCATAGGCTAGTCGGGATACACAGAAACTGTGTACCCCTAGACTCTATTTCAAGTCGTGCTCCAACAGCACGATCCCTGGAACCTGCGCTCGATTTTGTGGAGCTTGAACAACTTGTCGATGGGCATCTTCTTGCGTTCGCTCCAGCAGATGTCTTTCAGGTGCTTGTGGACTTCCCGCAAAGCGGGCAATACGCTGTTGGGGTCGGTGTGATCGAACATGCTACTTAATTGAGGTTTTAACTTGGCAGATCACTCGCCAAGATCGATGGGCTCCAGCTTCTCCTTTTCTCGTTGCTTCTTGAGGGTATCCTTTTCATTCGCAACACCATTGCGACTCTTGGTCGAATAACTCTGCGGAATCAAAGGATATTTCTCTGAAGACTCAGGCTCAGGCTCTGTGTAGGCAGAACCATCTGGCTCCAGAGAGAGTTTTACCTCTTTCTTTGGGGCAGCCGCGCAACCAACCAACAGAACCAGCAAGAACGGTAGATACTTCATCTTTCTTTTCCTATGCAGCTTTGTCCTGACATTTCAGAGCTTTTTGCAGGAGGCGTAGCGCCTGCCTGTGATCGATATTGTTGAGCAATAGCTCAATGTGCTTACGGGCCAAGTCGTAATCCTTGGTACCGTAGATCTTCAGAGGGTCTTTTTCATTGGGGCGCCGCTTCAGCTTCTTGTACGGAGTAACGTGCGCCATTGATCGTTCTTTGGTCAGCCAGGTGATCGTTCTTTGGTCAACCAGGCGGAAAACAAATCCGTCTGCATTGTGAATGGTGACGGAATCATCCACAAATCGCTCACCATCCTGGCGAGCTTCGGGACAACTCTTCATCACGTAGAGAACGGTATTCAGCCGAGCATTAAGCTCATGTTTCGATTCCTTAAGTGTTTTCATTTTACTCCTAAAAGTTGCAGCAGCTTATCGATATGAATCTGTCGAATGTACGAGCACATTGAATTACACTTACCAGAATAGTAAGAGAACAATGCGCCTGGACATTTAGTCTTTGTTGCAAGTAGCGCGAAGTCCTTTCGCGTACCTTCAGGGCCAATTTCTCTGGTGATACGTAGATAATCCTCGCAAACTTCAACAATGAATCTTTCCAGCTTTAATCGAAGCCTGAGGAGATCGTCCTGGTATTCTTCAAAGTAAGACACCCACTCATCCGTTTCACCAGCAACGGCTATCTTGAGCAGATCCTTGTGAGTTACTTCATTGCCCTTTGCATGGTGCAGAGCAACATATGCAGGACATTTTACTTTGATTCGGTTGAAGTTGCCATCCACAACCACATAGCCCTCTTGAGAAATGGGGTCCATGTGGTCAAATGTTGCGGCAATCTCCTCCATAGAGGAAAGATTGAAAGATTTTACGACTTCGACCTTGCCAGGAAGGTGTTTTGCACCCGCTTCTGCCGAGATTTCCTTCCCAGAAACCAGATTTCTGGCGCCAATTAGGACTATCTTGCTTGTGGCGTGCCTAACTACGATCCGGTTAAGCGGGCCCATCATTTCAAACATGAAGCAGAAATGAGGGTATACTTGCTTAAGATCCTGCTGCCAAGTGGTGGCAGTGGAGAACTCGCTTGGTGAAAGCATCCTGTTTGCTATGCGCCAAAAGTATTCTGCAAAGGTTTTGGGCAGATCGTAAACTTTATTACTTATCAAAGGGACGAGCAACCACAGCCCAATCATTATCCTCATCGAGGATAAGTCCTCGACATTCTTGGGAAATTCGCTCGCCCATGGGAGAATCAATCATATGGTACTTGAGACATACCAGATTGGGGTATTCCCCGTGCCTGCGCGCAATGATCTTATACTTCTCTTCGAGCGCCGCCAGACCTTCAGAGCGGAGAAATTTTTGAACTTCAAGTTCCATCAGCTAAGCTAAATTCCATTATTCACAAGGAATGTAAGGGGCCTCGGCCCTAAGCTCATCAAACGTTTTCTGATCTTCAGAGGCAGGCGTACCAAGAGTATAACGCGAACCTGAGCGTGTCACAAGGACTTTTCCATTTTCTTCCGAATCGACCAATGGGGAGGTAGTAATATGATTTCTATCACCCTCTACCCATGTAGCAATTCCCTGAAGTCTCCAGCGACGAAGTTCCGGTGGAGTATATGCGCCACCCGTTAAAATGATCACCCAATTGTCAACTACTTTTTCTTCCATTTTCTCGCCTCTTGAGAGTTAAACGCTCAAACCTCTCAGGGTGATCAATTCGCTCGTCAATCCCAGCCTTTGCATCTTCTGGCGAATCGAATGGGATTTGTAGATAATCCCAGTCATTAGGCGGGCTGATAAGCCAATACCACTTGAAGTCGTAGATTCCCCACCCTCTATGTTTTATTTTGCAAACTCGAACGATTCCTGCTCACCAGGAACCACAGGAATGGTCACATCGAAATGTTGACCGTTTGCAATAGGCTTGCCATATGGCGCCAGCTCATCCAGAACATCCTTCAGAGAAGTAGCAATGCCATACCACAAAAGTCCGTTTTGCTGTTCGCCTGCTGGTTCCCAATCATCGCCCAAAGTTGAGCGAGCATCCCGTGCAGACTCTTTGTCTGCAAAGACAAGGCCCACACCAACCCATCGAACGCCTTTGAAAGTGTGATACTTAATCTTACCTCGACCCTTGACAATGTTTTTCATACCTCTACTCCTGAAAAGGGAACTATATTCGCGTACTTAGCTAGCGCACGAATAGCACCCATCATATCATTGGCAGCAATACAATACTGCCGATGCAATTCTACATCACCAGCAGCCCAGGCACTATCTGCCTGATGATGTAGCAGACGCATCTTACCCTTCATCTTTTCGATGAGGATGCGGTAGAATTTTTCGTTCATTTGGGAAAGGGCATTCCCTCTAGGGAATATTCATCCGACCCCATGGCCTTGCAGTATTCACAGTCGCCGGACGGCTCTGATACTTTCTTGTACTTTCCACAAGATGGGCACTGTGAAGATCCCCACCCGCACTCCTTGCATTCTGTGCGTTCAGAGTTATTTTCCGTACCACATTGAGGGCAGACGTAGATGACTTTCTTTGTAAATTCCATGACTTAACCCTCCGACTCATCTGCTCTTTCCCAATTGATCAGAGTTTCAGGATCAACACGAGCATCATACCCATGGCCAACTTTATCCAAATTCCGTGCCCGAATACCCACATCACCAAAGCGACTGTAAACTGTCACCAATACTCTGGTGCCAGCTTCCACTTTGCGGATAGGGTTAGCTCAGCCCACATGAAAACATTTTCCCACTTGCCGGGGTTTGGCCCTTTGCCTGTCTTGAACAGGAAATTTCGATACGGCCAGTTATGGGCCTCGCGCATTAGCTCTAGTGCTTTATCCCTATCCATTACATCCTCCGATTGGCATACTAAGTGGGTATCTCGTTTGGGTTGGGAGTGATACTTTTTTAATATGCCAAGCGGAACACATAATGTGTCCCTAAGTCTTGTTTACTTACCGCTCACCACAAGGCCAGCAGCGCATAGGGCAATGAGGCCAGACAGAAGCGGATGAACCTCGAAGGCCTGCAAGCCAACAAAAGTGACGCCAAGAACCAGAAGGGCCAAAACCAGCTTTACGATTCCACCAAACATGCTTTTCTCCTATGAGATATGGTCCTCGCGGACCTGAATACGAAGTTCGAAACGTTTATGGTCTTGCAAGACCATGAGAGCCTTTTTCAGCGGCCTGTTGAAAGGCGCCTGCATCAGCCAGCCCAGCTGAGCTACAACCTCATGAATGCCGTTTAGAGCAACTAATTGCTCCAATACATCACTAAGAGTGTATTTATCAATGACCGCAAACAATTCTTTTTTTATCCTTGCTTGCCTGCTCTTCAGGCTTGGAAGCCTGTCTCGGCCTCTCGCGCCGCCAACGCCGGCTAGGGTCTGGTTTATTCATTGTTACCTACCTGTAAAGCTTATGAGCCTTAATATATCTCACCACCCTTGGTGAGAGAACAGACGATACATCATCGCCTGCTTTAAGCTTTTCGCGGATGGCTGAACTGGAAACAACTGGCAATCTTACGTGGCTTGTAACACCGGAAGTCTCAAAGCCACCACGACTGAGAACAATAGGTGGAGCCAACATTTCAATGTCCGCAAACTTATGCCACTCGTTTTTCTCAGACAGAATATCTGATCCAACTACAAGCCGAAACTCTGTATTAGGATTGCGCTCATAAAGAGCCTCAACCACATCCAGCATTCGACTTGTACGAATCTCCTGCTCAATGTGAGAGATTGTCACATTAGGAAGCCAACCCATAGCCAGCCGCACCATATTCTCTCGGTGCTGAAAAGGTGCCAACTCTTTTCGGAAAACATGCTTGTAAGTCGGAACTACTATAACACTATCCACATATTGGCTTAGCACATATGTTAGAGCCAAAGTGTGGCCAATGTGCGGAGGATTAAAACTTCCTCCCAAAATTGCGACGTTAAGCATGATAGATCTCAATTCTGAGTGATTTCGATTACCTCGGCCTGGTATCCTCTAGCCTCAAAATCTTTAACCATAGCTTCGGCAAATTCGCGCGTCTCTTCTTCGCCGCGAAAATCTGGCGGAGGAACCATGTCAAAAACCTGATGACCAATTTCGTCCTTATGAACGATTACCTGACCACCAGTGATTCCTTCCCAGAACTTGCGGAGTGGGCCGAAATCCATGGAGCCAACAAAATTGGATGCTCTTACTGCGTAAGCCATTACTATCTCTTTTTCTGTTTGGCCTTCATTTTGGCTACAAATTCATCGGGAATTGGTCGGCACTTGATTTGTTCCCACTCCAGCAACGCGCCCAGGCAGCGAGTAGAATCATCCATATAGCCATCCGTTAGTTCGATATAGTTTGCGCCAGGAATATTCAACGCATACAAACTATGGCTGGCTACAATAAATTGTACACGTTCGGCATACGCCCTAACCAAACGCCAAATCTGTACCTGAGCAGGAAGATCAAGGCTCCTCGCGGGCTCATCCAATAAAACTGTTGGCTGTCCCTTTTTACCACTTCCCTTTAGGAAGGAGTTTGCAATCTTGATTCTTTCACCCCAAAGGGAATTTACACTGCTCTCGCTTATTCTGCGCTCAAGTTTGGGAACGGACCCTTCGATGATTTCGCCAAGCAACCTATCAACACGCATCATGTTTGGCCGGCAGATCCCTTGAACATAGTGTTGCCAATGCCTTCGCCCAAAAAGTCATAATCAAATGACCCGCCAAACAAACCAACGGTGTTTCCAGGGTCGAAATACCGAACACCTTGGCCATCGTGTGACAGTTTTACTGCCTTGCGAAAATCGGCAGTGTCAGTAAAAAAACGATCGAATAGATTACTAATCGATGTTTGCGTTACGACAGGGCTGCCGGACTGCTCACAATGAGTAAGTCTAGCAATGGCTTTGATGATGGTGGTTTTGCCTGAACCATTCTTTCCCCAAAGGACGTTGATTCCAGGTTTGAATTTGAACGTCTGAGGTTTGTTTAAGGCCTCGACATTTTCCCACCAACTAATGTGGGTGCCTTTGGGATCAAGAATTTTCATACCAATCTCCCTAGCGGGTAATCGAGGAATCGAACCTCGCTCTTTGGGGTTGCTCCAGATCTAGATAGCTGGTCCCAACGAATCGCCACAATTCTTATTACCCTGTCCTGTTCCAGTACTCCTATCCATAGTGTCGTTTTATCCGCCTAACTGGTGGTAGACAATAAACTCTCTGGCGCTATGGTCCTAGGCTTACGCGCGGCCAGGATAATCCGCCGTAATTGTGAAGGGTGCAGGAATCGAACCTGCCGATATGACTAGTACATATCGTACCCCACCTCGATTGGGCGCTCCCAATCTCTCTTTGTGGTCGGCAGTAACCCTTCTAGTCTAGTGGAATGCACTCGTCCAAGATGCCATTCTTGAATGTTTGAACTTCCACCCAAATGACCCAGTTTGGGCCAAATGAAAATTGATACTCAGAACGTAAACGCCTGGCCTCAGCTTCTGGGTTAGCATAACCCTCAGAGGGGGCCACACAATCAATCTCTTCTGTGTTCCCCTGGTAGTTTCCCATGATTCTGTAGTGCTTCATCACACAAGCTCCTTTTCTTTTTCTTCTTCGGTCATTTCGCTCTTTGGCTTGTTGACAAGAGTAACCTCTCCCGAAACTTCATCGGGAGAGGCGTCGGTGGCAAGATCCCAATCGTGAGGATCTCGACCCATAAGCGAATCTCGAACAGATCCGCCTACCAACCAAGCCTATCGCGCAGCCTTCTACAGATGCCCAAAACATCTTCAGGAATTTGTGATTGATACTTCATTCTTACCCTTTTTCTCCTCTAAACGGAGCCATCAAACATCGGGCCTCGACCAGAAACCTACTGGCAGACATTCCTGTCCGGTGGGGATTCGAGAATGAGCAAAGCAAGCTTACCCCTACACTCTCGCGCTTCTACTGTTATGTTTTCATCACGGATCTTCATAGCCATTGTTCCAGGGGTAATGACACCGCCTCGGATTGTTTCTTCTTTCCTCGCGTTTTTCTTTGTACCGATTGAAGGCAAGAAGCCTCGCAACAAAAGAGCTTTCGGGATCGTCTGCTACTGCCAGTAAGGCCTCCAAACGAGAAGTCAAGCTCTTTTTGCTTTTGAGAAACTTTGCGAAACTCATCTTACCAGAAAAGATTACAGTCCACCTTGGGATAGTCGCTCTCATCCACGTGGTCGAACAGCACGATCCAGCAAGAACCCTTCCAAGGTTCCGTAATGAAACGGATTTTCTGTTCCTCGCGAAGCTGCACCAAGGCAACCTCATCTTCACCCACATCCATCCTGTCGCCAGTTTCGTTCTGGTACTCGGAACGGATTTGAGTGGTCTTGATCGGGGCCCTCTTCTTGATGACCTCCATCAGTTTTTCAGGATCTACCATTTCACTCCTCCTAATAATTGATGACGTAACGACCGTCTTCGTCGACACTCAGCTTTTCACCGGGCCCCAACTTGGGCGGCCCGATAAAGATGTCTTTGTCCTGAAGCATTTGTTCAACATCTTCTGGATCACTACCGTATGTAGTGTAATATTGAACGGCATCTTTCAGGCTCACAAAGTGAGAGGTGCCCATGCGAATTGCACCAGCAAGATCACCCATTTTCCTTCTCCTCCTCTCTTTTCTACGCTTTGAAGCTTCGGATCTTCTTTGATGGCGATTGTCCTTGGGCGCATCCTTCAAAGCCAGCCAAAGAGTATTGTGGCAAACTTTACGCATCATCGCTCCTAAGCGAACGAATGAGAATGGCCAAAGCCATCATTGCCGCAGCAAAACCAAGAATCTTCCACAGGCCACCAGCCTCGAAGGCATACCAAGCCCCAGTGGCAAGTGCCCCAAACAAGAAGCACAAAACCACAAATGCCACAAAAGCAGCCAAGTCGTCACTGTCAAACATCTTTTTGCCCCGTTAGTTGGGCGTGGCTCCAGCGCCGAAAAGCAGCAATCCTTCTCTGACGCAATTCCTCCGCCCTGGAGGACTCTCTGTGTTGGAGATTCGGCCGAGTACAGTCATGTAGGAGACTGTAAGAACTTAGCGGGTTGGAAACTACACGCTCCAGCTCCAGCAGGGTATCCGCCATACTGAAACGAGCAACTTCGTTTCCAAACCAATCCAAAACCACCAGATTGCTGGTGGGCCAATCGAAATGAATCTCATGGCTAAGATCGGCATCCAATGAAATGGATAGTCGTTTCATTTTCCAAGCAGAGCCAGTGCAGCTTTGTGCTTTATCATGAGAAGTGCAGCAATGAAATCGTCGCCACACCACACGATATCATCATCCACATCTCCAGGGGCCACAAGAGCATCCATATCATCTGCTTCAGGAGAATGGGGAGTCACATTCCAACAAACCTTCTCATTGCCAGGGATTTTGCCGAGCAGCTTTTTCTCGGAATCAATCGGACATGGGCAGTTTGGGCCGTATTCGTAGACTTCTACCAAACTACCATCTTTCACGAGACGGTAATGTTTCTGGGAATTGATCCAAAATTCAGCCACGGCTATGCTCCTCGCCGCTTGAGTTTGTATTTCAGCTCATTCAGGCTGCCGAAAATCCAATTTCGGAGCTTGAACTTTTCCTTGTTGGAAGGATAGCACTCTGACCAGTGTAGATAAACTACTCGTCGGACAGTGAGCCTGTAAGCAAGTCGCTTGAGACAAGACATCTTTTTCATGGCACCCCCGGTAGGATTCGAACCTACGTTCTTCGGCTTAGAAGGCCGCTGCTTCTCCACTAAGCTACGGGGGCTTAGAATTTTGCTTCAAATTGTCACAGACTTAGACGTGTAGAATAAAAGGGCCGGAC